>Ga0182030_10024514_pt1 | contig 11074 bp, 9 predicted proteins | sample 812S3MmetaG_FD_121299 | JGI IMG/M metagenome (GOLD analysis project Ga0182030, IMG submission 121299) | Permafrost microbial communities from Stordalen Mire, Sweden - 812S3M metaG (Illumina Assembly) | ecosystem: Environmental > Terrestrial > Soil > Wetlands > Permafrost | place: Sweden... | reverse complement strand
CGAACCCGGTAATTTGCGCGCGGGCCGGGATGGCGAAGCAGAAGGCCAGTAACGCCGCAATTCCAACCGCCAATTTTCGGGGATTCATATTCTCTCTTGACTACAAATTGCCGTGTATTTCATGGTATAGGCCAATCAAAGCCACGACCCCATACAAATGTGGAGCGCTACCTCCTATGGCATCGCACCACTTTTAACCCGCCCCGAAATCAATTACAACACCAAATTGAAGTAATTCCGTCCATTTTCAAATCCGTCCGATCCGTCGGATCGGTCCGATCGGCATCACCGCTCAAACCGTCCGCGCAATCATGCCGTCACCATTGGCTGAGTTGCCGCGGGGCGACCCGGCGCCGTTGCCGCGGTGGCATTCCGGGCCAGGCACGCCAGCAACCCGTCCAGCTTCTCGCGCGAGTATTCCCCCATCAGGCAAATCTGAATCCAGTTGCGCTGCCGCAGATAGTCGCTGTTGGAGCTGAGCAGGAAACCGGCCTGTTCCAGGCGTTGCGCCATCTCAAGTCCGCTTTGACCGGGCGCCGGCGAAATCGTTACGACGCCCGGCATCGCGTCCGTGTCCGGCGTGATAAGGGTCAAGCCGAGGGTGCGCAACCGTCCGCGCAGCCAGGCGGAATCTTCCGCCAATTGGGCATACTTCTTCGGCCAATCCACCCGCCGCAACGCGGCTGCCAGCGCTTGCAACAAGTTGGACGAATGGGTGAACGCGATCCCCTGGTGCTCGGCGTACCAGCCCAAATCCAGGTAGCGCGGCAGCCGGGTCGAATGACTGATGACGTGGTTGTAATAGACCATGCACAGGCCCGGATACGCCGCCAATCCCTTTCCGCTCGCCGAGGAAGCCAGATAAACCCCGTCCAGATTCACCGGCACCACACCCACCGAGCTGATGCAATCGGCGCAGAGTTTGATTTTGCGCTTGGCACACAGGGATTGCAGCGGGGAAAGCGGATTCAACATCCCGGTGGAGGTTTCACCGTGCGCAAACCACAACCAGCCCACCGCCGGCGAACGGGACAGGAACTGCTGGACCGCCGGCATGTCAAAAGGCTCCCCCCAAGGAAACTGCAACGCGTCGAAGGTCAGCCCAAACCGCCGGGCGTGGTCCACCAACCGGTCGCCAAACTCCCCGTTGCTCAGGACCAGCCCCGGTTTGGTCTGCAACGACAACTGCGCCGCCACGGTGTCATTGCCCAGCGTGCCGGAGCCAACCAGGACTTGCACATGACGCGCGCCCGTCAACTGGCACAGGCGCTCGCGGGTTCGTTGAAACTCGGCCACAAACCGCTCCGAACGATGCGATTCGGCCTGGCGCTCAAATGCCTTCCGCACCTCGCGGTGGATGCTCACCGGGCCGGGCAAGAAACTGGCCGGCCCCGGCGAACTGGCGGGCATGCTGAAAAACTCCTCCGCCTTCTTCTCAAAGCCTTCGAGGGTTAAGTACATGGGTTGAAACATTGCTTCGCCCTTGCCCACCAGAGGGCCAAAAGGAACAAAACCCATGTGCCGGTAAAGCTTCTGCTGGCGGGTTGTGCCCGAGATGATTGCCATATTGTATCCCCGCTCCGTTCCATACTGCCACATCAGGGCAATAATGCCGCGGAAGACCTGGCTGTTCCGGTATTCCTTCTCCACCGCCAGCAACCGCACCTCGCAAGGCCGGCGGCCCGGCGGCAAAAACGAATCCAAATTCGGCAGCTTCTGATCCAGCGAGAAGGGCCGGCGCCCGCGGGCCGCGAGCATCCCCACCACCCGGCGGCCGGCCAGGCAGATCAGGTACGTGTTCTCCTCGTGGAACTTATCCACCAGGCGCGGCTGTTCGGCAGGTTGATGCTGTGGAATCTCCTCAACAAAAGTCCGGTAGTTCAGCTCGTGAACCTGCTCAAATTCCCAGTCTTCGGTGGCAATCTTGAACTGCAAAACGTTCGTGCTCATAGTTCTTTGACAGACTGATGGGACCGAGGCCCGACGCTCCGCCGGGACCATAGCTCAGCCATTCCTTCGATCACGTTTCGATGATGCGCTATCAAAATCAACCCCGCAAGGACGGAAATTGCCCAAGTTTGCGCCGTGTCTCCGCCCAGCCAGCAACTGGCCGCCGGCAACAAGGCAAACCCCGCCAAACTCGCCGCGACCGACTTCCGCATCACCGCCAGCGCCGCCGCGAAAACAAGGCAATAAATCAGGGCCAGCCGCCAGTCGTAAATCAACACACCCATCAAGGAAGTGGAAACCCCCTTGCCGCCGCGGAAACCCAATTGGGCCGGCCAGACATGCCCTGCCGTCACCGCCAGCAACGCCAGCAATGCCAGCCGGTGGCTGCCCGTCAACGCGAGCGTTAAACACACCGTCAGGCCGCCCTTGACCATATCCCCCGCCATGGTCAGGAAGAAACCCTGGCGGCCCAGCAGCCGCCCGGCATTGCGCGCGCCTGTGCTGCCGCTCCCCAATTCCCGGATGTCCTCTCCCGTGCGTTTGCGCACCAGATAATACCCCGTCGAAAAACAGCCCAGAACATAACTGCCCGCCACCACACACAGGGCCGTCAGGGGCGACACTTCTCCACCGAAAAATGTATCCATCAATGACATTTCAGGTTAATTCGACACCATACTGTCACAGCCCGTTGTAAAAATCACCATTAAAGTTTGCCAAATTTATGGGGCAGTTTGCAATCCTCCATCCGCAGACTGGGGTTCTCCCGGCAAGCCCGTGGTTTCACTTGGACCCGCCTCCGCGATGCTGCGGCGCGGCAAGCCGGGTTTGACCGGGTTTGACCCGGCTTGACCTGATGGCTCCTTTTGGGGGCAATCCGCAATCCGCAATCCGCGATCCGCAATCGTTTGACTGGGTTTGACGGGGTTTGGCCGGGTGTAACGGAACGGGTCTTTTCGGCCCTTTTTCGGCAGGGGGAGATTGAATTTTATGGCGGTCGTCAATTCCGCCATCCGCCGGGCTTCGGCGCGGGGGAGGAACGTTTCAAACATGCCTTGCAGGCTGCTGCGCTCCATCATGGCGTTGATCGGGGTCAATGCCACTTCCTTCAGGCCAGGGCGCGGCGGAGGCGCTCCACGAGGCGGCCTTCGTTCGGCTTGGCCAGGGCGTGCTCCCAAATCCGCAGCACACGCCAGCCCTGGGCGCGCAGGACGCGGCTGACCTTTCGATCCCTTGCCCGATTGCCGTTCAGTTTCCGTTGCCAAAACACGCGATTATGGCGTGGTTGGGTGCCGTGCTTTGGGCAGCCGTGCCAGAAACAGCCGTCCACAAAGACCGCCAGCCGTTGCGCGCGGAACGTGAAATCCGGCTTGCCAAACAAAGCTGCATGACGCCGCCAGCCGGAGATGCGATGCCGCCGGAGAATTTTTGCAAGGGCCAGTTCCGTCTCCTTGTTGCCGGAAGAGCGGATTCGGGCCATCACTTCGGAGCGCTTCGCTTTGGTGAATACGTCAGGCATTGGACGGATCGCCAAACGCCACGGCCAGTTCGACCCTGCGCTTCAATTCATCTGGGAAATGAACGAGCATCCGGTCGAAGATGCCACACCATTGCGCGTCGCTTGTATAGAGCTCATCGTCGGCCAATTCGCCGGCGTCGGCCCTGCGCCAAGCCTCGGCGGCGAAACGCTTGGGAACGCGAGGCCAGCCGCTGTCCACGTCCTCGAAGCCGTCAGGATGCAGACCGGGGTATAGATATGCGACCGAAGACCAGGCGCGGACGAAATCTTGCTTCGGAAGGGTTTCGAGGTGGGCGGCGAGAACAATCCTTATCTGGCGTCCTGCCCCTCTGAGTGAATTTGGAATGTAAGTGTAATCTTTCATAGATTCATCAAAATTACCAAGTCTTGGCAGGTTTTCCAGGAAGAAAATTAGATCTAAATTTTAGACACAATTTTGGCAATCTGTTTTGCCAACAGCGGAGGCACGGCGTTGCCGACTTGCTTGTATTGCTCCGTGCGCGGGCCTTCGAAAAAATAATTATCAGGGAATGTTTGCAACCGTGCGGCTTCCCGGACTGTGAGACTTCGACATTGAGTCGGGTCGTAATGAATGTAATAATGGCCGTCCTTTGATATATGGGAAACAACCGTGGTCGAAGGCTTGTCCGCCAACTGGACGCGAAAACGGTCATTGAATTTTGTTTCCTTAAGCGCCGCAGGGACATTTTCATGTTTCGGCAGGAGGTCCTCCGGCAAATCCTCCAACAATGGGGATCGCCCGAAGCAACGCGCAAATGACGCCGCGAACAAATAGCGATGAAGATCGGCTATTATGTGGCCTCGCGATTCATGGTTGCAAATTCCATTGAGTTTTGCATCTGAAAACCAAGCCCTATGATGCGCCGGTGCCGCATGCCGCTCCAGGTACTGATCGCCTCTGGTCAATTCCGCCCCAACGCGCGATGCTGCCGTGACAATTTCCTTTTGCAACTCAGCCGAAATGCGGCCATTGTTGAGCCACTTTGCCTTTGTGATTTCACGCACCGCATCACGCCAAGCCTCTGCGGAATCTTTTTCCTTGGAAAGGCCGCTTCGCAACCGTGGCAAATCCCCAATCGTCTCGGAAACCGTTGTCCTATGGGCACGCTCGAGAAGGTCGGGCTTATTTGCAATATCCGAACGCACACCAAGAACGATGATTCGGTGTCTCGCTTGTGGAATCCCATAATCTTCGGCTCGAACCACGAAATCTTCCGGCTGAAACTGGCCTGTCAATTCGCCGCCAGCACCGACCGTTAACGGCATCAAGCGATATTGAAGATCGCTTCTTTTGCCGAACGCCAGGGGTGCATTGGTCAGATCACGCAAAATTCGCTCAAATATACTCTGTTGGCCGACCTTCGCCGAAAGCAGACCCTTGACATTTTCCATAACGAAAACCGGAGGCTGATGAAAGGCCAAGATTCGCAGATATTCCTTGTACAAAAAATGTTTTTCGTCTGCTGCAAACTCCGGGTCGTTTATGCGTCGAGAGCGGCCAGCCAGGGAATATGCTTGGCATGGAGGCCCGCCGATCAAAATCCAATCATCCGTTTGTCGAAGTGCCGAGCGTATCCGCTCGTCCACCTCTGTGTCAGGGTTCTTCTTGCTTCCGAGTTCGGCATGCCATGCTTCATTCGACGCTTGCCCTGCTTCTGCTGGATAAAGCTCGAATAATTTGTCTCGTGTAATCTTGCCAGCTAAGTAATCATAATAATCCCCTGGCGCCTGGCTGGGCGCAAACTCTCGAACGAAGGCCCGCAATTCCAATGTCCTGTGTGCGTGTACATCCTTTTCGATTGAAAGCTGGATTTTGAAGGCGCGCTGGCCACCGAAGGTAAGCGCGGAAAAGCCTTCACCCAAACCGCCTGGGCCAGCAAACAAGTCTATCACGGGAATTGGCATTGGTTCCTGCGTGGGCCTTTGCGAATCAACCAAGCAGGCGACGCGTAAAGGACAAGCTTCATGACTCAGAGTGTGTTTCACCCTTGGGCGGCTATCGCAAACATCTCCACCAAAAGACGTATTTTCTTCAAGCCAAGTCCCGGACGTTGCCGCAACTGCTCCCACGTCAACACTGCATACAAGCAAACGAGATCTCGCCTTTTCGTCCGAATCCATTCCTTGCCGGTATAAGCCTCCAATCCTTCGATGGTGCGGGTGTCTGTGATGAAGCCTTGGCGCAGCCGTTCCCACTCTGCTGCTAACGCCTCTTCTTCCGACCGAGGCGCAACAAATGGGCGTTCAGCCAGTTCTGCCCGCCATTCCTGCCCAAGGGCAATCTCCTTGCTGCGAAACGAATCCCAGCACTCGCCTTTCTTGGACACCTCGCCCACGTTACCTTGCTGGTGATTCAAGTGTTCCCAGGCGACATTGCAGACCGCCTTCACTGCTTCGCAAAGAACGGGCGAAAGCCTCTGCTCATTCCAAATGCGGTTCAGATCAATCCGGTGTCCGCTCTTTTGCGCCAGCCACGCTACCGCGTACGCCACACTGTTCGCCCGATACCCCTCCAAGTCGAGGGTGTCGAAGAGCTTCTCGGCCGTGCGCCAGAGAATCGCCTTCGCCACCGTGTTGCGGAAGAAATCGAGATTCACCTCTTGCTCCCCATCGTCCTCCATGCGTTCCGCGAAACGGACGAAGTTTTTCTCAGCACCGAGACACACCAACTGTGGCAAGCCCATCCAAGCGTGCTCATATTTGGCGAGCTCCGTCTTCGTAAATTTCTGATTTGTGGGATTCTGCTTTTCCCATTCGCGTCGCCGGGCCGGTGTTCCTTGGCGGGCTTTGTCGTCTAGGTATGAGCCGCGGGCGCGTTCGTAATACCAGTGTGTGCGGTTTTGCAGTCCCGTTACAGCCGGGGCTGTGACCGTTCGCGATAACTCCTCCAGCTTCCGATGAAAAGCGCCATTCGCCACGAGGTCAGCCGCATTTACCTTGTTTTGACTGTTGGCGTATTTCGCGAAGAGCGGTACTAATTCCCCAAGCCGCTCAGGATCCTTCAGGACAGTGAGCTTGACCTGGACGACGACATCCGAAATGTCCAACCGCTCCTTTTTCAGAGCGTGATAGATGCTGGCGGTGGTCTGGCCGCCGTTTACAATCTGGAAGTCCCTCGCCCAAGCTAGGCCCATCTGCCCATCGCGGCGCTTCTCAAGCCGCACTTCCGCGGCTGTGCAGCAAAGACCGTTATTATAGGCGAGGAAGCGATGTGGAGTCTCACGCAGGGTCTGCTGCAACCCCTTGTTCACCTTTCCCTTCACTTGCAAGAAGGCCCGCACGTTGCGCTCCAATAGGCGCTGGCCGTGTTCGCCGTATATGCGAGCCAGCACCCTGCCGGGCATGAACGCCAAGTAGGTCTGGTATTCCTTTGTGTTCTCCAAACCGGCCAAGCAGGGGACAGCGCCTCCAAATTCGGTGGAAAAATCAAGTTCGATGACCTCTCGATGCCCAACTCGAAGCTGGCTTAATTTCTTGAGATCCCATAAGACGTAGCGTAGTTCGACGCCTTGGAGTTCTTCCTGCTCGATGTCGTCGGCTCGTGCCACTCCATCCGTAAGGAAGAAGAGCCGGACGGTGGTCAGTGAATCCTTTGCTTCATGGATGCGGCGTGCCACCTCAAAGACTTCGTGGTCATCCTTCAATTGGGTGTGAAAGCCATCGCGCGCCCGGCGAAGAAAGCCCAACAGCAGTTTAAAGTGACGCCGGGTTTCGGGAAGACTCACTGTCGGCACACCGGACTTCCCATGGAAGAGTGTGACGAACAAATCCAGTGTCGCGCCATCGCCGGATAAAGCCCACGCGTTCAATTTCGCGGCAGCCCAGCGACCCCGACTCTCGGCTCGGTGGTTCAAAACCTCTCCGTCGTCTGCTTCGTTGTGCTCAGCTAATTGTTCAAGGACCCACTCGGTGAAAGCGTTCTCTTGGAGGTCCAAGGCCGCGTCTTCAGCGCAGCGTATTCGCACCTCTTGGCGTACATCTTCTGCGAACTGCTCAAGTGGGGTTAATGGTTCTGGTCTTTCATCAGGCATAGCGCACCTTTTTTGTGAATTGTTCAGTCTCCGGTTTGGCGAATCGCCTCAAGGATCTGTAACAAGCCTTCTCGCCTTGCATTGCTGAGTCCCCGCGCCCTTAATTTTTCCCAAGTTAATCCGGCAAAAGTTGCCACTTTTTCTCGTCGCTGTGAGCGGTCCCAATCCAAGCCTGTTGCGGCTTCCAAATCCCCCATCGCACGTGTGTCCTTTGTAAAATTGTTGCGAACCGCATCCCAACGCTCTGAATCGCTCAACGGAGTCTTAGCTGTGGGCGACTCACGGCCATTATCCCGTTCCGCTTTGACTTGTCTCTGCGGCGTCCTCTGGTCGGGCAGCTTACTCAACTGCTGAATCTTCTCGCCAACCCGCTCACGCACCGGCGCGTGTTTGTCCGGCTTCCAAGTGTTAGCCTGGTGCAAAAAGTTTTCGTCGCCGAGGTCGGTATATACCAGATCCTCATCCATTTTGATCCTCACGAGAAGAGGGAAACGAACTGCCTGTCCGCTTATAATACCTTGGCCCGGCCCAAAACCCGGCAACATCCGCGCATCCTGCTCGCTGAGGTTCTCCATGATTTGTTTCACGAAATTCTGGTCACGGGGATTGACCAACCGAAGGATCAGGAAGGAGTTGCACTGTGAGAGGATCGTTTCGTCTACTCTACTCGGGCGCTGGCTTATCAGCATCAACCCAGTGCCAAACTTGCGTCCTTCCGTGATGAGCTTGCGGATCGTTTCCAATGAAGGCACATCCGATGTCCCTTCGCGTGACGATGGAATGAATGTGTGCGCCTCCTCAACTACGGCCAGAAATGGTGGAATGCGGTTAGAGAGATTCGCACGGTGCTCGTAGAGCGCCTCCAGCAGAATTGAAGCGATGGTTGTCTGCGTGAGGTGGTCATACCCGCCCAAGTATACGATTGAGACGGTGCGCGGCGCGATAACACCTTCGGGCCGCCCTTGTGGATCGGGCATCTTCTCGAACTCAAGCTTGCGCAGGCGATGACGCATGCGCTCGTTCGTGAGTTCCATTCGGTCTAGGCGGCTTTCCACAACGCCGAGTTGGCGGCGGCAAACGGACAAAGTTGGCAACTTGCGCTTGTCGGAGGCTTGCCCGATTTTCCGCTGAATGGCATCACGCAGTCGTTTGATGTAGCGCAGTACGGATTCACCATCCACGGGTTCCACTTCGGACAGCGATGTGGACAACTCTTCCCGTTGTGGCTCGGTCAAGCCCTCAGTCATTTTGTTGATCAGAATTTCCACGATGTGCCGGTTCTGTTCCGTCATCGCGATGTGCGGATAAAGGAGCCGGACCGTTGTGTCTTTAAACACCTTGCGCTTTTCCCACAACCCAAGATAGTCGCCATGCGGGTCAAGGATCAGCAACGGATAGCCCAGTTCAATCAGTTCGCGCAATATCCGGCGGGCGGCTACGGTCTTTCCGCCGCCCGTCATGGCGAGGATCGCCATGTGCCGCGCCACTATACGGTCTGCCGAAATGGCGATGTCCACGTCTCGCCTAGCGATGAGGGTGCCAATGCCCAGCGGCGTGTGGCCGGGGATGCCGCCGGCCAGCAACTCCTTGATTGCTTCCGCCGGGGGATAAAGCACTTCTGCGGCCGGCTGGACGGGGTAGGTGAGCGGGTAGAGGTTCTTGAAGCCGCCTTCCCCTGCCGTGCAACCCAAAATTAAAACACCAGCCTCTAGTTGGTCCCGGCTGTTGGAAAGAATCGTATCTTGGAGTGACAACCCCTCATTGGACAATTCCTGAGCAGCTTCATAAGGGAAGAACGGATTGAAGCGATTTATTGTGATCACCCGGCCCCAGACGTAAATCGTCTGTGTTGCTTCGCGTGCCTCATCCGGCACCTCCATCTTGACCGCCACCAAATCACCTACGCGGGACTTGAAGCTTTTCAGAATAAAGGTGAATTCATTGGTGCTCGCGTTGCCAACTACCGTGCCGATGGGGTTCCACTTGTTATTATCACTCATATTGCCTTTCGTTTCAGCGATTGAAGTCGGGGCGAAAAAGCCAGTCTCTTTTTGTTCCGCACAGCATTCTCTTTGCGGCTTCAATCATTTTTGGATTGCCTGTATCGATGGCCCGTTTCATAAGCTGGACCGCCATCGTCGACTGGATTGGGCGGTTCATCCAATTTGGCATCTTGGCAAATTTGTCCACGATGTCCAATCCGGCTGGGAACGCATAGTTCGGCATCAGGCGACACGCATGTACGACTAGACGAACACAGGTCTCAAAGCCTACTGGAGGCGCATCGAAAAACTCCACTCGGAGCGGTTGGGCAAACTGACCGACACCCACATAGGTAACTTTGGGCAGGGGATATTCGCCGATTATATCTGCTGAGTATTGCGGCCTTTTGGCCTCGACATTTCGATCCACAGCGACCGGAGTGAGGTACTCTCCTTCGTTCAGGATGGCGTGAAAGAGCAACGAGTCTGGGATCCGATAGTCCTGAATTTTGCGAATTGCATCCTGCAACAGGCTCGCCCCAGGGGAAACAGGAGAATCCTTGAGTTTCGTAAGCAAGGTCGTGCCGACCAATTTTGAAGCTGACGCTCGCTCAACAATGGAGGCCACGTTCGCGCCTGAACTTTCCAAAGCCTTCAACAGATACAAGTATACGCAGACAAACTTTGCATCACGACCAGTCCTATTACGTTCTGGTGGCGGCAGCAGGATTTCCAGTCCGCGGCTCGAAAAGGCCGGAAAGTCTTTGTCGGCATACGCCGAAACAGGAATCACCAAGGAGCCATGCAAGAAGAGGAAATCAGGCTTGGACTTTCGCCCAAGACATTGGAGTGCAGCCGATGCTTCCATGGAAACCCGGGCGGCATCTCGCAGCTTTGATGGATCCTCGAAAAGGTCCTCATAAATCGCCTGCGGGCCGCTCGTGTCAAACAACTCGGCAATTAGCTGTTTCTCCATCTGAAAGTTCTCGCGGTCTGGAGTCTTGCCTCCGGGCACGACAGTATAGCTGCCTACACGAACTGCGATAGGCTCCGTCCCCAGACTCATGATATTGGCAGTTCCCCCGTCAACGAAACTAATGGACTTCCCGTGCATCTCAGCCCACAGGGCGCGGTGGTCAATTTCCACGCTTTGGATTAAGCCCGCGTTTTCCAGCATATCGCGGATTGCGTCCGCCAAGGCCTCTAAAACCGCTAAAAACTGCTTTTGCGCTTCAGCTGACCGCGTGAGCGAGAGCTTCACCATTTCCGCCATGATATGCGGCTCTCGAAGACGGTCCTTAACTGAAAGTCGGCCTTTTTGGGGTTTCTTTGTCATGCTTGACATCATCGGGCTTTAAGATCGCAATTTGCGAGCTTAAAGATCCGTCTGGCTTCATGGGGTTGTTAATGGCAGCGGCTTCGGTTTTTGTCAAGTGGGAATTGGGCGGAGCCAGTGGATTTTGATTTCCTTTTCGAGGGGCTTGAATTCGGGGTCGCCGGTGACGAGGTCGGTTTTCCGGTCCTTCGCAAGCGCGGCGGCGAAAGCATCGGCCAGACTGAGCTTGTAGTTG
>Ga0182030_10024511_pt1 | contig 11075 bp, 6 predicted proteins | sample 812S3MmetaG_FD_121299 | JGI IMG/M metagenome (GOLD analysis project Ga0182030, IMG submission 121299) | Permafrost microbial communities from Stordalen Mire, Sweden - 812S3M metaG (Illumina Assembly) | ecosystem: Environmental > Terrestrial > Soil > Wetlands > Permafrost | place: Sweden... | reverse complement strand
CGGCGATGCCGCACCGTGCTCACCGGACGGCCAAACTTCCGGGCCAGCACCTTGTCCGGCTGCGTCCCCAGCAACCGATCCTCCTCCTGGGTCCAGTCCGGCTGCTTTTTCCTCACCTTGCCGCCGGCCAACTGGAGTCGCATTCTGCAAACCCGTTCGTGGCTCCAGCCGAGGATGGCGCGCAGTTCCCGGTTTGATTTCGTGGCGAACAAATGTGAGTAATGATCATGCGGCTCCCGTTCCATGCGAAAGGGCTGTGGCGCATGTCCAACCGCTCGTTTTCCGAGCAATTGGCGCCGGTCCCGCACGCCAAGCAACGTGCGATGCAGCTTTTCCGTCACTTCGCGGTCGGTCAATTTGCCGAGCAACGCATCCTCCTCCTTTGTCCACGGAAACTGCCGCGTCGAACGAAGCCCCTCTTCCTGGCCGATTTTCCGCTGCGGACGGGGTGGAGGCGGGGCTTTCATACAGGTAGACTCGTTGATGTTAGCCCTGGCGCTGATCCGCCTTGCGCGCGCTTGAACATATGATAATGACGGCGAAGACGGTCAATATAGGCGCGATCCTCAAGGAGAATTTGGCGAAACAACTCCAGCAGCGCCGGAGACAGTTTGGACTGCGTATTCAACGGGTCCAGGTCGGCGCTGGCCAACTCCCGCGCGCTCTCGCGGTCGCCGTGCAGCCATTTAGCGTAAAAATCCTCGCTCTCCCAGCCGTAATTGATCGTGGCCAGAACTTTATTGGGCCGGTCAGCGCGGCAGACCTGAAAGAGGACGCGCCGGCAGTCGCAAGTCGGCTCATTGCAATACAATTCCAGAAACCCATATTCGCCGGCGGGCAACGCGGCGTGGGGTTCCAGGAGCCTGATCGTGCGCGTCTCGCGCGCCGCCAACTCTGGGAAACGCGAGAAAAAAGGGGCCATGTGTGCAAGAGGCTTCATAGTAACTCACTCGCAAAACAGCCGACGAAACAACTCTTCGGACAGTTGCCGGCCTTCCTGAGACAGCACCACCGATTTGGCTTTCTTTTTCGGATCGGATATCAGGCCCTTTTTGTGGAGGCGGTCCAGAGCCTCCCAATTGTGACCCTTCCACGCCCGTGTGAACGCCAACTCGTCCTTCCCCTCAGTGAAGCTGGTCAAATGAAGCAACGCCAGCACCGCATCGTCAATTCTGTCGAGGTTGGGTTTCATGGTTGTGAAATCATTGGACGGTTTCTGTGGCAACTGGAACAAACTGGCCGAGACCAAAGTGACACTGACTACCGAGGGCAAACGGCTGCGAAGACCGGGCATCGGTGAACTCGATGCGAAACATCCGTCCCGAGCCTTCGATAACATGGCATCGGCGGCGACGAAAGAACGCCAGCGCGCGAAGCAACCGAGTGCCTCCATCAAGCCGAAGTCCCGCGAGGGTGCCGGGAATGAATGACTCGTCCGGCGGTTTGAGCCAGGCGGTGCGATAACGCGCGTCGGAAAGGTCGGAGTGGGGCCAGGTTGCAGGGCAGACATCGGCTGTATCGTTGAAGACAATCTCGTGAATGCCGGCGACTTCAGCTTCAGTTTGAACCACATTGGTCAGCCGCAGACTCCGGAGAATCTCCTTCGCGATAGACCGGACTTTTCCGCCGGAGTTCTTCCCGTGGCTGAGGTTCACCGGGCAGTAGTAAGGCGTGGCGGAGACGAACACAGTGGCGTCACTTTTCCACGGGCCGAAGTCGGCGGCGTCGCCCAGGAAGACCGGCGTCACCAGCAGGTCTGGACGCCCGCCGCGTTGCCGGATGCGAAGCAACCGGCGTAGGGCGTTCGCTTCTGAAGTCAGAAAACCATGCGAGCAATACACCAACATGTGATCAATGAAGCCGTCGTTGTCCTCGTCCGTGGGCCAGAAGAAAGCGTGGTTGTGGCCCTCGATACGTCGCTCGCTGGTATCGTTCCTCTCACGTCCGCAGAGGTTGCGCGGGTGTTCGCTCGATTTCAGATGGCCATGCCAGGCGAGCGCAGCGGCGCGAAACTTGTCGGCGAAAAGTAGCGTGTCCGCAAGCAGTGGCAGCACCGGGCGGTTCACCGTAGCAGTGTTCAGGGCGAAGCGCGCCAAGGTGATAAGCGGCTCGGCGCGCTTTGGGTGCGGAGCAACGCGATCTTGCGGCAAGCGGTGAATGTCGCGTGGGATGGCGTAATGAATCCATCGGCTGCCAATGGGGCGTTCCAAGCCGTCTTTGATATCTTCGCCAGACGAACGAAGAAGACAGCGGAGTAGTAGCAATCCGCCCGTTGATTCACTATTTCGCTTTAATTCTTCCCGCCATGTAAGGCTCTGAGTCGTGACTGCCACACGCTTTTTCAAAACGTCGGAGAGAGCCTTTTTTGCGGCTTTCGTTGCCTCACCCTCCAAGTCAGGGCGCTTGAGCAATGCGTCTCGTTCGTTCTCGGTCCAAGGTCCAATCGCTATCAAGAGGCAACGCTTCGATTCAGCTTTCGATGTTGTAGAATCCTCACTGGGGTCGGCCCCCGCGTTCCTCTTCTTTGTTGGAGCGGGGCGAACCACCAGCCTTCCCACGAAACTATTCAACGGGAAGCTGCCGAGTAGGTTCTGGTTATCAATTTCGACGGAATTTTCGTTCGCATCAGCTCGTTTGAGCCGCGTTAGCAGACTTGTTGCCTCTTCGGGCAAGCTTGGTCCGCTACAGGGAGTCAACTTCTGCTCCAAGGTATAGTCCACATGCTCACGCCCGTTTGGTTTCACACCGGTTTCAAGAGCGAGGCAACACCAGTGCGACACATCCGGCTTTAACTCGGGAGGGCGTTCCGTGTGAGCGGTTGCGTCGCACCACGACTCGGCGCGGCCAAAATAAGTGAGCCGCCGAAGCAGGGTTTGCAAGTCGATGAATCGCGCGTCACCGGTAGTGGCATCCGCTTCCGGCCACTCAAAGACAATCGGCGTCTCTTTGCTCACCGTTGCAAAGGTGTCGAAGACAGCGGAACCAGTGGATTTGAACTCCTTGGGCAAGAACTGTCGGGTATGGCCTCCGCCAGTGCGAGGGAGCCAGATTTTCGGCGACGCTGTGAGCATCGCCAGTATGTCCGCGAGCCGCGACACTGGAAGCGGGTCGTCCGCCGTGTCGGTGATGCTCTCGTCCAGTGGCTCTGGCAGGGAGGTCAATCCCGTACCTGCTGCTGCAACAAGAGCACGCAGCAATCGCCACGGCGCTGGAGGCCAGTCCACCTTGCCGTCGCTGTGATGCGCGTGCCAGTGGTGCAGATGAGCACGACCGGTAAGGAAACGGATGGTGATGTAGAGGGGCATGCGCTATGCGCTTGGTTCATCAGCATCCTCTTCCTCATCAGCCTTCCCGCCTTGAGCCTTTGCAGTCCATTGCGCTTCATAGGCGGAAATTGCATCCTCAACGAGTTTTGCCCGCTTGGCCTCATGGCTTCCGCTAGCACCCGATGGATTCAGTTTCCTCAACTTGTTCTTTTCCTCAAGAGTCCATTCACCCTTGAGGATGAGATAAAGCTTGGGTTTCGGATTTGGATTCTTCCTGGTTGCCTTTGGCGTGACGTTGGCGACTTCGGCTTTGTCGGCAGGGAAAGCGGGTGCGACAACGATGCTTCCCTTGAGGTCTTCTGGCACCTCGACCTTGCCTTCAATTTTGGGCACCCAGCGGACCCTGGTAATTGCTAAGTCCTCATTCGGAGTCTTATTCTCCTTGAATTTACGTAGTGGCGCGAAGGCGTCAGCTAGAGCGATCCCAAGCTCTGGCAGACAATACTTATCCACTTTTTTGCCCGTCTTGGAATCGATATAATAGGAATTCACGGACTCACAGGTGAACTTGCACTCCGTCCGCAATCCACCCACTCCAGCTTGCCCATCCACGAGCACGCGGCGAATCTTGTAAATCGCCCACGACGTCAATGCGCGGACTGTTTCAGATGAAAGCCCGTAGTTGCGCAGGCGGTCAATATCTACCTGAAAGCACGCCTTCACGTCCGGTGACGTGAAATGCTGCTTTGCCCCGATGACGGACCCAAAGCCTTCGGATGCGCTTTGCCCGGCCTCTTTGTCGGTGGCCCACAAGACATCATCCCGCTTTTGAAAGCCGTAGTTTGCGGGTGCTGGCTCGAACGCCTCAATGAATCCTGAGAGAACTCGCGTGAGGCGCACTTTGCCACCGGCTAGGTTGGAGTCGTTAAACCAGATTCCGTGAAGCAGACAGCCAGGGTCTATCTCCACCAAGGAGGAAGCTACCTTCTTCCAAGGGACAAGGCGGTTTTCCCGCAATGTGAACTTGGTCTTTAGAACTTCCAGCAGAGATTTCCCCTTGTCCACACCCTCGTTTTGGACGGGCGATTCAGCGATGTAAGGTGAGGCCAAACGATGCGCTTCGAGCGGGCTGGCGGTCAAAGGCCGATTATCAGAATCAACAGCCAAAATGTAAGGAATGCCACGGCATTCGTCGTTGTAGCGGCCTACGCGATCGGCATCATCTGCACCGTCCAACCAGCAGACTTTTTCCATGCGGTTCGCCATGGATTGCGGAGATTCAACCAGCAGCCATTGCTTCCCGTCAGCACCGCGATAGAGCGCGGCTCCAAGATCAGGAAAGTTGGTCGGTTGGAAACGTCCCCCGCCAAAGCCTTCTACTTTCAAGATGGCTTCGACGAAAAGACGTCCAATATTGTCAATGCCGAGAGGGTCGGAGGGTTGTGTTGTGTTGCTCATAGTTTAATTGTGTTGTGGTTTTATGCAAAGAGCTGCGAGAACGCCGGGGCGGCGAACCGGGATGAGAAGCAGCCCGGCCATGCGCTGGCTGTCTTCGGTGGAGAGAGACCATTCTCCGCTGGTGAGAACGCTGTCCGGCACGATGGGCGAGTAGCCTCGGCCGCGGAGCATTCGCGCTGCTGTTTGCATGGCCTCGGCGCTGCGACCACCGAGCAGGAGATTGAGCAGGCGTAGCGGAGGATTGGGGAAGGGTTCGTGCCCGGTGCGGATGGCCGTTCCTTTTTCGCTTGGAAGTGCGGGGAGGCGTCCACCGAGGAAGCAAAGTTTGAGAAGGGCGTAAGCGCGAGGAAGAGCAAAGGCGGCTTCTCGCTCCTGTTTTTCGTGGACAGAGAGACTGGTGTCTTCCCGAAGGCCGAGACGCGCCGTGTTGTTCGCGTCAAACCAAACGCCGGATTGAGCAAGCGTCGGCGTGGTGTCGTTGGTTGACTGCCACAAATCGAGTTTGGACTGCTCCCGCTCGGTGCCGAAATCCACGAGCGCCATCGCGCGGATGAGTTCGGCAAGACGGTATTCATCGAGTTCGCCGTTCCACAGGCGCCACAGGTCGCTGAACGAGGCGGGATGGAAACTCACGAGCGGCAGCACCTCGCCATTACCGCTTTGGGAGTCCACGAGACGACGGCGAAGCACTGTGGAAAGATTGGTGAGCAATGAAGCGCCTTCAGACCACACCCGCGACCGGGAGAGTTCCGCCCACGCCCACCATTTTCCCATGCGGACCACCGGGACAAGATTTGTGAGCAGCGGACCTACGGATGATTCCGTTGATTTTTTCGATTCGCCCCACGGAAGGAGGGATGCAATAGCGCGGGCGAGACCGCATTCAGGTGATTTATCGAGACATGTAATTCCTTCGGAACTCACCCATCTTGTAGAAAGAGGATTACAAGGGGCGATGCTGGAGCGTGCAGATTTTGTGACGGAGCATTCTCGTAGGAGAGCAGCAGCCGACCTTAAAATCATTTGGAGATCCGAACTTTTAGTTTCGCTTTCATGACAAGCATCACGTAAAGCCTGAGCAATTGAACCTTCGAGGCGCTGCTTGGCCGATAGCAACCGAACTGGAATTGCTGGGCCTTCTCTCAGATTTCGAAATGCGGAAACACGAAATGGCTTCAACTCATCAATGAGCGGTAAGAGGCCGGATTTTCGGCGTGGAACCGGCACAACCTCCAGTGTTGCGGCAATGTTGACATTGCCACGCCTCTCAAAAAATCCAACTCGTCGGAAGGCGCGAATCCCAGTGGAAACTCCAAGACACGCAATTGCTTCAAAGGCTTGGACCGAATAGGCGGCAGGATTTCCTGCAGGGGTCTGCAAGCGCCCTTCGGCGAGTAACGATTTCAGCTCGCTGACCGTTATGGGTTTGTCCCAAAGTGGGATGAATATCTCACCTTTGCATTTGGACTTCCGCGCGTCCTGCTGAGGCTCGTCGCGTCCCGATTCACTCGGTTGGCCAGTGCCGACATGGTCGAGCATAAACGGGAAGGCAGCTTTTCCCCGCCCGTGTTGGGAAAGCCGCTTCGTCATAGCTCCTGCAAAAAGCATGGAGCCTTCCATGGCGAGAACAACATCCCAAGGGTTTGTAGCCGTTGCTCCAGTAAATCCTTGTCCGATGTTCTCACCTTTTGCGGAGGACGGGAAAAGCTGCCCAGACGTTTCCTTGAGGCCGGACAGTCTGGCCTTAGAAAAGAGAGAGGAAGCGAGCCACTGGCCTGAGTCCTCATGTGCTTTTGGGAATCCAATACAGTGTTCGATGAAGAGCCAAAAATTGTTCGTAATGTCAGCGCTGCCTTCATTGCCCCCAGTGCCAAAAAGAATTCCGAAACTGGCGTCATCTTCCAAGGCGAGACACGCATCCATCCAATCAATAAACGCGCCTGGCATGGTGTTCCGGCAAGTTGCCATCAAAAGGTTCTTGTCCTTTTTTCCCTTATCAGCGGAACGCCACGGAAACTCGGCTTTTTTGGCTTTGCCATTCCATGTTTGGTGAGTTGAAAGCAAATCACGCAATTTCCGTAATACAGAGATCGCGGGGCCAAGTTGCTTTCTGTCGCTTTCTGAGGATACAAGTCGTTCAAGTCGCTCTTTGGCACCGCCATTACTTCCTAACTCATAAAATCCGGGCCTGCCTCCCCACGGGGCGAAAATCGGAGATGGAGCAAATCCGAGATCAGAAGGGTTTTGGCCGAGAAAGAAGCTCTGCAAGGCTGTCTCATCAAATCGTGTGGTAAGTCTGAGAACGCCCGCCTCCCACCAAGCACGGGCCGCAGGATCGGCCTGTTCAGCCACAAGGCGAAAGACGCCGAGGGCTTTGAGGTAGTTGCCAAGCGGTTCCGGGGAGCAGCCGTGAAGTGTCAGGATGGGCATGGCGTCAGGGTGGTGGCTAGATTGTTTTCAGCACGCTTGGAGGCGCGCTGGTCGGCGACACGAAGAATGGCCTCATACCATGCAAGGCGGAAGGGACCGTGTGCGGCGAGCAGTGCGCCGGTGCGCTCACGCCATGACGGACCGGAAGCCGAGGACAGGCCGAGGTCCATCACATCGAGGTGAAGAACAACTGCGGGCGCGAGAATTTGGGATGAAGTGAAGTCGAGGCCGGGCAGTGCAACATTTGGAAGCGAATCTCCCTCCCGGACACCGCGCGCTTGCCGTGTCTCCGGCGGACAGGGCCAAGGAACGTCCTCGCGCAAATCGTCCGGAGAACTGCGGAGGGAGAGGCGCACTTTTCCGTGATGAGCGGCCACGAGATAAATGAGGAGGTTGAATTGCTTCACGTTCAACGTGGCGAGTTCGGAGGCAAGCGCGGAATCAGCGAGTGGCGTACAAGGCTCGCTTGGAGCGAAGTCAAACGCAGCTCTCAGTTCCTCGTCCGGCCAGGCAAGGGCTGGATGATTGGGCTGGTGACGGCGAAGGAGTTCCAGAATCGCAAGACCGCTGGCGAGTTCATGGCGGAAGCCAGCGCGGCGTGCGTCCCGCTCGGCTTCGGGTGTCGAGTCGGGTTGCGGGCGAAGTTTGTCGCGACGCCAGCAATGGTCGGGAGCCTTGGCCGGAAGAGTATCTGGAACCATAGCCACAGCATTCGCCAGTTCCTTTGGTTTAACCTTCTGTTTGAAGGCGGCGTGCGCCTTTCCCCAGTCATGGAGTCGTCCAGCGAGAGGAAGAACGACACTCGAATCTTCGTCAGTGTCTGACTTTGGAAGAAGGAGGGCGACGGAGGCATGTAATTCTTCGCAGACCTCGCGGGAATGGTGGAGAATACTCCGCCACGCTCCATTCTGACCGGAATTGCTGCTGCCGTTTGCCCCCTCGAAATCGTCTCCCATGCCTGCGGTATTTTCGTCTTCCTCATCGGGGATTGCGGGCGGCGGAACCGGTTGTTTCCAAGGCCCGATGTCAAAATCACAATCGTCCGCACGCCCAGTCCAACCTTTCTCCGTATCGTATCCGCCGCACCACTGCTCAAGCAGGAACACTTGGCCGGGAAAAATGCGCTCCGCATCGCCGCGATTGAGGCGGGTCCATCCATCGTGGTAATCCCACCGCCAGATGCGCCCCTGTGTCTTCTGCGCGAAATTTCGGAACCCGGAGTCCTGACTGAATACTGGAACAGGGCAAAGCTCTGCATGTTCAGGCTGCCAAGCCTTGGCTTTGGGCGGATTTTTGCCCTTCGGAATCGTTGAGCAATCGCGCCAGAATGCAGTGATGTCGTGTTCTTCGCCGTCGCGGATGTAGCGGGAGATGTCGATGTCGGCGCCAGTGAGGTCTGGAGTCGTATCGAAAAGGTCGAGGATGTCTTTCGCTTGGGGAACAAACCTTGGAGCGTAGGGAAGAAGTCCCTGGGCATGTTCCGGTGCAAGGTTTTTGCGGTGCTCGCGGAAACCGGCGAGAGATACGTCCGTGAGTGATGCAAACTGACCTTTGACCTCAGCCAATTCTTCTTCGGAATACGGCAACGAATCTTTGGTCACATCTAGCCAATAGACGTCTGCTTTTGGATCGTCTGGGTATCTCGCAGCCCGCCCACAACGCTGAATGAACGACGGCCACGGACAGCTTTCAGAAAAAAGGACACGCGATGTGATGTCCAAACCCGCCTCGATGACTTGAGTTGCGATGATGAAATTCGCCTCCTTGACCTTTGATGTCCATGTCTTCCGCTCGCGATGCCGGAAGCGTGAATGAAGGAGAAGCGGATTGTTGTCCTTCATCTTTTCGGCCAAGGCACACGCCCTCCGCACCGTGTTCATGATGACCAAGGCTTTGCCGCCGTGTTCGGCCATCCGCTTCTTCACTGCCGCCGCCACATCGGCGATGTATTTCTCCTCCTTGTCGGCCTTCAGTTCCGCCTCGGCTTCGGGATGGAAGATTTTAGTGTCCGGTTGCAGCAGTTTCTTGAGACGACGTGCGGAATCAGACTGCCCCTCCGTATCCTCATTCCAAAGCAGCTTCGTTTGCCCGACTGAAGCATTCCAAACACCCTCAATCGAAGGGAGAAAATCAACGGCTGATTCCATCCACTCTTTTTCGACGGTGGCGCTCATCCACCAAGAAGCCGAAGCGATTGTAGGTTTCATGTCGCTGCGATCCCGCCATGACTGAAGCTGTAGGCTGGTCGCAAAACCGGTGCTCATCAACTGCACCTCATCGAACACCCAAAGGCAGTCGTTGTTCAGAAGTGCAAAATCCTTGGGCCACCGCGCACGACCCGCAGCGTAGCCCCGATTGAGCGCGCGGCTGAGGAGCATGTCCTGCGTGCCGATTAGAATGGCGGGACGTTCAGGATGGATGTCCCAGTCGCCGGCATCTTCACCGCCCATTAGGACATACACTCCAACAGCGTTAGCCAAGTCAAGTTTATTGAGCCACTCACGGACGTTTTTCTCTGTCTGTTCGACCAGTGTCCGCATCGGCAGGCAATAAACGAGCCGGCGCGGCCATTCTAGTTTTTGAAGCTGTGCTCGATTCCAAAGCCAAGCAAGCACGACGCCAGCCGTTTTGCCAAGGCCGGTCGGAATGTTGATAAGCTGAGATCGGCAGGCTGTGCCGGAGTCGCCACCGGCCAGCCGCCGTTGGTAATCAAATGGCTCATGCCCCGTCGCGCCATTGGAGGCTGTCGCGCCATTAAAAAACCGGTCGAAGCGCGGCGAGTTCATCGCTCACTGCCTTCCCCGACTTCACTCTCAAGATGTCCGATCCTGAATTGCATGAAATCTCCTCAATCGCGCCTAAGTGGGACCCGCATTGGGTCGTTTCCCGGCGTGGTTTTATCCTTGTATCAGAACGACTTGCGGAATGCGAGCACGAAAATTACGGTTTGCAGCATCATTTCGGTGATGTTGATTTGCCGCACGGTTCGTGCATCGTTTTGGCGGCTTTGCCGGGCTGCATGTGCGCATCATTCCAGAGGTGGCGCTTGCCGTTCTTGGCCGCAGGTTTCAAAATCAGGGCGCGGTGCAAAACACAGCCATACCACTGCCGGAGAGCCTTTCGGGGCTGATCGAGCGCGTCACGTTTTTCGACGAGGTCGCCGGATTCGGCGTGCTCAAAGTCAAAGCTCAGGGCCACCGCGACCTGGTGACCGTGGTTGGCTCCCTGCCGTCCGTCAGCGCCAGCGAATGGCTCACTGCCCAGGGCCGCTGGGTTCAGGACCGGGAATACGGGCAGCAGTTCCAGGCCGAGATGCTGACCAGCACGCCGCCGACAAGCAAGGAGGGCATCGAGAAATACCTGGGCAGCGGCATGGTTAAGGGTATCGGCCCTGTTTACGCCAAGAAGCTCGTGGACAGATTTGGCGAGGGTGTTTTTGATATTATTGAGAAGGCGTCCGCCCGGCTGGAGGAGGTGGATGGTATCGGCCCAAAGCGCCGGAAACGAATCAAAGTGGCCTGGGACGAACAGAAGGTCATCCGGGACATTATGCTCTTCCTCCACTCAAATGGGGTCAGCACCAGCCGGGCCGTGCGCATTTACAGGACGTATGGTGAGAGCGCCATTGAGAAGGTCCGCAACGATCCGTACCGACTGGCCAGGGACATTCACGGCATTGGTTTCAAGACCGCCGACCAGATTGCCCGGAAGATCGGCATCCCGGTAGATTCGCTGGTCCGCGCCTGCGCCGGATTAAACCATGTTTTGTTGGAGGCCACCGGTAACGGCCACTGCGCTCTGCCGGTGGAACTGCTCAAGGACGAGGCCGGAAAGCTCCTGTTGGTGGAGGAGAAGATCGTGGCCGACGCTTTGGAGCGCACGGTGGCCAGCAACGATCTGGTCAAGGAAACGATCAACGGG
>Ga0182030_10024509_pt1 | contig 11075 bp, 10 predicted proteins | sample 812S3MmetaG_FD_121299 | JGI IMG/M metagenome (GOLD analysis project Ga0182030, IMG submission 121299) | Permafrost microbial communities from Stordalen Mire, Sweden - 812S3M metaG (Illumina Assembly) | ecosystem: Environmental > Terrestrial > Soil > Wetlands > Permafrost | place: Sweden... | reverse complement strand
CTATGCGGTGGTGCGGCGCACGAACGAGATCGGCATCCGCATTGCGCTGGGTGCGCAGCAAGCCAACGTGCTGTGGATGGTGTTGCGCGAGTCGCTGGTGCTGCTGGCCGTGGGTTTGGCGCTGGGACTGCCGCTGGCGTTGGGCGGGCTGCATTATGTGCAGTCGCAACTTTACGAGCTGAGCGCGGCTGATCCGGAGACGCTGGCTGGCTCGGTGCTGATCATCGCGGCCGTCACGGTGCTGGCCGCGTGGCTGCCGGCGCGGCGCGCTGCGCAGGTGGACCCGATGGTGGCCCTGCGCTGCGACTAACCACCTGCGGTGGGGCAGACGCGGCTTGCGCCGCCACCTGCGGTGGGGCGGATGGCGCTTGCGCGCGATTTGGGGTCCGAGGTTTCCCGCCCATTTCGCAAAGAACGCGAAATGGACGGGCACGGTGCAGTTGTGCTCGCCGTTCATCCGCCGGCAGAAGCGGAAACCTCAGTACCCAAACTGGCACATCTCAATCCGCCTCATTCCTCCGCTGAAATCCGATGCAACGCATGTATTCTGTCCGCATGCGCTTTGATTCTTTCGGACTGAAACTCGGCGTTCTGGCCGCTGTTACTGTGGCTCTTGCGGCGAAGGCCCAGACGCCTGCCCCCGCTGACGCCAAACCGGCGGCGCCGCACTTTCCCACCAGCGAAGACCTGCGGCATTTGAAGGCGGTCAGTTCGCCGCTGCTCTCGCCCGACGGCAAGCAGGTGCTGTTCGTGGTCACCGAATCAACGGCGGATGGCGGGGCGACTCACCTCTGGCTCGCTCCTGCGCCGGTCGGTACGAATGCAGGCTCGCTAACCACGGACAAGGCGCGGCAGATCTCCTTCTCCGCGCCGGCCGACAAGCGCGGGGAACGCGCTCCGCAGTGGGCTCCGGATGGACAGGCGATTTATTTCATCGCCCATCGCGGAGAGAATACGCAGCTCTTCCGGCTCGACCTGCGCGGCGGCGAGGCTTCGCCATACGACTTCAAGGTGCTGCCGCCGGTGGATGAGTCGAAGCTGCCTGGAGCGATTCCGCCCGCTGGTTCCGAGAAGACTGCTGAGAAGACCACGACCACTCTGAAGGCCGATGAGAAGAAATCCGAGAAGAAACCGGACGAGAGCAAGACACCTGAGCCGCTGCCGCTGGACATCGGCGGCTATGCTCCATCGCCCGATGGAAAGTGGCTGGCGCTGTGGGCGCGCGATCCGGAGACGCCGGGCGAGAAGAAGCAGAAGGAGGCCAAGGCGGACGCCGAGTGGGTGGATCATGAGATTCATGGCACGCGGCTCTATCTGGCGGCGCTGAAGGCTGATGGAACGGTTGACGGCGCGCTGAAGGCTGTCGGTCTTGCGTCCGATGTACACCAGGCGCTGTGGTCGCCGGCTCCCAATTTCCCTGATTCAGGCACTCCTGATTCCGACCGGCTCTTTGCCGTCACTGAGGAACCCAACGGCGCGTCTGACCTGGGGCCAGCCGGTGCGGCCTGGATTGTGACCACGGCCGCGCCGGACAAGCCTGTGAAACTTGCGCAGGTGCCAGCCACGGTGGGTCGCGGAGCAGCGTGGCGGCCCGACGGCAAGGAATTGGTCTTTGCTGCGCAGACTCCCGATGACGCGCCGCCGGGCTACGACGAGCTCTTTGCGCTTTCGCCGGATGGCTCCGCTGCGCCGGCGCGCATGAGCCCCACTTTCACCGGCCAAATGAGCGGTGCGGGCTACTATGCGGCGGACGGCGCGTTTATGACCGAGGCCGCAATGGGCACGCACTTGACCGCTGTGCGTGTTGCTTCGCCGACGGCCGCACCTGTGTCGATCGACCTGGGCGCGAGTGTCGTCGACGCGCTCAACACAAATCAGAAACAGACGGGCTGGCTGTGGCTGGCGCAGGGCGCAGGCGAAGAGACGGAGCTGTGTTATGCCGCGAAACTGGGCGACGCCTGCCAGGCGATTGCGACGCCGGACCTCGCTCCCGCCGGCTTGGAGTGGGTGAAGCCGCATCTGATCCAGTGGCAGAGCGGCGGCCTGACGATTGAGGGACTGCTTTATCTGCCGCCGGGCGCCTCGTCCGGCAAAGTCCCATTGGTTGTGGATGTGCATGGCGGCCCGATGGGGGCTTTTGAAGACCGCAACGACCCGCTGGCGGCGTTCTTGATCGGCCACGGCTGGGCGATCCTGCGGCCCAACCCGCGAGGGTCCTCGAACTACGGCACGAAGTTTGCCGCCGCCAATAAGAATGACCTGGGAGGCGGCGACTACCAGGACATCATGGCGGGCGTGGACTACGCGTTAGCCAAGTTTCCGCTCGACCCCGCGCGCATGGCGCTGATGGGCTATAGCTATGGCGGGGAGATGGCGGGCTTTGTGGAAGGGAAGACGGACCGCTTCAAAGCGATTATCAGCGGTGCGCCGGTGATCGACCAGTACAGCGAATACGGCACCGAGGGCGATTCGTGGTACGACCGATGGTACTTCGGCAAGCCGTGGGAGCGCGAGGCAGATGCCTGGCGGCAGAGTCCGCTCTCCGGCGCGGCGCACGCCAAGACGCCGTTTCTGCTGATCCAGGGACAGGATGACACGACCGATCCGCTGGGGCAGTCGGAGGAGATGTATCGCGCGCTGCGGCAGGAGGGAGTGCCGGTGGAGCTGGTGACCTATCCGCGCGAGAATCACGGGCCGCTGGCTGGCGGAATCTTCGGGCGGCCGTCACCGGAGCCGTGGCATGGGTTTGACGGGCGGCAGCGCATCGTCGAATTCATTGAGAAGAACTTCGGCGCGGCTCCCAAGCCGTGAGCGGATTCTTTGGCCGGCTGAGAAAGACGGGAACGGCGGGGCAGCTGGAACAACGACCACTGCCTCGGCGAGTTACGCTGCGATCTGTTGCGAAATGGGCAGGCATTGCCGTGGCGCTGCTGTGGATGCTGGCCGCGCTGACGCTGGTTGCAGCGCGCTGGATCGATCCGCCGACGACTGCTGTGCACCTTGAGCGTCGCTTGCAGGCGTGGATTCATGGCAAGCCTTATCACGAGCGCTACGAGTTTGTGCCGCTCGCGCAAATCTCCCCTGAGCTGCAGCACGCAGTAATTGCCGCCGAAGATGCGCGCTTCTACCAGCACCACGGGTTTGACTGGCAGGCGATGGAGATTGCCGCCGAGGGCGATATGAACGCCGAGCGTGGCCAGGGCGGCCGCATTCGTGGCGGCTCCACGCTGACCCAGCAGCTGGTGAAGAATCTGTTCTTCGGGACGGGGCGCTCGTTCCTGCGCAAGGGCGCGGAGTTCACGCTCGTCCCCGTGGCGGAGCTGGTGCTGGGTAAGCAGCGCATTCTGGAGCTTTATCTGAACGTGGTGGAGTGGGGGCCAGGAGTTTATGGCGCGGAGGCGGCAGCTCGGGTGTGGGACAGGACGCCGGCACGCGGCTTGAACCGGCAGCAGGCCGCGGAGCTGGCGGCGATTCTGCCGGCTCCTTTGAAGCGCCGGCCGGAGCGCATGGCGCACTACAGCGAGATCATCCTGGAGCGGATGCGGCAGATGGGGTGGTGACCACCTGCGGTGGGGCAGACGCTCGCTATTCGCTCGCAGGAAATTGTGCTTTCCCGCCCATTCGCCAGATGAGCGGCGCAAAGACGTGGCAGGCCACATGCCATCCGACGGGTGACTATCTATTCAGTCGGGCAGGTGGGTGCGGTTGAGCCAGGCGACGCTTTTGGGGCGCATGGGCGCTACCGGAAGCACGATGAATCCTTCGCGCCAGTGGCCGCCCTCGCGGCGGGGCGGGTGGCCCACAATGCGCGTTCCGGCAGCATCGCGTTCTTCAAGGGCGAGGCCGGGCAGGCCGCCGACGATGGCCTGCAACTGGTCGTGATTCGGCGGGCGATTGGTGGTGAGTGGAATCAAAGCCCGCAGGGAAGCATACGCCTCGGCCAGGTCGCTAATGCGCGCGCGGCGTTTGGACGGAAGCGGCTTCAGCCCCAGCGACTTCCAGGCAGCGTGCGGGTAGCTTTCCACCAGGATCCGCTCCGGCCCTGATCCAGGATGCGGCAGGGTGTCCAGGCGGCGCCAGCCGCGGCGGCAGAGCGCGTCGTAGACGTCCAGGCAGAATTCGGCAAAGGCGCGGTAGGTGACCGGCTTCACCATCCCCGGAAGGCCGGTTTTGGCCGAGGTGTTCAGCTGGCGCTCGCTGACGCGGGAGTGCTCGAGACCGTTTGAGAGCGACTTCCAGGCCTGGGGCCCATCGAGCATGATGACGCGGATGCCGCGTACGCCGCAGAGATGGTTAAGCCGGCCGGCGAGAATGTTGGCGTCCACTTTGCCTGGGTCCTGGCCGGCGACCAGGGAAGGAATGATCTCGCAGGCGATGGAAGTGCGCGCGGGGCGATTCAAAGGCTCGCTTCCTGGTAATGGGGGCAACACATGAGGGCGATCCAGGCCGCCGGCACCCGGCGCGGGAGCGCGGCCCAGCACCACGATTCCCAGATCGGACCAGCAGCGGTACGCGAGATCGACAGAGAGGACGGGCACGATTCCACGGTACGGGGCCGGACGCAGTGCGAACAACCGGAATCGTGTTGACGAGGCGATGCGGTTTGACGCAATTGAAACTGCAGGCCAAATCGGGAAGGAAGCGCCTTTAGTTTTACCCGGCCGGCTGGCGCGCAGGAGTTCCTGAGGCGGCATGCTGCCCATTTCCCCATGATTCTGCATCGCGGGAGCTTTCCGGACGGCAGTTGAACCGATTTTTTGCTATACTGATCGAAGCCTCAAGAGGGCGGGGAAGTCCCTGTCTCACGGGCCACGCGGTTGGGCGGCTGATGAGAATTGGCGCCTGGGACTGCAAAACGAGAAAACAATGCCCAAGTTGAAGACCCATACGGGCGCGGCCAAGCGCTTCAGCAAGACTGGCACCGGCAAGATCAAGCGGGGCCAGACGAAGACGCGGCACATCCTTTCGTCGAAGTCGCCAAAGTTGAAGCGCAAGCTCGGCAAGACGGTGCTTGTCTCCGACGGCGACTACAAGAAGGTAGCGCGCATGATTCCCTACGCCTGAGTGCTTCGCACGGTTCTCGTTTTTTGAGAGCAGTGCTAAGAACGGGCCGGAGTCTCGGCCCCCGCCGGAAGGAACTCTGTCCCGGCGAGAGATCAGGATTGCATAGCGAGTGAAGAGGTTTACCGCCGTCCGCAAGGCCGGCCTCCTGCCTCCAGCCGCGTCACAGCAACCTAAATGGAGAAGAAACAATGCCACGCGTAAAACGCAGTACCAAGCGGAATGACCGCCGCAAGAAGATTCTTGACCGCGCAAGTGGTTACTTCCTCACAAAATCGAAGCTCTACCAGGCAGCCCAGGAAGCCGTGGAGCGCGGCCTGAAGTTCGCCTATACGGGCCGCAAGCAGAAGAAGCGCCAGTTCCGCTCGCTGTGGATCGTGCGCATCTCGGCCGCCGCCAAGCTGAACCACACCAGCTACTCCCAGTTCATCAACGGGCTGAAGAAGGCCGGCATTGAGCTCGACCGCAAGATTCTGGCTGACATTGCCGTCAAGGATGCTGCCGGGTTCACGGATCTGGTGGGCAAGGCCAACGCGGCGCTGGCGGCTGAGAAGAAGGCTGTAGCTTAAACTGATTCTCGCAAGAGAAAGAGGCGGCCCGGAGTCCGGCGGACTCCGGGCCGTTTTGCGTTTCCGCCTCACTCGTCCGAACAATGCCGCCATACCCATCCTGCCAAGGCTCAAGGGCAGCCACCGGAGCGAACGGACTGCTGCATGCAATGGTTTATCCTGCTCTTTACGCATGATGAACGAAGAGATCCCTAATCTGACAGCATTTGATGACGCTTCGCTGGACCAGGCGTTCAGCGCTGTGGAGCGGCAGGCGCGCGCGGCAGCAGCCGGTCTGGGCAGCGAAGAGGCCGTGGAAGCGTTCCGTCTGCAATGGCTCGGCCGCAAGCAGGGCCGCTTGACGGAGATATCCGCGCGCTGGCTCAAGGCTGCGCCGCCGGAAGCCAAGAAGGCGCTCGGCCTGCGTTTCAACGCGCTCAAGACTGTGGTCGAGGGCCTGTTGGATGAGGCCGCCGGCGCGGGGCCGAGCGATGCTGCATTGGCTGCCGAAGCCATCGACATCACGCTACCCGGCACGCAGCGGCTCACCGGCGCTGAGCACCCTATCACGCGCACGCTGAACGAGATCACGCAGGTGTTTGCGGCACTCGGGTTTTCAGTGGGCGTGGGGCCGGAAGTCGAGACCGATTTTTACAACTTCGAGAGCATGAATTTTCCGCCCGGGCATCCGGCGCGGGATACGCAAGATACGCTTGTCATTGCCAATCAGGACCGGCGCCCGCTGCGCGACCGCCTGTTGCTGCGCACGCACACGTCTCCGGTGCAGATGCGCACCATGGAGTCGCAGCCGCCGCCTGTGCGCATCATCATCCCCGGCAAAGTGCACCGCAACGACGCGCAGGACGCGACGCACTCACCGATCTTCCACCAGGTGGAGGGGCTGTGCGTGGACACCAATATCACCTTCTCGGATCTCAAAGGCACGCTGGATCACGCTATGAAGGCGCTGTTCGGCTCGGCCGTTAAGACGCGCTTTTTTCCTTCGTTTTTCCCGTTCACGGAACCGAGCGCGGACGTACAGATCAGCTGCATTTTTTGCGGCGGCAAGGGCTGCCGCAAGTGCAAGAACTCGGGCTGGATCGAGCTGCTGGGCTGCGGCATGGTTGACCCTGCGGTGTTTGCTTTTGCTGCGGAGAAGCAGCCTGGTTACGATCCGAAGAAAATTTCAGGTTTCGCGTTTGGCATGGGCGTGGAGCGGATCGCGATGATGAAATACGGGATCAGCGAGATTGGGCAATTCTATGCGGGGGATATGCGGTTTCTGGGGCAGTTTGCGTAAGAGGCAGCGAGTTTGTGCGCTTTGCGTCAAGAGCCAGTTAGCAAGCTAGCGGCAGTGTGGCAGGAGCAAGTTACATGGCGAGAACCCGATTTTTCCGCGATCTGATTGTCTGGCAAAGAGCGATGGAACTTGCTCGTGAAATGTACCTGCGGACGGAGGAATTTCCCAAGACCGAGACATTTGGCTTGCGCATGCAGATGAGAAGGTCCGCAGTCAATGTAGCAAGCCACATTGCCGAAGGGCATGGCAAGCTGACAGACGCAGAATTGCGCAAGTCGCTTGGTTCCGCGCGCGGCTCTTTGTACGAGTTCGAAACGCAGAATGAACTGGCGTGCGGGCTTAAGTTCATCGATGAAGAGTCTTCATCGCGTTTGCTTGACCTGGCCACTGAAACTGCCAAAATGATCAATGGGCTGCTGGGGAAATTGGAACTTTAATAGGCTTAGAGCCGCTAACTCGCTGACTTGCTAGCGCGCTGCTTCGCTAAAAGGTAAAACCATGAAGATACTAACCAAGTGGCTCCGAAGTTATCTCCCTGAACTCCCGGTGAACGACGCGCAACTTGCCGAAGACCTTACGCTCCGGGGCATTGCCGTTGAGGGCAACTACGATCTTGGCCCAGGCAATGGTTCGCTCTACGAGATGGACATCACCACCAACCGCGTGGACGCGATGAACCACTACGGCGTGGCGCGCGAGGCGGCGACCATCTACAAGCTGCCGCTGGCGCCGCTTGTGTTTCCGCTGCCTGCGCCGGAGTCCGCCGCTGCGCCTTTCTCCGTGCGCATTGAGGCGGAGAACGAGTGTGGCCGCTTCACGGCGCGTGTGCTGCGCGGCATTACGATTGCCGATTCACGCGACTGGTTCAAAGGCGTGGAGATTGCGACGTATTTCGGGCTGCTTGAGCAGAAGAGGATTTCGAACGCCGTGGACGCGACCAACTTTGCGTGGCTGGCGATGGGGCAGCCGACGCACGCCTTCGACCTGGACAAGATTGAGGGCGGGATTGTGGTGCGGCGGGCGCGCAAGGGCGAGCGGCTCAAGACTCTCGATGGGATTGAACGCACGCTTGACGCCGAGGATCTCATCGTCGCCGATCACGCCAAACCTTTGGGTCTTGCAGGTGTGATGGGCGGCTGGGACACGATGATCACGCAGGCAACGACCAATGTGCTGGTCGAGGGCGCCTGGTTTGATCCCATCGCCGTACGCCGCACGGCACGCCGCCACGGCCTGCACACCGATGCCAGCCACCGCTTCGAGCGCGGCGCGGATTTCAATGCGGGTCCGGTTGCTTCAGCACTGGTCAGCAGCATCCTGCTTGCCAACGGCGGCCACATCGAAGGCGATCTGGTTGACGCGCGCGTTGCAGCGATTGAGAAGCGCACCGCCGATCGCAATCCTGTGCCGCTGGCGTTGAGCGAGGTGCACAGGCTGCTGGGGGAAACCGTAGATTCGAGCGGCATAGACGCGCCCATCGTAGAAAGCGTGCTGACCGCGCTGGGCTGCGGCCTTACAGTAAGCGCGCTTACCACAACCGGTAGTGCAGCCTGGCAGGTGAGGCTGCCGAGCTGGCGGCTCGATCTCGATCGCGAGATCGACCTCATCGAAGAGGTCGCCCGCGTCTATGGCTACAACCGGTTCGCCAATACGCTGCCGGCATTTGGGGAAGGCGTGCGCGCGCTGCCCTGGGCAGAGAGCGAGGCCGTGGTTCGCAAGAGCCTGCTGGCTGCTGGTTTCAACGAGGCGATCGGCAGCACGTTCTGCTCCGCCGCTGAGGCCGCGCTCACTGCGCCGCAGCCGGGGCTGGCTGTGCCGCTGGGCAACCCGCTCAGCGAAGAGGCAGGCGTGCTGCGTCCGTCGCTTGTGCCTGGCATGCTGACCGCTGCCGCCGGCAACCTGCATCGCGATGTCAGCGATGTGCGGCTGTTTGAACTCGGCGCGGTCTTCAGCGGGGCAACCTTTAACGGTTCTACGGAGAAGGTTGACGAGCGGCCTGCGGTTGCGTTCACCGCTGCCGGCACGCTGCCGCAGCAGAGCGCGCTGCACCCTGCGCGTGACCTCGACTTTCATGATGTGAAAGGCGTGGTGGAGCAGATTCTGTCGCGCTTCCAGACGCGCACGATTTATTTCGATCGCTTCCCGGCAGAGGCGGGCATAACGCCCGAATGGCTGCACCCTTACCGTTCGGCGCGCATCGCGGTTGAGGGCGTCACCGTGGGCTGGTTCGGGCAACTGCATCCGCGCCAGGCGGCAGCGCGCAAGCTCAAGGAGGCTGTGCTCGTCGGCGAGATCTATCTCGACCGGCTTTACAAGCTGCCGCTGCGCAAGACCATCGCCAGGGAGATATCGCGCTTCCAGCCGGTGCGCCGCGATTTTTCATTGATCTTGAACGAAGCCATTACCTGGGAAAAGATCGACCAGGCGCTGGTGGCGTTGCAGATTCCGGAACTGGTCGACTGGCGGGTGCGCGAAGTCTATCGCGACAAGAGCGTGGGCAAGGAGATGCTTGTCAAGGTCAACAGCGGAAGCGACTATTCAATCCTGCTCGGTACCACTTTCCAGGCGCCGGACCGCACCCTGCGCGAAGAAGAGTTACAAGACTTTCAGGCGCGCGTGGTTGAAGCTGTGGCGGGCGCTGGGGCGCATCTGCGCAGTCAGCATTGAAATCAACAAGCATCATCGGCGCTATACTTGCTCCGGTGCGTTAGAAAAAGGGAGACTAGACAATGTCGGAGCATTCCAATCAGGATCAGGGCGCCCATGAGGTTAACGAGTCACACGAGCATGGGGATGAGCGGGGCACGCTCACGCTGAGCGCGACGGACTTTACGGCGCTTGAACAGCGGGTGATGCGCGCCGTCGAGGTCGTGCGGCGCGAGCGTCTTTCGCGGCTGGCTGCCGAAGAGCGAGCCTCGCGGGCCGAAGCGCAGATGCAGGAACACGCTACGCTCGCGGAGCAGCTTGAAAAGGAGCTGGGCGTTTTGCGTGCCGAGCGCGATCATGTGCGCGAGCGCGTGGAACGGCTGCTTGGACAACTGGACGCGCTGGAGCTTTAAGTTGCTTCAATTTTCAAGGGAGGTGAAACATGGCTGAGGGGCATGACAGCAGTGAAAGCGGTTATGTAACTGTTGAGATCTATGACCAGGTTTATCACCTCTCCGGTCAGGACTCGGATCACATTCGCGAACTGGCGGCGCGCGTCGATGCCAAGATGCGCGCGGTGGCCGCGCACGGCCGCACCGTGGACTCACTGCGCGTGGCCGTGCTGGCCGCATTGAACCTTGCCGATGAACTTACGCAGGCCGGCATCACGGAAGCCAAGCCGGGCCACGAACGCGCGGAGAGCCTGCGTGGGCTGCTGGATGAAGTGCTGGAAGAAGATTTGAAGACGGGGTCGTAAAGCGCAAAAGAACGTAACACAACGCACATCCGTCGCACAAGGACTTGTAATTTTTCGCGCGGACCCATACTATCCGCAATAGAAACCGGCCTGCAAAGCAGGTAGGCGATTAACGCTGGTTGAACCAATACTCATGAACAGGGGCTCGACTCGACAATCGGTTCCGTGTGCCGTGTCCGCCAGTCCGGAATGCCTAACGAACCGCGGAGAGCTCCACCGTCTTTGGACGGGTTCACCAGCGCATCACTTACGGCCCAGTGGGTCGGGTTCTACTTCTCTCGCGTAGCAGCCGCTACGCCCCTGGCTGCGCCTTTCCGTGCAGATGCCGTATTCTGACACAGGTGCATCCAGTTCTCTTTCACATCGGTTCGCTTCTCATCCCGTCATATGGCGCGTTCTCCGCGCTGGGCGTGCTGGTGGCGTTGTTTCTTGCGCAGCGGACCGCGCGCGTCGCCGGCGTGAACACGGCGCAGGTCTGGAATCTCAGCGTGATTGCGTTGTTCGCCGCGCTTGCCGGACAGAGGCTGCTGTTGATCGCCCTCAACTTCACCGATCTGCGCAGTCATCCGCGCTGGATGCTCGGCTTGGCAATGATTCATCATCCGCTGCTGTCGGCCGCGGGAGCGTTCGCGGGGCTCATTGCTGCTGCAGCATACGCGCGTGCAAAGCGGATGCCGGCGGCGCGCACTGCGGACGCGCTGGCTGCGCCGCTCGCTCTGGGCCTGGCCTGCGAGCAACTAGGCGCGCTGATGGCGGGCTCTGG
>Ga0182030_10024508_pt1 | contig 11075 bp, 6 predicted proteins | sample 812S3MmetaG_FD_121299 | JGI IMG/M metagenome (GOLD analysis project Ga0182030, IMG submission 121299) | Permafrost microbial communities from Stordalen Mire, Sweden - 812S3M metaG (Illumina Assembly) | ecosystem: Environmental > Terrestrial > Soil > Wetlands > Permafrost | place: Sweden... | reverse complement strand
CATGAGCGTGTGGGATGACATCGCCGACAGCCGCGAGGAAGCCGAGAACCTCAAACTGCGGGCCGCGCTGATTCGCGCTATCCGGGATCGGATCGACGGGGCCGGCTGGTCGCAGTCCATCGCTGCGCAGAACCTCGGCCTGACACAGCCCCGTGTGTCCGACCTGTACCGAGGAAAGATCTCGAAATTCTCGCTCGACGCTCTCGTCGAGATCGCATCGAAGCTGGGCATCCACGTCCGTGTCGAGGTGGATGTCGACACCGTCCTGTCGGCTTGATGCCGTCGTCGGTTCACAATTCCCAGGAAATCGGAAACTAAGTGCTCCTGTAGCGGCAATTTCGCCACCCGGGAGACGCCAACGATCACGACGCTCAATTTTGGGACCCTTTGGGACCACACGTTATGCGCGATGCTGAACGACCTGCGCGCCATGCACGCCATGCACGCGCACGAATCGGCCGCCTCCTGTCAGCGACCTGCGAAAATGCGTCACCGCTATTTCTGGGGGTCAAGTGGTCGCAAATTCAAATCCTGTCAGCCCGACAGATGTTTTCGCAGTTCAGAGGCGGTCTCGGAGAAGTTCGAGGCCGCTTTTTCGCTACCCGGTGGGGGGTATGTACGGCAACCGGTACGGCAACCCGCGGCGGTCACAGTCCCAACGCTCCGCTGAGATGATCGACGGCGGCGCGGGCAGCGGAGCTGGAGCCCATTGTCACCGGTGAGGCCGGCGCCCCCGTCAGCGTCGCCTGGTCACTGGCGGCTGCGCGTGCCTGTTCCTCACTCAACTGAAGAAGACGACGCAAACGCACATTGTCGGCACGCAGCGTGTCCAACTCGCCAGGGAAACCCTCGACCCCGCTAACGGCCAACTCCTTTGTGCAGCATATTCTTCGTCGGAAGGGTTTACGTCCGCCAGCGCTCCCCGAGCGCTTTTGCCGCTGTGGACACCTTCATGACCAGACGACGCTCGCGGTTCCTGACGGGAACGAAGTGGTAGTGCTCGTAGAAGGATTGTGCTTCGTCGTCTATGGCATCAACGACGATGAGCCGACCGCCGCCGATTTCCGATGCGGCGACGGCTTTGCCCAGTGCGTCGAGAAGCAGCTGCTCGCCATATCCCTGACCCCGCAGTGACGTGTCGATCGCCAGGCGGGCAATCAAGTATCCGGGTATGCGGGAATAGCCGCCGGCCATGGATCCCGAGACGCCGTCGTCGTTGCGTACTACTTCGGTGGGGCAGATGGCGAAATAGGCGCTGACTTTCAGTTCGCCGAGCGGGGTCCACACGTAGACATGTGCGACCCCGCTGCTGTCCGCGCGACGGGCATGGGCGATGAGCCAGGTATTCAGCGACTTCTTACCGCAGTCGAATCCTTCCAGCGTGTGGGCGTCTGTGAGTCGCGCGGACTCGAACATTGTTTAACGCCTTGTGAAGACCGCTGGTTTGCGTGCGGCTGCCGCCAGCCGCGGCGCGTCGTCAGCTGCATCGAGCGAGGACATCAGTTTGTCGAACTGTTCGGGCTCCATTACCGTTACCAGCTCCTGACGCAGGATGTCTTCGGCCCGTTGCATCGCAGCTTTCCGGACGAACTCCGACGTCTGCTCATGGACAAGGTTGGCGGCGCGCTGGATGCGGTCCAAGCTCGCTTGCTCCGCGCGAAGCTCGATGCGCTTCGTTTTGGCTGCCACAGCGACACCCCTTTCTTCCCTCAGTAATCTCTGCTCGCAGCTGTCGATTACGGTATTGTACGGTGAATGTACGTACATGGCTAGTGAGGGTTGCGGCTAGCAGTGGGGACCGCCCAGGGGCCACACGTCATGCGCGATGCTGAACGACCTGCTGGCCGGACCCCGTGAACTGGTCCACGTGATCAAAGGGTCGGGGTCAGATCAGTCCGTCCTGGCCCTCAACGGCTTCCCGTGCTGTGTCATCACTGGTGTGCCCGTAGATGCGCTGCAGCGTTAATGTGCGCTACGCCCCCGGGAATCCAAACATCAGCCACGACTGATTGGCTATCCAATCCGGGTATAGCGCCGTCATCTGATCGAACAGTTCCTCGTCGGATGTCGCGGTCTTCTGCACCCGATCGAAGTCCTCGAGGTAACGCTTGGTGTCCTTGATCGCCGAGGGAGAGTCGGGCGCGCCAGGCTTCTTGTGGCCGGTGACGACAATCGTCGGGTTCAGCGCCGCTAACCGGTCCAGGTCCGCGATCCAGTTCTTTCGGCTCTCGGGGGTGGTGTCGCCGACGTACATGCGGCATTGGTTGTACACAACGTCGCCAGCGACGATCAGGCCGATCGATGGAACGTAGAGAGAGGTCGAATCGGAAGTATCGGTGCGACCCTGCTCGATGATGCGCAATTCGTGGCCTTCGAGAGTGAACGTGTCGTGCTCATACGGCTCAGGCGCAACCAACTTAGTGGGCACTTGCCCAGGAAACATACGGCGGGCTAACCGCTCCACGGGGGGAGTAAAGGAACTTTGCATGGCGGCGAGCGTGTTGGGCGTTGCGATCGCCCGAGCGCGGGGGAAGCGGTCGAGCAGAATGCCTAGACCGTAGAAATGGTCGAAGTGGGCGTGCGTTATGTAGATGGTCTCCAGGTTGCGGTTGTGCAGGGCAATCCAATCCGCGAGGGCTTCAGCCTCAGCCACCGTCAGCATTGCGTCTACCAGCACCGCGTCGTACTCGCCGAAGATTAACGTCGACGTGATCGGGTCAAAGGCGAGCGCTTCGCCGAAGGGCCTTGGCCGCTCGCCGACCATAGCCTTTCCCGGGGCGGTAAAAACGTTCACACTGAGCGTGCTCGACTTAACAGACGTGGTCACGCGGAGGTCTCTTTCAGTCCACTTCTGCCTTCCACTGGTCACTCAATTCCCTCTGGGCGCGGTGGAAGCCTGGTCATCTTGGTAATCTCCATCTCCACTAGCGCGGAGCGCTGTGATCAAGTTATCGGTACCCGGACGGGTTTGGGAACTAGCCGGGGACCACACGTTATGCCCGATGGTTCACGACCTCCTTGCGGTCATCCCTACAAGTCCTCCTCGTGATGCATGTTTCCGGACTCGTCGATGTACCGGACGTGCATATCGCGGCCGTCGAGGTCGATCACCGCGAAACCAAAAGTGTTCCAAGGCTCGTGGCCGTTTCCATGCCGCTCGCGATAGTCGTACCGCAGGGTAGGGGGATACGGCCTGTGCTGCTCGGGGATCAAGTATGACGGGATACCGCCATGGCCCACGCATGACGAGAATTCCACACCGTCCCGAGGCTCGTACACCAGGCATCGGTGTTCATGACCCCAGAACCAAGCATCAATGCGCCTGCCTTCGAGAACGGGGCCAATTTGATTGCGCAGCCCTTCGCCTGCGTCACTGTAAGCGCTCCACAGCTGATGATGCGAAAGCACCGTCGTGCGAACGTTGTGAGTCGAATTGAGTTGGTCCTCAATCCATTTGATCTGCCCGTTCGAGATCCGTTTTTCCTCGTACGCGGTATCGAGCCCGAGGAATTGCCAGTTTTCGTTGCGTAGCGCGAAGACACTCCTCTGGGCCTGCTTTGCAAACCGAGAGTCGGCTAACGCTGTCCCGTAATAGTCATGGCCGCCGCGGTACATGTCGTGATTGCCGCACACGATGAACGAGTCGATGTCCTCGCCGGGGTTCACCGGCCAGTGCTGCAAGAAGTTCATTTCATACTCTCGCCTGGAGCCGGTGTAATACACATCGCCAAGATGAATGACGTGTTGTTGCCTGCCCTCATCTAGACCCTCGTTCAAAATTAGTCGGATTTGGCCCGCCACTTTCTGTGCGCGTTTGAGGCCGGAACCCCAATCGCCGACGAGGACGATACGAGCATCATCGGCAATATCCACTGGCTGTACCGGCAGGCCGCCAAACGTAACTTTGTGCTTGAACCAATACCAGGCCTTCACCACCCTCATCCAAAGCCAACCCGGGTCGCTTGGCTCTTTCGGGCCGAAAAGACCCATCACAACCATCCCACCCGGCAGTTGGGCGATATCTTCGCCAATCCGACTACCGACGATGTCGTCGTCCAGTTCTGCAAAGGCAGTGCGTCTTTGCTCGAGCAAACTGGTTAGTTCACTTTGCAATATCGCCAGGATCGGGATACTCGGGATACACATCCATGCCGACTCTCGATCGCGTTCGCTCTCGAGTTCGCGACAAGCGCGGTGGAGTTCGTCAATAACCCCCCGTATGTCTTCGGCGAAGACCTTGACCAGGGATCCGTCATGTATGTCTTCTGCGAAGACCTTGACCAGCGATCCGTCATGTATGTCTTCTGCGAAGACCTCGAGCAGCGATCGGTCATGTATGTCTTTTGCGAAGACCTCGACCAGCGGGCCGTCATCTATGTCTTCTGCGGCGAAATAGGCCAGCAGTCCGTCATCTGTCTTTTGTGCGGAGAAATAGGCCAGCGGTTCGTCGTCACTGCGCTCTCGTTGCTCCCACCGCTCAAGCACCTTTTCCAGGTTAAGGCGTGTGCGTTGAGCCGCCGCAAGCAAGAATTCGTCATTCAACACTTCAGCAAACATGCGCCCACTCCAAGTGATGTGCCCAACCCATTGAGCGTGTCCCTTCTGTTCGTGTTCCGTGCCGCTGCGCCGCGGCACGGCGGCCTAGGCGTTGATGTTGACCTTCAATTCCCGTGGGTAGATGCGCCATACCGCGCGCGGGTGACTCTCCATTTCAGCCTGCAGCGCGGTGAGCTCGCTCTGGAACCGCATGATTGCCGCCCTGGCATCGCCATCAAGCGCGACGTGATCTACGTCGTCCATCAGTCCGCGGCGTCGAACGTTCAGGTTGAAGTTTGCGTTGACCAGCCGCTGGTAAACGTCCAACGGCTCAGGCCGGAAATCGGTATATATCCGAGCCGGCTGGCGGTGCGTCCATAGCTGATAGTTCCACATAAAACTGCCGAGGATTTCGTGCTGCACGGTCACCAAGTACAGCTGGCCCGCGAGCATCCGCGCCAACTCGTCCCAGGTGAATGTCTTGGGGTCGATGCCAACGCCGTTCGGAACGCGCGCTTTAAGGTCCTCGAGCCACGCCACGGTCTCGCGGTCGTGGCGCACATCTTTGGCGCCGGTGGCATTCCGCGGGAAGTAAATTTTCAGATAGTTTTGGACGAAGCGGTGCATGACGTCGAACAGCGCCTCCAGGTTGCGCTGCGTCGGTGTGTCGAAGCCGGCCCTACGCACTTGGCGCGAATTGCCTTCGGCCTCAGGGTCATTGACGATGTGCGAGTACTTCAGATAGGTGTCGTCAAATAACTGGCACATGCCGTCGAAAGTAAAGCTGAAGGTGGTCTCGAAGTCGCCACCGCGTACCATCTGCCCGCGGGTGACCATGTCGTTGCTCTGCTGGGTACCGAAGATGTGCGGCCAGAGCAGCCAGCGCAGCGGATGGTTGGCCGAGAACCGATTTCGCGTCGCAATGGCCAACTGCGCGCCGCCTGCCAAGTGCACCCAGTTGAAGTGGCGCACGAGCGTGAGGTGCGTCGAGGCGGCGCACAACGCGATCTTGCAGGCCTGGTCCCACCGTGGATCGGTAGGCGTGATCGTGCCCAGCGCGCATTCGATGCTTTCGGCCAACAGTCGCCGTTTATTCGGGCGGAACAACACGCGCGAGCCGATCTTGACTAACCCGGGGTGGTGCTCGTAGTTGTCGAGCACGAGCAGATCCCACTCCCAGGTCACGTCGTCGACGCGTTTTGTGTAGCAGGCGTAGGGACCGCGCACCGCCAGCGAGCCGAGGTCTGGACTGCCGAGATATTCGGGGGGCAGTTCGGGCGCGTGGAAGCAGGCGCGACGTGGCCAATTGAAAGCTCGCTTCAACGCCACCTGCGGGTCGGTGTCGATTGGTGGCAGGCCCGCCTGCATGGGTGAAACCACCCCGTAGAGCCAGACCTGAAATCGATAGAACGTCGTGTGCAGTAGCGAGCGTTCATCCCGGGGGATGTTGGCACGCGGACAAACCATCACATTGTGCAGCGGCACTTCGGGAATCGCCTCGATCATCGGCTTCGGTTCGATGCGGTCCCACGTGGTCGGTGGCTGCTGGATGTTGAGCGGCTTACTGGCGGCGAATTTCCCCCAGGCTATGAGGTCCCAAACCCCGCGCCGCAGGAACCAGATCAACATTCGCGCCCCCAGGCGCGCAGTGGGTGGCGCTCGGGATTGAGCTCGGGCTCTTCGTCCCACGGTTCAAAGGCGTTCTTGACGTTGGCCAGGCCAGTGTCCGCAAGCTCGGGGTAGTGGCGCAAAAGCACGGTCTTGAGTTCGGTCTGGTCGATCCAGCGCAAGCCTTCCGGGGTGTAGACGTCCTCGTTGTAGGAGTCCGTGTAGAACCGGTCAGCCTGCAGCCGGCGGCTGGCGTTGAGGATGAAGATCTGGAAAAGGGTCTCGCCGAAACCGTAACCGGTAGGCCGGTGGGCTTCAGCCAGCGTGCCGATCAACAGGTCGAGCTTCTCGACGCCTTGCGGATTGCCGCCATAAATGGACTTCAGCTCCTTGCGGACATGCGGGCAGTCGGTGAGGTCGTCAAAGCTCTCGATCTGATTCAGCCCTAGCTGGCGGCGGAACTCGTTGTAGCGCGGCACTCCGCGTTCGCGCGCGCGCACGATATCCACGGTGCCCATGTCGAAGAACGGATTGCCCGGGATGCTGAGCTCTTGCATGAAGCGCGGAAAGTTGTTGAGTACCAAGGCGCCGGGGTGCTGGTTGCCGAACGAATAGAACAGGTCGGACATCGCGTACTCCGCCGTGATGAGGGTCGAGCCGTGCTGGCGCGTCTCGGGAAAGGGCACCGACTTGACCCCCTGCCGCCCGCGGTGGCGTAGCTGCACTGTCTCGGGCAACAGCGAATGCAGACGGTAGACCTCAACGAATTCTTCGGTCAGTCCGAACGGGCACCCGTGCCGGTTGATCGGGTTGCCGACGAGGCCGCCGATCTCGGGGTTGCGCACCTTCACCTCGGACAGCGTTGTGCGCTCTTTGCCCTTGTGCGTAACGAAGGTCAGTAAGCCGTACCAGTTCACGTTCAGCCCGGTGTCGAGTGCCCGGTTGGGCAGAATCGCCGGGGTCCATTCGATGGAATGGATCTTGGCCATCACCGCCGCATTGATGAGCCGCGCGACATTGAAAAGGCGGTTGTCGTCCCAGGTGGGGTAGGCCTCGTACAACATGTCGCAGATGGCGTTGTGCTCGCGCACGAAAAGGGTGTGCAACATCGACAGGCCCAGCCACCAGTTGCGCCTGAAGCCGGCCTCCTCCACCAACGTGCCGGGCTCAATCGGCAACGTGCCGTCGGCGTTTAACCGCATCTTGCCGAAAAGATGACTGCGTAGATGGTCCTGGGTTTTTTGGTCGCTGCCGTAGACCTGGGAGCCGTCCCACCAGTGGGTGACCTCGTTGATCGAACTCGTGAGGGCCGGCTCATCCGAACGATCACGCGTCGGATCCTCCGGATCCTTACGCGTCGGGTCGATCTGGGTCCTGCCGATCGGCATTTCGCTCTGCTGGTAACGGTCGCATGCCGGGTCGTTGCTGGGCAGCGGCACCTTGATGAAGTCGTCACGCAGGACCTCGCCGTGGTTAATCCAGTCGTGGACCATGAATTGGATCCACGATGCGGACAACAGATTGAGGAATGGAACTGTCACCATTTCTGGTTTGCCATCGTTACCGTCCGGCCGCGTCAGCAGCCGCAGACTGATCTCGCGCGGATTGGGCTCTAGCAATTCCGGTTCCGTCTCGGGGTGGATTGCCGAGAGCGCGACGTTGCGCAAGAAGCGGGTGCCGGCAGCGCCTTCTTTGGGATCGGTGAGGTTGTTCCAGCTTCCGTCGGCGGTACGGAAATGCGTGACGCCCACGGGCGGTCTCTGGCCCCGCTTTTGGAAGCCGACTAGCGTGCCAGCCGGGTACGTGCTTTTCAAGTTGTGCTTGGTCAATTGCTCGCGCATGTAGGCCAGCGTCAGGACTTCCACGACCAGCCGGTGACCGTACCAGTTGGTCCAGACCTTGCCCCGGTAGCCGAAGGTCCGGCCTATCCAGTTGGTGAGCCAATCCATTACTAGCGTCGACAGCGCGCCGAGCTCCTTGCCTAGGAAGAGCCGTAGTCGCTTGATACAGCCGCGCCCCGACTGATGCCGGGGCGGCCGGGGCAGGTCGCCGTCGCGCACCGGTGGAGCTTCCAACAGCTCGTCGGCTTTGAAGTACACCGGCTTGGGCACTTCTTCTCTCACCCGGGCCTTGGCGTTGGCCCCCGCGAGGTCGCGCATTTCGCGCCACTCGCGGCGTGGGGAGGCGGTATTTTTGATCGCCGCTGCGTAGGCGGTCTTGGCCGCGGCGTACTGCTGACACTGGAAGTAAGCCAGGCCGGCCAGCGCATGCAGGTCGCTGTCGGTGGGATTCGCCGCGAGAAGGACCTTCAGTATCTGTAGGGCGAGCTTGCATTCACCCCGTTGCAGAGCTTCCAATGCCTTGGCGTAAGACATTCGGAACTCCCTTGTATAGCAGAAACTCGACATTGAGAACTTACTCGCGCAAGTGGAAAAGAGCGCGTTCATTTCGCAATTCACCGACGGGAAACCTGGTGATCACCTATTGGCACGTGTTTACTGACATTGGAGATAATTAGGCCCGCGCTAATCCTGAGGGCTTCAGAAGGCTTCGTAGGCGGCGACAGCCGGTCGATAACCGCGCTTTCGCGGCCGGGGAGATTTAAGGTTGTGCACCGGATGGTCCGCATAATTGATCGGCAGCTGGAGGATCGCATGGGGCCGGCAGACACGGTGTGCCGAACGTGCGGCACCGAACTGCGCGACGGTGCCCGGTTCTGCCACAGCTGTGGCACGCGTACCCCCGAACCGGGAGAGCAGGCGGAGTTCAAGCAGGTGACTGTGTTGTTCGCCGATGTGGTGGGTTCCATGGCGATCGCATCGGCGGTGGGCGCGGAGCGATTGCGCGAGATGATGGCTGACGTCTTTGACTGCGCGGCTGCGATTACCCGCCGTTATGGCGGCACGGTCGATAAGTTCACCGGTGATGGGATCATGGCGCTGTTCGGGGCACCAGTCGCGTTGGAGGATCACGCTTTTCGCGCTTGTTTGGCGGCCCTGGACATCCAGGAACAGATCGCGCCGCTGGCCGATGAGGTGCAGCGCCGCGATGGAATCGTGCTGCGGCTGCGGGTCGGGTTGAACTCGGGCCGGGTGATTGCCGGGGAAATCGGTTCTGGCCCATCGGGTTACACCGCGGTCGGCGAGCAGGTCGGCATGGCACAACGGATGGAGTCGGTTGCCCCTTCGGGCGGGGTGATGCTCGGCGAATCCACCGCGCGGCTGGTCGAACACACCGCCGTGCTGGGCGAGCCGGAGTGTGTGCACGTTAAGGGCGTGCAGGAGCCATTGCGCGCGCGTCGGCTGCTGGAGGCGGCGCCGGTGCACAGGCAAACCGGCTGGCGGCAGCCGACCCTCGTCGGGCGCACCTGGGAGATGAGTACCGTGGCCGGCATCCTCGATCAGGCGATCAGCGGTGCCGGGTGTGTAGCCGGGGTGGTGGGGCCACCCGGCATCGGCAAGAGCCGAATCGCTCGCGAGGCCGTGCGTTTGGCGGCCGGCCGCGAAGTCGAAGTATTCACCGTCGCCTGCGAATCCCACACCCGCGAGGTCCCATTCCTTGTGGTGGCGCGACTGCTGCGGACGGTGTTCGGGATCACCGACCTCGACGAGCACGCGGGCCGAGTGCGGGTGCGCGACCGCATCCCCGGCGCCAACCCCGAAGATCTGCTGCTGCTGGACGACCTCCTGGGAATCGGCGACCCCGACGTCGCGTTGCCTGCCATCACCCCCGATGCCCGCGGGCGCCGGCTGGCGGCTTTATTGAACGCCGCCGCCCTGGCCCGGACCACACCGGCGCAGTACGTGATCGAGGACGTGCACTGGATCGACGAGGTCAGCGAGGCGATGCTCGCTGAGTTCGTCACGGTGGTACCGCAAAGCCGCTCGCTGGTGCTGATCACCTACCGCCCCGAATACCGGGGCGCGTTGTCGCGGACACCGGGCGCCCAGACGATCTCGTTGGCGCCGCTGAACTCGGCGGAGACCGCGGCGCTGACAACTGAACTGCTCGGTCCTGACCCGTCGGTGACCGGATTGGCGGCCCAGATCGCCGAGTGGGCCGACGGGAACCCATTCTTCGTCCAGGAGATCGTGCGCGATCTGGCCGAACGCGGTGTCCTCGACGGCGACCGGGGCGCCTACACCAGCCGTGATGACGCCGCCGACATCAGTGTGCCCGCCACGCTGCAGGCGACCATCGCTGCCCGCGTCGACCGCCTCGGGAGGCCGGCCAAACAGTTTCTGTATGCCGCGTCGGTCATCGGTGCGCGGTTCAGGCCTGAGCTACTAGCCGCCTTGCTGGGTGACATCGAGGGGTCGGCGGCGATCGCCGAGTTGCTGCAGGTGGAGTTGATCGATCAGGTGATGTTCACTCCGCGCGCCGAGTATGCATTTCGGCACCCCTTGATCCGCGCGGTGGCCTACGAGGCACAGTTGAAGTCCGGGCGCACCGAGCTCCATCGGCGGTTGGCCGTCGCGATCGAGCAGCAGGACCCTGGGGCGGCCGACGAGAACGCTGCCCTGATCGCCGAAAACCTGGAGGCTGCCGGGGATCTGCGTGCGGCGTTCGGCTGGCATATGCGCGCCGGCGCCTGGTCGGCCTTTCGTGATATTCGCGCGGCACGCACCAATTGGCAGCGGGCTCGTCAGGTCGCAGACCGGCTACCGGCCGACGACCCGGATCGGACGTCGTTGCGGATCGCGCCCCGCACCCTGCTGTGTGGCACCCTGTGGCAGGTCGGTGGCAGCATCGCCGATACCGGTTTCGACGAACTGCGAGATCTGTGCACAGCAGCTGACGACAAGGTGTCGCTGGCGATCGCCATAACCGGGTTCATCATGGCGCTGACTTTTCATAACCGCTTCCGCGAGGCGGCCCAAGTGGCTTCGGAGCAGAGCGAACTGCTCGAATCGATCGGAGATTCGACGCTG
>Ga0182030_10024507_pt1 | contig 11076 bp, 12 predicted proteins | sample 812S3MmetaG_FD_121299 | JGI IMG/M metagenome (GOLD analysis project Ga0182030, IMG submission 121299) | Permafrost microbial communities from Stordalen Mire, Sweden - 812S3M metaG (Illumina Assembly) | ecosystem: Environmental > Terrestrial > Soil > Wetlands > Permafrost | place: Sweden... | reverse complement strand
GAGCCGGGGTTATAAGGCCGCCGACAGTCGGAGTGTAGCGCAGTCTGGTAGCGCACCTCGTTCGGGACGAGGGGGTCGCAGGTTCAAATCCTGCCACTCCGACCAGCTATCACATTGAATTACAACGGTTTTTAAAATGCGGTCAACAGCCGCATTTTCCACCGCCGCCAAAACCGCCACTGAAACGACTTTGCTGACGTGTCCAGGGCGTGCTGTTGCCTCCGCCGCAAGCCGTCACCGACGCCTCCCGACCAAACGGCCGTACAGGACGGCAGCAAAAGGCCACACGGTGGCAACCAGAACATGTCTGCCGGCAGATTGTTGGTTTGAAGTAATCTAATTAGGATGCGCAACCTCCAGGCTAAGCAGCATGAGCTCTGTTGCAATAAATCTGGATCGGGGAGGAATAAAAAATGGCTCGTCTAACCATCAACGGAAAATCGCATAACGTCGACGTCGAGCCGGATACGCCTCTTTTGTGGGCGATCCGAGATACCATCGGCATGACCGGTACCAAGTACGGTTGCGGCATTGCGCAGTGCGGCGCGTGTACGGTCCATATCGATGGCGCCGCCACGCGTTCGTGCTCGGTTCAAGTGAGTGACGCTGTTGGCAAGAAGATCACCACGATCGAAGGACTCGCTCACAATGGGGTCCTGCACAAAGTTCAGAAGGCTTGGATCGACAATGACGTGCCGCAATGCGGTTATTGCCAGAGCGGCATGATCATGGCTGTTGCCGCGTTCTTGAAGCAAAACCCGAATCCGACAGACGCGGATATTGATCGTGAGATCACAAATATCTGCCGCTGCGGAACATACCAGCAGGTTCGTACAGCAATCCATGCTGTGGCCAAGGCGTGAAAGGGAGGTAAGGAAAAATGACTTACATTTCAAATTTAGATCGCCGTTCCTTCCTCATCGGCTCCGCTTCGGCTGTCGGCGGCCTGTCCGTTGGATTCAATATTCCATTCGGAGATGGGGCTGCCGCCACTGAAACGATGCCAGAAGTGAATGCCTGGGTCGTGGTCCGACCCGACGAAACCGTGATCATCCGGATTGCGCGTTCGGAGATGGGGCAGGGAACGCTCACTGGGCTGGCTCAGCTGGTCGCCGAGGAACTGGATTGCGACTGGTCGAAAGTCACCTATGAATTTCCAACGCCGGGGGAGAATTTGGCGCGCAAACGCGTGTGGGGTGAGTACCTCACCGCCGGAAGTCGTGGGATTCGTACGTCGGTCGAACTTGTCAGTAAGGGTGGCGCGGCGGCGCGCATGATGCTCGTTCAGGCGGCTGCAGATCGCTGGAAGGTTCCGGCATCGGAGTGCGTCGCGGCCAATAGTGTCATCACGCACAAGGCTTCGAATCGGCACACTACTTATGGAAAGGTGGCGAAAGCTGCTGCCAAGGTTGAGCCGCCGAAAGAGATCAAACTCAAGGACCCAAAGGACTGGAAAATTGTAGGCAAGAGCCTGAAACGACTTGATACGCCGGACAAGACGCAGGGTAAGACCGTATACGGCATCGATATCAGGTTACCCGGAATGCTCTATGCCGCAATCAAGGCATGCCCAGTCGTGGGCGGAAAGGTGAAGAGTTTCGATGCTGCCAAGATCACAAGCCGCAAGGGCGTAAAAAAGGTCGTCCAGGTCGAGGGCTATGCCGTCGCGGTCGTCGCGGACAGTTGGTGGCGCGCGAAAACAGCCCTCGATACTCTGCCGATCGTGTGGGATGAGGGCGATAATGCCAAGGTTTCGAGCGCATCGATTGCCGCCTGGCTGAAAGAAGGTCTTGACGTCGACCAGGCACTCGTCGGCAACAAGGGCGGGGATGTGAAAGCCGCACTCGCGAGCTCAGCCAAAAAGGTCGAAGCGGTCTACGCCTATCCCTATCAAAACCACGCGCCAATGGAGGTTATGAACGCCACCGCGCGTTATACGGCCGACAAGTGCGAGGTGTGGTGTTCGACACAGAACGGCGAAGCCGCGCTAGCTACGACGTCGGAGGCGAGCGGCTTGCCGGTGCCGAAGTGCGAAGTCTACAAGACTTTCCTCGGCGGCGGATTCGGCCGCCGTTCAACGTCGCACGACTATGTGCGTCAGGCAGTTCTTATCGCCAAAGAGGTTCCTGGCACACCCGTGAAACTCCTCTGGTCCCGCGAAGAGGATATGACGCAAGGCTGGTACCATCCAGTTACGCAATGCAAAATTGTTGCCGGCTTTGATGCGAACAATAACTTAACCGGCATCCATTACCGGATTTCGGGTCAGTCAATTCTCGCCACCGTGGCTCCGGCCCGAATGCAAGAAGGTCGAGATCCGGCAACTTTCTCGGGCTTCTATGCTGGCGGAGCGGAGGCAGCGTTCGGCTATTCGATCCCGAACATTTTGGTGGATCATTCGATGCGCAACCCGCATATCCGCCCGGCATTCTGGCGCGGGGTGAACATCAATCACAACGCCATCTATATCGAATGCTTTATGGACGAGCTTGCTAAGGAAGTAGGCGTGGATGCGCTTGAGTTCCGGCGCAAGCTGATGGAAAAGCATCCCAAGCATCTCGCTGTCCTTAATGCGGTTGCGGAAAAGGCCGGTTGGGGCAAGCCCGCCCCGGCCGGAATCCACCGTGGCCTGGCGCAGGCTATGGCGTTCGGTAGCTATGTTGCCGCCTGTGCCGAGGTTTCGGTGGACGGCAAAAAGGTGAAAATCCATCGAATCGTGGCCGCTACCGATCCTGGACATGCGGTGAATCCCGCTCAAATTGACCGCCAAGTTGCGGGTTCGTTCGTGTACGGCCTGACAGGCCTGTTCCTCGGCGGGTGCACCGTTAAGGATGGCCGGATCGAGCAGGAGAACTTCGACACCTACGAAATGATGCGCATCAAGGAGATGCCGAAGGTCGAAACCATCCTGATGCCGTCGGGCGGGTTCTGGGGCGGCGTCGGTGAACCAACGATCTGTGTCGCTGCGCCAGCGGTGCTCAACGCTATCGCGGCAGCGACCGGCACGCGGTATCGAACCTTCCCGCTCAGAGACCACGGTCTCACGCTGGTATGAATCGTCAGGGCAGCTGTCCGTGCCGCCACCCTTGATCTGACTAGCTGCATTTGTTCTGCCCGTCGGGATTTCATCGGTTTCGGATTGATCAGACCCCGACGGGCTTGCGCTTCGAGCGGAATCCGAAATGACGGAACCCGGCAAAAGTCGTCGCCAATTCTTGAAGTCTGCGACGGCGGTCGGTGTTTTGTCAGCGATATTCCCGTCGCCTCTGCTCTCGCAGAGAGCGAGCCCGCATGTGATCGTCATCGGCGGCGGATTTGCAGGCGCGACCTGCGCGCGGGCGCTCAAGAAGGCCGCTCCGCGTCTCGCGGTGACCATGGTTGAGGCCAACCCGATATACACTGCGCCTCCAATGAGTAACGCGGTGATTGCTGGTCTGCGGACGCTAAATCTTCAGCAATTCGAGTACGCGGGAGTTCAGCGAGACGGCGTCACGCTCGTCTTGTCAGCCGCGACGACGGTTGATCCGCGCGCGCGATCAGTGGCGCTCGCCAATGGGTCAAAGCTCAACTACGACCGGCTTGTGATTGCGCCAGGCATCGACTTCCGCTGGGACGCGATCCAAGGCTATAGCGAAGCCGCTGCTGCCGTCATTCCCCATGCCTGGAAGGGCGGAAACCAGATCGCCCTGCTGCGGCGCCAACTTGAAGCGATGGAGGATGGGGGCACGGTCGTTATTTCCGTGCCCGTCAATCCCGCGCGCTGCCCGCCGGCGCCCTATGAGCGCGCGAGTTTGATCGCGCATTACCTCAAGACCAGGAAACCGCATTCCAAGGTGATTGTGCTCGACGCCAAGGATGGCTTCACCATGCAGCGGTTGTTCGAAAATGCTTGGAAGGAGCTTTACCCTGGGCTGATTGAGTGGGTGTCGATATCGGATGGCGGGTCTCTCACCTCAGTCGACGTGGCGAGCCGGACGCTCGTCACAGATTTTGACAAGTACAAGGCGGCTGTCGCCAACATCATTCCGCCGCAGAAGGCGGGGCGCTTGGCAGAAATTGCCGGCGTCGCTGACCGCACAGGTTGGTGTCCGGTTGATCCGGTGTCGTTTGCCTCCAAGTTGCAACCGAATATCCATGTCATTGGTGATGCGGCCATTGCCGGCGCCATGCCGCGCTCAGCTTCCGCGGCCAATTCGCAAGCGAAAATCTGCGCCGCCGCGATCGCCAGGTTAGTCGTCGGCGAGTTGCCTGGCGCGCCAACCTTGAATAGCTCCTGCTATAGCTTGATCGCGCCGAATTACGCGATCTCGCAGAGAGGAACCTACCGGCCCGTCGCCGGTCAGTACGTCGAAGCCGAAAACGGCGCAATCGTTAGCCCGCTTGCCGCGTCCTCGACGGCGCGACAGACGGAAGCGGAAGAGGCCGGCGCCTGGTACCAGTCGATCACCCGCGAGGTGTTCGGATGAGGACCCTGACATCGGCGGCGCTTGCGATCATTGCGCTGTCCTGCTTGCCAAGCCATGCAGCCGAGCCGCTGCGGCCCTATGTGGTCGTCGGCGATGCAATTCCAGCGTCATTGACAGGAGCCAAAGGCGATGCTGACCGCGGCCGTAAGATCATAACAACGCGCCAGCTCGGCCTCTGTTTGCTGTGCCATTCGGGGCCGTTTCCTGAAGAGCGATTTCAGGGCGATCTGGCGCCTGATTTGAGAGGCGCTGGCACCCGTTGGTCCGAAGGCCAATTGCGTCTGCGTATCGTCGATGCCCGCAAATTGAACCCTGACACGATCATGCCAGCATATTATGTAATCGATAGGCTTAACCGGGTTGCAGCGCCTTTTCGCGGGAAGCCGATTTTGACAGCAGAGCAGATCGAGGATGTCGTCGCGTTTCTGACGACATTGCGTGAATAGGACAACGTGAGAAGTATGATGAGGGATGTAATTACGAGGCCGACGCGACGCGACCTTCTCGGCGCGATTGCCGGTGCGGGAGTCGTTTCGGTGATTTGCATCGAGCCATCGCGTGCAACCCCCGCGTCGATGGAGGCCGCGATCCGCAGTGTGGTTGGGGAAGCATCGGTGAAAAAGGGAAAGGTGCGCATCGACGTTCCGCCGCTGGTCGAGAACGGCAATTTAGTGTCCCTGGCGATCGACATAGACAGTCCGATGACGCCGAAGGATCACGTCAAAGCGATTCACGTCTTTAACGAGCTGAACCCGCAGCCCAATGTCATCAGCGTCCATATCGGGCCTCGCGCCGGACGAGCCAAGATATCGACCCGCTTTCGTCTCGCCGATACGCAAACCGTTGTTGCGATCGCCGAGATGAGCGACGGCTCATTCTACTCTGCTTCGGCTGACGTAGTGGTAACTCTCGCCGCTTGCCTGGAGCGGCTGTGATGGCACGCGCACTCATCAATGTTCCTAAGACCGCCAAACGTGGTCAAATCATTGAGATCAAGACGCTGATATCGCACATCATGGAGACCGGTTTTCGCCGCGATAACGTTGGTAAGCTCATCCCGCGCAACATCATAACCGATCTTGTATGCACCTATAATGGCGAGGAGATTTTCCGCGCCGGTCTCTACCCCGCAATCGCTGCGAACCCATTCATCGCCTTCTTCACGGTTGCGACCGAAAGTGGCACGATCTCGTTCAAATGGACCGGTGACAACGGTTTCGACGAGACGGCGTCCGCAAAGATCGTCGTCGAATGAGTGGGTACGCGAGCCAATTGCGGTTGCCTGCGTGCGCCGCAATTGCGATGGGCTTTATCGCCGCCACTGTGCTCCCCGCGCGCGCTGAAATTCCGTTTGCTAAGCAGCGTTCCGGCTACGCCGATCTCGGCCATGACACCAAGGCTATGCAAGACGACGATTCCATAAATCCCGCAACGCTCTGGGTATTGGATGGCGAAGCGCTGTGGAATACCAAAGCCGGTGCATCAAATCGCGCCTGTTCCGATTGTCACGGCTCCGCGACTAACAGCATGAAGGGCATTGCGGCGCGATACCCCGCCTACGATGCCGCTCGCAAAGGACCGGTCGATCTCGAGCAACGCATCAATATCTGCCGCACGGAACACCAGAAGGCGGAACCGTTCAAATTCGAGAGCAAGGATATGTTGGCGATGACCGCCTATGTCGGACGCCAATCGCGCGGCATGCCAATTGAAGAAAGCCACGATGCGCCGCTCAAGCCGTTCATCGAAGCGGGGCGCAAGCTGTTCTTCGAGCGACAGGGCCAGATCAACTTGAGCTGCGCACAATGTCATGACGACAACTGGGGCAAGCATCTCGCTAGCAGTCTAATCCCGCAGGGCCACCCGACCGGTTACCCTCTTTACCGGCTTGAATGGCAGAGCCTCGGCTCGCTGCAGCGTCGGTTACGCAATTGCATGATCGGCATGCGGGCGGAGCCCTTCGCTTATGGTGCGCCGGAGCAGGTGAATTTGGAATTGTTTCTCAAATGGCGCGCGCGGGGGCTGAGAGTTGAGACCCCGGCGGTCCGCCCATAATCGCGGCAGTAATCTCGCTGGCCGACCGGGGTTCTGATCGTCACGGCGGCACTAAATGCTCATACCTCGTTCGGGACGAGGGGGTCGCAGGTTCAAATCCTGCCACTCCGACCAATCATATCAGATACTTAGCCAAAATCCGGGATCAAGACCTTCTGTGCTGCGACAGAAACGGCGACAGAAACCCCAAGATCATTGAATCCCGTCAAACTCCTGGCCATAGGTGGCGACCCCAGGCGTCATGACGACGCGGCCACCACCCCAAGCCACTCATGTTTTGCCGGTATTGTAAAACTGGCCGTCGTCTCGGGCGATTGCTCATTCTAATTCTCTTCAGAGAAGTCGCGAATTACGACGCAGAATAGTTTTATTAAATGGCTTCAAAATCTCTGGGGCCTGGCTTTGTAAATTATGGAATCTGGCCAAACGAAAATCCAATCTCGTAAATAAGGCGCGGTCATGAACGATCAGCAGAAAAAGGCACGAACCATTCGCAAACGTTGTCGAGCTATTATTCGTGAAATTGCTGCACTCCGCAAAGAATTGGCCACTCTACAGGAGCAAGCCGAGAAGGTAGAAAAAGCCTGTTTGCGTGCTGAAAAGATTATTCAGATATGACTTCAATTTATCCGAGTTTGCGGATCAACTCGGGCGACTAGGCATTTTCAGCGTATTTAATAAATTCAACGCGACGCTAATTTAAATCAGCGCAATAAAATTCGAATTACGCAACGCTGATTAAATTGGAGAGCCCAGATGAAATTCTACATGGGCAAAACGCTCGCGCTTTGGGCGGACGTTGAGGTTCAAATGGCAAATATCCACTCGCCCAGAATTAAAAGAAAGGTCTTGCTGCAATCTGTCCTATTGGAATTCGAAGAACAAGGTCTCGCGATGCGATATCGCAGGGCTAACGGTACGATCGGCTGGCGGGCGACGCCTAAATTTAGTCAGCATTTGGCCGACGCCGAACTCGATGCGACTGAAGATTTGCAGCACGCCGATTTTTAGAAACAGCCCATCTTTCTGCCGTCCGATTAAAAAGTTAATGGAGATTTTGAAATGTTTACGTGCCCAACTCTTTCCCTAGACCTAGGCCGTTTTCCGCTAAAGCCAAAAATGCAATATTCGGACGCCGCGCTTGACGAGGATCTCACTCGCCTTACCGGCGCTTGGGCGGAGCTTTAATCTAGTCGTGCTCGCGATTCGGTGTTTGTCTTTCTGACGATAGTTTCCGACCTAGTCGATTGGTGGATGGTTGACCGCAAAGACAAAAGGCGGGCTCGGCGAATACTAATTCGGCAAGGCATCAAACCGCCTGAGACGATCGAGCCATTCGCCGCCGTAATTATTGCCGCTGCTCACCCTACAATTCTCGACAAACGAATGATCAGCAAATGGTCGCGGGTCCTCCGGTATGCCGTCAAGTATAAAGACCCATCAGAACCGCTGACTGAGTTTCTCAAGCGCAACGGCGGCCTCAACGCCTGCGCAGCTCGGTACGCTCGTCGCCTGGGGCGGGGCGCTAGGTGATTTGTTAAGAAAAGCGGACGATCCAACCGTAAGCCGCGTGCGTAGGTTGCTCGAATTCGCAGAATGGCTGGTCACGGACATAAGTGTAACGCCACTTTTTAGCCTTGGTCATGTCGCGCGGGCGTCATCGGCGCATTTTACGATGCCCTGTATCCCTAAGAGATGGTGGCGGCCTATGGAAGAAGTTGATGAATTGTCGCGAGGCGAACTGTTAGCGTTGCAAGAAATTCGATCAAAGGGGCGGGCGAGCGATCGTACCATCGTGCGCCAATTGCTCAGCGATGGCATGATTGTCGGTTCTCAAGATGGCTGTGGCCTTCTGCAATTGACCGGTAAGGGCCGGCGACTATTGGTGCGGGGTTCGCCGTCACTGTGGAATATGGCATCGTGAGTAAGGCCTGGGCGATGCAGATCGCCAGGCGTCGCGGAATGAAGAAGGCGATTGTGGCCCTGGCGCGCCGATTGGCCGTACTCAGTTCAACGGATCAAGTAGAAAGCCCGGGGTCAATTGCTGCTGGTCGGAGACATTGGAATGTTGCTTTGACATGTGCCGCCTCAATACTCTTGCGCCAGCATGATGGTGATAACCCGCTTGGTTACGGCCGGGTCCGACGGGTCAGGCGAATGCATCGATAGAGCGAGATCGTAATAGTCGATTTTCCAGAATATTTTTTGGCCATCGATCTCACAGCTGCCAAAGTCGTGCTCGCCATAAGGGTCGTCTGCCTCACTGAAGTCGTCATAGTCCTCGATTATCTTGACAATGCGGGCGACAACCCCGTCGCCAAGGCTTGCGACCCCCTGCGTAACGGCTGTTTGTCCGCCATGATGCCCAACTGCGACTGAAGCGCGTAATAGCTGACTTGTGCTTAAAGGCGCTGCAGACAGGCGTGGATGGCACAACAACAACAACTTGTACAATAATGCTGTCCTAAATTGCTTAATGTGGCAGCATTTGCCTGTGGGCAAGGCAATCTAACAGCTTAATATTTAGGCGTCCGCTCGATACCTTACGTGAATACCCGCTTAGTGTTCACCGAAGGTAAGGCTGGGTTGGCATTGCACCGCTTATCGCGGCCCCAACCTTTGAGGGGATGGCATGAATCTAATCATCGCGGTCATCAAACCGCTCAAGCTCGACGAGGCGCGCGATTCCCTAACCCGTATCGGCGTCCACAGCATGACCGTGAATGAGGTCAAAGGTTTCGGCCGACAGAAGGGGCATATGGAAATTTGTCGTGGCGCCGAATACGCCGTCAATTTCCTACCCAAGGTACGCATCGAAGTCGCCATTGCCAGCCAGCAAGTTGACCAGGCGTTGGACGTTAATATTAGCGCCGCCAAAACGGGCCAGATTGGCGACGGCAAAATTTTTGTCGTTCCGCTAGAGCAAGCCGTGCGCATCGGCGAGACCGGCGCCGATGCGCTTTAATCGCATGAGAAAATATTTGGTAGTGAAATGACACGTGCACAGTTTGGATTAGGCGCGATGGCGGGAGCAGCAATATTGGTTTCCTCGCCAGCCTTTGCACAGACAGCCAAAATCGACGCCGCCGATACGGCCTGGATGTTGGGCGCCACGGGACTGGTATTGATGATGACCATTCCTGGCCTGGCATTGTTTTATGCTGGCATGGTGCGCAAAAAAAACGTGCTCGCCACCATGGCGCAATGCATGGCTGCCACATTCCTTGTTTCCATTTTGTGGGCGGTGATCGGCTACAGCCTCGCCTTCACCGGCGACGGTGCCTTTATTGGTACATTTGATCGGATTTTTCTCAATGGCATAACACTCGACGCGATTTCGCCGCTGGCCAAAACGATCCCCGAAAGCCTGTTCATGATCTACCAGATGACCTTCGCGGTTATCACCGTGGCGCTGGTTGCGGGTTCGGTCGCGGACCGCATGCGCTTTTCCGCCTTCTTGCTGTTCTGCGTGTTCTGGCTGCTGCTGGTCTATGTGCCGATCGCGCACTGGGTTTGGGGCGGCGGTTTTCTCGGCACCTCGGGCGTAATCGATTTCGCCGGCGGCCTAGTGGTGCATGTTAACGCCGGCGTCGCTGGTCTGGTCGCAGCGACCGTGGTTGGCAAACGGCGCGGCTACGGCAGCGAGAATCTGTCGCCGCACGATCTGACGCTGGCGGTGATCGGCACCGGCCTGTTGTGGGTGGGCTGGTTCGGCTTTAACGGCGGGTCGGCGCTCGGCGCCAATTCCCGCGCCGCCATGGCAATCGTCTCCACACATCTTGCAGCCAGCGCCGGCGCCTTCACCTGGATGGCGCTGGAATGGAGGATGCGCGGCAAGCCCTCGGTGCTGGGCATGATTTCCGGCGCAGTGGCCGGGCTTGGCACCATCACGCCGGCCTCCGGCTTCGTCATGCCGATGCAAGGCTTGATGATTGGCATCATTGCCGGCGGCATTTGCTTCTGGGCCTGCACGTGGCTCAAGACCAAACTGGGTTACGATGACTCGCTCGATGTCTTCGGCGTGCACGGCATTGGTGGCCTGACTGGAACATTTCTCGCCGGAGTTTTGGCCGTTGGTGCGCTATCGGCAACGCCGGAGTTGCCCGGCGGCATCCCCGGCCTGCTCGAAGGCAACCCTGGCCTAGTCTTAAGCCAACTCTATGGCATCGCCGTCACGCTTCTGTGGTCGGGCTTGTTGACCTACATCATCCTCAAGCTGATCAGCGTTTTTGTACCGTTGCGAGTGCGCCACGAGGACGAAGTCATGGGTTTGGACGTCAGCCAGCACGGCGAAGCGCTGCAATAGAACGAAAGCTGGCTGAATATTCTGTTATCCTGAGTGGTACATTCATAAATGAGTGCCGGGAGCGGCTGGTTTGGTTTGCCCCTTTCCAGCCGCTACCTCACGGGGAGCCCCAGCCCTGCGCTGGGGCTCTTTCATGTGCGCCCAGCATGGGCATCGACTTGGAGGTGGGAGTCCTCCCGCGAGCTGGTCACAGCGAGCGAAGCAAGCCGCAGAGCGTCGTTCCGTGAGGCCGGCGTGAAGGAAGCGGGG
>Ga0182030_10024505_pt1 | contig 11078 bp, 7 predicted proteins | sample 812S3MmetaG_FD_121299 | JGI IMG/M metagenome (GOLD analysis project Ga0182030, IMG submission 121299) | Permafrost microbial communities from Stordalen Mire, Sweden - 812S3M metaG (Illumina Assembly) | ecosystem: Environmental > Terrestrial > Soil > Wetlands > Permafrost | place: Sweden... | reverse complement strand
TAGTATATTATATAATAACTATTATAATAATATATCTGCCACTTATATATTAATAACAAATTGTGTATCTACAACAATAGTTATTATATAAACTACAACAATATCAGAAAATATAGAGATATTAATAGTCAATATATATTATCTCTAGACTCTTAGATTAAGAGGCTACAGATCAGTATAATATTGTTATACTACATAGATCTACTATACTATTCACCTACAAAACACCTATACTTTACTATAGTCTGTTGTGTGATTTGCCTATCTACAACAACCCTATGACATATTAATCTAAGCATTTCAAGGCTTACCATCGACTACATAAAACCCAGTGACAAATATCCTAGTCGAAGGGTAGGAACGGCTAACTAAAGAGGTGTCGCTGAAAATTGGAATGCTAATATCAATGCCGCCCTAGACTAATGTGATATCCACTGCTGGATCGGTTCTAGTATCGTGTTTCCAAATTTGATCAACATCCTCTACAAATGCTGGTCCTACAAGAACATGTTCCAATCCCCGAGGCCTGATTACAAAATAAGTCGCATGGTGTTCGAATACGACAAGCTGGTCGCCCACCTCGGTACATTCAGGCACCAGCCCGAAAAGCCCAGAAGACGTGACACAAAGCCTGCGGCCGCTGAGAAACCGAAATATGTGATATGTTGGCTTGTCCTCTATTTCTAGTGTTCCTCCGCCATTGGTATCTTCGTCCTGGGACCTGAGTTGTGCCTCTTTCAGAAGTTCCCGGTATGCGGCTCCTGCTTGACCAAATCGGGCCGAGGGTGGCCCCGAGGGCGGCGAGGTCACATACATGTTACATGTGATTGTGTTGACTAATCTTTCAAATAACGTTTCGTATGCATTATCATTACTGCCATCTTCACAATTTATAGCTGCTGTAGCCATAAGTGGTTGGTTAGCCTGCTCAAAGTGGATTGGGAGGTGCCATGGTCGCTGGTCTGCTATTTTCGGTGTTAGATTTGTGATAGTGTGCCGAATGACACCTGGTATGCTCAAACTGCCAGAACTCGTATTGATGTCGAACTTCCAGTTAGCAACTGCATGATCCCGCGCCCCTGTCTTAAGAGTTGAATCTTCTAGCCAGTATTTTCGGCAGAGATCTACACCGAGAATGACCGGATTGCTCCACTCGGGGATCCACGATGGAAGGTCCATTGCTCCACTTTGCTGATAAAGGCCTGCTTCAGGCAATAAAAATGACAGGGCTAGTGGACCTGACATAGATATGAGGCTCATCGTGTAATCACGATATACCGTCTCAACAGGCTTGTTATAGTCTGGAAGTGGAAGCGATTGGCTGTCGCTCGCTATGCCGCACAGTCCATAAATCTTATCTTTGGGATCAGTCGCTTTCGTGAGTCGAAGGCGTGAGAGCAGCTCCCAGAGAGGCATTCTTTGTTCGGCGTGCTGAATCTCCGCGATGACGCCCAGCGTCTCCATCGACCGGGCGCTGTCGGGAAGAATAAACCGAAGGTTTAATGTGCCCCGAATAGACCGCGCTTCCTCGCTGGTCATGAGCCAACGCAAGCACTGGATCGCAAACATCATGTGACTCCAGGACACGTATGAACCACCAAACATGAACCAAGCATGACTTGCGACGGCTGCTTCTTGAATAATCCACGTACGCGACATCCAAGGCGCGGTGAGTAGTGCGTTCAAGGCAACGGAACCAAGTTCTAGATCGGGCTCTGTGGACTTGGTTGTTGCGGGCAACACAAGCCCTGCTTTCTCTCGCAGCACCCGTTGGAACTGACCGGGTTCGATCAGATCTCGCTCGCTCCAGTCAATATTGTTCTCCGTTAAGACCAATTTCTTCAGAGTGATTCCTGTAACAAGCTCCATGGCGTATGAGGGAAATCTAGTGGCTATGTCGCCAAACGATGGGACAAGATTTCGATGGTTAAGGTGGATGAACACGGACTGGGCGCTAGAATAGATGGATTTCATAAGCTGCACCTGCTGGCTTCGTTCATCCAGGCTGGACTGGTTAATGCAAATGGCATCAGCCCAGACGGGTAAGTCGTCCCCTTTGAAGGCCACGCCTTGAATCTGCCGCAGAGCCTCTTCTAGAGTACGTGTGATGGGGAAGTTGATGCCATCCAAGAGAATTACAGCACTGTTTGACTCGCCATTCTCAAAAATCCTGGGTCCCCACCAATATGACAGAGCTATATATTGAGGATTTTGCAACAGCGAGGCGTGCTTCAAGGAACACTCCAGAGGGCGATTCGGGAGGACGGCGCGCTCCATCGAGAGCAGTCGAATTTCGCTACCATTGGCTTCCAGGGGCCGGTACGTATATGCTACGCTTGCCATATTATGGGAGAAAATTCGGAAGGGAGCGATATCTTGTCGGCGATCAGGATACGCGGGATAGAGTAGGTTTAAGCTAGCGTCTGTTCCGTAAATGCCCAAAGTACACAATGTACAGTTAAGCGCGATCGCTTGTTATATTAGAACAACACCAAAATTTTGAGATTTTTTCAAGGTGCTCAGAAAACTCTAAAACCTTCCTAGATTATGAAGAATACTCTGAACAGCCTGAATATACTGTTATTTCCTCCGAATTATGGTGTTGTGGCCAAATCAAAGTTTGAGCTGTTGCCTTGCGTGACCTTCTAGAGAATTTTAGCCGCTGCGTAGGAGGCCCACCACTGTTACACAAGCCCATTGATGGCGGGATGTCCTGCATTTGGGCTAGAACTTCCTGTACCCCATTATCTGATCAAAAATTGGGATCTAGATGACTGATAAATGCCAATTTTCTCTACTGGTTCCTTTTTCTTTATGCGCAGCATGATCGACCCCCGAGATATACCCCGGCTTCGAGGCTGATCATCAAATCTAAGAGCCACACCAGGTCCGCGAATACACGGTCCCTTACAACAGCCTTGCTCACTGATTAAATACTGAAATGAAAGCAGACTAAATTGTTCACGAAGTAATATTGGAACTAAGACGGTTGTTCAAACAATTTTAATTTGCAGCTTCGTTGACCCTTCCTTGGAGGCTGAAAATCCGTGTCTTGAATGAATGACGAATTAACCAATGGGAATATCCATAAGGCAGTGGGATGTTTTCATAGCCTCGTGAATGACCCCGAGACCTACGACCTGGGCTATGGTTCCTCTTTTTAGCTTCCAATCTAGCTCTTGCAAGTCCGAAGGATGTAGGATAGCGACGTCCATAAATATGAATATTCAAGTTATGGTTTCACGTGATAGGATCTGGGAATAGTTTCATTTACGTAGTGAAAGACTAGTGTTACACAAAAATGTATATTAGCTATAGATCTTTATGATCTCTTACAACCTTTGCAATCGACCTGTTCATAGAGAAGGTGCCCCCGTAACAATTCAACTGTTTAGCTGCAAGAAGAAATGTCACTTAGAGGTGCAGAACTGTTCCAAATATATCAACAAATGCAGTGAAGCGAACTGACTTTATTAGACGAGATACACTGGGTCAACAATGACAGAGGCGCAGCGGAAATTCAGATAGCAAGAAAGGTATTTACAATTCAGAATGTTATGTAAAAATGAGGCTTGCAAGAAACAAATTTTGTATTGTTCTGTCTCTATAACTGCCACTCGGCTCCATACATAGGGTCAGAACAGGATCAACGTCCTGACGGTCTGAGGTTGGAAAGTGAGAAAGTGTCTTGAAAAGAAATACATTGAAGTTCGCGAGGTTGACCTTCTCAAGTCTTACTCGAAGATGGCGTACTAGAAGGTGCTATGAGTGTCGAACCTCCAAATTACAAATGGAGCGACTAGTGCTCTTCAAGCTCATCATTTCCATGTCTTATGCTAGCTCTGCCATCATAGCCAAGTCTCTCTATATCGGGAAGTGTACGCTGTAACGCTGAGGATAGATGGTAGGTATGTTCGTGTCTGTGATAAAGGCCGGACTCGATAGTCAGGGGAGTATTCGCTATTAGGAATGTCAGTGGAGGCTTGACTCATGAGATACCTTTTGTGACGGGAAGGATAACTCACCAGGATGAATTCGCATAGTTCGAAGAGTGACAAACGCAATGAAGAGCCCGATAATGTTGATTATAAGACCTAGGAGGCCAAGAGCAATGGTCATAGCTGTTTCCGATGAGGTACCTAAAGTAGAGGAAGGTAAGGCTGAGACACGTGATGGAAGAATGCTAGGACCGATAAATAGGTACGTACCCATTGCTCGTTACATAACCCAGTCTAATGGGTGGAGTTTGACTTGATTGGAGGGATTATAAATTGAAGAAGTGAGGTAGATTTAAGACGCAGGCTCTATGATCACTAATAAACCGACAAGACATTTGCAACAGCAGGTGCCGTCCTCTTTATCATTACTCTGCTGTAAGCCTAATTCTCTATACGCAGTAAGAGCATGCAGCAAGATGGACTTTGAAAGCTCGATTCGGAAAAGCGAACGTAACCGGACCCGCGGAACGCGGTAATAATGTACCTTGTCATTTTGAAGATAAGTTTCAATGCCGCTTTAATTTTTGAGTGACATCTTTGGTTACCTATACTCAAAAGTTTTAAATTTCAACCTATCAAATGGTCAATGTCTAAAGAGCCTAGATCTTGATTTAGCTCTACAAAAAAAAAATTCTCGTTTTTTAAAAAAACTGGAAAGGTAAATAATATAATAAGTTTCACAAAGGTTCCAATTTTAAGAACTCTTGGTTAAATTTTTATTTTAAAGCGGCAGCAGCCTTGACATGGCGCCATGTCAGTGTGTACCAGGCGTGACCGGTAAAAGCTAGAGGTAATGCAGAGACGCCGCTCGGAGAACGGAGCTTGGCTTGTTTCATAGCGCAAGGTTTCTGACCGTTAGAAGATCCTTGAAGCGCATCCTAGCATGTTGTACCGTGATTGACATGGGGTGTAATAGAAAGGGGTGTGTGGTTGAGCAGATTGGGCCGCAAATGCCAAACAGCCACGAGGAGAATCTTTCTCTTTTTTGGCCAGGTCAAAGCAGCGACGAGGCTATTATTTGTTCCACGAGGCTATCATCTTAATTGGCCGATGCGCGGTGAGTTCCCACCTCTGAGCCTTGCGTGGTTTACGAATGAATTCGCCGCCCTAGAGCCGCTCGGCTGGGAGGCTAGACGAGCGGTTCCACCTCTCAAGGCTGAAAGACGATCGCGCTCTTTTCATGCCCCCCGGGTATTTGTCCACCAAAATTCCCGAATTCATGCACCCATGTACCCATGCACCCATGCAAGCAACCTTCCTGAAGCCGTCTAGGCCTGTCAGCACGGTGAAGTGGCTGTTATAAGCTAGCAACAATAGAGCTTGGAGGTTTCCAGCAATGAGAAATTTATGGTTTACAAGTAGGATTATCTCAGTACTAGTATAGATTTACCAAGCTAGGCGACTTGACTCAAAATAACTCTTGAAGGATTACAACTATTTGAGCGAACGAAGCGCCTCGTAATTTATTCCCCTCAGCAACAACGTTGTTGAAAGAAAGAAAGAAAGAAAGAAAGAAAGAAAGAAGGAAAGAAATATCAACTTCTTTTGCGCACTAGCAGAAACTTCAAATTTAATTCGTTTTTCCCTAATCGAGTTTCATACGCCTTTTTACATCGAGTTGCATCCGGTCTTGGAGCCTACCATCTCCGAAATCACAAAATTAGGGGCAAAGTATGGATCCGTTTGAAGATGTATCGACCCAATCATGCTCGCGTCTAAACTCTAGGAAAGAAATTCAAATGTTGCGAGAATGAAAGAACATTCAATGAATTTATATTGATCTCGTCAACTCCCAGCAAGGCGAAAAGGAAATTATAATCCCTTAACAAAAGTTATATCCCTGTCCTGAACTTCACGCTTTTATTATTCAAGTCAACTTGAGCCCCTGATACCCTGATCCATTGTTGCCATCCCTGTCTGCGAGCTCACGGTAGGGGCTATGAGGAAGGTGGTAGGTGTGTTCATGCCGATGATGTAGGCCATTCTCTAGGGCTCGAGAGATGTCGGCTGAGGAAAAGAGCCATTAGCCCAAACTTTGATGTCATAGGCTGAGAACTAAGCAACGCTCAAACTGACAAAGATCGGGCTAGTAGATGATCAAAGCTGCAAAAAGGAAAAGACAAATAGAGTTGAAAAACTGAATAGTATACATGATATAATAAACAACTTTTTGGAGAAAAGGGGAGAGGAGACAGCAGACATACAAGGTTGGATTCTCATAGATCGAAGCGTCAAGTACGCAAGCCATACACCGATGATGCTGACTAGGAGGCTGAGAAGGCCGAGGATGATTGAGATCGCAGTATCGGCGGAAACTTGAAATATGTCAGCAATTGGCATCAAGAAGTAGAAATACAGCTCATAGTCTCAGACATTGTAAAAATCGGGGACTTACCCATATTGCAAAATTACTAAGGATTAGAGCAGAGGTCAAATGGGTGGAAGTAGGTAGTAGATAATTGAAAGTTATATATAAGGTCAAGACTTATGTTAGTTATTCGAATCGAAGTAGAAAATTGGCGGGACGGCAAATATTAGAAATCTAGCGTGTTAACGGCATATCTTTTGTTGCTTTCCTTCAGCCTCCCTCCACCTCTAATGGTTCCGAGGTGAACCCTGCACCTGCATCATGCACATGCCTAACCTGAGGGATCCTGGTGTGGGATATGGCCGGGCGTGTTGTTCCTACGACTGTACCAATGATCGCTAAGAAGCATCCTCGGCGACGCATCCTCGGAGACCACGAAGCAAGCCTCCGCATTGTCCTGCAGATGGATGCAAGGATTGTGCATACGTATAGTGATCTGACACAAAGAACGTCGTGATCATCAACCATGGACCCCACAACGAATAAAATCCCCACACCCAAAATATTCTCCACAATAACCTAGGATCGCATTTAATTCCGCGTTCGCACTTACTAGTGGCCCGCGTTCGGGCTCATATGGCAACAAGGCTGTGGAATCGTATATGGGTGGACTGACTTTGCGATTTGAGAATTTGGGAGGGATCATTTATATAAATATTGTCTAGCTTTATACTTCCAAGGTTTTCAATTTTTATTATTCTTCTTCTTTTTGTGAGTTCATAAAGAGCAGCAGATTTGAGAAGAAAATTACAAATAGAGAAAGGAAGGAAGGAAGGAAGTAACGGAAATAGCAGACTCGGCTAGGTTTTTGACGAGGTACTAAATTGGAAAGGGGGTTCGTCAATTCATAAAATCGCGATAACATGGAGACTAGTTGGGGCGAAGGGACTTTTTTCAAGGCTTTATTTCTGGTCTGAGTGAACGTAGGCGTTAAGAAAAGGAGATTACGGAAACTTTTACACGCAGAGGAAACTTTAATATGAAGAGACCTTCTAAATCATGACATTCCACAACCACTATTTAACCAAGCCTTGCTGTAAGGAAAATAGAGAAACAGCTAAGGACCCGCAACTAAACAGAGAGTAGCAGGCCAATGTGCAAATAGAATCCTCGACGTCGTGATGAACTGCAGTGATGATCAACACGTCAGCAATGAAAAGCAAGAACATCCGATCGACGGGGAGAAGACCGTGTTTATCAGATGACGAGCAGGGGCACTCACAAACGACTATTCAGACCCCATAGCTCGAAGTGTAAGGTAAGCGATCAAGACCCCCACTAAGCTGATGATGGTGCTCATAATTCCGAAGGTGATCGCTATTGCTGCGTCTGGAGCTAGTAGTCAATTAGCGTTTGAATATATATTAATGGAACGCCGCGGAACAATTCAGACGAAGCTCGACCCGTGCACCTCATTATTAGAACTTATAGCAAATATAACGTACTCATGATAAGAATTGGCCTTTCTCAGATGCGATGATTAGATGATATGGCTGTATAAAATTGTTGGCCAGGATTATAGGAATAAATCGACGATGTATGTCGCAAATCCAAAAATGTTTGGGAGAAACAAGCTGCAGCTCGATCCGGAATAGTATCTGAGAAGCAATTGACGGCTCAAAGCAATGATTTGATGTCGTTGCGGAAGGCCGAAATGCGGTCGGTGTAATTTGATATACCGTTATCCAGAGGGAACAGTTAAATTGCTTTCGAAGGCGTGATTTCTGTGGTAAAATGCTTGAATAATAATGGGTCGTTAGAAGTTGGAACTAATCAGCTCGATGATGATTTCGAAAGTAGACGATCAATGATTTTGTTGTTGTTGAAGGAGTGTCAGATGCTGAATTGTTGCCAGGTCCTTTGAAATGAATATGGACCACTAGAAGGCACACGTTACCCGTTAGAGGATCGTGATGGAAATGGCCCACTGAAAGACAATTCTGATAATCTCGAAGGTGATGATGGTGGTAGGCTCGGAAAGACTGAATGTGACGAACAGGAGTTTTATCGAAACCTGAGATCTAAAACCACTGACCTGCCTGGGCTAGACTAAGCCTTCAAAGTCTCAAAAGAATCTTAATTCTCGATACTGAATGAGACCGCCTCTTCGTGGATGTAATCAAACGCTTTGCATTAGGCTCTGGTGTGGAATTCCCGTATGTGTACAGATGCCTGACTTGATCGATATGGTTCAAATCTGTAGAACCAAGCTTGAGATTATGGTATATAGGTCTGCAAAAATGATTGGGGTGATGACAGTGGGATTGTTTCGCTATTTGAAAGTGGTTTAAAACCAGGCGATGATGAAAATTAAGAGGCGTCAGGGATGAGTGCGTGATTCTTGTAAAAGAGGAGCTTTGAGTGGTTGAATTAGCAGCCGAGCAAGGGTTCGTTAACACGCTAGTGCTGGGTGGGAGGATTTAGAAGAGCTTCTCCGGAAAACCACCCACTGAATGGAAGAGAAATAATCTTACGTTGTAGGGAAAGAGAAAAGTAACTCAACGTGCATTCACCAACATCGAGTGATCGTATTGAAAATAAAGCAGCCGCTAGGAATTACGAGAGAAGTCGTCATCAAAAGCAGAGCCAACGGATCTGGATAATGTTTTGTAGAAATTTTTGTCTAGAAAACTACCATCTCCTTTCGAAACTAAACTCTTTAATAAAAAAGACCCCAATAACTCAAGCAATCTATCCATCGTGCATCATTCACAGAGGAGATGTTTAGCTGAGCCAAAACCAGTAGAGACCGGACGTTCATACGGCGGTGAAATGAGATAAGTGTGCTCGTGTCGATGATATTGGCTATCGAGAGCTCGATAGCATGAGGTGTCTGATCAGAGACAATTTTAGCTAGGGCATATAGTCCATGGGGTGCTCGACAAAAAATGCGGCAATGCCTTTGGGAAAGTGAAAGAGAACGTCTGTGCTTACGGGGATCTGGCATCGCTCGAAGGGTAAAGTACCCAATGAGCATACTGATGAATCCGATTATCAGACTGACAATCCCGAAAGTAATAGTGACTGCTGTATCGATAGAGGCTGAGGTTAAGTCAGCTTTTGACAAGGCAACCACGAGCACGAGGCTGAACTAATACCAGCCTTGTAGGATTTTAGCTCTCAGGATTGACGTACCCATGATTTAAGCTCGGTCTTGGAATCACTCAAAACACCTGGCTTTTACAGAGTTGTGATTAATCTGGGTTTAGTTCAAGAGACAGCGGTGCCTTGAATAGTCAAGAGAGGAAATTTGAAAAAGGGAATGAAGAGGTTCATATAATGGGGAAGGGTACTATCAAAGGTACGCATCCCGGCACAGCCTCGTCGACCGGGCTAATAAAAGTAAGATATTACTATGGGGTCAGGCCTTTTTGGTTGTCAGACGGCCCTGTCTTACTCTCCTCGGGATAATACAAAAGTAAGATTCCTGCGCCACACTTGCGACACGTGACGTGTAACAAGAAAATGCCTTCCATACAGGGTGCGCTGCGAGCACACAACCTAGCCTTCAAGTTTCTTACTGCTTCTAATAGGTGTTTAGATACTACCTAATAGAAAGGGGGGCCTCCGGCCCTCTGGCAAAATTTATTCAAAGTAGAAGGCGGTATATTATGTGATGCTCTAGCCAATCAGTGTTGGTTTTTTTTCTCGCATAACCCTTCAATCTGAGCTAGCTTAGAGTTGAAGGCATTCGTACTACAGAGTATAATCTAACGAATAACAGCGAAGAATAGTGTTGTATGGAGGTATCTTCGCAACGAGCAAAGGATCACAGAAATTTATCCTCAAAAAAAGAAGTTTGGCAATATGAAATCAAAACAGTTTTTGATGAAGGAACAATTGCAACAGAGCTTTGAAATATCGACGCGCTATTCAACTCAATTTTGATGAGCTATAATTGGATGCAACTTCTCTAGTCTAAGTGCAAGACTAACTGCAGATGGAGATGTGTGCAAGATCACGTGATTAATACTACGAGCCTGAGATAGAAGCAAACAAATTGGCGCGGGGCTTTTCCAAGGCTGACAGAGGCAACATTACGGTTCATAAGATGAATAGACGAATGTGAGCCATAGATAGCCAGTTCAGGCGAGATGCTGACAATGGAATAACTCTCAATATACCATCGTAGCTAAGGACTTCAATAGCTGCTCCTAATAAGGTGAAGAAATCTCACTTTAATGAGTCCGTCTCCTCACACTCTAAACTTCTAAGGACTTGAAGAATGAATACAGTAAGTTCAATGGGTTAACTCTCCACTTATTAGTATTCTTGCTCAATCCCACTAAGGACCTCGTTCGTTGCCTTCAAATCCGGAACAAATCAACTATGACCCCCAACAGGCCTCGCAAATCAAGCATAAACCACACCTCTCCTTCCCCAGCCCTCGGTAGCCACCATCCCGTGTGCCAGAAACCTTAGTTCCCGCCGAATTCCAGCCATCTACAGCTAAACCCCACAGTCAAAACATTTCTTGTTTCAGAGTACGATGTGATCGGTGATGTCTTCTGCGGCGCGGACGGGAATCATCTGGTCTTTGGATTGCTTCCATGGTAGGAGGTAGGTTTGCTGAGATAAGATAAGATAAAGGAGTGCGAAGATCATGGTCGGGAAGTGAGGAAGACGTTGACGGAAAGCGACGGGTCGGATACCGAGATGGATTTTGCCACTCACGTGTCAATCATCACGTGTATCCCATCCATTATTAAAAT
>Ga0182030_10024503_pt1 | contig 11078 bp, 10 predicted proteins | sample 812S3MmetaG_FD_121299 | JGI IMG/M metagenome (GOLD analysis project Ga0182030, IMG submission 121299) | Permafrost microbial communities from Stordalen Mire, Sweden - 812S3M metaG (Illumina Assembly) | ecosystem: Environmental > Terrestrial > Soil > Wetlands > Permafrost | place: Sweden... | reverse complement strand
TAAATCATTCCCTGCCACGGCGACAATGTGCCGCAGTCCGCGTAGGAATCATTGGGGCCGAGCTCGACCTGCTGCACCTCAGCAATCGGCGCGCCATCGTTTGGTTTGGGCCGAAAGAACACGAATTCGAATACCGTGGTGCGGATCATCTCGCACCGGCAGGGATCGCACACTCGACGGTCGGCATTTCAATATCCATTGCGGAATATTCTCTGAAGACCGCCGGTGCCGGACGAATTCGGCGGCGATGATTTCCTGATACATCGGAGGAGGGCTGCGACGATGTGCAGGCTCACAATGAGGCTCGACTTTCTTCATCGGCTGTCCCCCGGCGACTTGACGCTGATCGATCAATCAGCGCACATCGTACGCTAACGTATGCGGCTGTGGATGTCACCAGATACCGGGAGCGGAATGACAGTGGGGGTGCAGTGACGCGAGCCGCCGTAGGGTAGACGTCGGTGAACCACCCGAGTAGTGGAGAGTCCCGCACGGGTTTAGAACCATCCGAAAAAGCACGCTGTCCTACACACGGCCGACCGTCGATAAGGATCTGCTGCAGGATTGTAGGGCTATGACATTTCCCAGATGTGTGCTTTTTGCCGCGGCTCAACTCCTTTGCGCCGGTGCCGCCCCTCAGGTACCGACCGCCGCCGATCCGCCCAGTCAAGGAGTGTATCGACTGCCGTTCTCGGACGGGACCACGGTCAAGGTGTTCGATGATTTCACCACGCACCGGCCGCACGGCCGCGTCGACCTCCTTGCAATTGGCGAGAATCCACCGTATCGCGTCGTAGCGGCGGCGGCAGGCCGTATCGTCGCGATCCAGGATTCATACAGCGAGCAGCAGTCAGGACGCGCCGCCGCCGACTGCCACAATAATTATGTATGGATCGCGCATCCCAACGGCGAATGGACCAACTACTCTCACCTAGCGCACAACTCGGTGACCGTAGGCGCCGGGCTCAAGGTGGGGGATCACGTGCGCGCGGGCGACTATATCGGTGACGAGGGTGCCGTTGGATGCGCCATGCTCGACCACGTCCACTTTGAGGCGGCGGTTCCTGACGCCATCGTCAAACCGTTGACTCCTGGACCTGTCTCGCACTCCACCCGTATGATGGGAGAGTAAACACAGTCACTGCGGCGAAAGGAATAAAGAACGATGATACTGATTGTTTATGCGCACCAGGAGCGCACTTCGTTCAATCACGCCTTGCTTGAAACGGCTTGCACGACATTGACCGAATGTGGCCACGAAGTGGAAGTCTCGGACCTCTACCGCCTGAATTTCGAGCCACGTGCGACTCGATCCGATTTCAAGGAAATGCGGGATGCCACACGCTTTGGCTATGCCCGCGAACAATACTATGCGAACCGCACCGATACGTTTTGCGACGAGCTTTCGGCCGAGATCGACAAGCTCAGGCGATGCCGCACGTTGATATTGCAGTTCCCTCTCTGGTGGTTCTCCATGCCAGCGATCATGAAGGGCTGGATCGACCGTGTGATGGCGAACGGGTTCGCGTATGGCGGCTCTACCGCGCAATTTTTCGAACGCGGGATGATGGCGGGGCGGCGGGCGTTGATTTCAACCACCACCGGCGCTCCGGGCGTGATGTTCTCGCCGTCGGGCATGTGCGGGTCAATGGAAGCGGCGCTCTGGCCAATCCACAATGGAATTCTGCGCTTTGTAGGTTTCGATGTTTTACCACCCTTTATCGCGCATGGTGTTGATATCGCGGATCGGGAAACGCTCGACAGTTTGCTAGACGGCTATGCCGATCGGCTTCGCCATCTCGATCGGGACGCGCCGATCTTCTTTCATCCCTGGTCCGACTACGCCGGCGACATGCTCCTCAAACCCGGAGTATGCGCTCGCACGATTGGCCAGAAGAGCCGAATCTCAAAGGAGGCGTCCGATCACTCGGTTGCCAACCACGAAGACAACACCGTTGATCAATTTCCCACTACGGAGCCTGATATGACTGCCTATATGACCGTCGTGCTCACAGTAACCGACACGTCCTGGATCGGGGAGTACGTCCGCCACGTTCCTTCCATCATGGCCAAATACGGCGGCGCGCCGGTCACCGTGTCGGGGCCAGTCGAGGTATTGGAGGGTGACATCGTACCGAGCCAGATTGCGCTTTTTTCCTTTCCGAGCATTGAGGCCCTCAAAGGTTTCATGGCGGATCCGGATTATGCACCTTGGAAGGAAGCTCGCCTGGCCGGTTCGAACACGTCGATTTTTGCGTTCAATGCAATAAAATAGAGGTTCTCCCAGCACGAACTGATGCGGCAATAAAGGGCGCGCACGGGGCCGGCTGGGCATTTTGCTGGCGCATTTAGCAAACAAATAGTTTCATAGGATGTCGATTTCGGGCCGCCTCAAACGTCTATAGGTGACTACAGGTGCCGACACACCAACAGGAGCTCGCTATGAAATTCATGATGCTGATGATTCCCGCTGTTTATCAAGATGGCAAAGTGGCGGTTGGCTTTACGCCGGATCCGAAGAAGGTCGAAGAGATGGGGCGGTTCAACGAAGAAATGGGCAAAGCACTCAAAATTGAATCACTCAATGGCCTGCATCCGCTCCCCAAGGGTGCGCGCGTGTCGTTCGCCAAAGGCAAGCCCTCCGTGACCGACGGACCGTTCATTGAAACGAAAGAAGTGTTGGGCGGTTATTGGTTGGTGGAATCGCCGTCCAAGGAGGAAGTGGTGAAGTGGGCGCAGCGCTGCCCCGCGGACGACGGCGACACCATTGAGATTCGCCAGATCTTCGGGCCCGAAGATTTCGCGAAATAAGGAGCGTGCGTCGAGGCGGGGAGCCCGACCCTGGTGGCACAACATCGCGCCCATTCATCGAGATCGTGCGATACTTGGACTGACAATGGCAGAGTTCTAGAAACCGGCTTTATGCCGTTCATCCGACGCATTTCGGGGAGAATCAACCATGAATCGGCTTGCCGGCAAGGTCGCGTTTGTTTCCGGTGGTGCCTCCGGGATCGGTCGCGCAATCGTCAATTGTTTCGCGAAGGAAGGAGCAGTGGTGATCTTCGGCGACATGAATGTCGCGAATGGCGAGGCCGTTGCCAAGACCACGGGCGCGACTTTCATCCGCCACGATGTGGCACAGGAAAATGAATGGATTGCGGCGATGAGTCTCATTGAGAAACAACGCGGCCGACTGGACGTTGTTGTCAATAACGCTGGCGTCCTCGGTACCGGCGCCTTGGAGGGAATCGATGTCAAAGCTTGGGATAGGCTGTTTGCCGTCAATGTGACTGGCGTGATGCTCGGTTGCAAGCATGGCGCGTTGCTCATGCAGCGCAATCCCGGCGGCGCGTGTGGCTCGATCATCAATATGTCATCGAACGCAGCGCTGTTGGCCACTGCGGAAGACTGCGGGTATTCCGCGACGAAAGGCGCTGTGCGTCTATTGACTAAATCAGTGGCCGTGAATTTTGCGCGACGCGGGTTGGCCATTCGTTGTAACTCCATCCACCCTGGACCCATCGATACACCGATTTTCGATCCCATAAAAGCGGTTTGCACGGCGGAACAGGTTGAGGCGCTGACGGCAGCTCTAAAGCAATCGGTCCCAATGGGACGTATGGGCGAAGCACAGGAGATTGCCTCGCTGGCACTGTTCCTTGCTTCCAATGAGTCGAGCTTTTGCACCGGATCGGAATTTGTCGCTGACGGTGGCGCTACCGCCGCGCTGCCGGCACTGCCGGTTTAGCGATCACCGACCCTGTTAAGGACAACGCCCCGATCGAGGCAATCGCCCAATCGATGATCTCGATGCGCTTGACGCCGGCGCGAATGGACCGCCCGGACTTGCCCCGGGTCGGACAGTCTGCTATCTAACCACGGAACCGACGTCGCTTCGCTGGGGCGCTGTCCCCCATCACCGGCCCGACTGTCCGCCATGGTCGGAATGGGCAGACACAAAGGGTCGAGTGGGGGGTGCTTTATGTGAAGTGCAATCACGGTTTCGACACAGTGGTGGGGATGGTAGCAATTCCAAATGAACTGCTACGCAAGGCGACTCGTTAGAAGCTGCGCTGCGCCGGCTACGGCAATACCGAAGAGAATGTCGGGGCGACCATGTCTACGCATTCCGCGAAAAGTGAGCATTAGGTGGACAATCGACTCGGGATTCGTTTTGGGTTTCTGGTTCACGACGTTTCACGCCTCAGATGCACTCTCTTTGACATTCGCAGCCAGCATCTGGATATCACACGGTCGGAGGCGTGGATCTTAACCGGCATCTCTCGCCGCGCGGACGGGCAATCGCAAACCGAACTCGCGCGAGTCTTGGGTTTGGGCAAGGTGGCGACCGGAGAATTCGTAGCCGAACTCGAGCGAAAAGGACTGGTAGTGCGCCGGGTGCTTTCGAACGATCGTCGAACTTATCGAGTGCAACTGACCCGACGCGGCAGCAAAATGCTGGCGAGAATCTCGGTGATCGTGTTGCAAATTAACGCTGAGATTTTTGCCGACTTTTCGCAAGCCGAGGTCGAGCGGCTGGAGAGCGATTTGCGCCGACTCAAATTGAATCTCAAGGCTGCTGTGGATTCAGATAGTGCTGCCCGCCTGGGTACCGGCCGGCGCGAAACGAAGGCGGCGCAAGTTACGCGACGCTCGGCAGTGGCCAAATTACAACGCAAAATGACCGGCGGTTGAGCACGGGAGTTGGTATCACCGTGCCATATAGTTTACTACCGAATTAATCGGTGGTATGGTCGTGTACGAGAATAATGCGGTCACCGCACTGTTGCAGGAATGTTCCGATAAGGCAGCGACCCGCCTTGCGCAGCTAGCGCGCGGTCGACCAGCGGGGCCGTGGCGCGAAATAAATTCCGACGGGTGCCAAAGGTACCCGCGGCATGGCTTATGGGAGAGTGCCAATGGCTGTTGGCGAGTCTCGTTTTGCCCGATATGTCGGCATGCTTATGCTCGACGCAGTGCCCAACGCGGCGCTATCCGGTTGCGCGAACGTTTCAGCGGCAGCAACAGCCGCCTTCCAAGGTTTCACCGTCATCACGCACAAGCGCTCGAAGCTTGAAGTAGATTCCATCGAAGCCTGCAAGGAGCGATCTATTCGCGGAGCGAAGTGGTAAGAAGCGTGTTGCGTTAGCCGCAGCAGACATTGTTATAACCGAAAGACGGGGGGATTGCCGATGCGATATATCTGCTCTTTTTCGATGGCCCTGGTCGGCGCACTGACATTCGGGCTCGCGCCTGTGTTCGTTCTTCCCGTGGAAGCTCAAACCACCGCGGCACCGGAGAGTTCGGCAACGCTTGAAGAGGTGGTTGTCACTGCTCAGAAGCGCGCACAAAATGTGCAGGATACGCCGCTATCGGTCACTGCCATCTCGGGTGATGCGCTGAACGCAGCTGGCGTCACGACCGTGCTGGACTTAAGCCACTTAGATCCGGCCTTGCAGATTGGTCACTCGACCGGCGTGGTGACCACCTTCATCCGCGGCATCGGCAACACGGTGACCACCGCGGGCAATGAGGCGAGTGTGCCGGTGTATATCGACGATGTGTATTTCGTGCGCGCCTCGTACCCGTTTTTTGACTTGTCGAGCATCGACCGCGTTGAAGTGCTGAAGGGTCCCCAGGGGACTCTGTTCGGCCGCAATGCGTCAGGCGGGGTGATTTCCGTCTATACCAAAGACCCCGATTTGGGTGCCAACGATGCGGATGTGCGCGTGGGATACGGTAATTACAACACGGTTACCGCCAAGGCCTACGGCAGTATTGCGCTGACCGATAAGCTCGCGGCCAACCTGGTGGTCAATTATCATGACCAGGGTGATGGCTGGGGCAAGAACAAGGCATTAGTGGATCCGCTGGACACGTCCAAAGGCTACTTGCCGGGCGGCCTGGACTACTGGAAAAGTCACGGCATCAGCACACGCGGCAAAGTGTTGTGGGAGCCAACTGATACCACCACAGTGAAAGTGATTGGTTATTATGAAGATACGTGGGACTCGACCGGTGAGTATGCGCGGCCTTTCCCCGGGACGGTGGGTGGTACCCCGGATCCGGCGCACAATGGGTTCCCGCTTGGCCCTGGGATGCCCGGTTTTGGTTTGCCGCCGGCGGGCGGCCCGTATTCTCAAGTGTTGCCGCCCTTGAGTTTCTACGATGTGTCGCTGCCGACCAAACCGGAGGGTGATAGCTCCCATGGCGGGGGCGGCTCCGTCAGGCTCGACCAGGGAGTGGGATTTGCCGATTTCGTCAGCATCACGGCATACCGTAAAAACACCGAGCTCTACTACTCGGACGGCAATTATTCACCCTACCCCTGGCTCATCTACGCCCTCAACATCGTTGATAATCAGTTCTCGCAGGAATTTCAGTTAAAGTCGAAACCGAATTCGCCATTCAGCTGGATCGTGGGACTTTATTATCTCGACTCGAACGGGGGCTTCGATCCCACCACGATCTACGGCAGCGGTCCGAATACCGCGGGGCTCGCCGGGGTCGACATTTTCGGCGAGCAGAATACGAAATCGTACGCCGGCTTCACCCAAGCGACCTTGCCCATTGCGGAGGCGACCAACCTCACCCTGGGTCTGCGCTACACCAATGACGATGTGGATGGCGTCGGTCAGGAAAATACCCGTTTTCTTCCCGCGGTGGCCACGCTGCTCGGCCTGCCTTCGACGACGCTGCCCGGTGCGATTTTCAAGAGTGACGCGGATTTCAAAAAGCTCACCTGGAAAGATTCGCTGGACCATAAATTCACCGACAAAGTGATGGGCTATATCAGCGACAGCCGCGGCTACAAGGCGGGCACGTTCAACACCCTGCCGCTCGATGCACCGGCGCTGCAACCGGAGGTCGTCGACACCTACGAACTCGGCGTCAAATCCGAAATGGCCGAGGGACGCGTGCGGCTCAACGGCGCATTGTTTTGGAATGACATCAAAGACCCCCAGGTTCAGGCGCAGAAAAACGGTCTGGTGTTTCTCGAGAACGCCGGATCGGCGCGGACCAAGGGTGCGGAGTTCGATTTGACGGTATTGGCAACCGAGGGGCTTACCCTAAGGATGGCCGGTACTTTGTTGGATGCGCGATTCCGTTCTTTCCCCTCCGCGCCGTCCTACTGCCCGAACCCGAATGTTCCGGCGGCCACCTGTCAGGCGCTCACGCCGACCTTGCCGCTGGCGCCCGGCAACCTCAACACCATCGCCGTGGATGCCACGGGTAATCAGCTGCCCTATGCATCCAAGTTCAAGGCGACGATCGGCGGAAACTATGAAACGAACTTTACAGGCGTCGGTCGCGTCGTGTTCGACCTCAACGGCGACTACTCCAGCAAGTTCAATTGGGACGCAGACAACGTCATCCAGGAAGGGTCCCATTTCTTGCTCGATGGCTCGATTGCGGTCACACCGCAATCCATCCAGAAAATGACCCTCCTCTTCTGGATGAAGAACATCACCGGCGTGCAATACAACATCGACTACTATGCCCAAGCCTCGGGCTCGGCCTTCTCCTCCGCACCGGGTGCGCCGCGCACATTTGGCGGCGAAGTTCAAATGAAGTTCTGAGCGACGAAGGACTTGAACGCGATGGGTTCAACGACGGATGTCCTGATCATCGGCGGGGGCGGTGCCGGCATGTGCGCGGCATTGGAAGCCCAGGAACAGGGGGCATCCTGCATCATTCTGGAGGCAGACAAGAAGCTTGGAGGGGCGACCGCATTGTGCTCTGGCGTGTACTACGCCGCCGGGACAAGTATCCAACGAGCCGCCGGAATACCGGACGATACGCCGGATGCGATGTTTGATTACATCGTCACACTGAATCGTGCCGCCGTACGGCCAGACATCGTGCGAGTTCTTTGCGACAAGAGCGCGGAAGGACTCGATTTTCTGATCGGACTGGGTGCCGACTTTCCCGTGGACCATCTGGTGGGCGGCGGACGGCACCGGGTCGCCCGCGGGCATTCCTGCACCGGCAAGGGCGGCAACATCGCTGAGACTTTGGCGCGCGCCATCCACCGGACGACTGTCGATGTTCGGTTAGGCGACCGCGTAGACTCTCTCATCGTGGATGATGGGCGCGTTGCTGGCGCGCGTGTCGGGGAGAATGAGTATCGAGCGGGCGCCGTGGTCATAACGACTGGCGGCTTCGGTAACAACAAGGAGATGCTCAAGCGCCTCTACCCCAGTGTCGCCCAACACGGTGAAAAAACCTGGGCCGTCCACGAGCCGGCGCCGTTCATCTTAGGCGACGGCATCTCGTTGGGGGAGGCGGTGGGGGCGCGCATCGTCGGTCATGACACCGGGCTCCCGCTTCCGACCGCAGGCTTCAAACATAACGTCGAGGGCGTATTGCCGCCGTGGATCATGCTCGTCAACCAAGAAGGCCGCCGATTCATGGCGGAAACTTCACCGTTCAGCGTCTCCGGCTATCTGATCAATGAACAGACGGGCGCTCACGCATTCGCGATCTTCGATGAGAAAACGTTGAGCGACATCAGCAACGATCTCGATTACCTCGATCCCCTGAAGCAGAGAATGAGCGTCCCGAGTTGGCACGAAGAGTCGATTCGCGAAGAGGTGGCGAAGGGTGTCGTAAAGCGGGCGCAGACGATTGCCGAACTGGCCAATGCCGCCGCCATAGATCCCTTGGCCCTGGAAGAAACGGTTAGTCGTTACAATGAGGACTTCCAGCGAGGAATCGACACGTGGTTCTTCAAGAATTCGGGCCATCATGCCATTCGTATACCCCCGTTTTACGCCGTGGAGGTGCGTGCCTGCATGATCGGACTGACAGCTGCGGGGCTCGAGATCGACAAGCAATGCCGTGTCCTCGATCTGCATGGCCGCCCAATTGCCGGACTATATGCCGCGGGTGAGGTGCTCGGCTGCATCATGGGAAACCGCTATTCAGCCGGGGGAGTCAGCATCGCCAACGCCATCGTTTTCGGTCGCCTGGCCGGGCAGCGCGCAGCGGCAGAGGCGCTGCAATGCCAAACCACTGTGGCGGCACTCTGATGCCACCCGTTCAACCGTCTGACGAGCGATGGGCTCTGGTCGAAGTCGACACGTAAGCCTACCCGCCGATTGCCCCGAGGATACGCATGACGAACATACTCTTGGTTCACGGCGCGATGCATGGCGCATGGTGCTGGGAGCAGGTCGCGCCATTGCTGAGCGGGATGGGACATGTGGTCCGGGCAATCGATCTTCCGGGTTTGGGGGATGATCGCACGCCAGCTGACTCGGTGACGGCCGATGACTGGGCAGCGGCGGTGGCCAATGCGGTACGCGCGATGGATCGTCCGGCGGTACTCGTGGGACATAGCCTGGGCGGAACGGCTATTTCGCAAGGCGCCGAAAGGGTTGCGGATCAGGTGTGCGGGTTGATCTTTGTCAGCGCCATTCTGATCGAGGCGGGTGAGACTATGATCAGCGCCTGCCCTGAGGTGATGCAGATTGCTGAACAGGCGGCCCGCCAATGTCCCGGTGACCCTGCAGCCGTGGCGCTGCGGTTGTTCTACGGGAGCACCGATCCGGCTGTAGCCGCTGCGGCGATCGCACGTCTGCGCACTCAACCGAGCGCCGTCGTGACCAGTCCATTGCAGGTGACCGCAGAGCGTTTCGGCCGGATATCTCGAGCCTATATCGAGTGCGCGGACGATGGCGTCGTCCCAATAGCGCTGCAGCGCAGGATGCAGGCCCGATTGCCATGCCATCCGGTGGTTACAATGAGGTGCGATCACTCGCCCTTTCTGTCCGCCCCGAGACTATTGGCGGCACACCTTGATGCCATCGCGCGAGGTTTCGCGGCTGCATCAAAAATCAGCACTGCGACCATGGCTTGATCACACAGCTCATGCGCATATAACGCGCATAATATAAGGGGTGGCGCATGAAAACCGATTACGACCCTTCGGCCCCGAAGCGTCCTGTCAATCTGACTCTCAATGAGAGCTTGATGAGCCAGGCCAAGGCATTGACCGACAACCTTTCCGCGGATGAATATTCGTCGCTCCAATGCCGCAGTTCGATGTCCACCGGAACGCCGGGAAACACAAAGACACCATACCTTTCGTCGTCGTCGGCTCAGTTCGACGGTTATCGACGGCGGGTCGTCGTTCCCTTGGTACGAGCTACGGCGATTGGAAAATTTAACTACGCTGCCTTCAACCCGACTGTTAAATTCGCGGCAGCGCAGTCGTGCTCCATCCTAGCTACGTAAACATGAGATTTACCAAATCGCGTGATCACGTATTCGGCGCGTTAGCAGCGGCCGTGCTCGCGACGGGCTACATGACTGCGTTGCGGTCGGCACGCGGGGAAATGCCGATCGGGGCGGATGATATCGGCGGTACCGTGAGCAGCGCTCGCGGCCCGGAAGTCGGCGTGTGGGTAATCGCCGAAACCCATGATTTTCAGACTCGCTTCGCGAAAATTGTCGTGACCGACGAGGTGGGACGCTACCTCATCCCGAATTTGCCGGCGGCCAAGTACAGCCTCTGGGTGCGTGGTTACGGCCTCGCGGACTCGCGCAAGATCGACGGGAAGCTGGGTCAACACGTCGATCTCGCAGCCACTGTTGCTCCCGATGCCGCGGCGGCTGCCAGGATTTATCCCGCTGCATACTGGTACGCGATGATGCGGATTCCCGATGAGGGGGAGACGGCAAAGCTGCCCGGCGGCCGCAACGGCTATCTCATGTGGATGAAGAACATGGGATGCATCGGCTGTCATCAGCTCGGGGAACTGGCAACGCGCACCATTCCCAAATCCTTGGGGACATTCAAATCCTCGCAGGAGGCCTGGCTTCGGCGCATCCAGTCCGGGCAGGCCGGACGCCAGATGATCGACATTGCGCAAGGCGCGCTGGCGGGCATCCCGATTCGCTATCTGGCCGACTGGACCGACCGCATCGCCGCCGGCGAACTGCCGGCCACCGCGCCGGCACGCCCGCGCGGCATCGAGCGCAATGTGGTAGTCACGGTGCGCGATTGGTCCGATGATAAAGCCTACCTGCACGACTTATCGGGAACGGACCGTCGTCATCCCACCGTCAACGGC
>Ga0182030_10024502_pt1 | contig 11079 bp, 12 predicted proteins | sample 812S3MmetaG_FD_121299 | JGI IMG/M metagenome (GOLD analysis project Ga0182030, IMG submission 121299) | Permafrost microbial communities from Stordalen Mire, Sweden - 812S3M metaG (Illumina Assembly) | ecosystem: Environmental > Terrestrial > Soil > Wetlands > Permafrost | place: Sweden... | reverse complement strand
TCCAGCAGGCACATGCGGCCTTGATGAGGAATGCGCGCCTCAATCCACGCTCGGTTCAAAAGCATGGATCGATTTGCACGCCGGCGCGCGACACGTCGAGATAGTCGAGAATGGCACGTCCCGGCGCGCCGATTGCCAGCAGGCGCAGCAGCGGCAGGGAACGCGCGGCCGGAATCGCGCTGCGCAGCATCTCCAATTCGGGATCCGGCATCTTGTCGATAGCCTCCTCAGTAAGCGTGAACTCCATTCTCGCCAACGAGCCCAAGCTCCTTTGGGGGGTGAGAACCATCGCCACGCCGAGCGCGTCCGGGATCGGGCGCTTCGCGTGCAGCGGCGGCGGGTATTCCGTGTCGTAGGCGACGAGCAAGACCGATTGCCGGTCGACTGTTACCTGAGTGAGAGCGTCCAACAGTCCGGCGACGAAGCTCGCGTCGAATGCACACAGGACATTTGCCTCAGTCATGGAACCCGTGGCGATGCTCCAGTAACCGGCCGCGACATTGTGCACGGAATTGGAAAACCGCGTCGGCGAGACCTCGCGAGCCGACAGCGCCAACGCCTGGCAGATCTCGTGGCAAATATGGCCGTCGCTTCCCGAAGAGGAGAACACGCTGGGCATTTGAGCGGGATCCGCATCGGCGCGCGAAGTGGCCTCCAACGCCACGGCCAAAGCCACCTTTACCACGCGCCCCGTGCGCCGCCGCTCCGCGGGCGGCAACATCGCGGGTGTAGGCAGCACGGTGGGCGCGGGCACATAGGGCTGCTTTCCCGACAGCACTGCGGCAGCCTGCGGCCAATTGTGAAGGCCGGGACCCAAGACGCCGATGCCGCCGATGTATGCGGACAGGCTCATCCGGCGCGCCCGAAAATCAAACTGCAATTCGTACCGCCGAAGCCGAAGGAATTACTGAGCACCCGCCTCACCGGTGCACGCCGATTCTCTCTGATGTAGTGGGCCGTGAGAGTCGGGTCGATCCGAGCCGTGTGTACGCCCCCCGGCATCAGTCCATTCCGGATGGCGAGTGCGCTTATCACCGCTTCCAACGCGCCGGCCGCGCCCAAGGTATGTCCGGTTGCGCCCTTGGTCGAGCTGCACGGCGTGGTGGGACCGAAAATACTGGTGACGGCCTGACTCTCGGAGCGATCGTTGCTGGGCGTGCCCGTGCCGTGCAGATTGATGTAGTCGATGTCGCCGGGTTCCATCGACGCGGCAGCCAGGGCGGCCTGCATGGCGCGTTTTGCGCCTAAGCCCTCCGGGTGAGGCGCCGACATATGGTAGGCGTCGCTTGATTCGCCCACACCGTAGAGCAGCACCGAGTTGCCGTCCAAATTTTCCGGTACGCGCTCGAGCAGCGCAAATGCTGCGGCTTCTCCAATGGAAATGCCGTCGCGTGCTGCATCGAAGGGGCGGCAAGGCGCGGGCGAGGAGAGCTGGAGGGAATGAAATCCATACAATGTCGTGAGGCATAGCGAGTCAGTTCCGCCGACCAGCGCGGCATCGATGAGCCCCGATTCGATCATGCGCCGCGCCGAGCCGAACACCTTGGCACTGGAGGCACAAGCCGAGGAAACCGCGACTGCGGGACCTTCGAGCCGGCAGCGTTGCCTGAGGTAATCTGCCACGGAGAACGAGTTGTGGGTGGCGCCGTATTCGAAGCTCGGCGGCAGCGCGCCGCTCACTGCATCGCGCGCTCGATAGGCGAGTTCGGTCTGCATGATCCCCGCCGTACTCGTGCCGATGAACACGCCGACACGGCGCGGGCCCCACCGTGCCGCCGCCGCTTGCACCGCATCGAAGAAGCCGTCTTGCCGCACGGCCAGCTCGGCCAGCCGGTTGTTGCGGCAATCGAATATCTGCAATGCGGCCGGCAGGCGCTGCGAATCGACGCCGGGGACTTCGCCGATGTGGGTGTCGATTTTCACGGTCTCGAATTCGCAGCGCTTGAGGCCGCTGCGCTGCTCGATGAGCGCGGCCAGCGTCTGCGCCATGCCGCGGCCGACGCAGCTGGTCGCTGTATATTCGGCGAGCAGCAAGGGTTTCATGGTTTTCACACTTTTCACGGCAACGCCGAGCGCAGCGTTACGGGGCGCAGGCCCCGGGAACTCAGCACCTCGAGTAGGCGCGGCAGAACTTCCAGGATCACCGGCTTGCCGCTGCGGCTGCGCGCCGCATGGCCGTCGTGCAGCAACAAAATATCGCCCGTTCTCAAAGGATCCGCCAGACGCCGGAACACCGCATCGGGATCGCCGCTCACGGTGTCGAATCCGCGGCGCGTCCAGCTGGCGAGGCGCAGCTGCAGGCGCACCAATACCGGATCGAGAAACGGATTGCGCAGGCCCGCAGGAGCGCGAAAAAACTTTGGGCGGGTTCCGGTCACGCGAAAGATGCTGTCTTGCGCGCGAGAAATCTCGGCACTCATTCCCTGAGGACCCAGCAGCGAGAAATTGTGCCGGTGCCGCTGACTGTGATTTTCAATGGCGTGGCCGCGCCGGACGATTTCTTGCGCCAGATCCGGATAGCGCAGCACGCTTTCCCCGACGCAAAAAAATGTTGCGCATGCCCGGTATTCCCGCAGCTGCGCCAAGACCTGCGGCGTGACATCCGGCTCCGGTCCATCGTCGATGGTAATCGCCACGCGCGCTGTGATGCCCTCCTGCTCGGGCAGCCGTGTCCAATTCGGGCCGAGCAGCTGGCTTCGCGGCCACAATCCCGCAGCGGCCAACGCGATGTGGTTCGCCGCCACCGCGCCCAGCGCCCAAGGCCACGCGCGCGGTCTCGCCAACACGGCGGCCGCCGCGCCCAGGTGTACGGCGCCGGACGCGTACAACAGCGGCGAAGGCATCCACCGGCCCGGTTCGCGGTCTTCTTGATTCATGTGAAACGCGAATCCAGAAAATTCTCCCACAGCTTGATCCAAGTGCGCCATTCATGGCCGCCTCCGATGACATCGACAGCGTCCCCCGGCAGTTCACGTGCCAGCAGGCCGTGCGCCGCCGAGAATCGATCGTCCTGCCCGTATCCCAAATACAGCGGCCGCGAGCCGACCCGCATCTTCAGATAGCGCCATATTCGGCGTTCCGTATCCGCTTCTGCAACAACCTCACCCGGTTCCCATGTGCCAAGTCCTTGGGCCGCGGTGATCTCGTTCAACAACATTCGATTTCCCAAATAGGGCGCCAGCAGGCACAGTCCGTCGAGTTCATCCGGGTGAGAACTGGCGATGTCCAGCGCAATCAAGCCGCCCAGCGAGATTCCCGCCAACCAAACCGACACCCCCGATCCGAGCGCCGGCAACACGATCTCGGAGCGCAGCCGATTCAGCGCCTCTCGATCGTCGAGATGCCGCATCCTCAAGTCGACGAAAATAAGATCCAATGGGATCTTCCGCTCGAGGACCGCTTCCGGAAAGCCCGCTTCCAGGAAGTCTTGCGCGGAGTGATAGGCGCCCGGCAACCATACCATCTGCGTCGGGGCCACGGTGCCGGCCTCGGCGCGCTTAAGAATGCTGCGCATGGACGTTTCCTGCCGGAGCGCCGATTGCGGCGAACAGCAGCGCGAGAAATGCTCCGGGCGCCACCGTGGTGCCCAGCGCGACAAGCACGGGAACTTCTGAGAAGGACAGAAGGCCGAAACCGATAACGGTGCTGGCATTGGCGATAACCAGCGATGCCAGCGTGAGTGCGTTGCTGCCCCCGTCTTCCGCGTTGGCCTGGCGGTCGAAGAACAGCGCGTAGTTCGAGCCGATCGCCACAATGAGCAGCATGCCCACCAGGTGCAGAATGGTTAAGTGGACGCCGGCAATGGCGAGACCCGCGGCAACGGTGAGCACCGCCAGCACCAAGGGCGCCAGCACCCGCGCGGCTCGCAGCGGTGAACGCAGCGCAATCAGCAAAAGAACGGTCAACGCCATAAACCCGGCGAGTGAAAAGCGAATTGCCTCCGACAGATAACCGGCATATAGCGCGTCCGACTCTTGCTTGAGATCCAGTACCTGCGCATCATCGACCTTGCCGTCTTGCAGCGCCGCCACGACCCGACCCAGGTTGATTTCTTGGCCTGCCGCGGCGCCGCGCAGCGGCAACAGCGCATTCCATTTATCCTTTTGATGAAGGATCAACGCGTCGAAGCCGGCATTCAGCGAAGTCCCTGCCAGGTCCCGTGCGGCGACCAACGCCGCGTGGCGCGTGGCTTCGACGTCCTCGAGAAAGGGCTGCAGCCGGTCGGCACGCAGCGGCAAGCCTCCTAAGGCCTGGTTCAAATTGGCACGCAGTTCCGAAGCATTCGGCAGGCTGCCGCGGCGTATCTCCTGTGTGGCCATGCTCGGTAAGTAATTGGCGGCACTCTCGAACCCGCCGATTACCTTCTCGTCCACCAACCCCTGCAGTGCGTGCGCCGCGCGCTCAGCGCCGCGCAGTATCGACTCCAAGTCGGGTCCGGAAACAATCACCAGGTCGCGCACGTCGGCGGCGCCCAGATCGGCGCGCAGCAGCGCATCATAGTTCTGCTCCTCCGGGGACACGGGGCTGAGCGCCGACAGTTCGCGATTCCAAAGAGTGGCTCGATCGCGATAGAGTACTGCAATCGCCAGCAGCACCAGCACGATGCTCCCAAGCGCGAGGGCGGCGCGGCCGATTCGTCGCACAGCCTGCAGCAGCACCGCGACGCGCGTGCCAAAGGGCGTCACATCGCGAATCGCGAAATCCGCCGGCAAGAGCGCAGGCAAGACATAGCGCGTCACCAGCGCTGCGGCGATCAAGCCGCTGATGGAATACACGCCAAGCTGCTTCAGCCCGGGAAATCCCGAGGGCAGCAGCGAAGCGAATCCGCACACTGAAGTCAGCATCCCTAGGCGGATCGTCGGCCACCAAAGTTGCTGCCAAGTGCGGCCCACGCCAATGTTTCCCCGGGCCTGGCGCGACTGAATGAAGAAATAGATCGAGTAGTCGACGGATTCACCGATCAGGGTAATGCCGAAACCCAAGGTAACGCCATGAACGGCCCCGAAGCCCAATGCCACGGCGGCGACGCCCACCAGGGCGCCGGTGGCCACCGGCAACAAGCCCAATCCGAGCGCGGGCAACGATCGGTAGACCGCGAGCAGCAGCGCCACTACCAGTATGCTGCTGGCGATCGACAGCCGCACCGCAGCCCGTTCAATTTTGGCGCGCGCCGCCACGGCAAATACCCCGGGCCCGCTCAAGCGCAATTGCACCGCGTTTGCCGGAGCTTGCCGCGAGCCGCCCGCGGCTGCGGCAAACGCCGCCCGAATCGCATCGATTGCTTTGCTCTGGGCGTCGCTATCGGAGCCGCTTGCCGCCGTCTGTGCGACGGCCAACGCGCGCGTTCCGTCGGCGGAAACCCAGACGCCATCGCGGCTTTGCGGCGCGGGCGCGCGCGCCAATTGGTCGACGATGTTCAGCAACTCGCCGGTTGGATCGCGCGGCAGCAGGGACTTGAACAGCAGGCCCGCGGGCGAGGCCAAATTCTCGATGGTTTCCTTGATTGCCGCGTTCAACCCCGATGCGGAAAAGCGCTCCGCGTTGACCGACTCGCTCAATAGATAGCGATGCTGAAACAGGAATTCACGATCTCTTTGATCCGCGGCGGCTTCGCCGTTGTTGACGCTGGAGAACTGAGAGTCCTTTCGCAGGCGCTCTACCATTGCAAGAGACACGCGGGCGCGCGCGGCCGCATCTCCTTGCTCGACCGCGATGAGGATCAGACGCGAGGCGGGCCCGTCGCGCAGTTGATCGACCAGCAATTGTTGTATGGGCGTGGGGTTGGCCGGCAGGAATGCCGATAAATCGGTGATGTAGCGGGCGCGCGCTACGACGAATGCCGCGAACACGATGCAGCCGAGCCAGAGGATGAGCACTCGCACCCGGTGCGCGATCATGGCGGTGTCGATGGCCGCAGGGTCATCAGAGATCGGTCGCCGTCCGGCTGGCGAATTTCAACCTTCGATAATTGATCGCGCGCGCCCTCTATGCGCACCTGGGTAACCGACTGCCTTACCTTCGATTCCAACGGGACCAAGGTTAAGGTCCAGCGAGCAACGCTGCCCGCGAATTCCAGGTGAAATAAGCGTTCAAGGGCGCTTCGATCGCCGGCCAAGGTGGCGCGAATACTTTCGACGAAGGGTTGAACCTGCGGATAGGAGTACAAATCCATTACGCGCCGGCTGTGAGCGCGTTCCACGGTCAACACCCCGCCGGCGAGAACCAGAGTTTCCGCATGCGGCTTGAGCGTGCGTTTTTCGAGCCGGTCCGGCGCGTCGTAGCGCAACTCGCCCGACGACTCGATCGGGCGATTCAAGACGGCGAGAAATTGCTGCTCGATGAATTCGACCCGGCCGTGTTGGCGCATCGCGAGCAGCCCCATGACCTCGTCGAGATCGTTGAAAGCCGGCGGCGCGGCGCTCGCGGCAGCCACGCTCGGCTCGCGCACCCACAGGACGCTGAAAATACCCAAGACCATGAAGGACAGCGCGCGCCGCATCATTCGCTCACGTGTCCGGCCGGCCGGCGCCAGAAATCGAAAAAATTGAACCAGTTGTAGGGATCCCTGCGGCAGTAATGTTCCAGGATAGCCGCATAGCGCTCGATTGCCGCGCACACGGCGAGACGGCGGCTGCCGACGGTAGTGGCGGAGAAATCCGCTATCCGTTCGAACACCACGTGATAGTTATTCTTGCCGCGGTACAGACCGGCCATGAAGAACACGGGGCAGCGCAGAATGGCGGCAGCGCGCATCGGTCCCGTGGGTAAATAGGCACGCTCTCCCAAGAACATGACTGCCTGTGCCGGCTCCTCTCCCAGCGTGCGGTCGGCCAGCACGCCGACACAGCCGCCCTGGTCGAGACGCTCCGCGATGGTGAGCATGGCATCGATATGGCCGAGCGCTACGATATCCGGGACCGCCGCGGGATTGATGGCGGCGAGGATGACGCTGATCTTGCGCGCGTTCTCCTCGTACATCGCCATCGAAACGCGCAGACGGCTTTGGCGCCGGCTCAAGGAATGCATCACCGCAAAGCTGCCCATGTGCGCGCCCAGCAGCAGAGCGCCGCGCCCGGCCGACGCCTGGGCCAGCACCATGGCTTCCCCCTCGAGAGAGATATTGAATTTTTCGAATTGTTCGTTCATGAGATAGACGCGGTCGTGAATGGTGGTCGCGAAGCTCAAGATTTGCAGGAAGCGGTCGCGGGCGGTGGGCGCTCTGCCCAGGGCTCTGCGCAAGTAGAGCCGCGAGCAGCGCCGAGCGCGGGGCCCGAACATAAAGAAATACGCAGCTATACAATAGAGAATGACGCGGCTTAGGGTGCGGCCCAGACGCAGCGAAAGGAAGGCCATGATCTTCAGCAGCCAGAGGCTGCCGCGCTCGCGATGCCTGACCCATTCCGCCGTTTTAGCCTGACCGTCCGCGAGATTTCCCGCCTTAGGATTCATGGAGCGTGCCGCTCGTCACCTTGCGGTTCTGGGCGCGAATCGTGAAGTGAACCAAGCCTGGCGCGGGCGCATCGTGTTCCAAGACCAGGCTGTCGCCCGGCCGAACGGCGTCGAGAAATTTCACCGACCCGATATGCCAGCGTTTGAGGTCGATTTCCCGCGCAAGCTCGATGGCGTTCAGCATCTCGTCGAGCAAAACGGCGCCGGGCAGCACCGGAAATCCCGGGAAGTGGCCCGCAAACGCCGGGTGATCCACCGGGATATGAAGCGCGCTTTGCATTTTCATTGCGACTCGTCCATCCGCAATTGACTGTCCGGCAAGTGACTGTCTGCGAAGATTTGCAACGCCTGCTGAGGCAGCTTGCCGGTGGCGTTGCGCGGCAGCTGCTCCACGATGAGCAGCTGCCGCGGCAGGAATACCGGGTCGATCCGCTGTCGCAAGTGCTCGGTGAGCGCCGCCGCGCTCAGTCCGGGAGCGACGACCACCGCGCCTAAGCGCGCCACGCCGGTGGAGCCCGTCAAACCTTCCCGCAGGAAGAACGCGCCGTCAACGACGCCCGGAATGGCGTTCAACTGGGTATTCAGATAGCCGAAAGAGCTGCGTTTGCCCGCGACATTGATCAAGTCGGCCGTGCGGCCATGCAGCAGGAATTCTTCCTCCCCCGTGATCTCGATGACATCGCACATCGGCGTCAATTGTTCGACGTGACCGCCTTGTGCAAAAACTTGCTCATCTGAAACGCTTAGGCGAACACCCGGCCAGAGGCGCCATGCGGCCGTGTCGGCAGTGCGTCGAAAGGCAATTTGGCCCGTCTCGGTTGAGCCGTAAATTTCCAATAGCAAGGTGTGGTACTTCTGCTCGACTTCGCGCGCCAGTTCTTGGCTCAAGGGAGCTGTTGCCGATATCACCAGATCCACCGGCGGAAAATCCACTTCGGAGGTGAGCAGTGTGCGCAAGTGGATGGGCGTGGTAACCAACGCGCGAGGCCGCGGGACCGCCTCGACGGTTGCCGCCACGTCGGCCGGATAAAACGGCCGTTCGGCGCTGAAGGCATTGCCGCTCAGGAGCGCAAGCAGCACGGTGGACTCGAATCCGTACATATGCTGTCCGGGCACGGTGCCGATGATGGTGTGGCTCCTGCCGTCCGCCAGTCCTAGGCGCGGCGCGCCGCTCTGTATGCAGCGCGCCAGCAGGCCCCAGGTTTTTTTGTAAGGAACGGGCGTGCCGGTTGAGCCCGAGGTAAACACGATCGCCGCGAGCTGCGTCGTCGGGATGCCGGGGACGTCGAAGGATTCAGTCGCACCGGCGGGCACGGGCGCCGGCCCCGGCCCGGGGAACGGCGCAGGCACGGCGGGCGGCTCGGGCAACGCGAATTGATCGGTGTACTGGATTTGCGGCAATTCGATGTCGCAGCGCGGGTCGTCGGTCAAACAGAACGCGTCCGGTGCAAAGGCAGCGAGCTGCGCAATGACCTGCGGCGTGTGCGTTGAAGGCAGCAGGCTGACGCGTTGCGACATCAGGCAGGCCGCGAGCCCCACGGTGAAGTGATATCGATCGGCGCATACATTCAACACATGCTTGGAATCGGGCAGGCGCAGCGCCAAGTGTCTCGCGTCGGAAAGAAATTGCTGTGCCGTAACCGCGACGCCGCTGCGATAGGCGACTATGCCTAAGGGTGAGGAATGTGACAGTAGCGCGATGGTGTCCATTATCTTCAGGGTGGATTCGCGAAATATACGTGTAAGGTTGCGATCAAACCCCTGCGTTGCACCTGGGGCAGCACGCGGCGCCTGATTGCGTATTCCGCCACGAACATGAGCAGGATCAGGGGCAGTGAAAAGAAGTTGACGAACAGCGACCACGTGCGCAGCGGCGCGAACTCGAACAGCAGAAATGTCGCCGCCATATTCAGCAAAAAGAAAATGACCCAAGCAATGGTGACGCGGCGGGTGTAGCTCAACTCGAGCGCGGAGAGAGGCCCATGCACCTTGTCCGCGAGCTGCGTGCAAAGCGGCACCCGGCCTTTGAGCAGCGAGCGCCCGAAACTAAAGGCCATGATGGCATAGAAGCCGCACTGCTGAATCAGGTACACAATGGAAAAACTCTGGGTGAATAGCGGCCAGTAATGATGCAGTAGAAACGCCGCCGCCGCCGCCGCCAGTACGGCCAGCGGCGCCCCGCTCCAGCGCCAGATCAGAACGAGACCGATCGTCAGCATAGGCCCGAGTGCAAGACCTGCACCTAAGTCGCGCGCTTGCGGGTTCGAATTGCTGTAGTGCGACAGTACGGAGTAAGCGATGAGGAACACGACGACGGCAGCAAGCTGCAGTCTACGTCCCGGGGTCATGGCTACTTGGTTCTCTGCGCCGCAATGTACTCTGCTAGATGCCTCAAAGAACGGAAGATCTGCTGATTCTCCTGGCTGTCGGCCCGCAAGTGAATGCCGTACTCCTTGGAGACAATCAGTGCTACCTCCAAAATGTCGATGGAATCCAATCCCAAGCCTTCGCCATACAGCGGCGCGTCGGGATCGATATCCTGAGGCTGTACCTCGAGATTCAGTGCTTGCACGAACAGCCCGGCAAGTTCCCGCTGTAGACCGACATCGGTCAGCGGCGCCGGCTGTTGCATGAGCGACGCTTTGTCGGACATAGGCTAGGCTTCATTAATGGTTCGAACGGCATTATATAGGTGCGGGCCTGTGCGGCAACTCACTACCGAACGGCGTATGCTGCTCTAATATGCAAGCTCCGCATCCGCCGTTGCGCGATTACTACATGCACGAAGCGGAACGAGGCGGTTGGGTACGCCAGCTTTTCGACCGCACCGCAGGAGATTATGACCGCATCGAGCGGGTCATGGCCTTGGGATCCGGGTCTTGGTACCGCAGAAGGGCGCTCAAGAGGGCAGGGCTTCTGCCGGGTATGCGGGTGCTCGATATCGGCGTAGGGACCGGGCTTACGGCACGGCAAGCGGCTCTGTTGGTGGGTGCTTCAGGGCAAGTCACCGGCATCGATCCCAGCAGCGGAATGATCCAAAGCGCCAGGGTTCCCCCGGGCGTGGACCTGCTGATAGGCACTGCCGAGACCATCCCCGCAGCCGAGGAAACGGCTGACTTCCTGTGCATGGGATATGCGCTGCGCCACATCGCCGATATGTCCGCGGCTTTCCGCGAATTCATGCGCGTGCTGAAGCCCGGCGGCCGGATTTGCCTCATGGAGATCACTCGACCCGAGGGACGCGTACCCCGAGCAGTGCTGAAGGCCTACATGCGCGGAATCGTGCCTTTCATGGCCGGCATTCTGGGCGAGAATCCCGATTCGCCCAAGCTGATGCGCTACTACTGGGACACGATTGATGCCTGCGCGGCTCCCAAGGAAATCCTGGGGGCGATCCGCGAAGCAGGATTCGTCGAGGATTACCGTTATGTGGAACTGGGGATATTTTCGGAATATTGCGCGCGCAAGCCGTTGGCCTAACGGCCAAGGGCCTGCTCAGGCTGGCTTTCGAGATTTACGCAGGCGCCGTGCCGCCAACGGCGGCAGCCGCAGAATAAACCCTAAGAACAGCCGGAAATGCATCCAGGTGAGCAGAGCGTTGTCGCGCCAATAATTGAAGTGCGAGACGCC
>Ga0182030_10024501_pt1 | contig 11079 bp, 3 predicted proteins | sample 812S3MmetaG_FD_121299 | JGI IMG/M metagenome (GOLD analysis project Ga0182030, IMG submission 121299) | Permafrost microbial communities from Stordalen Mire, Sweden - 812S3M metaG (Illumina Assembly) | ecosystem: Environmental > Terrestrial > Soil > Wetlands > Permafrost | place: Sweden... | reverse complement strand
TTCATAATATTTTCTATTAAGTTCTAATTTAGTGATTAATCTTTTTGCATCAGATTCTTTTTGTTTCTCTCTACACGAAGTACAATTTTTATATGGTTCAATTTTTTTATTTAGACCAAACTCTTCTTCTGTAAATGATCTTGTACACCGCTGACATTTTCTAGAATTAATATTATTTGAGTTTGTTGAATAATTCATTTCTTTTGTTACATCGCTAAATGAATTAATATTTATTTCATTATTTGAACTATCAGTAACCAAATCATTATATGATCCGCTATCTGATTCACTATCTGATTCACTATCTGATTTGTTACCGGAATCGTTTGTGACTAAATTACTACATAATTCATTTTCCATTTCGTTAACTGAATCAATAGTTATCAAATCACAATCTATAGTATTCAATATTGGTTCATCTACAAGAGATATATCATTTGATATTTTTAAATTCTCAGATTTTTTTAAAGTATCCGTTTGTTTTCTCCTGTTTCTACATGCGATACAAGTCAAATAATGAGTTTCAGTCTTTATATCAATGCCAAACTCATTTAATGTCTTCTTATTATGGCACCTTCTACACGGTTTGACTACTTCATTTGTGCTATCTTTGGAGATATCTATATTTTTAATTTCGTCCTTTATTTGTAGTCGCCTTTGTTTATGATATTCATTTAAAATTTGACAATTTTTCTCTCTATATTTCTTGTGTATAATTTTTTTCTTTTCAATTCTTACAGGATTTTCACGTTCTTTTTTTCTGCAATCGAAACATTGTTTGTATACTTGATTTAATTCTTCATTAGTACCGAAGTCAGATATCATTTTATTTGATTTACATCTTACACATTTTTTAAAACAAAATAATTCATCATTAACATTTTCTTTTACTTCTTGTTCATTATTATTTTGATCCTCGTCAAAATCTATTTGTTCTATTTTATCTAATTTATCTTCGATTATCTCATTTTTCTTATTTTCTAGTTTACCAAGTAGTTCGTTAACTCTACTCAATAACAAATTTATATTATTATTTAAACTGCTATTATTTGAATCTAATTTATTTTCTTTATTGTGTTCATTGATATAAAAATCAACATATTTACTTATAATTTCCATAAGTTTATCAATATTAATTTTATCTGTCGTTTTAAAGCATTCAGTTTCATTGTTGTAGACTGTTTGTAATTTATTATGTCTAATATATAACTTGAACGCATCCTCTATTTTTTTCCCTAAAGTTCTATTAATTGTATCGAAGCATTTAACGACGAAATCATATTTAATAGTATTTCTATGTTGTCTTAATCTATTAAAAAGATCTCCTGTTATACCAAATTTGTACGTTGAGTTATTGATATACAAAATATAAAAAACTTCTTTTTTCTTGTATTGATTTGGATCAAATTCATATTTTTTTAATGCATCTATTGGATTAGTTATATTAATTGTTTGTAATTTTATATTTTCAATCATGACCTTTTTAAAGCATTTTTCTAGTTCAATATAATATTTTCTGAATTGTTGCCCTTTTTCTGTTGATGCCATTAAACAGATATTTTTAACAGTATCAGCAGTCATATATATTTCATTAATTGGTTTATTTACACCTTCTATTTTAATTTTTTTAATATTATAGTGTTCATTTTCAATAAATATATTTTTATTATTTTTTAATAATAATAAGACTGTTTCTTTCTTTTTATATCCAACCCAATCTTGAATTTCACTAAATGATATCATATCATCTGGTTCAACAACATGATCAATAAATTTATTAACAAAGTCTGGATTCGTGTTCATTTTTTCTTTTACTTCTTTTATAATTGATTCCATTTTAATTTTCGAATAATAATTTCAAAGTACGGATTTATTATATATTATATTATAATATTATATGTTTAAATATAATATTATATATGCTTTATATTTATAAAAAAAATAACAATTCCCTAGTCAGGGATTTATTATAAATTAACTATTGTATATTGACTGCTTCGTCTTAATACGTGGAGCGATGTTCATTGACATCAACTCTTGAATGAACAGCTTGAATGCATACGGTATCATGATCTTTGATACTTGTGTATAGTTCTTGCATGCTGGACAATAGAAGATATCTCTATTTGTCACATATTTCTCACTATCTTTACGGAAAAGACGTTGGGCGAATAATCCACAAGATCCACACACGTAAGTTGTGTACGCATCTGCCGTATCAAGCATCTTCTCTTTGAGGAACTTAGCCATTCCGTGCCCTATCAGACTGTCCCTCTCCATCTCACCCAATCTCAAACCACCGTCTCTTGATCTCGTTAATACCAAACATTCCCCAGATCATTTCCTATCTGGATCATCGTTCCCATCAGCTCATCCTCTATCGGATTACCCTGTGGCGACATTTCTGCCGGGACTAGACTATATCTTAAGCTATCATCGAGAGTTATCATTTCTCTCAAGCCCACATCCATATAGTCGTTGAGCATTCTTCCTTATCCTAATGGAGCCTTCAGCTCTGGGCCGTTAGCATTGTTTTTGTCGGATACGAAAGCTTTGTTGCGGATTATCCCTATCTCTAAGCTTGTTACTATTGTTTCCGATAATTAACCGGGTTCCCATTGTTTCTATTAAAAACATGGTAGTACTTAGAGCTTGAATTGATTAATTACATTTATTAATCGATTTTTCGGGAACTTCCCGCAATTTGAATATGTTGCCTAATTATGATTCTGTTTTTATTTCATAATCAGACTTGCATACATTTTTTCAATGTATACAAAGGCCTGTAATTGGTAAAACAATTACTTTGGACCTTCTGGACATTGCCTGGTTAAGATTGTACGTGGTCCTCTTGAACGTGAATTTCCGGTCCAAACTGCTTTACCGTTTCGTCTAACATAAAATACTTCAGAGGGTACTTGAAGACAGAATACAGGTTCGGCACTTCTTTCAATGATAGTTTCAGTTTGTCCGTTTTGTGTTTTAATATGTCCATGATTAACTTCTGGAGTATTTTTAGATACTACAATACCGAGTCTCCACATATCATAATTTGATATTATTTTTCTGCCTTTAATTTCAGTTTCGTTTCCTGCTTTACAATGTAGCCATTTATTAGCAGACCATCCACAATGTAGTGCTAATTTCATTACATCGTCAGCTAGTTGGATGGATGATGTGTAATATCTCGAACTTGTTCTGTGGAATGATCCATCGCCCAATTGCATGTTATACAAAAGTGTTCTAGATTGGGACGAACTTAACTTCCAAACCCAATCGGGTAATTTTTTGTTAGGTGCACCGACACTAAGATCTTTCATATACACATATAATTGTTTGTTTGCTATACTAAACTTATCATCACATTGTGTATAATTATATCCAAGATCAGTAACTGCCTTTGTTATAACTTTTTGAACTCTATCTTTGCATTGACAAATTGTTGTTATATAAGATCTACTATTAGGATATCTTTTATCTTCAGACGTTGACGTCCATCCTTCGGCTATCCATATACCAAAGAATTGTAACCAGGCATTCATATCTACTTTTTTATCTTCATATATAACACCATTCTCGCATTCCACTTTGGGGAGTATGAATTGATAATCAGATGCTTCCCACAAAGCATCTTTTTGATATTTAACATGTTTTCCCATAAGTTCATCTGCCTTAACAAAATCAAATTCTTGCCATTTTTTATCACGACCTTTGACTTTTGACACCCACATTCGGTGATTTGATGTTACTTTGAGATCAATTTGTTGTGTCTCAATGTGATACATTTTCCCTGCATGATCTGGATAGTACAGAAGTTGTATCGGTTTTTCATATACCAGTTTTTTATCTTTTAATGTTGCTATTTTATCATTCATTGTTATTTTATCATAAAATTTCCATCCATCTTCAGTCAAAACTTCATGGTCCATACTTAAGCAATGGATCTTATCTTCCACCAAGTGCTTAAGTCTTTGATAATATGTTGGACCAATAAATATCATGACTCTCATTTTTTGGCCAGTCATACCATTATATAAATATTCAACACCATTTCTATTATATCCGAGTTTTTCTAATCTGTCTTTGATTTCCTCGAGATCAACATCATTGAATGGTGTACCATCTGCATCGTGACCTTCAATTGCACTAACTTTACCGAGAATACACTCGATCAACTGTGCAATAGTCATACGAGAAGGTATAGCGTTAGGATTCAGTATAATGTCTGGTTGAATTCCATCCTTGGTGAATGGCATATCAGATGATTTCAATAAAATTCCGATTGTACCTTTTTGGCCGTGTCTACTGTTTCCAGACCATACAGGATATCCATTACGACGAACATATACGACACCTTCACCTGATACAGTACAACAATAAACTTTACCATTATAATCAACCCAGTTGTCTAGTCTATCCGTTCCATCTGGTTTAATATTCTTATTTACTAACGGTTCGTTTTGTACAGTGATAATCGACATTCTATAAGCGTCAGTTGTTGATTTAATAATTTCTCCTTCTCTGCCTTCAGCTTTGACTATACTTTCATGTCCTGCTTCATATTTTAATGTTATATTAGTAGACCATCCAGCATGTAAACATAGTTTTTGGAAATCATCTGCTAATTGTTTGGATGATGTATCATATCTGTATGTACATGTTCCTTTCATTTTATGTCCATCACCTAAACACATTGATTTGATTAATAATTGGCATTGTTCTTGACTAAGGTACCATACCCAGTTTGGTAATGATTTATTAACTGCTCCAACACTAAGGGGATACATATATTGTACTAATCGTTTTTCAGGAAGACACCAAGCGTTTTTAATACTATCATTTATATTGTCTTTATGTTTATGGATATTGAATCCCATTTCTTTACAACATTTTTCTAATGCTTCTTTAACTCTCGGTTTGTGTGTTGCAATACTTACACTCCAATCACGTAAGGTACAACCCTCAGCGATCCATATACCGAATAATTCTAACCAAGCGTCAATTGATACATCTAAATAATCTTTTATGCTAAGATGATCATTAACATTAAATTCTTCAATAGATGTTTTATTTTCTTTATCAATTGGTTTGTGCACTTCAACATTATTTTTGTGTTTCTTGATATCGAAGTTCTCGATAGTTATTTCTTCGTCGGTTACTTTATTTGAATTCAGACCATTTAATCTGAATTTAGTCACCTTACCATTTTCAATAACAAGTTCTTTTGGCGCATCAGTAAAATCTATTTCGTGTGCACTAATATTTTTCTTATAATAACGTCTTTTTCCGTATATGTTTTTTGCTTCTTCAATTTTGTAGTTTCCTTCTCTTGTTGATACATACATTCTGTGATTTGGTGTAACCATCAAGTTCACTTGATTTGAATCAACACAATACATTTTATCATTAAAATCAAATACTTGAATTTCTGTTGGTGTAACATATTTCAATGTATCCTTTCCATTGATAGTATGTAAGGATGCAACTTTATGTTCTCGTGTAAGATCACTAAATTTAACCCATCCCTGAGATGTCAATACATCGGTTTCTTTGTCATAGCAACAGTATTTGTCGCCTATACGTGGTATCCTTTCTGATCTAATACGTGTTTTAATCATTTGATAACCTTCATTGTTAAATATATTTGTCCATACTCTGTCAACAACACCGCTTGCATAACCTTTGTATACTTCAGAGTTATCCTTGTATATCTTAAGTTCTTTCTTTTCAGTGTCTGAATAAACGGGTTGAATCGGTGATACTTTACAAATAATAATATCATTGTTGTTTACAACAGTTTCTTCTGGAGCAAACCCTTTTTCATTAATTTTGTCATAGGAACCGTGCCTCATGCCAGTAACCTTTGTTGGATCTGGTTTCATGAATAAATCATCTTGAGCTGTAGACTGGTTCTTTTGAATTGTTGATATATATTTTTTAAGTGACATTGATCTAAACATACCTCTTTCGACAGATGATTTGTTAAAGACCAAACTGTCTTCTTGGTTATCGATTATACCGACCTAATTCAATCATTTCCTATTGAACTTCGTGGTCATTAAATTTCGATACTTAATAGTTGTGTGATTAATTAAATATCTTGATTTAATCATCATTACTGATGGGTCTAGACTATATCTTGAGCCATAAACTTCATTAACAAAGTTATAAGCCCGTTACTATTTAGTCGTTGAGCCTTCCTATTTTATTATAGGCTTGGTTGCGGATTGTCCCTATATTTAGCATTTTTACTTTACCTTTGAGTTTTTCCCAAAGCCACCACTATATGGTTTAGTAGCTAAATTTTAAGTCAGGATTTTCCCGCAATTTAATAACGTCGCCGGCTAATTTCTCTTTATAGGAAATTAAAAACACACACCGACTTGCCATAGTTTTGGCTATGACATGGGCTAACATTTTACCCGGTATAACATGCAATTGCTACAACGACGTTCTCACCTGATGGTAAAACGTCTGCATACATGAATTTACTTGTTCTTGTTAAAATTAGTGGTCTTTGTGGATGATATAAGATATAACTAATATCCAATCTATCCCTGTAATTTGATGTGTATATACCCATCGCTTGACGCCCTTGGGCATATTGAAAAATATTTCTTGGCTTTTATACCAACCTCCCTCATGTATTTCCTCATGAGATCATTAGTTATTCAATTACTACATTGAATCACCTTCTCAGGTGGGAATGGACTATACCTTAAGCTGACTTTTATCAGCCCATGATCATCTAGTCTCTGAGCCTTCTTCCAAAATCCTATTAGGTTGGAAGCTTGGTTGCTGATTGTCCTTTATATTAATTAGATTTTTACTATACTATTGAGTTTCCCCAATGCCGTCATAATATTGCTATCATGATTTAGTACTAGTTAATATTTAATTGATTATTTTGTTTGAACGGCATGTATTTTATTTTCTTTATCTGTCACCCATTCAAGATTATCTACTCTATTATTCTTAATATCTTTATTTTTATGATTTACCTGAAATTTGTTGTCAGGATTTGGAATAAAAGTTTCTGCAACAAGTCGATGTATCAAATAGTGTTTTTTACCTTCATCATTCGATATTATCGTTCTATAATATCCATCTGATTGAGATGGAATTATAAAACGTTTTCTTTTATGACTATAAATTTTTCCATCTTTTGTAATACTATAATTTGGAAAATCTTTTATCGTTGTCAATTCATCTTGGGAAATATTATGTTTTTCTAATTCATTATCATCAGAATATTCCCAAATGAAACTGTTGGTAGATTTTGATCCAGTTTTGCATGCTCTACAAATAGATCCTCTATTAATATTTGTTTCTTTAGAGGCTTCAGCAATCGAGTTGTATTCTTTATTAAAAACTCCTTCGCTACTGAATTGTTTAACTTTCTTATACTGTTTTTCTATTCCAGTTTGAACATTAAACGATCCTGTTTTTATAGCATGTTTAGTATTATCTGATGGTGTTATATATTCTAAATTATCTACATGATTATTTGTCTTGTTGCCATCTTTATGATTAACATAAATTTTATTTTCTGGATCATCATTCATTATAAATGCATCCGCAACTAATCGATGAACTCGCATTGCCTTATTCGGTTTATTTTTAATTTTCAATCCAACATAATGATATCCATTTTTTTCATTAAAGGATCTGATATTATTGGTTTCTATATTGCGAATTTTACCATAATTTGATACTTCATATTCTTCATAATTTTTAACTTTTTTCCATACTTCTTCCATTTTTTATAATAAGATATTATATTATAGGGTTTGTGATAATAATTATAATAATCAATTTTTGGATATTCCAGCAGTTTGGTCATGTCGCCTACATCATAAAAATGATGCAGACTTGCCATATTTTTTATATGACAAGGGCACAATTTCGCCCTGATTACTATTGCAGAACGGAATATTCGTTGCGATCTCACCCAACAAAAATGATGGATGGAAATCACAATGAGTATATTTAACGAATGACATATCATCGTATCTGTTCTCTACTTTATTGCTTGTAACATCTTTTACTTTATCAATTGACAATATCATTTTTTGTCTCATATTTTCTACTTTATTAATTTTATCAGCGAACAACATATAAACTTGTTCTTCCATATCAATATATTCAATTACACCAGGATGTTTAATCATAAACTCTTCCCATGATGTTATTTTACTCGCTGCATCCGATTTATTCAATGATATGTTACTAATATGTTCTTTCTTTAATCTTAGAACATTGTCCTCAACACGAATTGCAGGGGCAAAACCTCTACCACCATCACAATATATTTTAATTTCTCCTTCAGTAATATCGTGCGTAATTGATACATCTGGATCAAACGTGTTGTCCATTTTGTTTTTACGTAATTCATTGACTAAATTGACTTGATCTTTTGTTAAACCAATCCATTCACCGTTCAAAAAGACTTTAGCATAATTCTTAATTTTTGCAGCACTAACATCTTGAACATTTAAAACTCTCTTTTTAAGGAATGATTTAATTAATCCAATTTGCGATGTTTGAAGAATTGTGACGCTACCAGTGATCGAAAAATGTTTTGTAAGACCGACTTTTGCGTGTTCTGGTGTTTGTACGGGACAATTTGACGTGAACACGCCGTTAACTATGAAGCTGTGTGCATCTGTATTCGTTTCAAAATCATACACTGGTTCTACATCAATCTCTTTAATTGATGCTATTTCTGTTAAAAAGTTTTCATCACTAATAAAATATTTCTGTTTGAAATCAGAATAATTCATACAATCCTTTTCAACTTCGCGAGCTTTAGGTGTATGACCTTTATTGTGTTCATTGACTACTCTTTTAATAATTGCATAATTTATTTTTGTTGTGTTTTCTATTTCTTGTGGCTTCATACCAGATGAATACAAATTTTTAATTATTTCATACTTATCTTTTTTATTTGTTGCCAAATAATTTTTATATTTTGCATATTCTATTGGCATTGATGAAGCTTTCTTCTTTTCATAGCAATATGTAAATTCGAATAATCCGGTAATTTTTGTAATATTCTCATATGAATTTGAAAATATTAATTGTGTGCGATAAGGTACTTCATTTTTTTCTTCCTGTTCATTGATAATTTCATTTAAATTAATTTCATTATCAATATCACTATCATTATTTGTATTGTTATTTGTTTCATTATCTTTATGATGTTCTACTTTTATCTCAATACCAAATTCTTCGAACATTTTTCTAATTGAATCCATATATTTCAGTGTCGAATCTAAATAGTCACCATATGTTGTCTGACATATTGGACCCATTGCAAGTTTGCTGTATTCTTTTTTATCGGTCAAATTATGTTGACAAGCAACTCGACATCCATCGCCACCAATTAATGAACTTAAAAACTCTCTTTTAATTCTTTGATTTGCAGTTAGTAACCATTCTGGCAATGATCTATGAGTTTTTGTTTTCTTGCCAAGGAATCCTCCCATTTTTGCAAGATAGTACGCAAATGCACCATGTTTGGCTATTTCTATTGTTGTATATGAAGTATTACGTCCATTTTTATTATTATGAAAATTAGTAGTTCGACGTCTAATATAAGGCGTACCAAAACCTAATTTTTTAATATCATCACAAATTTCGAATGCATCCTTATATTCACCAACATAAAAACTGCAAGCATAAGATTTATCTTTTCGTTGTTCTAAATGTCCATCTGTTATATTGGCTCCTATTAATCTAGCTGTTATTTCTAATTTTCCTTGTGAAATTTTTCTATCTAATAGTCCAATTTCTAATAAATCTTCTTTATACATTTTATCTATTTCATTTGAATTTAGTATAATCGTAATTTCTTTATCTGTAGTTATATATCTTGGTGTATTTTGTGCAATTAAACAATCACCAACATTCATATCTTTAATTTGTTTATAATCATAGCCATTAGCCGTTTTAACAAGAAGTTTATGATCAAGAGTACCTTTAATCTTGCGACCAGAAAGTGTTGTTATTTCCATAATTTTTTCTGGTTCTGCTCTGAACCAATTTTGTACTCTAGAAACACATTTTTCTAATGTATCTTTATAAAAACTTATCACATAATCCCCATTTTTAACATCTTTAATCAATTTAATAGTACCATCAGCCATAAGAACTTCAGAGTCGCCCGTTAAACACATCCAACGAATACTCGAAGGATGTAAATGACGCGGACTAGTTAATTTACTGGTTGATGCATCACCACCAGGAGCATCAACACGTCGTAGGAACGATAGAGTTTGAAGATAAGTATAACGTTGTAACATTTGAGCAACACCCTTACGTCTGATCCATGAACCAGATAAAAGCGCGGTTTTTAACCCTTGCTCGATAATATTTGGTTTAATTTGATTGATAACAACAATTGGATCTTCATCACTAGGATTACGTTTCTTGAAGAATTTATTGCATTCGTTTAACATTTTACGATAAAATTGTCTGAATAATTCTTCGATGAGAGTTCCCGGAAGATCAATTCTTTTATTAACATATGAATCTCTGTCATCTTTTGGAACTCGTCCTAAATAACATCTCAATAATCGATTTATCATATAACCCATGTAAATACCTTTTTGAATGGTTCCACCTTCAACGTGTGGTAAAAATCCCGTTTCAAGAAGACTTATAAGATGTAATCTCTTTTGTTGTTGTTTTACATTTTTATCTGTTTCAGAATACTTCTTTATGACTCTCATTTTACCAAGTAAAAAAGTTATCGCATCTTCTCTCGTTTGAATCTTAACTCCTTTTTCATTTTTACATTCTTCCATAGAAATACGTAACGAATCAATTAGATCGTGATCATGTTCATCATAAGCAGTATAATTAATTATATCTCTATCAGACTCTATACCTAATGCCCTGAATAATATCATGACAGGAATTTCACTAAGAATTGGAACACGAATTGTTAAAATTTTATCTTTCTTTATTTTAATCATAACTGCTTGCGCAATACCATGAGGTTTATACGATTTAGAATTAACTTGGACTGTATACACATCTGCACCAGAATCTTTTTTAATAAAAACGAGAGGTTTA
>Ga0182030_10024500_pt1 | contig 11079 bp, 11 predicted proteins | sample 812S3MmetaG_FD_121299 | JGI IMG/M metagenome (GOLD analysis project Ga0182030, IMG submission 121299) | Permafrost microbial communities from Stordalen Mire, Sweden - 812S3M metaG (Illumina Assembly) | ecosystem: Environmental > Terrestrial > Soil > Wetlands > Permafrost | place: Sweden... | reverse complement strand
CCGCGTCGAACGAATCGCTGCGGAAGGGCATGTGGCGTGCGTCCACCGCCTGGCAGTAGGTTTGCGCATGCGGGAAACGATGGCGGGCGGTACGCTGCGTGCGCGCCGCCATTTTGGGCGACAGATCCACTCCGATAGTGGCGCCGCTGCCGTTGGCCCGCACCAACCGCCGGAACATTTCTCCGGAGCCGGTAGCCACTTCCAACACCTTCATGCCGTCGGCAATCCCCGAGATCTCCAGAGCGCAGCGGTGCGCCCGCGAGTGAAACAACATGGTGGACACGGCGTAAACTCCCGCCAGCCGGTCATATACGCGTCGTGTCCTGTCCGCGAGAGTGGTGGGCAACCCACTCACCGGCCAGGCACTTGCCAACTCGTCGATTCTGTTCAATGTGTCTCTCCGTCGATCCTGTTTAATTCCCGGAACCTATGAAACCGCCGCCAGATCGGTCTGCAATTCGGGTAGTTCCATCTGCACCCTGGTGCCATTTCCGGGCTGGCTCTCAATCCACATCCGATACTCCGTGCCGAACAACACTTTCAGCCGTTCGTTCACATTGCTGACTCCGATGCCTCCGTGTTCCAGCAGCGTCCCCAGTTTTTCCTCGGGGATTCCCACCCCATCGTCTTCCACCAGCAGATGCAGCCTGGTTTCGGTACGGTGCGTCCGAATCCGGATGGTGCCCCCTTCAACCTTGCTGCTCAAACCGTGCTTGATGGAGTTTTCCACCAGCGGCTGAAGCACCATGCTCGGTACCAGCATATCCAGTGTGTCCGCGGCAACGTCGGTTTCAAAACGTAACTTATCGCCGAAGCGGATCACCTCAATGGAAAGATAGTCCTCAATGAAGTTTAACTCGTCTCGCAGGGGGCTGAAGTTCTCATGTTTGCGCAGCAGGCGGCGGAGCACCTTGGAGAGCTTGACCACCATGACGCGCGCCTGGTTGGGATTGGTGCGGATCAGCGACGATACGGAGTTGAGGGTATTGAACAGGAAGTGCGGATTGATCTGGCTGGTGAGGGCAGCCAGGCGGGCCTCCGCCAGCAGACGCGACTGTTCTTCCAGCTTTTTCTCGTTGCGCGTGTTGTTCCAGATCTTCAGCGGGATGGCCACGGCGAACAGCGTGGTGCCATAAATGGCGGCGAGGGCCAGCGAGTGCGGTTCCAACGCCGACCCCGGTTTCAGGCAGAAGACGAAGTCCTCATTGTTCCGGTTGAAGAGATCTCCCAGTCCCTGCCGCAATGCTTCCGCGCACAGAATAGCGGCCAGGAAAATCAGTTGGAAGCCGGTGCGCCAGGGATTCCGCTTTTCTCTAAAGAAGCGGTAGATGTTCATCTCCGGAAACGGGGTGAAGCGCCAGACCTCCTCGGGGGTGGGCGCCAGGTCGCGCAACAGCCCTCCCAGCACGCCGATACTGGCCAGCAGCGGTAATGTCAGGTATTCGCGATGGAAGAAGGTGGGCAGCGAAATCAGGATTCCGGAGAGCAGGCCGGTAACGTAGCCGCCCAGCAATCCCGCGATCAGGCTGCCCTCCAGTCCCAGGTCTGCAGCCTGGTACGCCGGATTGCGGCCGGCAATGCGGACGGCCACGCTGGCGGCAAATACCACCCCCAGCCAAGCGGCGAGAATAGCCCGCTCGGGCAGCGTGCGCGTTTCGCGCATCAGCATCGACTGAAACGTGTTGGACCGGGCCACCACGCTGGCGATGGCGGCCATCGCGGCGAGCTTGACCAGCAGCGGAACCAGGCCTTCGAGATTCATGGGACGCCGGAAGCCATTATAATAGAGTCATCAAGGTCCCTAATAGCCAGCATGAATAATTCCTCCGGGCTGCGGCTGCGAAAAGTGGCCGAAGCGGATTTTCCCACGCAGTTCGGCGCCTTCCGGATCCACGGATTCGAGGGCAGCCACAATGGACTTAGCGAAGAAGCGGTGGTGCTGGAGATGGGCAATCTGGCGGATGGCCCTCCTCCGCTGGTGCGCATCCACTCCCAGTGTCTCACGGGCGACGTGTTTCACAGTCTGCGGTGCGATTGCCGCGCGCAGCTCGAGATCGCCCTCCAAAGCGTAGCCGCCGAAGGCCGCGGGATGGTGATCTACGAACTGCAGGAAGGCCGCGGGATCGGTCTGCTCAACAAGTTGCGGGCCTATGAGTTGCAGGATCAGGGCGCCGACACGGTGGAAGCCAACGAAGCCCTGGGGTTCGATTCGGATCTGCGCAGTTATCTGCTGCCGGGCGCGATTCTGCGCCACTTCGGTTTGAAAGCGGTTCGCCTGCTGTCGAACAATCCCGAGAAGGTGGCGGCTGTGGAGAATGCCGGTGTGGAAGTCACCGAACGGGTGCCTTGTCTGGCGGACGTGGTGGAGACCAGCGAGGCTTATCTGCGGACGAAAAAAGAAAAAATGGGGCACTTGCTGGAGTAGATGCTATTTCGGGGACAGGCTACATAACCTCGAAACTCCGTCCAGTTGGCCGATTTGTATTTCGAGGTTATGTAGCCTGTCCCCGAAATAGCCTCATGAGGTGCTGCGCGGCGATCAGCAGCGGGTCCCACACCGTGGAGAATGGCGGCGAATAGGCCAGGTCCAACTGCTCGAATTGGTCCACCCGCAGGCCCGCCTGCAGGGCTGTGGCAATCACGTTGATGCGTCCCGCGGCGCCGTCCTCGCCCACCACCGAGCCGCCCAGCAGTTTGCGCGTGGCGCGGTCGGCCACCAGTTCCACGCCGGTCTTCGAGCCCTGAAAATATCCGGGCTTGGATTTGGCTTCGATTTGCACGGCCACCGGCGAGAAACCTTCGGCCCGAGCCTGGCTGGCGTTGAGTCCCGTAGTAGCAAACCCCATGCCGAAGACACTGACGATTGACGTGCCCACGATTCCGGCGAACCGCTCGCGGCCCCCGGCGGCGTTGGCGCCCGCCACCCGGCCGGTTTTATTGGCAGTCGTGCCCAGCGGAATCCACGTGGGCCGGCCGGTCACCAGGTGCCCGACTTCGGCGCAATCGCCGGCGGCGAAAACTCCGCGCAGATTGGTCTCCATGCGATCGTCGGTACGGATGGCTCCGCTGCGGCCGATCTCTATTCCAGCCTGCGCGGCCAGTTCCACGTTGGGTTTGAAGCCCGCGGCCAGCCCCACCACGTCGCCCGGGAAATCGAGCGACCGCACGTCCGTTCCGCACCGCAATTCCACGCCATGCTCGGCGAGCTGTTTGCGGACCAGCGCGGTCCACCACTCGTCGTCGCGCAGCAGAAGCTGCTGGGAGCGCTCCAGCACGGTGACGCGCAGACCGTTGCGGCGGAGCGCGTCGGCGGCCTCCAGTCCGATATACCCGGCGCCCACCACCACGCCATGGCGCGGCCGCGTGTCGCGGATAAAGTTGCGCAGCCGGGTGGCGTCATCCAGGGTGTGTAGCGTGAAGACATTGGGCGGCAGGGCGGCCGACCCGCAGGTGTCGCAGCGGGCGCCGGTCGCGATCACCAGATGCTCGTAGCGCACGCGCTCGCCGGATTCCAGTGTCACTTCACGCCGCGGATGAGAGATTGCCACCACGCGCGCACCGGTCCGCACTTCGATATTGCGCTGCTTGCGGAAATACTCCGGCGTGTAGACGATCAGATCGCCGGCCTCGCGTACGCGGCCTTCCACCAGGTACGGCAGCCCGCAGGCGCCGTACGAGATCACCGGGCCCTTTTCCAGGACGATAATCTCCAGGTGCGGGTCGAGGCGCCGTGCGCGCGCCGCGGCGCTCAAGCCGGCGGCCACGCCACCAATCACCACCAAAGCCACGAGCGGTTATTCCTCTTTCCTCATTTGCTGGACAAAGCTCAGGATATCGAACTGGTTGAGCTTGCGATCGGGAAAGAAACTGTTCACGGCGTCCTGCTCGTCGTTGAAGGTCTCGAACACGGTAGCCAGTTTGGTCATCACCAACAGTTCGATGTTGCGGCGGTTGAGATTGAGCAGTTTCACCGCGCCGCCAGCCTTGCGCATGGTGGTGGAGCACATCACCACGGCGCCCAGACCGGTGGAGTCGATGAAATCCACTTGCGCCAGGTTGAACACCAGTTGGCGGATATTGTCGGTAACGGCCGCAGCCACGGCTTCGCGCAAGGCGGTGGCCTCCGGGCCCACCGTGATACGCCCCTTCATGTCGAGGATGGTGACACCCTCGTGTTCTTTGCGATTGATCTCAAGAGCCATGATGAATTAAAGGACGGAGCTCAGTGCAGCATCTTCATGCCGAGCTGGGCCTCCACTTCCTCGATTGCCACCATCTCGATGGCGTCCCACGGGCAGCCGTCGAGGAAAGCGCCGTCGGGACCTTTGCTGGTGCACTTCTTGCAGCCGATGCAAAGAATCGGGTCGACCTCAATGTGGCCGAACGGCTGGTGGTCTTCGTCCGGCACCCAGTACATGCAATCGGCCACCGGGCAATACGGCACGCAGGCCGGCGACCCGGCGCAGCCCGTGCAGCATTCGGTGATCACCGCAAGCTCTTTGGGCCGTTTCTTGCGAGGGGTCACTATTCCCTCCGACTTCGGCTCCATCTTCACGACGGCCGTGCACATGCCAAGAGTATATCATCGATGGAACGGGGAGCATCCACTCGCTGCTTCCGAACGTGGTCCCCACCAAGTCCCGATTCCGTTTCCTGGTCCGCCACTACCGTCAGAACTCCTGACCTGGCGGGGAAAATGGGCTGAGCCATTCCTTTCGATGGCGAGAGCTTCGCAGGTGGGGCAGGCGGTGCCGCCTGCCCGCCCGCGCTGAATTAGGCCCGCTGCTCGAAATAGGATTGAGGGCAGGCGAGCACCGCCTGCCCCACCTGCGGGCTCACTGCAAATTCCACGACATCAGGAGTTCTGACCGTGGGTTCGCCGCCGGGCGACTCTCCGGCACATGTGGTATCGAAGTGCCCTTCCGATGGTCCGGGCATGCTAGACGGATCGGCCCGTCAGTCCGAAATAGGAAGCGGCCGCCAGCATGTGGCGGTCGCTGGTCCACACCTCACGTTCTCCGGCCTCGTGCGCGGTCGCCAGATGCACGGCGTCGGCAGTGCGAACGAAGAGATCCGGGGGAGCGGAGACGATCAGGGCGCTGGTTCTCCGCAGCAATGCTTCGTTGACCGGAATGAGATTCCACAGACCCTCCCGAATATGCTCCGAGAAGCGGGTGGACAACTCGCGCGCGTCCAGGGGCGTTAACGAACCTTCGCGCATGCGGCGATGAATCACGCTGTGGAACTCGGCTAGCTAGAGCCCATAGTGACGAATAGATGCTATCGGCGGCTCGAACAAGCTCGCGAACCTGGGGAGATTCGGGCTCGTTGAAATAGAATTTCGCAATATAGCATGTGTCGAGATACACGGAGCTTACCGATCGCGATCCGCTTCGACGATCTGCGAGCTGTCGTCGACTTGCGGCATGCGAGCCCAGATTTCCCGCATGGAGTCCAAAATCAGCGCCTTCCTGCCCGCTGGCATGCGCGCCGCGGCGGTAAGGGGGCGTAACTCCGCGACGGCCTCTCCGCGGCGCTCGATTACGATCACTCCACCCTGTTCGGCTTCGCGCACCAACTCGGAAGTGTGGATGTGAAGCTCCCTCACCGACGTCTTCCTCATGTGCTACATTGTAGCGCCACTCGATTACCCCTTGGTTTGGCTGCTCCCCCCACGGGAGATATCGCGGAAGCGAGTGGCATTGCTCAGAGGCCAGAGTTGGAGAATTGTGCTCGCGGCAAAGAATTGTCGATCCGCCAGGGAGCGGTTTTGCCGTTACGAGTCGGAGTTTCGCGACAGAAACCAGTTAGTACAACGTTTCATAAATACAGTCTCGTATTTCGCACCCAGGGCTAACGCTCCTTTACGGTCGCGGCTCGGTAAGCGACTTCACTCCGAGCCGGGCCCGTCAGCGAGCGACCAGGCAACAATATGTTAGCGTACTTCTGAAATGACCGACTTAGCGCGAGTATCACTTCCGCGTGTTACTCCACACGGTCGCCGTGCCGTAAGGCGTGAGCCGCACTGGTCCAACCAAACCGTAGGGCTGCACTAACCCGCGGTTCGCCACATCATCGTCAATCCTGGCCAACCGGTTGTTCAGCGTGGTTGCGACGCGCACGACGATGGAATTCCGGCCGGCCTTCAGGTCGCGAAGGGCTTGCCGATGATCCGGCGCGCGGCCCGATCGGGCCCTGGCTTACTCCGTCCTCTGGAAACGCACCGCCAGGAAGGGTCTGCCGGGTAGTTTCATGGTGAACTTGCCTTCGAAAGTCCCTGGAACCGGAGTAATCGCCATTTCCCATGGGTCAATGAAGTCCGCACGGTACTTTGCTCCTGGAGCGAGGTCGAATTCGTACTCCGCGGGTTGATGCGTATCGAAGTAGAACAGGTAGTACCGTCCGGGCTGGCCAGCTCCCAGATAATAGTTCGAAATGCTGTTTAGCCCTTCGGCGGGCGCCGACTCCAGGATCGTGCGGAGGAATGCGATTCGTTGCGGGCTTTGCCCTTTCAAAACCCCGCCCTTCGACCACCACAGTATGTCGTTCGGATCCAGGTATGTCTCGCCGTGGCCTACATAGCCGCCCGCGACCGTGCCGATCCAGATGCGCCGGACCAGTTCCTGCGCGGAGATGTTGCCCCACCTCCGAGGGATATTGCCCTCGTACTGGCACTCGTCGTCGATCACGGGTTTCGCGTACTGCGCGGTGTAGTCTCTGATTTTGGCCGCGTCGTCGCCCTGAAAGCTGACATGCGTGACCCACGGCTTGGAGTGATCGTACATGGTGACGCTATGGTGGATCGAGCGCAGATGACCATAGGGGTCCTTTTCCTGGACGATGCCGAAGAACCGGTCCCAGTCCTCCACCTTCTTGGTCTTGACGAGGTCCCACTCATTGGCGAGCGACCACCACACATTGCGGTAAGCCGCCAGGCGGGCGACCACGTAGCGAAGGTAACGGTCGTTTGTCTCGGCCGGCATGCTGTTATAGCCCCACCGGTCGTAGGGGTGAAACAGAATCAGGTCGGCCTCGATGCCGAGCGCCTCCAGGTCCAGGATGCGGTGTTCCAGGTGGTCGAAGAATTTCGGGTTGAAGCGGGAGAAGTCGTTGACTCCCGCGGCGCTCCGCTCGAACGGGTAATAAACCGGCTCGTTGCTGTTGTAGGCGTAGCTCTTCGGGAAGAGGCACATTCGAATCTTGTTGAATGGCGCCGAGCGGAGGGTTTGCAGCGTCTGTAGTTCTAGTGCTTCGCCCTGGTGGGTCCAGGCGTACGCCGTGGTTCCGATCGGCACATAAGGCGTGCCGTCCTCATAGGCGAAGTGAGTCGTGTAACGGACACGAACCGGGCCGTGGTTGTTGCCTGCGGAGGCTACGGCGGTGAACTCTCCACGCTTGTCATCGAGGGCGGGGGCATTGCTCGACGTGAGGTAAGTCCATTGGCCCATTTCATCCGGCATGAAACGGACGCGGTAGACGCCGTTCCCGTCATAGAACCCGTCGACCGTCACGACGCGGTTGCGGATGCCAAACGCGGCTTGCAAGCGGACATCCACGAAAGGGTTGCCGGTGGATGGTCCCGCGAGCGTGACCTGATAGACGCCCCAACGCTCCACGGGTTCCGCGGCTGCCAGACTCAGACAGAACAGAACGCCGATGATGAATCGCATCGTCCCTCCAAATTCTGAATGTACTCCGATTGCATGTTTCGGGGCGGATGCCGATTGGGACTCGATCGGCTCGCCAGGGAGCGTAGTGACGCTAAGGAGCTGTTAAGAAATAAACTTGCCTAACGCTCCCTCACGGTCCCTCACGGTCGCGGCTCCGATGCGCGTTCAGAGCCGCGACCGTGAGGGAGCGTTAGGTGGCGATTAAATAGGTTATTTCCACACAGGCCCTAAGTACACCGTTTCGCAAGTACACCCTCGTATCTTGCACACACAGGCGAACGCTCCGTCAGGGGGAGCGATCAGGCAGCAATACGTTAGCGAACTTCCGAAACGGTGTACTAACCTCGCGACGCCATCTCAATCGTGACTTCTTTCAGCCCTGGCGCCGAGGCGGTCAGGGTCACGGCTCCGGCGGTTCGCTGGGCGCGGACTATTACCAGCGCTTTGCCGTGGAACAGCTTTCGCCGATTGCCCTGGTACGGTTCCTCGCTGGTCATGTCTCCGCTCCCCACGGCGGCGATAGTTCCCGGGCCCTTGAGGCTGAAACTCACTTGATGTTCCGCGTGGGGATGCGGCTGGCCGTTGGCGTCTACCGCTTCCACCGTCACGAACGCGAGATCCTGGCCGTTCGCGCGCAACCGGGTCCGGTCGGCGGTCAGGCGGACTCGCGCGGGTTCCCCGGCCGTACGCAACACGGATTCCGCAATCGCCTTGCTCCCCTGTAGCGCGACTGCCTTCAAAACGCCGGGCGCATAAGGCACGCTGAAGTTCGCCTTGAACCGCTCCGCGCGGGTGGTGTGTCTCTGGGCGACAGGCACGCCATTCAGGTAGAGGCGCACCGCGTCGGCCCTGGAGTAGATCTCCACAGCGAGCGGCTTACCCTCGTGCCCGGGCCAAGTCCAGCTCTGGTAGACCGGATAGGCGCCCCAGCGCGTCACGTGCAGTTCGCGGCCTTCCGGCGGGGGCTGCCGCACGCCGAGATAGAGCTTCTCGCCGCGGTCCCAGACGATGTTGCGGTAGTGCGCGCTGGCCTTGCGTTGGCCGCAAATATCGATATCGCCGCAGTCCGCGCCGTGACAGGGATACGGGGCCCCGTAAGCCTCCCTGCTGGTGTCCTTCAGATCGCGGTAGTACCACCGTCCGAGGCCCGATTCGCCCAGGTAATCGATCGCCGTCCAGACGAAATCGCCGACGATGTACGGGAAGTCGTTCACCAGGGCCCAGTAATCGAAAGTCGTCTGGGGGTACGATTCGGTGCAGGCCATGAGCCTTGAAGGCACGCGCTGGTGGTCGGCCACGTGGTTTTCGAGGTTGTAGTTATAGCCGCCTAAATCGAGCGCGGAATAGAATCCGTCGGTGTTGGGCCAATTAGGGACCAGGTTCAGGGCCGAGGCGATGGGGCGCGTGCCGTCGAGCGAGCGCAGGTAGTCCGCGATCGTCTTGGCTTCCTGGGCGCCCAGCGGCTCGCCGCGCTCCGGGATCTCATTGCCGATGCTCCAAATCGCCACGGACGGATGATTGCGGTCGCGCAGCACCATGGCGTCGATATCGCGCTGCCACCAGTCCTGGAACGCCACGCTGTAATCGAACGGGTTCTTGCCGCGCGACCAGCAGTCGAACGCCTCATCCATCACCAGCATGCCCAGCCGGTCGCAGGCTTCGAGGAACGCCGGCGAGGGCGGGTTGTGCGCGGTCCGAATGGCGTTGAAGCCGGATTGCTTCAGGATTTCAACGCGCCGCTCCTCCGCGCGGTCGAACGCGGCGGCTCCCAGCGGACCGTTGTCGTGATGCACGCAGCCGCCGGTCATTTTCAACGGCTTCCCGTTCAACAGGAATCCCTTCCCGGCGGACCACTCGATGGAGCGGATGCCGAATGGCGTAGCCACTTCGTCCACCGCTTTGCCGTCTTCGATCATTCGCGTCACCGCGCGGTAGAGGTTCGGAGATTCGGGCGACCAGAGCGTGGGCGTCTCAACCGTGATTTCCCGATTCACCTCGACCGATTGCCGCGGGTCCACCGCGGCGTTGCTATCCGACTGGCCGGCGGCAGCGCCGGAGGGGCCGTAGACCACCGTGCGCAACGCCACCTTCGAGGGCGCGCCGGAATCGTTGGCGATGCGGGTCTTCACCGAAACCCTGGCCCGCGCGGCGTTCACTTCCGGGGTAGTGACGAAAACACCCCAGGGCGCCACGTGCACCGCGGCGGTGACGTTCAGCCACACATGGCGGTAGATGCCGGAGCCCGCGTACCAGCGGGAGTTTCGATGCTTGGATTGGTCAACCCGGACGGCCAGCACGTTGTCCGGGCCGGGCTTCAGGCGCCCGGTCAGATCGTGGGAGAAGCTGGTATAACCGTAGGGGTGCGTGCCCAGCTCCTGGCCATTGATGTATGCCGTCGCGTTCATGTAGACACCTTCGAACTCGACGCTGACGCGCCTGCCGCTCCAAGCGTCCGGGACGTTGAAGATCCGGCGGTACCAGCCCACGCCGGCGGGGAAGAAGCCACCGCTGCCGCCCATGGGGTTTGTGGGATCGATCCGGCCCTCGATGCTCCAGTCGTGCGGCACGTCTACGGTTCGCCAACCGGCCGCGTCGTAGGCGGGGGCTTCGGCCCCGGCCGGATCGCCAAGAAGAAACCGCCAGTCGTGATCGAACAACAACCGCTCGCGCAGCGGTTGCTCCGGGCTTGCGGCCTCGGCGGGCCGCAGAGCGCCGGCAGCGGGAAGGATGGCGCAGAATGTTCGTCGGTTCATGTTCGGCTCATGTTTGGCAGGCATCGATCTCAGTCGAAGCCCTTCACATAAGGATCATTGTCGGCCGATGCGCGTCTTGTGGCAAGCTCTTGAATCGCGTGGACGCCCTCGCCCTCGCTCGACGGGGCGACGGCCAGATCGTTCTGCCGGCAGAGTTCCGGCAGATGGACCGTATCGAACCGGGGCAGGTGTTTGACGTCGAGCGCCTCGATCATGGGGACTATCGCCTCGTCCGGCGTTCGGTTCCGCAGAACGAAGGCGCCATCGACTGGCTGCTCGCCTGTCCGCAAAAGGACTTCTTCGTGCCCATCGACTCCAGTCGACGGATGCGCTGTGAAGTACTTGGTCGACGCCAGCGTTTTGAGCGAGCCGAGCCTGGTGTCGTGGTCGATTGCCGTGTACCCGATTGTCGACGTGGTCGGCAAAGAAGCGTACGCCACTAAGATCGCCAGCGTGGTATTGCCGGCGAATGCGGCGGGCGTGCCGATTTATCGCGCGGGCGAGCGGCGGCGGACCGCTTCCTGAGAACCGCTAACAATAAGCTGACCAAATGTCTCGAACGTGCGCAATCGCTCCCTAACGGGGTGCCCTCTGGGCCCGGCTCCGTCAAATGCGCATGCCGAGCCGCGCGCGGGAGCAAGCGGTTGGGTCTGAGT
>Ga0182030_10024499_pt1 | contig 11079 bp, 10 predicted proteins | sample 812S3MmetaG_FD_121299 | JGI IMG/M metagenome (GOLD analysis project Ga0182030, IMG submission 121299) | Permafrost microbial communities from Stordalen Mire, Sweden - 812S3M metaG (Illumina Assembly) | ecosystem: Environmental > Terrestrial > Soil > Wetlands > Permafrost | place: Sweden... | reverse complement strand
GGCTGACGTTTACGGCAAGATTGGCTCGGATATTTCGGTTAAGCAGTTGTTGATTGTTCGTTCATCCGGCCGCGTCGAGGGCAAGTGGATCTACGGCGAAATTGAAGTTGAAAAAGGCGGCGTGCTTGCCGGCATGGCTGAATCCACCGAGTTTCGGTCAGAGCGGAAGGGTGGGAAAGATGAGGCGCCGCAACGCCAACCGTTCAAGAAGCCCGAATTGATCCCAGGCGCGGCGACCAAGGAGGGGCTTGAAACCGGCCGCGTGGCGAGCCTCGCGACCCGAGTCCTGCGCGATCGCAAGAGAAGCGCCTGAGCTATAGTATGGCCAGCGATACTGCCTGATATTCGGGGCTCGGCCGGCGCTTAAGCGCTCTCCGGGCCCTAATTTTATTGGGGAAAATGGGGCCTCTGCGGCTGGCGACAACCGCGCGCGCTATGGTCAGAGCCTTTGGCCGCCAGACAAAAATATAGCGCGCGAGAAGGCTCCCGCGCGCTAACCAGGCGATCATTTAGCTTCAGTGGCGGCCGCTTTCGGCTTGTTGTCGACGCGTTCCGCGATACGGGCGGATTTGCCGCGACGGTCGCGCAGATAGTAGAGCTTCGCGCGGCGCACTTTGCCTCGCCGAACCAGCTTGATCGAGTCGATCAAGGGCGCGTGGATCGGGAAAACGCGCTCTACGCCCTCGCCGTAGGAAATCTTGCGGACGGTGAAGCTCTCATTGAGGCCGCCGCCCTGGCGGGAGATCACGACGCCCTCATAGGCCTGAATGCGAGAACGCTCGCCTTCCTTGACCTTCACATTGACGATAACCGTATCGCCGGGGCGAAATTCGGGAATGGCCTTGCCGGCTATCAGCTTCGCCGCCTGTTCGGCGTCGATCTGCTCGATGATGTTCATAACAAACTCCTGCCGTTTCGTCTTTATCCGCCGGACCTGGCGAATGACGAGCGTTTCGGGACGCTGTTCTAGTTGAGCCCGCTCCGATACACGAAGCCGGCTGAAATGTCGATAGGGGCGTTTGCGCGGCGTAAAAGTCGCGCAACTTCACGGCGCCCTGTTGCAAAGCAAATTCGTTTGCGTCATATAACGCCCGCTACCGGTTCAATAGGCCGGCGGAAACGGATGCGGGTGTAGCTCAGGGGTAGAGCACAACCTTGCCAAGGTTGGGGTCGAGGGTTCGAATCCCTTCGCCCGCTCCAGATTTCCTCAAAAACGCGAAAGCCGGTCGGACCTCGACCGGCTTTCGCGTTTTTGAGGGTTCTGTTCCCGCGACTGCTTCTCCCGGGATTACAAGGGCGCTGCGTCAGCTTCCGCGACGGGGGGCAGGTCCGGGAAGGTCTCCTCCCAGCCGCCGCCGAGCGCTTTGTAGAGTTGCACCAGATCCAGCGATACGTTCTCGGTGCTCGTTTCATACTGCTGGGCCGCCGTCAGGAGAGTCCGTTCGGCGTCGAGCGTCGCCAAATAGTCCCCCACCCCGTCCTTGTAGCGGGCGCGGGCGATCAACAGCGCCTGCCTGGAATGCGCCAGCTGTGACTTCAGCCGCGCCCTGCGCTGCTGTTCCTGGCGATAGGCGACGAGGGCGTCGACCACTTCATGCCAGGCTTTCAGGACGGTCTTGTGATAGCCGATCGCCGCTTCCTGCTCCTGCGCCTTGCGGAACTCCAGCGTTCCCTTGAGCCGCCCCGCGTCGAAAATCGGCAGGGTCACACTCGGCCCGGCGTTATATTGCAGTGAGCTGCCTTTCCAAAGATTCTTGAGGTCAAGGGCGTCAAGCCCGACCGTGCCGTTCAATTTGACCGTCGGATAGAAGGCCGCGACCGCGACGCCGATTTGGGCGGTTGCCGCGTGGAGCTGCGCCTCCGCCGCCCGGATGTCCGGACGCCGTCGCGCGAGTTCCGAGGGCATGCCCAGCGGAACATTGGGCGGAGCGAGCGGCGTCGCCTTGGGCGCGCCTATCTCCTGACGCAACGCTCCCGGCGGCTGGTCCAGTAGAAAACCTATGGCGTTGATATATTGAGTTTCCTGCGTCATCAGGCCAGGAAGCTGCGCGCGAACGCTTTCCGCTTGCGCGGTGGCGTTTTCGGTGTCGAAGGCGGTTCGCACGCCCTTCCTTTGCCTTTCCTCGGCCAGATGCTGGATGTCCTGGCTGATGCGCAGGTTTTCATTGGCGATTCTGATCTGCGTCTGCACGCCGCGAAGCTGGATGTAATCGCGCGCGAGTTCAGCCTGCGTCGAGACGAGAGCGTCGCGTTGCAATTCAGCGGACTGGTCGGCCTGCGCGTCGGCGGATTCAACCTGCCGCCGCACATGGCCCCAGAGATCCAGCTCCCATGAGGCGTCGAAGCCCACCGTGTAGTCGCTGATCGGAGGGATCGTCACGCCGCCCTGCTGTACGGACGCTACCGGGACAAGCTTGTTGAGCAGGCTCGCGATGCCGTTGGCGCTATAAAGTTCGCGCTGATATTGGCCGTTGGCGTTGATCGAAGGAAGCTGCGCCGCCGCCGCGACGCCGCGCTGGAACCGGCTCTCCGCCAGCCGGATCGTCGCCGTCCGCACATCGAGATTGGCCTGCGCGGCGCGGCGTTCGAGTTCGGTCAGGATCGGATCGCGGAAGCCGCGCCACCAGTTCGGATCAGGCGATCCGGGGATGTTTGTCCCCGCGACAGCAGGGCCCTGCCCCGCGCCGAATGACTGCGCGGGAAGCTGCGGATCCGGCGGCGCGAAATCGGGCCCCGCATTGCAGCCGACGAGCGCCAGCGGCGCGAGCAGCGATGCAAACAGCCACAGTGCACGACGCCGCGCCGTCATCAATGCGCCCCTCCAGCAGACATCGCAGCCTTTTTCGGCGAGATCAGGAAGCATAGCGGAACCACAAGGAAGGCCGCGATCGCGCAATAAAGAAAAATGTCCGAATAGGCCATCACGATCACTTGCAGCCGAAACGACTGGTAGGCGCGCGCCACGGCTGCGGCGTGAACCGTTCCGGCGGCGCGCCCCATCGCCTGGAGCGTATGTTCGTAGCTGGCGATCAGGGCGTTATATGGTTGATGGAGCGGCGTGGCCCATTGGGAAAGATAGGTCTGGTGGACCTGGCTGCGCTGGGTGACCTGGGAGGTCGCCAGAGAAATGCCGATAGAGCCGAAGACGTTGCGAAACATCGCAAAGAGCGCTGCTCCGTCGCCATTGAGCTCGCGCGGAAGCGTGAGGAATGTAACGGTAGTGATGGGCACGAACAGAAAGGCCAGCGCCGCCGTTTGCGACATGCGCATGATCATCAGCGTGGTGAAGTCGATGTCGGGAGTAAGCTTTCGCGAATACAAAAGCGCAAAGCCCATGAAGGCGAAGCCGAAGCCGATGATGTAGCGCGTCTGCATCACCTTCATGAGGCGACCGACAATCGGTATCAAGCAAATGACCGCGACGCCGCCGGGCGACAGAATGAGCCCCGCCCAGGTCGCGGTATAAGACAGGACTTGCTGGGCGAATTGCGGGATGATCACCGCGCTTGCGTATAGAATACCGCCTGTCGCCGAGATCATGACGCATCCGGCGGCAAAGTTGCGGTCTCGGAAAACCGTGAGATGAACGATCGGCTTCTTGGCGATGGATAGCCAGATGATCGAGCCGAGGATCCCAAGGAACGCGAGCACGGCCATGAGCCTGATCGTGTCGGATTCGAACCAGCCCGCGTCCTCGCCGCGATCCATCATCACTTCAAGGCAACCAAGCCCCAGCGTGATCAGGCTGAGCCCGATGAAATCCATGCCGCGCTTTTTCTTGTTTTTTTCCCAGGGCGGATCTTCCACGACAAGCGACACAAGGAACACCGCCAAGGCGCCCACCGGCACGTTAAGAAAAAAAATCCAGCGCCAGCTCGCCTGATCCGTGATGTAGCCGCCGAGCGTCGGACCCAAAACGGGCGCCACGATGGTGGCGATCGCCGCGACGCCAAAGGCCGCGCCCCGTTTGGCTGGCGGGAATGTGTCCAGGATGATGGACTGCTGGTTTGGCTGCATGCCGCCGCCAAAGAAGCCCTGGGCCAGACGGAAGATAATCAGTTGGCTGAGACTGCCGGCAATTCCGCAAAGAAACGAGCAGACCGTGAACATCGATATGCAAATGAGGAAATAGCGCTTGCGTCCGAGCACGTCTCCGAGCCAGCCGGAGATGGTGAGCACAATGCCATTCGCGACGAGGTAAGAAGTCAGCGTCCATGTCGCTTCGTCATTGCTGGCGGAGAGACTGCCCGCGATGTGAGGCAAGGCGACATTGACGATCGTCGTATCCAGAACCTCCATGAAAGCCGCGAGCGTCACCGACACCGCGATAAGCCAAGGATTATGGGCTGGCTTCCATTCGGCGGCAGCAGCCTTGGGGGGTTCCGGCGCGCTCATTTGAGCGAGACTTCGGGAACGACGGAGATGCCAAGCGGCAGCGGAATCTTGGGATCGAGCCCGCTGTCGATGACGATTTTCACAGGCACGCGCTGCACGACCTTGACGAAATTTCCCGTCGCGTTTTCCACGGGAAATGCTGAAAACTTCGAGCCCGAGCCAAGCTGCACGCTGTCGACATGGCCATGAAGGTCGAGCGAGGGATAGGCGTCGACCTTTATTCTGGCGGCTTGGCCCGGGCGCATGTAGGCGAGTTGGCTTTCCTTGAAGTTCGCCGTGACCCATGTCTCCGGCGCCACGATGATGAAGAGCTGCTGGCCGGGCGTCACGTAATTGCCGGCTTCGACATTGCGCTTGGTGATCCATCCGTCCTGCGGCGCTTCGACAACGGTCCATGAGAGGTTGAGATTGGCCTGATCCAGGCGGGCCTGCGCCTGTTCGATCTGACCTTTTGATTGCCCAACCTGCGCATCGGTCTCCCCAATCCGCTGCGGAACCGGCGAGTTTTGCGTGACCTGCGCGGTTGCAAGCATGACCTGCGCCTGCGCCTGCTTCAGCGCCGCCAGCGCCGCGTCGACTTCCTGCTGCGTTGTCGCCTGTTTCGAGAGGCTGTGCTGGCGGTCGTAGTCGGCCTGCGCCTTGGCGAGATTGGCTTTCGCCGTCGCGAGCTGCGCCTGCGCCTGCTCAAGCTGCGCCGGGAAATTCTTGCGGGCGATCTCGACGCCATATTGCAGGCCGGCAAGCTGATGTTTTGCCGTTTCCAGCGCGCCTTCCGCCTGCTCCTTGTCGATCAGATATTGCCTTGGATCGATGTGAATGAGCGGCTGGCCCTTTTTGACGAACTGGTTGTCGTTGACGTCGAGCGAAACGACGGCGCCGGATACGCGCGGCGCGATCGTGATCGACCTGCCGTCGGTGTAGGCGTCATCCGTGCTTTCGATGTTGCGATACGCCAGCCAGTAGAAAACGCCCGCCAATGTCAAAAGGCCCAGGACGCCTAGGCCGATTGCCAAGACCGGAGAGCGGCTCGCCTGATTCGCGCCATTGGGCTCGTCGCCGCTGGTCGCGCCAGCGGAGGGCGTGTTTTCCTCGGGGGACTCGTCGCCGGTCATAGAACTGGAAGCCTCGTTCCCGAGCTGTCCGCACTAATGCATCTAACTATTGTCACCAAATGGATTATTCGACACAATGAACCGCTCCTTGGTTGAAGCCCCTCAGGCGCATAACCAAACTGGCCGGCGTCAGCGATTAACCGAACTAGCTGGTTCGTGTATAAACTCAAGCCGCCCAAGTCAATGCGACAGCCCGAATGAACCAGACATCCTTGGAAACAACCGTCAAGCCCCCAACCGCGCGGCGCGTTCCCCGCGGTCGTGAGCGACGCGACCAATTGGTCGCCGTCGCGGAACATGTGTTTCTCGAACGCGGCTTTTCCGAGAGCACCATGCAGATGATCGCTACTCGGGCCGGCGCTTCGAAAGAAACGCTATACCGGCATTTTGCGAACAAGGAGGCGCTCTTCGCCGAGGTGGTCAGCCGCAGGGCGATTCAAATCTCGGGCCCGGAGAGCGGCTTTGTCAGTAATGGCGCGCCGAGCGTCGTGCTGTTCAACCTGGGGTGCAATCTTCTCAAGGCCATGTCGCGGGGCGAGGCCATTGCGCTGTTGCGGCTCGCCATCGCCGAAATGCCGCGAACGCCTGAACTTGGCGGCATCCTTTACGCAAAGGGGCCCGGCGTGACGCAGGACCGCTTGACCGCCTATCTGCGCGAGGCCACGGGCCGTGGCGAGTTGCGCTGCTTAAATCCGGAGCAGGCGGCCAAACTGTTTCTTGGCGCCGTCACCGCCAACTACCGGGTGATGAGCCTCATAAATCCCATGAAAACCAAGGTCGGCGACGCTGAAATCGCGGATCATGTTCGGACTGCGGTCGACATGTTCTTGTCTTATTACGGCTAGTGCTATTTAAGAGCCCCTGCTTGCCGCTGCGGCGCGCTTCTCGGGCGACGATGACAATCAAAGGCTTCGACCATCCGCACGACGCCAGCTTTTCCTGTGGACAAAGCTCCTGAACCTCCGATTGGCGCCGGCGAACGGTTGCCGGGCATCGATCGGATGCGGGGCCTCGTCATCATTCTGATGGCGCTCGATCATGTGCGCGACTTCTTCAACGCCGACGCCCTGCACTTTTCGCCGACCGATCTGGCGCATACCTATCCCGCTCTGTTTCTCACGCGCTTCATCACCCATTACTGCGCGCCGACATTCGTTCTTCTCGCCGGCGCCTCCGCCTTTTTGCATGGGAGAAGACTGGATAGCCAAAAGGAGCTTTCGATCTATCTGCTCACGCGCGGACTGTGGCTGATCCTCCTGGAGATCGTCGCGATCAGCCCGGTGTGGGGATTGGGTTTCGGGAAGGTCTATCTGGCGACGCTCTGGGCCATCGGCCTCAGCATGGTCGTATTGGCGGGGCTGATATGGCTGCCGCCCCGCGTCGTCCTGCTGATCGGCTCACTGATTCTCGCCAGCCACAATCTGCTCGACGCCTTTCATGCGTCTGACTTCGGGAGCTGGGCGCCCTTCTGGACCCTCCTGCACGAACAAGGTCCGTTGCCTTGGGGAATCCCCGGCAGGCTGGTTTATCCAGTGCTGCCGTGGATCGGCGTCATGGCCTTGGGCTATGGCCTTGGGCCCGTCTTCTTGACGCCCGCCGCTGAACGCCGAAGAATTCTGAGCCTGCTTGGCTCTGTATCGATTGCGCTGTTTGTCCTGTTGCGCGCCTCGAATGTTTATGGCGATCCCGGTCCCTGGTCCGTCCAGGGCGACCCGACGATGACGGCGCTGTCCTTTCTCAATGTGACCAAATATCCTCCCTCCCTGCTCTATGGGCTTGTGACGCTCGGCCCAGCGCTCCTGCTGTTGCCGACGATGGAGCGGCTGGGTGGCTTTGCGGGCGAGATACTCGCGACATTCGGCAAGGTTCCTCTCTTCTTCTATATTCTGCACCTCTACGTCGCTCCGGTTGCTGCAGTGGCGCTCGCGCTCGTGGAGGGCTTCAGCCTCGCGCAAATGCAAGGCATTGGCGCCGGCTCGCCTCCTCCCGAAGGTTTGGGCCTTGGTCTGGCGGGAACCTATGCGGCCTGGATTCTCATCATGATTGCACTGTACCCCGTCTGCCGCTGGTTCGCGGGCGTCAAGCGGCGCCGGCATGACTGGTGGCTGAGCTATTTGTGATCGGCCACCGGCGGCGGTCAGAATCGCAGCGATGATTCGATCATTCCAAATGCGCCGGAGCCAAGGAGTCTGTCATGCGTGAGGCCGCAGGCGACAGTCACGTGAAACGCGCCGATTTCGCTCAATGTCAGATGAGCGCCCAGTTTCGAAGCCTGATCTAGTCTCAGGCCGTTGAGAATGGCGAAGGGGCCGACATAGATTTTGCCGAAAGGGAAATTTTCAAAGGCCGCGAAGCCGGGCTTGATTTCCGCGAATGTGGATTGATAGTTCGTGGAATAGAAACTTCTTAGATAAAACATCGTCGCGGAGCTCGGCGCGTAATCCAGTTCCCACCCGCTCCTGAAATTCCAATAATCCTTCAGGCGCCAGTTTTCCGGGTCCATTTTGCGCATTCGGTCGTAAGCGGCGCTGACGCCGATCAATCCCGGGAGCCTGACGATAGCTTGAAGATACTGGTATTCCGCCGCCAGGTTTCCTCCAGCGTCACGGCGGAGAATCTTGTCTACTTCCTTGGTCCACGCCGCCGGAACCTCCAAATAGGCGGGCCCGGGGCCGGGATCCGCCGCGGCTCCTGGTAGGCTTACGCGAAGAGGAGCCCCGATGTCGGCGAGGCCGCCTCCTATTGCCGATCCATCGGGCATCCCGAGGAAGACGTGAATCGCTGGAAGGGTAGTGGGAGCGCGTCTGGGAAGGGGTTCAGCTTCCGCGAGATTCCCGGTTTGAGGCTGAATCGTTGGACGCAGAGGCGAGGGGGACATGAATTCGATAGAGGAATCGCTATCGCTCAAGGCGAAGGAGCCCGTCGCGCTGACGCCAAGCGTAAGCAAGCTTAACAGCACCCTCCTCATCAACCGGCCCACTCTGGTTACAAGACGCATGCAACAAACTGCAAACTCGGGTTGAGGCGAAGGACGAGGAATGTATGCGGAGCCAGACAGGCCTGCCAGCGCATCGGTCGACTGCCTGGAGACCAAGCGCATCTCCCGAGACTCGGATGATAGCTGTGCCGGGTAAACTTTAGGCTAAGCGGATTTTCGCCAGCTAGAGGCTAGCTTAAGTTTTTCGTTCGTGAAGCGCGATGAACGACCACGGACCGGAGCCGAATGTGCGCCTCGAAGACCGCCAACCGCGTCGGCTCAGGGATTGGGCGATCGCGCGATTGAACCAGCCATGACCGATCAGGGCCACGTCGCCCTGGATCGCCGCCGCAATCAGCCGCTCGGCGGCGTGGTCGGCCCGTTCTTCCATCGGGAGAGGGGAGCAATGTCTTTCGGGGCGCCAGAGCTCCAGCGCGCGCGCCGTCGCCAGCCAGAGGAACAGGGGCCATGCGCCAATCAGGCGCGGAAGAAGCAGCGGCTCCTCTCGAAACAGCGCGTCGCTCCGGGCGCCGTCGGCAAGTCCAAGCGCCGAGACCGACTGAGCGGCGCGTCTGGCGTCGCTGGCGCAAACCGCCACGACTCCGGCCAGCGCCAGTTGCAGTTTTCGGGGCGGAGACGCTCCCTGGGCCAGGCCGGCGTCTTCATAGGCTGTGACGTAACGCGCGACGTCCGAATAAGACAAAAGCCCCGGAGCGCTTATCGCGACGGGGCCATGTCTGACGAGAATGATGCGAGGGCGCGGCTGCAGGGCCGGCCGCCGGTCACGCCTGCGCGGCGGCGGCGTGCTTCTTGGCGATATCGCGCTTGAGCTCGCGGGCGTTCTGGGACAGATCTTCGACATGGGCCTTCGCGAGGAAGGCGTCGAGGCCGCCGCGATGTTCGACCGAGCGCAGGGCGGCGGCCGAAATGCGCAGGCGCACCGAGCGGGCCAGCGCGTCCGAGGTCAGCGTGACATTCACGAGATTCGGCAGGAAGCGCGTGCGCGTCTTGCGATTGGAATGGCTGACAAGATTGCCGGACTGGACGCCCTTGCCGGTCAGTTCGCAACGACGGGACATAAACTTTCCTTTCGATCGGTCAATCACCCACGGGAGCCGGCGGCGACGATGCGCCTTTTCTCGCCATCCAAGGGTGAGGATTCTGGAAAAAGGCTTGCCGGCCCACGCCGAGCCCTCTTTGGACGAGGCTTATAGGCGCCAAACCGGCGGATCGTCAACCATCGGATAGGGCTTTTGCTCGACTTGCGGTCTGCGGCGACAAGCCACTGGACATTGGCGCTGTTCTTTGTTCTATGCCGTCTCGTCATCCGGGCGGGGCTTGGCTCCGGGCGTTCTGGCTTCGCTCGCAGTCTCCACCAGTATCAAACCGCATCTCGCGCGCCGGAAAACGACCCTCACGTTTATCGTGCTGTTTCTATTGCGATTTCCCGCGCGCCCAGCAAGAGGCGCGATGCGAAGACGACAGAAAGGTGAAGGATTCCATGGCCGCCAAAGCTATTCTGCATATGCTGAGCACGTTGAAGCATATGAGCCCCTTCGACGTGAATATGGCGGTCGACGCCGGCTATGACGTCACCATCCCCTACACCAATGTCACCCTCGACGAAGTTACCGCGCTGGTGCAGGACGCAATGTTCTCCCGCGCGCCCTCGGCGGCTCTTCGCACCGGAATTTTCTTCGCTGGCCGCGACGCGGTGCTGGCTCTGGACATGCTGGACGCCGCCAAGAAGGCGCTGCTCAAGCCCTTCGAAGTGTCGCTGTTCGCCGATCCTTATGGCTCCTTCACGACGGCCGGCGGCATGGTCGCCAGCGTCGAGAAGCTCCTGCGCGACAAGAAGCAACGCGAGCTCAAAGGCACGAGCATCGTGATTTACGGCGCGACCGGCGTCGTCGGCTATTCCTCTGGCGTGATCGCCGCGCTCGAAGGCGCGAATGTCACGATGGTGGGCTACAGCGGCCTTGAGCGCGTGCAGAAACTCGCGGACGAGATCGAGAAGCGTTTCGGCGTCAAGGTGAAGTCCGCCGACGGCAGCACGCCGGAGCAGGTCCGCAAGCTTCTGCTCGATCATGAGGTCGCTCTCTGCGCCGCGCGCGCCGGGGTGCAGGTGCTGTCGAAGCAGGACCTCGAAGCGGCCAAGAACCTCTTAATCGCCGCCGACGTCAACGCCGTGCCGCCTCTGGGCGTCGAAGGCTGCGGCCTGCACGACAATGGCGTCGTCGTGTCATCTCATGGCGCTCTGGGCATCGGCGCCCTGGCCATCGGCAACATCAAATACGGTGCGCAGTCGGGCCTGTTCAAGCAGATGACGACCTCCGACAAGCCGCTTTGCCTCGATTTCCGCGACGCTTTCGCGCTGGCGCGCAAGCTCGTCTGACATTCACCCCATTCGCGCCGCGAGATGGTCTTGCGGCGCGTTCCAAAGCCGGCGCAAAAAGCGCTGGAAACCTAAAGTTTCTCGAAAGGAAACGCAGATGGCTTTGATCAACAAGCTCATGGTGGGCGAGTCTCTCGTCGGCGACGGCAATGAAGTTGCGCATATCGACCTGCTTATTGGACCGCGCGGCAGCGCCGCCG
>Ga0182030_10024498_pt1 | contig 11080 bp, 10 predicted proteins | sample 812S3MmetaG_FD_121299 | JGI IMG/M metagenome (GOLD analysis project Ga0182030, IMG submission 121299) | Permafrost microbial communities from Stordalen Mire, Sweden - 812S3M metaG (Illumina Assembly) | ecosystem: Environmental > Terrestrial > Soil > Wetlands > Permafrost | place: Sweden... | reverse complement strand
CGGCGCTGATCGTGTGTTGCTCCAGCTTGTAGGTCAGGTCGCCCTGGAGCGTATTGTCGAAATCCTTGTGGGACGCTTTGGTGGCCACGCCTTGATAGATGAGCTCACCCACATCGTCGGGCTCATATAGTTCCTCGATACTGTGGACGGCATAGGACAGCTGATAGGAAAACTGATCGGAGGGTTCGGCGCTGAAAGAGAGGATCCCCAGATAGTCGCGGAAATTGAGGTAGGAATTGATCTGTGACGACGGAATGCTCTGGGCGTTCGCCAGCGTGAATAGCGGCGGCAGGTTTGGCGCGTTCGGGAGCTGGTTGTCACTGTCCGACACCGAAAACATCACGCTGAGCTTGGTGCTGTCTTCAATCGCGTAAGATACGATGCCGAACGCTTGGCCCTGATTGGTCGCGTCGTGGTAGGCATTGGCGCCAGGGGTCGCCGAGCTGAAGGCCAGATTGTTCTGGCTATAGAGCGCGCTGCCGTAATAACTGAGTTTGCCGCTGCACCCGGCATACTGGATGCTCGGCTGGACCATGCCCCGCTGGCCGGCATAGATTGTCGCACTTCCGCCGGGCTGATCGCAGCCGTCCTTGGTCCTTATGTCGAGCACGCCGCCGGTAGAATAGCTGTATCGTGCCGGTAGAATGCCGTCGACCAGATCGAGTCGGTCGATGAACAGCGGGTTGATCATCGAAACGAAGGGCGGATTGGTGTTGATGTCGAACGGAATCTGAACGCCGTTGATCTGGTATTGGAATCCCGATCCCTCGGTGTCCCGGATATGGACCTGCTGGTTCTGGTCGATTCCAACGCCGGGCATCTGCGCGATGACGTCCGTCAGAACGGTGTTGATGCCGGCCGGCAGGTCCTCGATGTTTTTGCTGGTGATTAGATAATCGTTGGCGCCAGTGGGAGACAGACCAGGACTGAGGATTCGCGCGCCTTCGACGACGATGGTTTCCCGCTGAACCGGCGAGGATGTATCGGGCGCCACGCCTTGCGGACTCGGCAGCGAAGTTTCCTGAGCCCACGCTGTCCCGACCACTAGACCGATCGCTGTCGCCATTCCGGCGCTTCGCAGCATTTGCCGCTTGTTGGAGGGCGGCATAAACGGAACTGCTGCAGACGCTGACATGGTTGATTCCCAGGGTGTTCATCTTTGCGAGATAGTCTCGCTCGTAAGACGAATCTCCCGAGAGTTTCCTCAGGTCGCCGCTCAATAAATCGAATTCGGCAGTCAATCGGCACGGGAACGAGTTCCGTATTCCATGCCAAACCACAGCGTGGCTTTGCGAGCCGACGAGCGACGATCACGCAGACGAAGCGACGACTTGAGCAAGCGAGGACCGTCCGTGTCAGTCGGTGGGACAGTGCGCTCGGCCATGGCCGCAAAGCGGTGGCGGCAACCTTCGGTCAGCCCAAGGGCTCCTACCGCGACCACCAATCGAGCGTGTTCCACCACAGGCCATCGATGCGTGGCAGGATAACGACCATCACGGCGACGACCACAGCAATCGCCGTAAAGTGCCGACGGTAGCTCGCCGAAACACTATGAGCTGTCATAGCCGGTTCAAGGCCGGGATCGATTATCGCTGGCTCAAGTGCGTCCCAGATCGCCTGTAGTGCATTCAGTCGCGCAGCGTTGGCAGGATCGCGCCGCCATGCTTCGAAGGCTATGCGCTCGCTATGCAACATGACGCCCCTGCGTGACGCTGCAAACCAGCGCGCGGCTTCCGCGCTACCATCAAGCATTGTCATCTCGTCCTAAAAAACCTCGTCCATCTTGTAAGACGCTTAGCCGAAGAAAAACCTCAGTCTCTCGTAAATCAACTTTCGTCTCCGGCCAATGCGTGACCGAGCCGCAGCATCGCCTCGGCGATGTGTTTCTCGACCATCGACGGGCTGATCCCCATTTCGCGGGCGATCGCGACATAGGTTAGCCCGTCGAAGCGATGAAGCCGAAAAGCCTGGCGGCAACGCGGCGGCAGGTTCTCAATAACCGCCAGCGCCCGCTGAAGCCGCTCCTTGCCCGCCAGGGTGCGTTCCGGATCGGCGTTTCGATCGATTTTGCCTGCTGCGTCGGTCGCGGGATTGATGACCGCCCGTTCGCGAGCTCGGGCGCGCGCGGCATCGACGAATAGGTTGCGGGCGACGCGGAAAAGATAGCGTGCCGGATTCTCGACCACCTTAGAATCCGGGATCTGTAGCATCCGCACTACGGCTTCTTGGCCTATGTCCTCGCCGTCTATCGCATGCCGATCCCCGATCCGGTCCAGGAGCGGCGCGACTTCCGCATAGGCGGCGGCAAGCTTCAGCCTTGCGCTTGTGTCCTTTCTTCCCGGTCCAATCCCCATTTTAATCTTTCCTATTCGCGGAGCGCCGCAGACACCAGCGGCAGCCTAATGGCGCATGGGTGCGGCCAGGGGCGGTATGCGAGATTGAATCTGGTGCCCCCAAGGAGTTTCAGGACGCAGCGTCGGACTGTAGTTGGACATAGTTTTCGAGCCCGATGCGTTTCATTAGGTCGAACTGGGTTTCCAGGAAATCGACATGCTCTTCTTCGCTTTTAAGGATGTCCTCGAACAATTCCCGGCTGATATAATCACGCACTGTCTCGCAATAGGCGATTGCGTCGCGCAACCTGGGGATCGCCTGCTGCTCAAGCTTCAGGTCGCATTCCAGGACCTCAGTAACGTCTTCGCCGATCAGAAGCTTGCCGAGATCCTGCAGGTTGGGGAGGCCACCTAGGAACAGAATGCGCTCGATCAAGCGATCGGCATGCTTCATTTCGTCAATCGATTCTTCATATTCGTGTTTGCCGAGCTTCGTCACACCCCAGTGGCGCAGCATGCGGGCATGCAGGAAATATTGGTTGATGGCGGTGAGTTCGTTCTTAAGGGCGGTGTTGAGATGCCCGATTACGGTTGGATCGCCCTGCATGATCACCTGCTTCGATTGAGGATGGCGCGGTGCCAATACGCCAGCCTGGGCGCTGTTTGAGCGAACCCGTCAAACGGAAGACCGGTTCCCTGCCTGGCCCTGATGTTCGCGCACAATGTCCCGCATCATCGGTAGGCATTTGCCGCATTTGGGCGAAATGCCGAGAGAACTATGGAGCGACCCGAGCGTGCAATTGCCCCCCGCGGCCTGGGCGCGAACCTGGCGATCCGTAACGCGATTGCAAAGGCACACATACATTTAGGGCTGTCCCTGAAGTTCCATCTCAATATGGGGAGCATGTAACTTAGATGCGAGTAATTCTCAATAGCATTCGTAATAATTAATAGTGTCATTCGTTAGAATTTCAACCGGACACCTCCGAATGCTCCGATAGGCGGCGCCGGGCTTAGGAAACGCGGATCGACGGAGCTCCCGTTGGTGGGGATTCCGGGCGCGCCTATTCCTGTCGGATCGCCGAATGTGGCAAAGGTCGCGTAGCGCGCATCGAAAGCGTTATCCAGCTCACCGAAGATTTCGAGGCTGCTCGTCACCTGATAGGTCGAATGGAAATTGACGACGACATGCCCCGGAAGCTGCGGCTCCTGGTTGGATTGGTCGTTGGCGTAATATTGCGCGCTGACATAATTCAGCGTTCCGCCGACGATCCAGGCGGAATTGATGTGATAATCCGCGCCGATCTTGAGACGATGCTGGGGAACTCCCGGCAACTGGTCGCCGGGCCGTACCTGGATATTCCCATTGGCATCCGCCGCGGGCGATCCCGATGAGATCTGCAAGGGAGATTGGAAGGTCGCGTCGATAAAACTGTAGTTGAGGAAAATCGACCAGGACGCATCCTCATAGTCGAGACTAGCTTCCGCCCCTTGCCTTCGCGTTGAGCCGGCATTCTGGAAGTAACCCTGATTGAGGCTGAGCGGCGTGGTGATCGCGATGATGTCGTCGTCGAGATCAGTGCGATAAAGGCCGGTCTTCCAGGTGAAACTGCCGCCCGCCAACGCCGGCAGGGTGAATTTGCCCCGCAAGCCTACCTCATAGGTGTGGGCCACCACCTGCTTCAGATTGGGTGGATCGGACGACAGAAAGGCCGGAAGGATGCAGGGAACTAGCGGGTTGGAACAGGCCAGTTCGCCTGCTGTCGGCGCGCGGTTGGCTTCGGAATATCCCGCATAAGCGGTAACATTCGGCTGAACCTTGTAGGTAGCCCCGATCGCTGGGTTGAACCGCCGATATTGCGCGTCGCCATCCAGCGCGGTGCCGAGCTGGTCCATCAGACGGACCTGGGCCACATTGAAGCGGCCGCTTGCCGTCACGGCGAGATCGGGCGTTACATTGAACGTGTCGGTGAGATAGAGGCCGTAATCGTTGTTCGTGGTCTTTAAATTGACCGGACCAGCGGTCGAATCCGGCTCGTCGACGAACAGGCCGGATGAGGCGATGACCAGTTGCGGCGTCACCACGCCCAGTTGAGTGAACGCTTGGTAGTCCGTCGCCGAACTGTCGATGCTGGCGCCGAAGACGAAATGATTGTCACGCCCGAACAGCGGCGCCGTATATGCGGCCTGAACGGACCCGCCGAGGCTGACCGTGCGGGTGGCGTCCTCATCGTTTTCACCGATCGGAAGCGCGCCGCCGTCCGATATGTCCGGTATTTGGCCGCCGCCTCTCCCGATCAGGGGATTGCCGTTCCCGTCGCACAGCCCGCTGCCGTTGTCGCACGCGACATCGTCGGTGGTGTTGCCGTTAGCAACGGTCTGACGGAATTCGCGATAGTAGAAGTTGCTTTGCAGGGATAGATCGTCGCTCGGCTGGTATGAGCCGTTCAGCGTAACGAATTCCAACTGATCCCGAACATTCTGTGGGCTGGTGAAGACCAGCGATCGGCTGACGGCTAGTTCTTGGATTGGGGTGGGGCCTTGTCCCTGCAACAGGTTGTTCGCGCCGGTGAAGCTGATATCGACTGCATAGTTATCGCCGCGCCTCGCGACGTCGGCATAGAATTGCTGGACGGAGTCCGGCGAGAACTCGCGCCAGCCATCTTCATTGAGGATCCTGCCCGCCGCGTAGACCGCCCAATCTCCGAACTTCTGGCCGTACTGGAGCGAAAAGTTCCGCTGCCCGAATGAGCCGCCGGAGATCTCGGCCTCGCCGCCTTGGTAGGTGAAGCCCGTCTTCATCTCGACGTTCAGCGCGCCGCCTAGCGCGTTGAGGCCAAACACTGGGTTCGAGCCGACGACGGTGATGCGGTTGACCGCGATGTCCGGGAACAGGTCCCAATTGACCGTATCGCCGAACGCCTCGTTGATGCGGACGCCGTTCTGATAGACCGCCAGGCCTTCGGAGGTACCCAGCACCGGCGAGGCGGTGAAACCACGATAAATGATGTCGGGTTGAAAGGGATCGTCGAGATCGTCATCGATGTTGACGCTTCCCAACTTGCCGTTGATCGAGTGGATCAGGCTTGCCTGTCCTTCTCGAGAAACGTCGGAGGCGGACAGGATTTGCGTGTTGCTCGGCACTTTGTCCGGGTCAATGCCGGAACCGGGCAGCGGCGTGGTTCCGATGACAATGATTTCCTGGCGCTGTGCGGCTGAATCGTCCGACGACTGCGCTAGCGAAATAGCCGAGACGGTCGAGCAAAAAAGCGCGATCAGTCCGAGTTGGACGGTCTTCAAAATGTTGCCTGTATGACGAAATGCGGTGCGAGCCTAATTAGCCTTGCAGGCGGACCTTGGCCCATGGGCGCTTTTCCTGATTTTCGTGGGAAAAATTCCCGATCTTGCGCGGAAGGCGAAAGCGCCTGCTAGATAGGAGGATTGGAGGCTTCAGCCCATGTCGCTCAGGTTCAGGCTTATTCTTTCGGTCGCGCTCATGCTCCTGATCAGCGTGACGCTGGGTGGTGGCTTGGCGTGGCTGCATGCCATCCGTTCGGTCGCCACCGAGATGGACGCGGCACTGGTGGTTGGCGAGCATACCGTCCAAACCGTGATCCCTTTTATCGGTTCCACCCCGGACGTGCCTGTCGCTTTACATCAGCTGATCTTAACTTTCGACGGCGACCGCCATCTGCGTGCGACATTGACTGACAAGGACGGCGAGATCGTCGCCCGCTCGTTCCTCGCGGTTCCGCCGGCGCCAGTTCCAAAATGGTTTGCCCGGGCAGTCGGACGCACGACGCCGTCGGCCAAGCTGGCGCTTTCGGGTCATCTGGCAGGCGGTTCGATCGTGCTGGAGACTGACCCACAGAACGAGCTAACCGAGGTTTGGACTGAGTTCGGAGACAATATCAAGATCTTGGCCGTGTTCGTCGCGTTTACCTTTCCGATGATCTACTGGACCCTAGGGTGGGCGTTGAGGCCCCTCGACCAAGTTTCACGCGCGTTTCATGATGTCGGACCCTCCGTATCTCCCGCTCATATCGAGGTCGGCGGTCCGCCCGAATTGGTTGAGCTTGCGCGCGGCTTCAATACAATGGTCGATCGCCTTGCACTGTTCGAGGCCAGCAACCGCCGGCTGCACGAACAATTATCGACCATCCAGGAGGATGAGCGCGCCGAATTGGCTCGCGATCTGCACGATGAAATCGGGCCGCATCTGTTCGCCATGGGCGTAGATGCGGCTGCAATCCAGAAAATGGCGGAAGCGCGCGGACTGATCGATATCGTTGCTGAGGTCCAGCTTATCCGCGAAGGCGTGACCCATATACAGCATCACGTTAGGGCTATTCTTGGGCGCTTGCGGTCGGGCGGCCTCATGGAATTCGGGTTGCAACAGGCATTGGAAAATCTGACGGCTTTCTGGCGGTCCCGCCATCCCCAAGTCGCGATCTCCGTTAAGACATTATGTGCCGATCAGGGCTACGGCGAAAGTTTCGACGGGGTAGTGTATCGGATTGTGCAGGAAAGCTTGAGCAACGCGATGCGACATGGAAAGCCGCGTCGGGTCGAGATCACGATCGACGCAAGGTCGGAACTGGAAGCCATCGTCGAAGTGTCGGATGACGGCGGCGGGCTAAAGTGGTCAGGCGAAACGCTCGGCTTCGGCCTGCGCGGTATGGCCGAGCGAGTGACCGCGCTCGGTGGACATCTGGAAATTCGCGATCGTGCCGGAGCGCCGGGGGTGACCGTCACAGCGCGACTGCCTTTGCCCGAAGGGTCGCGGACGGTCGCCGCATGAAGCTTCTGCTCATAGATGACCATGCAATCGTACGCGCCGGCATTCGGCGATTGCTAAGTTCGCTTTCTGACATCTCCATCGTCGAGGCCGCAACCGGTCGCGACGCACTCATCCGTTACCGAGAGAGGCGACCCGATGTTGTGATTCTCGACATCAATCTACCCGGCATCGGTGGATTGGAACTGCTGCAGCGGCTGATGATCGACGATCCGACCGCTTGCGTCCTTGTCTTCAGCATGCATGCCGAAGCGATCTACGCCTCGCGGGCGCTACAGGCAGGAGCCAAGGGCTATATGAGCAAGAACGCCGCGCCGGATGAGATACTGGTTGCGATTCGGCGATTGGCCGAAGGTGGACGCTACATCGAAAGTGAGATCGCCCAGGAGCTGGCGCTGCAGAGCGCGCCCGAAGGCCATCTGCTGCACCGACTGACCGAACGCGACATGGAGATACTGCGTCTGCTAGGCGAAGGGCGGAGCTTGGCCGAAATCGCCGGGGAACTCGGCGTCGGCTACAAAACGATCGCCAATACCTGCAGCCAAATTAAGACCAAGCTGGGCGTATCCCGCACCGCTGACCTGATCCGGCTTTCGATCGAAATGGGCGTTTCCTGACTTGGGAGAATAGTGACCTAACACGCGCAAAGTTTAGGGGCGGTATCAGATTGCCACGAGCAGCGAATGTCGGCTTCGGCTTAATCCTGCCCCCGCAACCACGCTGGTTTGCGTTACACTGCGCTAATCTACGCAAATGACCGGTGGCCGCTTCGCAGCAATAAAGACCTTGCCACCATGAAATTGACATGCGTAACCGTTTTTATGCTGAACATTTGACGGTAGAGCCGACTTTGCCCGGTTTCTCGGGAGAGGTTTCTCAATTCGCTGTTGTGGGCACAAGGGTCATTTTGAGACCAAGCGCGTGAATGACCTTGAGTATCGTCTCGTGACGCGGATGTGCACCGGGAGCCAGGGCCTTATAGAGGCTTTCACGGCCTAAGCCGGAAGCGCGGGCAATTTCGGCCATGCCCTTCGCCTTCGCTACATCGGCCAGGGCAGAAAGGAATACGTTCGGGTTGGAGTCATCAAGGCATGCCTGCAGGTATTCGGCCATCACCTCTTCGCTATCGAGATAGTCGGCGGCATCGAATCGTGCGAACTTGGTCATGGTTTGTCCTTCTCCAATTCCCGAGCCAATGCTTTAGCCCTCTTAATATCACGCTTTTGGCTGGATTTGTCTCCGCCGCACAAAAGTACATAGACAACCTGTGCTTGTCGGGTGAAATAGACGCGATAACCAGGACCGATATGCACGCGCATTTCACTCACGCCGTCGCCGACCGGTTCGCAATCACCGAAATTGCCGTGTTCCGCCGACTTAATCCGAGCGAGGATACGAGCCTTGCCCTTTGAGTCCGGTAGGCGGCGCAGCCAATCATCGAAAACGGCATGGAGAATGAAGGTCAACATGACGGACTGTATCTATGTGGATACGGATATTCAAGGGTTATCTTCTCGATAACGAATGTTGGGACGAGTAGGCCGTGTTGGCCGAAAGTATCGGAGTCATGTGATGTAAGGATTGCTGGTCAGCAAATCTTGGTTATCCAGGTGCCCTCTCTCATAGCGCCACCGCGAAGCCATCATAGTCATCTTCGTTTATTTCGACCCGACCGCATGAACCGATTGAAAGTGAAACGCAGGCGTCATCTATGCTGCCAGCTTCGGAATATCCCACTCGAAGAATCGCAAGTATCGTTGGCTGGTGCAGTTCCTTCAGATCAACGCAATGAGCGAATGTCGGTCTTCTCTCGGTGGTATCCTGCCCCCGCAACCAACATTAAAGCGCGCCGATAGATTTCGTTTCGCTAGGGCAGGGGGCTCATCGGGCCCTAAGCGACGGATGTCGTAGTAGCGAGTTTTAGCGGACCAGCAGCGCAACCTATTGAGATTATCTGCCAGCGGCATTCCGTATCGAAGTTTGATGGTAGCATCGACCCGTGGCAGCACTTCCACCTGGCCGCTTATTTAGAATGGCGCTACAAAGTAAAGAGGGCGAGCGGGGGCTCGCAAGAAGAGGTGATTTACTGCCTATTTGAAATATAAGTTCGTGTGCCCGGGAAAATGACAACTTTGACTAATTCACAATTTCAAAATTACTTGAATCCATTTTCCATAATGGACCTTCTCCGGCCCAAAAAAGGCAGACACCGAGATGGGCAATGTTTGCAAACTCGATGAGTTGGCCGCAAAGCTGAGCGTGGGGCTTGCGCTGATACGACCCGAACGGAATATACGTAGAAGTAGACCATGCCCAAGCTCGCCTACTACAGTGAGAAAATCGGGGCGGCGCCGCGATCGAATTAGATAGTGGCGAAGTCTGCATGCTATCGGTTGCCAGGACCGGTATTCTCGTCCGGACCTTCCGAAAAGATGACTTCCTCGGCTATTTTCTAGGCGCAGTCCTCAATACCCGAGCGACATCACCCCGGAATCGATGGGCGGCTTCCCCCGGAATCAGCACGATTACCCGCCAACTCGAAGAAATAGGCACGCTTGGCGGGAACCAGATGCAGTGCTTTGGTCAGTCGCGCTAAGGCATGGGGAGAGGCGCTATGCGAGACGTGCGAGGCTGGTCAGCACCAGCCGCACGAGCTCCGCTTGGCGCGACGCGCCGGTCTTGGCCAGAACGCGCTTGCAATAGGTGCGCGCACTGGTGCGCGTCACGCCGAGATGTATCGCAATTTCATCCAAGGCTAAGCCGTCGGTCAGCATAACCGCAAGTCGTGCTTCAACTTGGGTTAGGCCGAAATGTTGAGCAACAAAGGGGACCATCCTCGGGGATGAGCCGTGGGAACCGCGCTTCAGATAAACGACAAAGGCCGGCCCGTTATTGGCGGCCAGCCCCGTGAGATGTTCCGCTCGCCGGACGATCAGGTTGACATTCTGGCCTGACTCGGCGACGGCAATCATGGTTTGAGCTTGAGCGGCCGGATCGCTCGCGACCTTCTCGAGAATCTGAGCATAGTGACGCTGCGCGGCGTCCACCAAGCTGAGCCGACCCTCGGAGATTAGAATAGGCGCTTCGCTGGCAAGAATTTCGTCCGCCTCCGTGTTCGTACCGACGATCGACCCTTGGCCGTCAAGTAGAACCATGCCCACGCCCCAGGCGGCGACGGTTTGGGCATAGAGGCGAGTTTCCGAGCGCTGGCGCTCCAGTCGTGAATAGATTTGTACCGCCCGGTCAAGATGGGGTAGCAGATTACGGATCGAATATGCCTCATCGTTCGAGAACGGGCCTCGCGCCGCATCGCGCGCGCCGCTGAGCCAGGCGTCGACATCGTCATGGCGGCCAAGATAGCAGAAGAATGCATGCTCGATATTCAGCGGCTTGCAGAAACGCGTGTAGAAGTCGGACCGCAACAGGACATCGCGGGCGATCAAATCCTCGAAGCGGTAGAATTTCCCGACCGACATATGCTCATAGCTAACGGGGTCCTGATATTGATAGACCCGGCGATAGAGGTCGCTGGAATAGTGGAAATCCCACTCCGCATCGGCCACGATGACATCACCGTCGCTGCGGCCCGAGGGCGTGAATTTGAACATGATGCTGCTGGCGTTGGTGACGGAGCGCAGAATCGGCGCCAACGACGCCCAGGGTCTATCGGCGAGCGGCGCGTCATAGATCGCCGCGATCACATCGTCCCGCATGTCCTCCCCGGATTTCCCATCGCGACCGCCTGACACCGATTGTCCCCAATTGGAGATAGCGCGCCGCGAGGCTAACTGTTTATGGTCTCACCCTAACTCAAAAGGTTCGACAAGAGAACTCATGGATGCCATCGCACCGATGCTGCCGGATGTGGACTTCGCCTATGATGAGGTCCCCAACCTGCATGAGTTGATCGAGCAATTGCGGGTCTTTGGGCCAGTTGTCCCGGTCAAAT
>Ga0182030_10024497_pt1 | contig 11080 bp, 7 predicted proteins | sample 812S3MmetaG_FD_121299 | JGI IMG/M metagenome (GOLD analysis project Ga0182030, IMG submission 121299) | Permafrost microbial communities from Stordalen Mire, Sweden - 812S3M metaG (Illumina Assembly) | ecosystem: Environmental > Terrestrial > Soil > Wetlands > Permafrost | place: Sweden... | reverse complement strand
TACGCACTTGTACTCGCGATTGTGGCGGATCTCTTCGCCGCGATTCCAACACTCATCTTCTTCGTAAAGAAGCCGATGGAGGATCGTCCGTTCGCGTGGGGGATGTACGCATTCGGCTATTTCCTGGCGATCTTCGCCATGCCGGAGCAGACGTTTGCAAACTATGTTCTACCACTCTACATGGCGGTTGGATCGGGGATTGCTACACTTCTACTTGTTATTCCGCGTATTCGGTGCGGAGTGCCGCTGAAGGAGTGGATCTAGCCAAAACCAAAGCAGTGAGGCCCGGGAAGCGAAAGCGACCCGGGCAATTTCTTATCTTAATTTTTTTGACTCCTCATTAAATTTCCATTAAACTGGTCTGGCAGGAAAGATTTGCATGAGTACCCCCTATAGCCCTCGGGCAAGGGGCACTTTACTTATTGTGAGCCATGGGCGCCATCTATAAATACAGCCATGAACCACTTCGAGATCATATCCGATAACCAGCCCGCAGGGGATCAGCCGAAGGCGATTGCATCGCTTGTTTCGGGTTTGCGCTCGGGTCTGCGCGACCAGACCCTGCTTGGCGTGACCGGCTCCGGCAAGACCTTCACGATGGCGAACGTGATCCAGCAAATGGGCAAGCCGACGCTCGTGATCGCGCACAACAAGACGCTCGCCGCACAGCTCTGCAACGAGTTCCGCGAGCTCTTCCCGAACTCGTCCGTCAATTATTTCGTCTCGTACTACGACTACTATCAGCCGGAGGCATACATGCCGTCGAGCGACACCTATATAGACAAGGAGGCGCTGATCAACGACGAGATCGACAAGTTGCGCCACGCCGCGACGATGGCGCTCCTCACGCGGCGCGACGTGATCATCGTGGCGTCGGTGTCGTGCATTTACGGTCTTGGTGCACCGGAGGAGTATGCCAAGAACATCATTCGCTTCAAAGTGGGCGATGCGGTGGAGCGTCGCGATTTTTCCCGCAAGCTTGTTTCGTTGCAATTCAACCGCACGACGGCGGACCTCAAACGCGCAACGTACCGCCTGCGTGGCGAGAACTGGGAGATCATGCCCGCGGATCGCGAGATCATTTATAACCTGGAGGTGTCCGGCGGCATCATCCGCGCCATCTATGAAGTGGATCCTGTCAAAGGTTTTCAGCCGGGTAAGACGCCATCCATCCCTGATATTTTGTTCGCGCCGGCGAAGCACTTTATCACCGCGCCGGAGTCTCGCGAGCGCGCCCTCGTCGAGATTAAAAAAGAATTAAAAGAGCAGTTGGTGAAATTTGAGAAGGAAAAGAAGTTTCTGGAGGCGGAGCGCATCGAGCGCCGCACCAAGTTCGACCTCGCCATGATGGCGGAGGTGGGGTACTGCCACGGCATCGAGAACTACTCGCGCCATCTTTCCGGCCGAGCCGTCGGCGAGCCGCCGGCAACGCTCCTGGATTATTTCCCGCACCACGAGGACGGCTCGGCGGACTTTCTCACTATCATCGACGAGTCGCACATGACCGTGCCGCAGTTGCAAGGCATGTTCAACGGCGACGCGGCGCGGAAAAAAACTTTGGTGGAATACGGGTTTCGCTTGCCGTCGGCAATCGACAACCGTCCGCTGCGTTTTGAGGAGTTCGATGCGCGCATTGGTCAAGTTATTTATACCTCGGCAACGCCGAGTCCGTATGAGATCAAGATGAGCCAGCCGCCGCAGGGCCAAGTTGTGGAGCAGATCATTCGCCCGACCGGCCTTGTAGATCCAAAAATTACGATAAAACCCGCGCGCGGGCAAGTGGACGACCTTATCCCGCGCATCGAGGAACGCGTGGCAAAACACGAGCGCGTGCTCGTGACGACGCTCACCAAGCGCATGGCGGAGGATCTCAGCGCGTATCTCGAAGAGAAAAAAATAAAAGTGAACTATTTGCACAGCGATGTGAAGACAATGGACCGCATCAAGATCCTGACCGATCTGCGCCGTGGCAAAATAGAAGTACTTGTCGGCGTGAACCTGCTTCGCGAAGGCCTCGACCTGCCCGAGGTTTCGCTCGTGGCGATTTTGGATGCGGACAAGGAGGGATTCCTGCGCAGCGAGGTCTCGCTCATTCAGACGATTGGCCGGGCGGCGCGCAACGTGGAAGGCGAAGTGGTGATGTACGCAGACAACATCACCGGTTCCATCGAGCGCGCCGTCAAGGAAACCGACCGCCGCCGCGCGATCCAGGTGGCGTATAACAAGAAGTATCACATCACGCCGCGCACGATCGTGCGGAAGATATCGGACATCCTATCGGGTATCGACATTGATGAAATTTTGAAACTTGAGACGGCGCCGGTGCCGCGGTCCAAGACCGCGCTCCAGCGTTTGATCGCGGAAAAAGAGCGTGACATGCGCACGGCGGCAAAGGAATTGAATTTTGAGATGGCGGGAATTTTGCGGGATGAGATACGGGAGCTCAATAAGAAGGCGGCAGCGGTGGAGGAGGTGATGAAGGTGGCGCGGAAGGATACACTTGACCCAGCACATGCCTCCGGACTGTATAAGAGGAAACCCCGCAAGGCAGAAAAAAATAAGGATTTTAAAATCACAAAATGAGATTTCATAATCCATATATTATCAGGCTCAGTAGGAATCTTGCGCTAATGTTTTCGTTCACGCTTACAATCGCTGTGACTAATATAAAACTTCCATCATGAAACACGACAAAATAATCATCAAGGGCGCGCGCGAGCACAATCTTAAGAACATCAATCTTGAGATCCCGCGCGACAAAATGGTCGTCTTCACCGGGCTTTCGGGCAGTGGCAAATCGTCGCTCGCGTTCGACACCATTTTTGCCGAAGGTCAGCGGCGCTATATCGAATCGCTCTCCGCGTACGCGCGGCAGTTTTTGGGGCGCCTCGACAAGCCGGACGTGGACGAGATCGAGGGACTTTCACCGGCCATTTCCATCGACCAAAAATCGCATTCGGGAAATCCTCGTTCTACGGTGGCGACGATCACCGAGATTTACGATTACCTTCGCGTACTTTTTGCGCGTGCGGGAAAGCCGTACTGCCCGACCTGCGGACGTGAGATAAAGAAGTTGACAAACGAGGAAATCGTGGATGTTGCGATCGATATTTCCGACAGCAATAAAGACAAAAAGAATTTTGTCATTCTCGCGCCGGTGGTGCGCGGTCGGAAAGGGGAGTACTATCAAATGCTTTACGATTTTCTGAACGCGGGATTTTCCGAAGTGCGCATCGACGGCACCTATCATTCGCTCCGCGACCGCGTGGAGCTTAGCCGTTACAAGGCGCATGACATTGACCTCGTTGTGGACCGTCTGCCGTCGGGGATGAACTTCAAAGATAAGGACAATCGCCTGCGCTTGTCCGAGGCGATCGAGAGCGCACTTAAATATGGCAATGCGGTCGTAACGCTCATCACCGATAAAGAGGTCTCGCTTTCGGCAAAGTTCACCTGCCCGCATGACGGGTTCTCGTTCCCGGAGATCGAGCCGCGCCTGTTCTCGTTCAACAGCCCGTACGGCGCGTGCCCTGAATGTCACGGCCTCGGCACGAAAGATATCTGGTCGGACGAGATCTGCCCGGTGTGCGAAGGTAAGCGTCTTCGCCCGGAGAGCTTGAACGTGTTGATCGACGACAAGAGCATTCATACCGTCACGGCGCTCTCGATAGAAGATGCGCTTGCGTTCTTTTCGGGATTGAAATTTACCGGTGGGTCGCTCAACGAGGTCGCCGAAGCGCCACTGCGCGAAATTAAAAATAGATTAAAGTTTATGATGGACGTCGGTTTGGAATATCTTACGCTCGACCGCCGGGCGGGATCGCTTTCCGGCGGCGAGGGTCAGCGCATCCGGCTTGCGTCGCAGATCGGTTCACGTTTGGTGGGAACGCTCTATATATTGGACGAGCCGACGATCGGTCTGCATCAGCGCGATAATGCGAAGCTCATCCAGACGTTGAAGGACCTTCGTGACCTTGGCAACACGATCATCGTCGTGGAGCACGACGAGGATACGATCCGCGCGGCGGATTACCTAGTGGATATCGGGCCGGGCGCAGGCGTACACGGCGGCAACGTGGTGGCGCAGGGGTCGATGCCGGAGCTGATAAAAGACATGAAGCAGAATTCGCTTACTCTGCAATATTTGCGCGGCAAGAAGTTCATTGAGGTGCCGGAAACGCGGCGCAAGGTGGTATTACCCGCGGAGCGCGGCGTAAAAACCGCGAAGACGAAGCTGGGTTCGAGCAGCGGCACCACGCAGGAATTTCTAAAGATCCGCGGCGCGCATGCGAATAATCTAAAAGATATTGATGTGGATATTCCGTTACGGCGGTTTACCGCAGTGACCGGTGTGTCCGGTTCTGGCAAATCATCTCTCGTATATGATGTGTTGTATAAAGCCGTTGCGGACAAGTTGAACCACGCGAGCTTCAAGGCGGGCGGCTATAAGCAGATCCTTGGTATGGAATACATCACCCGCATCATCAACATCGACCAGGCCGCGATCGGGCGCACGCCGCGCTCCAATCCGGCAACGTATGTGGGCGCGTGGACGCACATCCGCGATCTCTTTGCGGAGACGGAAGACGCACGCGTGCGCGGCTACAAGCCGGGCCGGTTCAGCTTCAACGTTCCGGGGGGGCGATGCGAGAACTGCGAAGGTCACGGCACGATCGCGATCGAGATGCATTTCCTGCCGACAGTGTATGTCACCTGCGACGTCTGCAAGGGCAAGCGCTTTGATCGCGAGACGCTCGCCGTGGAATATAAGGGCAAAAATATTTTCGAGATCCTGCAGATGACGATCGAGGAAGCGGTGAAGTTCTTTGAGGACATTCCGTGGCTGATGGACAAGCTCACTATATTAGAGGAGGTGGGTTTGGGATATTTGGAATTGGGACAGTCGGCAACGACGTTGTCCGGCGGCGAGGCCCAGCGCATCAAGCTGTCCGCGGAGCTCGGCAAGCGTGACACGCGCCGCACGCTCTATCTGCTCGACGAGCCGACGACCGGTCTGCACTTTGCGGACGTGGATCAGTTGTTGAAAGTGCTTCAGCGCTTGGTGGATCGCGGTAACACGATCGTCGTCATCGAACACAACCTGGACGTCATCAAGTGTGCCGATTGGGTGATCGACCTTGGTCCCGAAGGTGGCGCCCGCGGCGGCCAGGTCATCGCCACCGGTACGCCCGAGGAGATTGTGCGCAAAAAAGCGAGCGTGACAGGGGAGTATCTGCGCAAAATCCTGGAATAATACCTTTCCGGCTCGTGATAAGAATAATTCGCCGGAAAGGTATTATTGCAGGATTTTTGGTGCCCTCTACTCCGATCAGATAAAGATTAAAAAATCATTAAAAACTTTTTGACATTATTTTATGGATTGTTATTATTATCGGGTGCTCTTGGGGTTACCCACTGATCCCCGCATTGTTTTCCTCAGAGGAAGGTGATGCGGGGTGAATATTTTTAATAGTATAGAGTCTGACGAAGCAATCTCTTATCTTTTCATAATTTCCCTCATTAAGGGATCCCATTTTATCGATTAGTCTTCGGCTATCAAGCATCCTTAGCTGAGAGAGAACAGCGTATTGTTTTTTACCATTATGCACCAGGGGAATATGCCAGACACCTTCTTTGTATTGTGTAGTGAGTGGAATTCCTAAAAATGATCTTGCATCAAATTTTTTAAAAACGATGATTGGTCGGGTAAAATCTTTGCCCTTTCCGAATATTTCAACGCCGACATTCATTCCGATGCTGCACCACCAAACATCGCCTTCTTTAAAGAGGGATTTTTGCTCTTTGGCGTGTAATTTGATCGTGATCTTCCACCAATCCAAAAGTGCAAGGAAATAATCTTGTAGCATTTTGCTACAGTAGCACAATACACATTAAATCTTTATAAAGTCGATTTTCGATATGCATATGCTATAATAAAACTATTATGAAAATCTTCGACAATAAGATCTGGCGGGACGGGCAGAAGATCGCGTGGATCGACGGCAACCATATCCGCACGGATCAAGGCGGCGAAAAGCTCGGCTATTTTGAGAACAACTTCATCTATAACATGGCGGGGCACAAAGTGGCATATATTTTTGAGAACGAACTGCGATTTGAGAATGGGGGCGACGCGGTCCCGCTGGAGCATATCAACGAGGAGATAGAAGGCGCGGTGCCGTTGCTCGAGAAGTGCGCGGTGCATGTGCTGTTGCAGGATTAGCGGATGACGATGGTGAAGACTTCCGTTCCGTATAAAAAATTTCCCGAAACGCCGGGTGTTTATATAATGAAAGATGCCGCCGGGCATGTTTTGTATGTCGGCAAAGCGGGGAATTTGCGTCGCCGCGTTTCAAGCTACTTTGAGCGACCGCACGACGTGCGCATCCAAACGCTTGTCAATAAGATCGCGCGGATTGATTTTGAACAGAAGGATACCGCACTCGAGGCGCTGATCCGCGAGGCGGAACTGATCAAGACACTCGTGCCGCCGTTCAATGTGCGCGAGAAAGATGACAAGAGTTTTTTATATTTTGAGATCACGCGCGAGAAGTTTCCGCGGGTGCTGCTGGTGCGCGGGAGTGGGGTGGCCAACGAGGGCCGTGGGGGTGTGGGTGGTGGTGTGGTTCAAGGCAAGCGTTTCGGTCCCTTCACCTCGGCGTCAAGCGCGCGCGAAGCGTTGCGTATCCTCCGGCGAATATTCCCGTGGAGCACGCACGAGTCCGAAGAGATCGGGAAGATGAAGCGCCCGTGCTTCAACTACGAGATCGGGCTTTGCCCGGGCACGTGCGTCGGCGCGATCACCCATGAGGATTATATAAAGAACATCGATCGGCTCAAGCTGTTCTTTGAGGGGAAGAAGGCGCGCATCATCCGCGCGTTGGAAAAGGAAATGCGCATGGCGGCAAAAAAGCAGGAGTTCGAGCGGGCGGAGACGTTGCGGCGGCAGATGTTCGCACTACAGCATATCCAGGACACGGCGCTCATCTCGGACAACGAGGTGCTGATGGCGCGCGGTTCGCGCGAGGGAGCCGGTGCGGCATCAAAAGATGGCTATCGCATCGAGGGCTATGACATTTCAAATATTTCCGGTACGTCCGCCGTCGGGTCTATGGTGGTGTTCGAGGACGGCGCGCCGAACAAGAACGAATACCGCAAGTTTAAGATTCGTAGCATCTTTCAGCCGAACGATGTTGGGATGCTAAAAGAGGTCTTGGAGCGGCGCTTCGCACGCACGGACTGGCCGATGCCGGACCTTGTCCTGATCGACGGCGGACTCGCGCAGGTGAACACTGCCCGTCGCGTCCTGCTCCGCATCGGGATAAAGATCCCTATCATCGGGATCGCAAAAGGGCCACGCCGTGATCGCAACGACGTCATCGGCCTCGTGCCGAAAGGCGTCCAAAAATTAACGCTCATTAAAGTGCGCGACGAGGCACACCGGTTCGCCATCAGCTATCACCGTGTGTTGCGGCGCGTCAGGACATTCCATTAGCCATCCGGCGTCTTTAATATTTCTTTAATACGGTTTTGGTATGGTGGATGGGTGAAAACACATGCACGCGCCATCTCTTATTTTCTCTCCATCATCGCTGTCGCAGTGATCTTTTTCAGCGTCGAGTTCATCACCGAAAAATATTTCTATCCCAACGACGAAGTGGTGGATATTCTCGCCGCCATTATCGGTGCGCTTTCGTTTGCGCGCTGCAAACGGTTCTTTGATTGCGCGACCGACCGGATCTTTTTCCGCGCCCCGCGTGACGAACGTGCGGAATTCATTTCCAATATTTCCCACGAGCTTCAGACGCCGATCGCTATCCTGCGGGGCAATGTGGAGGTATTGCAAAACCGCTGTGCCACCGACGCGGAACGGGCAACGGCCGAGCGGGTGATCGTGTCAACGCTCGACAGCATGTCGCGCCTTATCGGCAATGTTCTTGAAAGCGCAAAATTAAAATTTTCCAAAAAAATATTATACGAACAGGATATTGCCGTGGGGATGCTCTTGCGCGAAACGCACGAGGATTGCCTATTGCTCGCGGAAGATAAGGGCATTCGTTTATTGCTTGAGATCGACGAGCGCGCGGAAGATGATATTTCCGTGCGCGGCAACCGCGATCGGTTGAAGGAGGTATTGTTCAACCTCATCAGCAATGCGCTCAAACACACGCCGTGCGGCGGGGCGATCGCATTGCGTGTGGAACGGGCCCGCGACGGTGGTGCCGCTGGCGTCGCGCGCATCACCGTTGAGGATTCGGGATGCGGCATCGCGCCGGAATCGCTTCCTCATATCTTTGAACGGTTTTACCGGATCGAGAACCGTCCGCTTGCGTTCGCTGAGGGCAATGTGCAGCCATCAGCCGAGTCGAGTCACGGCATCGGCCTCAACATCTGCCGCGAGATCGTGGAGGCGCATAAAGGAACGATTGTGGCGGAGAGCGCACCGGGAAAGGGAAGCCGGTTCATCATCAGCCTGCCGTTGTCGCCGCCGTCGCTGTCCGCGTCGTCATCCCGCGGGCGTGCCCCGTCCGCAGGCGGCTCGCACGGCGTTTCTGCTATAATTAATTCATGAACACCATAACTATGCCCTCCAAAAAACTTTATTCCCAGGCCTCGTCCGGCGACCTCGTCCTCGACGGCGATGGCCATGACAAACAGTATGTTCTGAGATTGCGCGATCTTCCCGCCGACGAAAAGCCGCGCGAGAAGTTGATCAAGTATGGGCCATCGGTGCTTTCGCTCGCGGAGCTTTTTGCAGTGGTGCTGAACGTCGGTACCAAAAAAGAGGAAGTACTTACGATGTCACGGCGCTTGCTCAAGGAGTATGGTGACAGTGCGATCGTCAACCAAAAAGATCCGGCGAAGATAAGCGAGTTGCTTGATATTCCAATAGGCAAAGCGTGTCAGGTCGTCGCGACCTTTGAGCTCGGTCGGCGGTTCTTCAAGGCGCCGGACGGCAAGCGGCCGCTCACCATCCGCACCGCAAGCCAGGTGTACGCGTACCTTAAGGACATGCAGGATCTGCAGAAAGAAACTCTGCGCGGGCTATATCTCGACGCACACTATCAACTGATCCACGACGAGGTCGTTTCCATCGGCACGCTCACGTCGAACATCATCCATCCGCGCGAAGTGTTCCGCCCCGCGCTCGAATATTCTGCATCCGCGGTGATTCTCGCGCACAACCATCCTTCCGGCGTTGCGAAGCCGAGCGACGCGGACATTCTTATTACAAAGCAGATCGTCGAGGCCGGAAAGATCCTCGGCATCAGCCTGCTCGACCACGTGATCATCACGAAGAACAAATTCGAGAGCGTGCCGGTGGAGTATGCGTAATACCTGGGCGTCGCTTACCAAAGTTCAGCGGGTGCTTTTCGTATTATTCTTTTTTGTCGTCTTTCTTTATTGTTTCAATCAGTTTGCGAGTGCCGATACATTTTATGACCTGCGGGCGGGGCAGTTGATCTGGCAGACCGGGCAGATTCCTCATGCCGACGTTTTCTCTTTCACCGCTGCGGGCGCGGAATGGATACCGCACGAATGGCTTGCTCAGCTTATTTTCTATGGCGTCCAGTCGGCGCTCGGGTTTTGGGGGCTTATGGCATTTGTAGCGGCGCTCGCGGCAGTCGCGTATTATCTTTTGTTCTCTCTCGCAATGCGGAAAGGAGCGAATTTTTATGTCACCCTCCTGGTGCTTTTTGCGAGCGCCGCTGCCGGATTTTCGTTTTGGATCTCGCGTCCTCAGTCGATCGTCTTCCTGTTATGCGTCGCGCTTGTCTATCTACTCGAACAATATCGGGCGAGTCCGCGCGCACGATATCTCTATTTAGCGATATTCCTCGTCCTCTTATGGGCCAACGTCAACGCGAGCGTCATGCTCGCGATCGGCATCATCGCGCTTTTTCTCGTCGCGGCCGTCGCCAACGAACGGCGATGGTCATCACCGGTAAAATATCTTTTATGCACTCTGCTTGCGTCGACGGGCGTGGCGTTTGCGAATCCGAGCGGCTATAAGATATTTACGTACGGGCTCATTATTTTGCCTTCTATCAAAGCGTTCGGCATCTACGAGTGGCAGCCGATCACCGCGTATTGGGCGGGATGGGATACGAAGGTGTTCGTCGTAGCGATCATCGCGGCGGCGCTTTTTCTTGTCTGGCGGCTTGGCAAAAAGACGCCGCGTGATTGGGTCTGGATTGCGCTCGTCATCGCCACGGCCATCGCTCCGTTCATCGCCGCGCGCTATCTTATCTTCTGGTCGCTCTTTGTGGTTCCGCCACTCGCATGGGTTGTTTCCGACGCAGCAAGAGGTTTTCTTAACAGGATATCCCCGAAAGTATTTGTCGTTGCGGCGTTTATGATACTTGCCGTTTTGCTTATTGTTCGCTATGCCACATTCCCCGGCAATTATGTCGATGACGTTGCGTTGCCGGTGCACGCTGCGGATTTTTTAGCAGAGAACGGCGCGCAGGGGAATGCGTTCAATGCGTATGCCCAAGGTGGTTATCTTTTGTGGCGGCTGTGGCCACGGGTAAAGATCGCGATGGATGGGCGGTCGGAAGTATATCTTGGTGCGCCCACCGAAGAATATTACGCGATCCTCCATGATGCGCCATCCGTAACCGCACTCATCTCTCAAAAGTACAATATCCAATATTTCATTTTTCCCTATGACCCTGCGTTTCTCGCCGGCATTCACCCGCTTCTTTCTTATCTGGAAAAAAATAACTGGCGGCTGGTGTGGTGGGACGACGGTGCGGTCGTCTTTGCAAAGGACGATCAACAGAATCAGGCGCTCATAGCGAACTATGCCCTGTATGATGTCGGTCCGTTCATTGATCCGTCGGCGATCAACGCCACCGATACGCTGTTTGCGGCAAAGGAATTGCAATCACTCATCGACCGCGCGCCGGATTCCGTAACGATAGCAAATTATATCAGTAGCTTTTTAGCAAGCCATCCTACGGCAGGACTTTCACGATAATTTAATTTTTGTTACCATAGAGCCATGGTTGAGTTCTCACATTTAACGAAGGCCTATAAGAAGAAGGTGGTCGTGGACGACTTCACCCTCTCCGTG
>Ga0182030_10024495_pt1 | contig 11081 bp, 10 predicted proteins | sample 812S3MmetaG_FD_121299 | JGI IMG/M metagenome (GOLD analysis project Ga0182030, IMG submission 121299) | Permafrost microbial communities from Stordalen Mire, Sweden - 812S3M metaG (Illumina Assembly) | ecosystem: Environmental > Terrestrial > Soil > Wetlands > Permafrost | place: Sweden... | reverse complement strand
GTTGTCGTGGAACAGGCAGGCCACCACCGTCGTACCCATGCCCTCACATTGAGGCTGAGTCTTCGAGGTGTGGTAGATGATTTTGTTGGCTCTGTGAATCGCGTCACGCAGAATGATGCTGGGACGCGTCAGACCGCTTTCGGGGTCCCGCACGGAGAGGTCCTCGCGAGTCACGGCGTCGCGAACCAGGTTGATGATGGTCTTGACGGCGATCCCGCTTGCCACCTCGCCGGCGTTGTATCCGCCCATGCCATCGGCCAACACGAACAGACCGATGTCCGCCTCGGCGCCGATCATGTCCTCGTTGTGTTCGCGCACCCTGCCGGTGTCGGTGAGCGCGACGCTTGCGATTTTTCCCCTCAGGCTCATTCAGCTCTCTCAGTCATGGCAGTCCCGTCGGTAATCGCGACCGACAGTCCTCCAAAGCCGCCGCCATCTGGGCCCCGGATTCGAATCGCGCCTCGGGTGTCTTGGCCAGCGCGCGGTCTATGATGGTCTCGACACAGACTGGAAGATCGGGCCGATAGGACCTTAACGGCGGATGCGGAGCTTCCGCGATCTGCTGCATCAACCCCGTCATCGAGTCCGCCGCGAACGGCAAATGGCCGGTCAGCAGCTGAAACAGGCTAACACCCAAGGAGAACAAGTCCGAGTGACCGGTCACAGTTCGCCCCTCGAGCTGTTCGGGCGACATGAACGAGGGGGTGCCGAGCACGATACCCGTGCGGGTCGTGCCGGTGCCCGTGAGCCGCGCGATGCCAAAATCGGTGATCTTCAGCACGTCGGCATTGGGGTCGTACATGATGTTGGCGGGCTTGATATCGCGGTGAACCACCTGTTGTTTATGCGCGAATCCGAGCGCTTGGGCGGTCCGGCCAATGAGTTCAAGCACCTTTCTCGGTTCCAACAGGTTATCGGAGGTGGTGTAGTCGCTCAAATGCCGGCCTTTCAGATACTCCATCGCGATGTATGCCAGCCCGTGTTCTTCCCCGACATCATAGATGGTAACGATATTGGGGTGGTTGAGGCGCCCCGCAGTTTCCGCCTCACGAAAGAAGCGGGTTCGTGCCTCGTCCAATTCCACCTCGCTGAACTCGCTCGCGAGCGGGATGACCTTGATCGCGACCAATCGATTGATCGCAGTATCGCGGCCCAGGTGCACGACCCCCATCGCTCCGCGCCCAATTTCCCGCTCGAGCTGATAGCGCCCCAGGCGTCGCAATTCACCTGCTGGGGCACCGGCCGCGGTTCCTCCGGCTGCGGCTGTCCCCCCCAGGACGGCGCCAATGGAGGTACCGCTGGGGGTTGGCGCAGAGGCGCCCGCAGCAACGATGGGGCGGGGCGGGATGGCGCTCTGCGCGCCCGCTCCAATGAGTGAACCCGGCGAGGCGAGACCGGCCTTCGGTGCTGCGCGCTCGGCATCCATCAGTCGGCGCAAACGGGCGCCGACATCGCGATAGGTATTGTCTATGCGGGCAAGGTGCCGGAACACCGCGGTCGCCTGAACCAGGCGTCCGCGTTGCTCGAGCTGCGTACCGAGCGCGTAGAGATCACCGAGCACCGTGGTGCTGCCCTTGCGGCCCTTCAATTCGGCGAAACGCTGCTCGAAATTATCCAACAGCCGAGCGGTGTCGGGACCCGGCGGCGCTGGAATTTTGGGCGCCGGCGCGGCGGGGGTTGCCGAGGCCCAAAAGGACAAGAACAGCAGCGTGCCACCGCCGCTCAATAGCATAGCGGCGGGCAACCAGGCCCAAGGACTCAAATTGACGTGGGACCGAAGCAGCAGGTCCAGCCCCAACAGGCCAAAACCCACGATTGCCGCGATCAATCCAAACTTTCGCATGCTATAGACATAATCCGCGTGCAGAAGCGGCGAAGTATAGGTGATCGGGCGTCCCCGACAGCAATGCTAAGCTCACAAATCGCTGCTAAGGAACCCGATGGCGAAGCTAAAAGAGGTCTATGTTTGCCAGAGTTGCGGGACTCCCTCAGCCAAATGGCAGGGGCAGTGTGCCGGTTGCGGGGAGTGGAACACGCTGGTAGCGGAGGTGCGCTCGGCAGGGGCCCGCATTCCGCCCGGGGCCGCGGGCCGCCCCGGGCGCCCTGATCCGCCGGTCTCGCTCGCCGCCGAGGCGGCCGCCGAGCAACCGCGAATCTCCTCCGGCTCCGCCGAACTCGACCGTGTCCTCGGCGGCGGTTTGGTGGCCGGCTCCGTGACTTTGATCGGTGGCGATCCCGGGATCGGCAAATCGACCCTGATGCTGCAGGCCGCCGCCGCGCTGGCTTCCGCTGGGCCGGTGCTGTATGCGACCGGTGAGGAGTCGATCAAGCAGGTGGCGCTGCGCGCGCGGCGCCTGGCCCTCGCCGACTCGACCGCCCGGCTGGTGGCCGAAACGCAGGTCGAAGCCATCGTCGAGACTGCATCCAGTCTCAGGGCGACGGCGCTCATCGTCGATTCCATCCAGACCATGTATTCCCAGCGTATCGACACGGCGCCGGGCGCGGTCTCGCAACTGCGCGAGTGCACCGCGGAACTGGTGCGCTTCGCAAAAACGAGCGGCACCGCGGTGCTGCTGGTTGGACATGTAACCAAGGAAGGCCAGATCGCGGGTCCCCGCGTTCTCGAGCACATGGTCGATACAGTGCTGTATTTTGAAAGCGATACGGGGAGTCGTTTTCGCGTCTTGCGCTCCGTGAAAAATCGCTTCGGGGCCGCCAACGAGATCGGCGTATTCGCGATGGCGGAGCACGGACTGCGTGAGGTCAGCAATCCGTCTGCGATTTTCCTGTCGCGTCATCCGACCCCCGTATCGGGCAGCGTGATCACCGTGATGCGCGAGGGCACCCGCTCGCTCCTCATCGAAGTGCAGGTGCTGGCCGATTCGAGCCTTGGCGCGAACCCCAGACGGGTCGCGGTCGGGATCGACGGCAATCGTCTGACCATGCTCCTGGCCGTGGCTCACCGCCACGCAGGTCTCTCGCTGCAGGGCCAGGACGTGTTCGCCAACGTCGTTGGCGGCGTGCGCATGGCGGAAACGGCGGGTGATCTAGCCATCGTGCTCGCTGCGCGCTCCAGTCTCTCCGACCGACCATTGCCCGACTCGCTCATCGCCTTCGGTGAATTGGGGCTCGCGGGGGAGATACGTCCCGTTCCCTTCGGGGAGGAGCGCCTGCGCGAGGCAGCCAAGCATGGTTTCAAGGCGGCGCTGATACCGGAGGCCAATGTGCCCCGCCGGCCGCCGGAGGGAATGACCGTGCGCGGCGTGACGCGCCTCAGCGATGCGCTCGAGGGGTTCTAGCGGGAGAGAATTGGCTTGGCACGACGCGACCGAGCGACGAGAATCCGTGCAGGGAGGCAAACGGTGCAGGAACCAGATTGACGCAGACGACTACAACCGTGTCCGTGCTGATCGCGGCCTTGTGCTGGATTGGACCGGTATCGCGGGCGCAGTCGGCGGAGCAGCCGTCGATCGTCCTGCATGCGGCCCGCCTCCTCGAGGTCGACACCGGCCGCGTGATCGCGCCGGCCGAAATCCTGGTGAGGGGAGATCGCATCGTGTCGGTCGGCACCTCGGTCGAGCACCCGGCCGGCGCCGTGGTGCAAGATCTCGGTGATACGACGCTGCTGCCTGGACTGATCGATGTCCATGTGCACTTGTTCCTGCATCCCGGCGCGGAGGATTTGCAGACCGTGCAGGAATCGGTTCCCGAGCGAACCATCCGTGCGACGCTGGCCGCGCGCGACGATTTGCTTGCGGGCTTCACCGCCGAGCGCGACATGGGGACGGAGGGAGCCGGTTCCGCGGACACCGCGGTCCGCGACGCCATCAATGCGGGCCGGATCGTGGGTCCGCGATTGCGCATCAGCGGCAATGCCATCGACATCCTCGGCGGCCACGAGGATGCGAACAACTTCAATCCGGCGCAACATGTGCTCTCGAACGCGACCTACGCCAACTCTGCCCAACAATTGGTCGAGGTCATGCGCGAGCAGCACAAGCAGGGCTCGGATTTCGCCAAGATCTACGAGACTGGGCCGGACACGCTGGTCGCCGGAGTGCTGCAAACTCCTTACCAATACAGCGAGGCCGAATTGAAAATTGCGGTGGATGAGGCGGCGCGGCTGGGGGCCAGGGTCGCGGTTCACGCAATGGGCGAGCCCGGCACTCTCTACGCCGCGCGTGCGGGCGTGATCTCCATCGACCACGCGACTCAGTTGAGCGCTGAGACCATGCGGATCATGAAGGCGAAAAATATTCCTGCCGTCCCGACGCTCGCCGTGTTCGACTTTTTCGCCAAGTCCGGAGCGCCCCACGCCGAGCGCGAGCGGCCCCTGTATGAATACAAGGTCCGCGAGTTCAAGCGGCAGCTGGCGGCGGGTATTCCGTTCGCCGTGGGATCAGACGTGGGACCGTTTCCTCACGGGACACAGGCGCATGAGCTGACGCTGATGGCTCGGTATGGCATGCAGCCGCTCGCGGTTCTGCAGGCGGACATGCTGAACGGCGCCCGGATTCTCGGCTGGAGCGGGCAGATCGGACTGCTCAAAGCCGGTTACTTCGCGGATGTCATTGCGGTGCCCGGCTCGCCTCTCGAGGATATATCAGCGGTGGAGCGGGTGTCCTTCGTCATGAAGGGCGGTGTGATCGAGAAGACGCCGCTCATGGTCGGGCGGGATTGGCCGCCGCCGCCGGCAGCGCCGGCCGAATAGCGCGGCTTGCGGGGGTGCGATGGTCGATGCGATGGGCAACGTGACTTGGCTATCGAAGGTGGCTCAGCGCTGCTGCGCATGGTCGGAACGTTGGTTCCCGGATGCGTTCGCGTTCGCCGTCGTGGCGGTGGCCGTGGTCGCCGTGGCGGCCGTATTCATCGGGGCACCGGCCGCGGCGGTTGCCGAAAATTTCGGCTCCGGATTCTGGAGCCTGATTCCGTTCACCATGCAAATGACCTTCATCATCATCGGCGGTTATGTCGTGGCGGACTCGCCCCCGATCGAACGGCTCGTGCACCGCTTGGCGGGCGTGCCGAGGAGCGCTCGTGGGGCGGTGGCCTGGGTCGCGCTCTTCGGCACGCTGACATCGCTGATCCATTGGGGGTTGAGCATGGTGTTCTCGTCGTTGCTGATCCGTGCACTGGCGCGACGCCGCGAGCTCCACGTCGACTACCGGGCGGCCGGTGCGGCGGCGTGCACCGGGTTGGGCTCCGTTTGGGCGTTGGGGCTGTCGTCCTCCGCGGCGCAGCTCGAAGCCAATCCGGGCAGCATGCCGCCCGCCTTGCTGGCCGAGACCGGCGTCATTCCGTTCAGCGAGACCATATTCCTTTGGCAATCGATGCTGGTGGCGGCAATTCTGGTGATGGTTAGCACCTGGGTCGCGTGGAAAACCGCGCCCGACGCGGACCGAGCATCGACTGCGGAGCGGCTCGGAATCGACTTAGAAACGCGCCGGCACGCCAAGCCGACGCGCACGCGCCCCGGCGAATGGCTTGAGCTGAGCCCGCTTCCGACGCTGTTCATCGCGGCGCTGGGAATCGGGTTTCTGGTGCACGAGTTTGCCGTCAAGGGCGCGACAACGGCCATTTCCAGTCTCAACACCTATAACTTTATTTTCATCATCGCAGGACTGCTGTTGCAGTGGCGGCCGCGGCGTTTCATCGAATCGGTGTCGCGAAGCGTGCCGAGCGTCGCCGGTGTCCTGATTCAGTTTCCCTTCCTCGGCGCGATCGCGGCCATTCTGACCGGCGCCAGGAACGGCGCAGGCGACACGTTGTCCGGCATGCTGGGCCGCGGCTTCACCCAGGTCGCGAGCCATGCGACATTCGCTCCCATCGTCGGCGCCTATTCGGCGCTGCTCGGTTTGTTCGTTCCGTCGGGGGGCGGCAAGTGGATCGTCGAGGCGCCGTACGTCATGCACGCGGCCAATTCGCTCCAGTACAACCTCGGTTGGGTGGTCCAGATCTACAATGCCGCTGAGGCACTCCCAAATCTGATCAATCCATTCTGGATGCTGCCGATTCTCGGCATTCTCGGTCTGCGTGCGCGCGACCTGATCGGCTTTACGTTCGTGCAATTCGCGATCAACCTTCCGCTGGTGCTGGCGCTCCTCTGGATCCTCGGTTCCACCCTGAGCTATCACGCTCCGATGGTCCCGTGACGAGCCGCGCAGAGGGCCGCGCCCCGGCGCTGCTCAACGCTCGACGAAGGCGCGCAGCCGGCCGAGTGCCGCGTCCCATTCTCGGGAAACGAGGTCGAGGTAACATTTGGCATCTTCGATCGGTTGCGGGTTCAGTGCATAACGACTCTCACGGCCGGCTCGTGCGGCATGCACCAAGCGCGCCGCGAGCAGCACTTTGAGATGCTTGGTCACGGCCTGCCGCGTGAGCTTGGTCGTGTCCGTCAAGCGCGCGATCGAACACGGCTCCCCGCCACTCAGCCGCGCGAGCAGCGCAAGCCGGGTGGGGTCTCCAAGCGCCGCGAACACCGGTGCGTAACGGGCGCGTTGAGCCGCCAACTCGCTAGGCCGCGACATGCCGCTCAATGCTTTGCAACTGTTCGGCCCACCCGCTGTCGTTCATGCGCAGCGCGAGCGCTCGACGGTGAGCGGGGATCTTGTCGAAGCCCGACTCCGTGATGCGCAACCGCGTGCCCTCGGCGATCTTCTCGAGGCGGAACTCAACCAGAGTCTGAGCCTCGGTCGAATAATCCACCGCCGGATCGATGGCGTAGGGATGCCAGGTGAACGAGAACAACCGTTCGGGCTCGAGGGTCACGACCGTCAGCTCCAAAATGAGGTGCTCGTACCCGGGATAGGTTAGGTAACCCCGCGCGATTCCGCCGACCCTGAACGGCTGCTCCAGCTTGACGCCGAACCATCGGCCGAATTCGCGGTGGTCGGTGAGCGCTCGCCAGACCCGCGCGAGCGGGGCCTTGAGATCCGATTGCTTGTCGATGTCGAATGCCATAAGTGCAACCTCCCAGTTGCATATTAGGGCAGCGTTCGACTATTGGCAACCCTTTGGTTGCTCGAGGGCGGCGCGGCGCGGGCGTGTAGGGTCTAGTTGAGAGTGATGTAGCGCGCGCAGCTGCCGGCTGAGGCGACGATCTCGTATTTAGCGCCGGCGCCCGCATACTGGCACACGAGAATCGGAGTGCCTGGATAGGTACTCACGACACGCTGCCCCACGAGCTTCGCTCGGAACGTGTCCTGCGCGCTCGCCGACAGAGCGATCAAAAGTCCTGCGCAAATCGTGATGGCTTTCATGCCGCCCAGTGTGTGCGCAAGCGGGCGGCGGCGCCGCAACGGGCGTCTCAAAAACCGCCCCAAGTGATGTGACGTAATCTCTCCGTCTCAGGCGGCAGCGGGGGGCGGGCGGATACGCACGGTTTTGATGGCGTTGTCTCCGGTCTGCAGTACCTCGAGCATGTAGTCCGACATTTTCAAGGTCGTGCCGGGCTCCGGGATCGTCTCCAGGAACTCGACGATGAGACCATTCAAGGTCTTCGGGCCGTCGGTGGGGAGGCTCCAGCGCATCGATCGATTCAGCGCGCGAACCGTGGTCGAGGCGTTCACCACGAAGCTTCCATCCGATTCGCGGTGCACGTCCTTGTGCATCATGGTGGCTGGGTCGGTGGTGAATTCGCCGACGATCTCTTCGAGGATGTCGTCGAGCGTCACCAGCCCCTGGATGTCCCCGTACTCGTCCACCACGAAGGCGAGCCGGCGCTTGTCGCGCTGGAAGTTCAACAGCTGCGTGTTGAGCGGCGTGCCCGAGGGAACGAAGTACACTTCGCGCGCGCTGGCCGCCTCGACCAGGTTGCCGTGGTCCAGCCGGCCGCGGGCCAGCTCGTGCACCACGCGCTTCATGTGCAGGACACCGATGATGCGATCGATGTCGCCCTCGAACACCGGCAGGCGGGTGTGCTGGCTCTGGCGCAGCTGCTCGAGGATCTTGTCCCAGGAATCCTCCATGTCGATGCCGACGATCTCCACGCGCGGCACCATGATGTCCTCGACCGTGGCGTTTTCCAGATCCAGAATGCTCATGAGCATTTGCCGGTGTCGCTGCGGGATCATGGCGCCGGCCTCGGCGAGCACGGTGCGCAGCTCCTCGCTGCTCAGGGACGTGGAGGCCTGTTGGCGCGAGGCTCCCAGCGCGCGCAGCACGCCATTCGCCAGCAAATTGGTCGCCCACACGACCGGATACAGCACCGCGAGCAGAAGGGTGTAAACGTACGCCGCGGGTGTCGCAAGTCTCTCGGGATGGAGGGCGCCGAAGGTTTTCGGTGCGACCTCGCAGAAGATGAGCAGCACGAAGGTGAGCGCGATCACGCCGGCGGCCACCAGATAGTCGCCGCCCATTCGCAAGGTGATGAGTCCCACCAGCGTGGGTGTGACCACGTTCACCACCGTGCTCAACAGCAGGATGAGGCCGATCAACCGGTCCGGCCGTGCGAGCAGCGCCTCGGTCAAGCGAGCGCCCCGGTTTCCCGTTTTGGCCCGGTGGCGCAGCCGGTAGCGATTCAAGCTCATGAGCGCGGTCTCGCTGCCCGCGAAAAATGCGGCCAAGAGCAGCAGAACCCCGAGTGCCGCGCACAATACCCCGAGAGAAAAATGTTCCATTAGCGCGGTATGCCGCTCAACCCCAATGCCGCCCGAGGAGATATTCGAGCACGAATTTTGATCCAAAATATGACAGCAGCAAGAAGCCGAAGCCGCTCAATGTCCACGACACCGAGGCCCGGCCCCGCCAGCCGTAGCGAATCCTGCCGACCAGCAGTACGCCGAAGATGACCCAGGCGATGCACGACAGAATGGTTTTGTGCTGCAGATGCTGATCCCACAGATCGGTGACGAAAACGAATCCCGTCAGCAATGCCAGGGTCAACAAAGCGAAGCCCGCCCCGATCAGACGGAACATGACCTTCTCGATGGCATCGAGCGGCGGGAGCACGGCGGGCAGGTCTGCGAGCCGTCGAGCGCGCAGCCGTCGGTCCATGAACTTGAGAATCAGCGCAGTCACCGCCGCGGCCAGCAGCAGCGCTGCCGCAGCCATGGAGAGCAGGATGTGCGCGGTGAGCTCCCAGCCGGGGGTGTTTTCTTCGGCATACGTGTGTCCGTGGCCGGTGAGCGCCGCACCGAAGGCCGCGAGCGCAAGAAGGATCGCGGCAATCGCGCGGTTCTGCCTTTCGATCGCGATCAGACAGGCGAGGCTGGCGAGCGTCCACGCGAGCAACGAGGCTGCCTCGAGCAGGCCGATGGAAAAGGGCCCGAGCGAGCGCATCATGTATACGATGGCGTCGGAGTGTGCAGCGATCGCGCCGAGCGTGACCGCCCAGGCGAAAGGCCCCAGCGCCGGCTTGTTGACACTCCGAAGCATCATCCAAGCAGCGGCGGCATAGAGCGCGAACAAGGAAACGGCGATGACCACGGCTGGATCGGATGATGACACAACGATCGCGGGGCCGCCTAGCGAGGACTGCGGAATGCGCTATCATTTGAACCCATGTTCGATCGTCTGACATCCGGCCTCACGGCCGCGTTGAACGCGCTCACCGGCCGCGGCTATTTGAGCGAGGACAACATCTCCGACACGGTGCGGGAAGTTCGGCTCGCATTGCTCGACGCCGACGTTGCGCTCCCGGTGGTGAAGACCTTCACCGACGCCGTCAAGAGCCGCGCGGTCGGCATCGAGGTCACCAAAAGCCTGACCCCCGGCCAGGCCTTCATCAAGGTTGTGCACGAGGAGTTGGTGCGGCTCATGGGGGAGCCCAGCGCGGGTCTCAATCTGCGCGCGCAGCGTCCCGTCGTGGTGATGCTCGCCGGCCTTCAGGGAGCCGGCAAAACCACCACCGCCGGCAAACTCGCGCGCTGGCTGATCGAAAAGCAGAACAAAAAGGTGCTGATGGTGAGCACGGACGTGTACCGGCCCGCCGCCATCGATCAGTTAAGGACCTTGAGCGGGCAGGTGGGGGCCGGATTCGCTTCTGCGAGCGTTGACGAAGCGCCGGTGGCGATCGCCAAGCGCGCCCTCACCGAGGCTACGCTGCAGGCTTACGATGTGCTGCTGATCGACACGGCAGGGCGGCTGCACGTGGACGCCGAAATGATGGAGGAGGTCAAGAACCTCGAGGTTGCCATCCGGCCCCATGAACGGCTGTTCGTCGTCGACAGCATGGCCGGACAGGACGCCGTCAACGCGGCCAAGGCGTTCAACGAGGCGTTGAGCCTGACCGGCGTCATCCTCACCAAGGCAGACGGCGACGCCCGCGGGGGTGCCGCCCTTTCGGTTCGGCAGGTCACCGGCAAACCGATACTTTTCGTCGGCACCGGGGAGAAATCCGAGGCGCTCGAGTTGTTCCTGCCCGAACGCATCGCCTCGCGCATTCTCGGCATGGGAGATGTACTGTCGCTGGTCGAGCAGGTGCAGGGACAGGTCGACCAGCAAAAAGCCGAGAAGCTTGCCAAAAAGATCAGCAAAGGGAAGTCGTTCGATCTCATGGACTTACGCGATCAGCTCAGCCAATTGCAGAACATGGGGGGCATGTCCGCCTTGATGGACAAGCTGCCGGCGCAGCTGCAGGCGAACGCCGCCGCCGCCGCGGGACAGGTAAACCCCAAGGTATTGAAGCGTCAAATGGGCATCATTGATTCCATGACACCGCGTGAGCGGCGGCGGCCGGATATCATCGATGGCTCACGCAAACGGCGCATTGCAGCAGGGGCGGGGGTCCCACTGCCGGAGGTCAACCGGCTGCTGAAACAGTTCGATCAGATGCAAAAGACCATGAAGAAGCTTGCCAAGGGCGGCATGCTGAAGAATTTGATGCGGGGCATGGCGGGGCGCATGCCGCCCGGGTTTGGTCCCTGAGCGCTGAAAGCGGCGCTCGCCCGAGACTGTGCGGGCGGCCTCTGGGGAACAATGCCGGTTCGTTCCGGCTTTTTGTTGCCGAGGCGCATCTATACCCAGTACAATTAGCGGCTTGGCATTGCAAGGTGAAGCATCATGGTGACGATCCGATTGACTCGACGCGGCGGCAAGAAGACGCCGTTCTACCACGTCGTGGTAACCGATAGCCGCAAGCG
>Ga0182030_10024494_pt1 | contig 11081 bp, 9 predicted proteins | sample 812S3MmetaG_FD_121299 | JGI IMG/M metagenome (GOLD analysis project Ga0182030, IMG submission 121299) | Permafrost microbial communities from Stordalen Mire, Sweden - 812S3M metaG (Illumina Assembly) | ecosystem: Environmental > Terrestrial > Soil > Wetlands > Permafrost | place: Sweden... | reverse complement strand
TGATTCTCGAGGAGTTCGGCGTCTCGTGGGTGCGCATCGTGCTTTCGAAGCCCGGCGCCGTTCGAAGCTCCAAGGATGTCGGAGTCGAGCTCGAGCGGGATCGTGCCGCGCTCGAGTCATGGCTCGCCGCGCGCGCCCGGGCGGTCCCGCTGCCACCGGGCTCATGAGTCCATCGTTCGCGGTCGATCTTCCGCTCACCTGGCGCCAGATCGGCGCAATCGGCGACGGGGGCGCCTCGCTGTCGCTGTCTCAGGCTGCCTCGGAGCGCATTGGCGCGGCCCACGCGCTGGTGCAATCGCTGGCCGCCAACGATGTGCGCGCTTACGGCGTCAATACCGGCGTCGGTGCGCTTTGCGATGTCCTCGTATCCCCGGCAAAGCAACGAGCGCTGTCGCGCAACATCATCATGAGTCACGCGGTCGGCGTGGGACCTGCGCTGGAGGCTGCCGCGGTCCGGGCCATCATGGCGGCGGCGGTCAATCACTATGCGCGCGGATACTCCGGGGTACGGGTCGAGCTCGTAATCCGGCTCTGCGAGTTCCTGGACCGCGACTTGATTCCCGAAGTGCCCGCGGGCGGATCGGTGGGTTATCTCACCCACATGGCGCATATTGCGCTGGTGTTGATCGGCGGCGGCCACGCGCGCCTCGGCGGTGCTGGCGCCGGCAGCGGCGCAAATGCGAGTGGCGGCGAACTCATGAGCGGCGCCGCGGCGCTCGCCGCAGCGGGCCTCGAGCCGCTGGTGCTGGAGGCCAAGGAAGGATTGAGTCTCGTCAACGGCCTGCCGTGCGCCACCGGCCTCGCGGCGCTCGCGCTCACCCGCAGCGCGCGTCTGCTCGACTGGGCGGACCTCATCGGTGCAATGACCTTCGAGAACCTGCGCGGACAGGCGGCGGCTTTCGACGCCGAGGCGCTCGGCCTGCGCGCCTCACCCTCTCCCCGGCTGGTGGGCGAGCGCCTGCGCGGATTTCTTTGTGGCAGCGCGATTCTTGCGGCGAGCGCCGGTCGGCGAACCCAGGACCCGTTGAGCCTGCGCGCGATGCCGCAGGTACACGGCGCGGTGCGTGATCAGTTCGCGCAGGCGGCGGGCACGGTCGACGCGGAACTCGCCTCGGTGAGCGACAATCCCGTGGTGCTCGGCACCCCGCAAGCGCCCCGGGCGCTGTCGGAGGCCCATGCGGTGGGCGCGGCCCTGGGACTCGCGGGCGATGCGCTCGGCATCGCCGTCGCCGAGCTGGCTGCCATGTCCGAGCGGCGCATCGATCGGCTGGTCAATCCGCTGTTGAGCGGACTGCCCGCGTTCCTGGCGGCGGACTCGGGTGCCGGCTCGGGATTCATGATCGCGCAGTACACGGCGGTATCCTTGACGGCCGAGAATCGGCGCTGCGCCGCCCCGGCCAGCCTCGATGGCGGAATCACGTCGGGCCTGCAGGAGGACCACCTCGCGCACGCGACCCCCGCCGTCTTGAAGCTTTTGCAGATCGTCGAGAACACCGAAGCCATCCTCGCGATCGAGCTCCTGGCGGCGGCTCAAGGCTACGACCTGGCGCCCGACGCGCCGGCCCGCGCGAGCGCGACCGATGCGGCCTACCGCAGGGTGCGGCAGGTGGTGAGCCTGTATCGAGACGACCGACCGCTCGCGGGCGACATCGATTTGATCCGCCGCATGCTGCGCACGGAAGATGCCGGGGCGCCGTGCTAGATGCCGCGTCCGCCGTCCACGGCGATGATCTGCCCCGTGATGTAGGGCGCGTCCTGGGCGAGAAATAGCGCCGTGCGTGCAACATCCGTGGGGTTGCCGTGACGCTGCAAGGCGGTCTTGCCGATGATCTCGCGTTTCAGCGCCTCGTCGATGTCATGTTCCGGCCAAAGCACCGGCCCCGGCGCGATACCGTTGACCCGGATCTCGGGGCCGAGCTCGCGGGCGAGCGAACGGGTCAGCATCGCGAGGCCCGCCTTGGCGACGCTGTACACCGGGTAACCCTTCAGCGGCCGCAGCCCATGGATGTCGACGATGTTGATGATGAGCCCGCGCCGCTCGGCGAGGCTCGGGACTGCCGCCTGGGCGAGAAACAAGGGTGCCTGCAGATTGGTACCGATGAGGTCGTTCCATTGCGCCCGGGTGATTTCCCCCATGGTGGAGGGAGCAAAGCTCGAGGCATTGTTGATCAGCACATCCACGCCGCCGAACGCTCGAATCGCCGCGTTCACCAGGGTCTCGGGAGCCTCGGCACTCAGCAAGTCCGCGCTGTGCACGGCGGCCGTACCCGGCCGCGCCCGATTGAGCTCCTGTGCCAGGTCCGAGGCCGCCTGCGCAGAGGATCGATAATGAATGAGTACGCACGCCCCGGCGCCATGCAGGGTGCGGGCGATCTCGGCGCCGACGCGCCTCGCGCCTCCGGTGATGAGGACCACTTTGCCGTCGAGCGGAGGGTTGCATGCCGTCATGCGTCGGAACGATACCGGATTGTCCGGCAGGCGGGTACAAGGCGGTCCGGCCATGTCCTTTGAAGCCCCCCCGGGTGCGAGCGGCGGCGCCCTCGGCGAGGAGGCACTCGAGCACGCCGCCAGGATGCGGGAGCGGCTCGCCGGCGAGATTCGAGCGGCCGGGGGCTGGATCGGCTTCGATCGCTATATGGAGACTGCGCTGTACGCGCCGGGTCTCGGCTACTACAGTGCAGGCGCGCGCAAGCTCGGGCCGGGCGGCGATTTCACCACCGCTCCGCAGATCTCGCACCTGTTCGGCGCATGCCTCGCGCGCCAGTGCGCCCAAGTGCTCGAGTCGCTGCAAGGCGGCTCGATCCTCGAGATCGGTGCGGGGACCGGGACGCTCGCGGCAGACATCCTCGCGCGGCTCGAGAGCCTCGGGCAGCTGCCTGCGCAATATTTGATTCTCGATGTCAGCGCCGATTTGCGCGGGCGCCAGAGGCGCACGCTCGAGGAGCGGGTGCCGCATCTCGCCGCCCGGGTCGAGTGGTTGGACAGTGCGCCTGCATCGCAGCTCGATGGCGTGATCCTCGCGAACGAGGTGCTCGATGCGCTGCCGGTGACGCGCTTTCGCTGGTTCGCAACCCACTGCGAGGAACTCGGGGTCAGCATCGAGCGCGATCGGTTCGTGTGGTCGCCGCGGCCGGCTGATACCGGCCTCGCCCAGATCTGCCGCTCGCTCGCGCAGCCCGGCTGGGAGGACGGCTACGTCTCCGAGTACTGCGCGCGGCTTCCTGCGTGGGCGCTCGAGGTCACGCGGGGACTTCGGCGCGGACTTGCGCTGTGGATCGACTATGGGTTGCCGCGCCGGCAATATTATTTGCCCGAGCGCCGCGACGGCACGCTGATGTGCCATTTCCGGCAGCGTGCCCACGATGATCCGTTTTTCGAGCCCGGCTTGCAGGACATCACGGCGTGGGTGGATTTTACGCTGCTCGCCGAGGCTTCCTCTGCGGGCGGATTTACGCTTGCCGGCTTTTGCACGCAATCGTACCTGCTCGCGGCGCTCGGAGTGGATCGGGAAATGGGCCATCTCGCGGCAGGGGATGAGCACCGGTTCGCGCGCCTCGCCAACGAGGCGCGCCGGCTGATGATGCCGGGTGAGATGGGCGAGCGCTTCAAGGCGATGGCGTGGCTGCGCAATCTCGATCTGCCGCTATCCGGCTTCTCGTTGCAGGATCTGCGGCACACGCTGTAGCGTTCCGCTTCGCGTCAGTAGCGCTCGCGAACCCTCGCCACTGCGTCGAGCCGCAGGCGGCTCACGAGCTCGGCAATCGCCGCACCGGAGCGGCCGGAGAGTTCCTCCTGCGTCGGTTTGGCCGCCGCCGCTGCGTCGCGCGCCGCAAGCAGGTAGTCGCGCTGCGGGTAGGTAGCGCTCTGCAAACCCTCGCGGCCCCTCGAGTCCGCCTCGCAGGCCAACAACGCGAGCGCGAATCGCTCCGGCCGGCGAAAGGCGTCAGAGCGTTCCATGAATTCGAGCGCTGTCTTGGCCTTGAGTTCGAAGGCTCGATGAACGATGCCGTGGTAGCGCGCCACGATCACGGCGAGGTCCCTGTAGTCGCCAGGTACCCGCAGCCGTGCCGCGAGCGCCTCGATCAGCGAGACGCTGCGCTCTTCATGGCCGTGGTGCGCGGGCCACGCTGCCTGCGGCGTCTGCGCCTTGCCGAGGTCATGCACCAGCGCCGCGAATCGCACCCTGCAATCGCTGCTCAGAATCGCCGCCTGATCGAGCACCATGAACGCGTGCACGCCGGTATCGATCTCCGGGTGCCAACGCGCCGGCTGCGGGACGCCGAACAGGGCGTCGAGTTCCGGATAGATGCGTTGCAGAGCGCCGCATTCGCGCAGCACCCGGAAGAAAGCGCCGGGCGCAGACTCGCGCAGGGCCTTCTCCGATTCCTGCCAAACGCGCTCGGCCACCAGCGCGTCGACCTCGTCGGCGAGCACCATGCGTTTCATGAGTGCCATGGTGTCGGGCGCCACGCGAAATCCCAGCGGCGCGAAGCGAGCAGCGAAGCGCGCGAGCCTCAGCACGCGCACCGGATCTTCGACGAAGGCATCGGAGACGTGTCTGAGAAGCCGGGCGTCGAGATCGCGTTTTCCGCCGTGCGGATCCAACAGAGTCCCGTCGGGCTGCCTCGCCATGGCGTTGATGGTCAGGTCGCGGCGGCTCAAGTCCTCCTCGAGCGTGACCTCGGGCCCGAACTCGACGCTGAACCCACGATAACCGGGCGCGGTCTTGCGCTCGCGGCGGGCGAGCGCATATTCCTCATGGGTGTCCGGATGCAAGAAGACCGGGAAATCGCGGCCGACCTCGCGGAACTTGCGCCGCTCGAGCTCTTCTCTCGTGCCGCCCACGACGACCCAATCGCGCTCCTTCACCGGCAACCCGAGCAACTCGTCTCGAACGGCTCCGCCGACCAGATACACTTGCATGGGTGCATAGTATCAGCATCAATTGGCGGATCTGCGCGCCCGCCATCGCCGCACTGGCCTCGTCCGTGCTCGGTGGGTGCTATCTCGTGCAGAGTGCGGCGGGACAATTACAGCTCATGTCCAAGCGCAAGCCGATCGCACGCGTCATCGCGAATCCGGCGACTCCTCCCGAGGTCAAGACCCAGCTCGAGGCGGTCGCGCAGATACGGGATTTCGCGATCCGCCGGCTGGGGCTCCCCGACAACGGCAGCTACCGCAGCTTCGCCGACCTCAGGCGGCCCTACGTGGTTTGGAACGTGGTGGCGGCGCCTGAGTTTTCCGTCGATCCGAAGGAGTGGTGCTATCCGATCGTCGGGTGCGTGGCGTACCGCGGATATTTCGTCGAACGCCGCGCGCGCCGCTTCGCGGACGATCTGCGCCACCGCGGGCTCGATGTGACCGTCGGCGGCGTGGCCGCCTACTCGACCCTCGGGCATTTCGACGATCCGATCCTGAACACCATGCTTGGCTGGAGCGATGTCGAGCTCGCCTCGATAATCTTCCACGAGCTCACGCATCAGATGATTTATCTGCCGAACGATGCCGACTTCAACGAGGCGCTCGCGACGACGGTGGAGCAGGAGGGCGTGCGGCGCTGGCTCGAATCGCTCGGCCGCAAACGGGATCTCGAGCACTACCGCGCGTACCAGCAGCGCTTCGCGAAGGTGCTCGGACTTTTGACGCGCGCGAGAGACGGGTTGCGCACGCTGTATGCATCCAGAATCGATCCCGAGCGGATGCGGCGCGAGAAGGCGGCGATCTTCGCCGCGCTCCTTCAGTCCTATTCCGATCTCAAGCAACAATGGGGCGGGGGGGCGCACTTCGACAGCATGTTCGGGGCTGATATCAACAACGCCAATCTCGCCTCGATCGCCACCTACTACGATTGCGTGCCGGGTTTTCGGCGCGAGCTCGAGGCGGCCGGAGGCGATCTCGGTGATTTTTACGCCCGGGTGCGCCGGCTGGCGAAGCTCGACCAAACGCAGCGGGACGCCCTGTTGTGCGGAGCGCGCTGATGGGTGACGCCCCGTCGGAGGATTTCATCCGGCACGGCACGCCGGCTTTTCGCCGCACCAACCTCGCGCTGTTCGCGGCCGGCATCGCGACGTTCGGCCTCTTGTATTGCGTTCAGCCGCTGATGCCGGAATTCAGCCGGCGATTCGGTGTGAGCGAGGCGGTGAGCGCGCTGTCGCTGTCGCTGCCCACCGGCGTAATGGCCGTGGCGCTGCTGTTCGCAGGCGCCCTGTCGGACGCGCGGGGACGCAAGGGAATCATGGCCGCATCGACTCTCTGTTCCGCGCTGCTGACGCTGCTCACCGCGGTGGCGCCCGGGTGGCTCGCGTTGCTGACGCTGCGCGCGCTGCTCGGCATCACGCTCTGCGGGCTGCCGGCCATCGCCATGACCTACCTCAGTGAGGAGGTGCACGCGGAGTCCATCGGTCTCGGCATGGGCTTGTACATTAGCGGCAGTGCGGTGGGCGGCCTCGGAGGCCGGCTGCTGACGGGCATCGTGGCGGATTTCTTCGGCTGGCGCTGGGCGATGGCGGCGATGGGAGCTGTGGGGTTGGCCTGTGCGGTGGTGTTTTCGCGCAGCCTCCCGCCGTCCCGGCGCTTCGTGCCGCAGCCGCTCGAGCTCAAGGTCTTGATGAGGCGATTCGCGGGGACGTTGTCGGATCCGGGATTGCCATGGCTGTTCGCGGAAGGCTTCGTGCTGTTGGGGGCCTTCGTCACCATCTACAACTACATCGGTTATCGCCTCATGGCGCCGCCCTACGCGTTGAGCCAGTCCGCGGTGGGCCTGTTGTTCAGCGTTTACCTGGTCGGCACGTTCAGCTCGACCTTCATCGGGCATCTCGCCGGTCGTCGCGGACGGCGCAAGGTGCTGTGGACCATGTTCGTCATCATGCTGGCGGGGCTGGCGCTGACCATGGCGGGTTCGCTCACGCTGATCATCGCGGGAATGGCGGTGATCACGTTCGGATTCTTCGGCGGTCATTCGATCGTTTCGAGCTGGGTGGGCCGGCGCGCGGGAAACGCCAAGGTGCAGGCAAGCTCGATGTATTTGTTCGCCTACTATCTGGGATCGAGCTTCGCGGGGGCCGCCGGCGGGTTGTTCTACGCCGCGCATGGGTGGGCGGGAGTCGCCGCCTTCGTCGCCACGCTGTTCGGCCTCGGGCTTTTGTTCGCGTGGCGGCTGTATTACCTGGCGCCGCTCGCCGTCGCGCCCCCGGCAGGAACCGCGGAACCGCCGCTTCCTTGAGGAAAGAATTCTATGATCGGCCGGTCGCGGCCCGGTCGATGCTGAGTCTTGCGTTATCCTCCAGCGCGCCGACGTATTGGCGCGCGGATGCGGCCATGGAATGCGGCTTGAGCTTGAGCCTTTCGAAGCCATCCTCGGTGCATACGCTGTCGACCTTGAGAGATCGATAGTTGTCGCTGGAGAATGGACGGCCAGGCACCAAGTCGAACACGGCAGCCTCCAGGCGCCCGAGAACAGTCGGCAGCCCCGCGATCCAGCGGCGCCGACCCGTGACCTTGGCGACCAATTGCACCACCTCGCGCAGCGTGTAGATCTGCGGCCCGCCGAGCTGATAAGTCTGGCGGCTCGATGCGCCCCCGCGCAAGCAGCGCAGCATGGCGTCGACCACATCGTCGACGAACACGGGTTGGAAACGCGCGTTGGGCCGGGCGAGAGGCAGCACGCCCGGCGCGGAGCCGAGCAGGCTGGCGAACCGGTTCAGGAAGGTGTCGCCGGGGCCGAACATGACCGAAGGTTGGAAGATGGTCCAGTCGAGCGCCCCGCTCTGTTCGCGGATCAACTTCTCCGCTTCGCCCTTGGAGCGCAGGTAATAGCTCGGCGCATCGACGGCGGCGCCGAGCGCCGACACCTGGAGGAGCCGCCCCACGTTCGCCGAACGAGCCGCGAGCAGCAGCGCACGCGTGAGCTCGGTGTGCGCGCGCCGAAAGCCCGCGCCGCCGAACCAGCGCTCGTTCAAGATGCCGATCAGATTGACGACGACATCCTTGCCGCGCAGGCGCTCCGAGAGCTGCGCCTCGTCGTACACGTCGCAGTTCTCCAACATCAGGCCGGGCAACACCAGCAGGTGCTTGTGGCGTTCCCGGTCGCGGGACAACACCGTCACCCGATGATTGTCCTTGAGAAGACGCGCAGTCAGGCGCGTGCCCAGAAAGCCGGTGCCCCCCAGAATGCAGATGGATAACGGCTTCATTACGTCTCAGCGGATCGGGATGAGGAGCGTGGAGGCGCCGCGCCGGACGTTGCGCATCAACAAGTTCACGCCCTTGGCCGCCTCGCGAAAGGTCTTGATGCTCGACACCGGCGTGCGGCCGATGCCGACGATCAAATCATTGGACCTCAAGCCCGCGACCGAGGCGGGACTGCCGTCGGTGACGCCGCGCACGAGCACGCCGCTGCCGTCGGGGGAGTCGGTGAGATCCGCCCCTTCCAGGCCGTGGTGGATATCGGTGGCGTTGGCGGATTCGGAATTCTCGCGCTCTGCGACCAGCGAGGTGACCTTGCGGGGCTTGCCGTCGCGCAACAATCCGATCTCGACCTGGTCGCCAATCTGCAGCATGCCGATGGAGTTGCGCAGCTCATGCGCATTCTTCACGGGAGCGCCGTTGATCGAGACGATGATATCGCCGGTCTTGACGCCCGCGCGCTCCGCCGATGAGCCCTGACTCACGCCCGCAACCAGAGCGCCGCTCGCGTCGGCGAGACCGAATTCCTTGGCGATGTCCGGCGTCACGTCGTAGATGTTGACGCCGAGAACGCCGCGCTTCACCTGGCCGTACTTGATCAGCTGGTCCATCACTCCCTTGGCCATGTTGACGGGAATGGCGAAGCCAATGCCGATGTTGCCGCCACTGCCCGACAGGATCGCGGAGTTGATGCCGACCAGCTCTCCTTTGAGATTGACCAGGGCACCGCCCGAATTGCCGGGATTGATGGAGGCATCGGTCTGGATGAAGTCCTCGTACCCGTCCGGATTGATGCCGGTGCGGCCGAGCGCGCTGACGATGCCGGCGGTGACGGTGTGCTGCAAGCCGAACGGGTTGCCGATCGCCACCACATAGTCGCCCACCTCCAGATGTGAGGAATCGCCGAGCGCCATGGCGATGAGGTTCGGCTGCTTGGCCTGAAGCACCGCGATGTCCGCGCCTTCGTCGGACCCGATCACCTTCGCCGGAAAAGTGCGGTTGTCGAGCAGCGTCACCGTGATTTCGTTGGCGTTCTCGATGACGTGGAAATTGGTGATGATGTAGCCGTTCTTGGCGTCGACGATCACGCCCGAGCCCGCGCTCTGAAACGGCCTCTCGTGCGGCTTCGAGTCCGGCGGTACGTTGAAGAATTGGCGGAAGAAAGGATCGTCCAGCAACGGATTGCGCTGACCCGGCTTCTCCTTGATGGTGCCGCGAGTGGCGATGTTGACGACCGCCGGCGATACCCGCTTGACTATGGGAGCGAGTGAGGGCATCGGCGCGGCATCGGGTGCCGGGAGCGGCGCGGTCACCGCAGCGAAAGCCTGTGGCGCGGACAGTCCGAGAGCGAGCACTGCCGCCGCCAGTCCAAAACGCAGATTCATGCGCGATCCTTATATCCAGATGACTCGTCGGGCCGGCCACATAAAGAGGGGCCGGACGATGAGTCCGGCCCCTCGCGTCGTCGCCCGAAGCCCGCGATTTTACACCGTAAGATCGCGGGCTGCGGACTCTCTTAGGCCGCTTCGACCGTAATCCGTTGCGGCTGCACTTGGGCGAGCTTCGGAATCGTGACTTCGAGCACGCCGTGGGCGGACTTGGCCTTGATGTTCTGCACATCCGCCAATTCCGGCAGGCTGAAGCGCCGCTGGAATTCACCGGTGACGCGCTCGACGCGGCGATAGCCGTCGCGATCCTCGCGCTTCGTATCCTCGCGGCGTCCGCGAATCGTCAGCACGCCCTGCTCGGAAGTAATCTCCACCGCTTTCGGATCGACGCCCGGCAGATCCAGGTGCAGAAGAAATCGATTGTCCTCCTCGTGAATGTCGACGGGCGGCAGCCACGCGCCGGAGTCAGCCGCAGTCGCGGCCTGGGGGGCGCCGAACAGACGGTCGATGTCTCTCTGGAAACGGTTCACGAGCGACCAAGGCTCGTATCGCACGACAGTCATGATGCTCTCCTCTTAAATGATGATGTTGATGAAACGAACAAGAAAAAGCGCTTGGTACCCAAAGTTGGGACGCTGCCGATCATTTCAACCGCCATCACGCGTTAGCGAGGGAAAAATGGCATGTGCGATTTCGCCAATGTCAATGGGACATATTGTGAATAAGATGTGGACCACAATATATTGAGATTACGAATTCTCCCCCTTGACCTGAAGAACCCGAAGTGTAGTAAGAAAATTTCTCGGAACAATCCCCTAATATTATGAATTTATTAATGTTTTTAGGTCGAAAATTAGCTTAAAAAATTCTTGACGCTGATCATAGTCAAGTCTTAACCTTCCACTCCGAACACAATATGTTGTGGTCGGAAAGTCGCGAAAGTCTCCATTCATCCCTGATCCGACCGCAAGGCCGTTTTCTCGCCCGGGACCACCGCAACTTGTCTTTCACTGTCGCGCCATAATTATAAGGGAGCGGTTTTAAACCCATGAATACGGTGGTTCAAATACAGCCCAAAGACGTCGGAAGTATTCCTTATCAAGAAGCGTCCTATGACATCTGGGATAAGAAATACCGGCTGATCGCGAAGGACGGGTCGCCGGTCGACCGGTCGATGGACGACACGTACAAGCGCGTGGCGCGTGCGCTCGCGGACGTGGAATCCGCGGAGCTGCGCGAGCAGTGGTACGAATCCTTTTTATGGGCGTTGCGTCACGGCGCGATCCCGGCCGGCCGCGTCACATCCAACGCCGGTGCGCTCGAGCACAAGCCCGCCACCTCGACCATCAACTGCACGGTATCGGGCACGATCCGCGACTCGATGGACGACATCTTGAACAAGGTGCACGAGGCGGGGCTCACGCTCAAGGCGGGCTGCGGCATCGGCTATGAATTCTCGACGCTGCGGCCGCGCGGCGCCTATGTGACCGGCGCGGGCGCGTACACCTC
>Ga0182030_10024493_pt1 | contig 11082 bp, 13 predicted proteins | sample 812S3MmetaG_FD_121299 | JGI IMG/M metagenome (GOLD analysis project Ga0182030, IMG submission 121299) | Permafrost microbial communities from Stordalen Mire, Sweden - 812S3M metaG (Illumina Assembly) | ecosystem: Environmental > Terrestrial > Soil > Wetlands > Permafrost | place: Sweden... | reverse complement strand
CCGCGTCCATCTGGCCAAGATGCTCAAGACCGGCGCCAACCTGTTGCTGCTCGACGAGCCGACCAACGACCTCGACGTCGACACGCTGCGCGCGCTCGAAGAGGCGCTGCTGGATTTCGCCGGCTGCGCGGTGATCATCAGCCACGACCGCTTCTTCCTCGACCGCATCGCCACCCACATGCTCGCCTTTGAGGACGACAGCCACGTCGAATGGTTCGAGGGCAATTTCGCCGACTACGAGGAAGACAAGAAGCGGCGGCTGGGCCTCGACAGCATCATCCCGCACCGGCTGAAGTATAAGAAGTTTTCAAGGTAGAGGCTGTAGCCGCTCGGCGAGCGCGGCGGGAGCGCCCCTCTGGAGCGACGCTTTACGAGCCTGTGGACGTGGGCTATGCGCCGAAAATCCATCCTTCGACGATCGCCGCCGCGCGCTCGTCGTCCGTGAGTTCGGGGTGGAAGTGCTGATCGAGCTGTCCGCTGCGATCCGCGCCCGCCATCCACGCTGCGACGCGATAGGCGTCCTGTTGATGGGGGTTGAGCCCCTTGAGCGGAACGTCTTCTTTCCAGAGGGCAGGATAGACCTCCGCGACCACTGAGCGCCCGGCAGGGATGGTCCAGCCGTCGAATGGCCAAAAATGAACCTTCGCGCCGAGCCGCTGACGGATCGCAAGGAGCCACGGAAGGCCTGCGTGGGTCGAATGCGCGACCGAGCCCGGCACACCAAAATGAAAGACGGACTTTGCGCCGCTCGCTCTCTCATCGGTGCGCCGCCGCCATTTTGACTCCCCCTTTCGCGCGGAGGCGTCGAGAAGGGACGTGACGGTCTTACCGCTTTCGTCGGTCGGCCAGTGATGCCGAAAATCATCCAAGAAAGACGGCCAATTCCGATCAAGGCCATGTTTGTCGAAGTAGGAAAGCGGAAATGAAAAGGCGTGGTCGATCCCGACCAGAGTTGCCGGTCCGCTTTCAAGCTCTTTGATCAGCCATTCAGCAAGGTCGCGGCGCGACCAACGGCCCGCCGACGCCGGAAGAATCTCTGTCGGCTGGCATCGGCCATCCGCCGCGTAGACTCGAATGCCGGTCAATCGCGATAGCGGGGTTCCAGCACCGGAATAGTCGACGCCGACGTATCGCGCGAACATCCGAGCGGGGGCCAAGATACCAGCAGCTAAGGCCAGCTCGCGCTCGTCGCGCATGCGCCTAACGATGTCGACTGCAGGTTCGACGAGCTGCGGCCGATCCTGGGCGCCCTCTGTAGCCTCTTTGACGAGTTCAGACGGAGGAGCGGCGGCCGTGGAGGCCGAGGGCTTCAACTCGACAACCGGCTTACCATCGCGAGTGATTGTCACGTCTTCGCCTGCCAGCGCCGCCTCGATGAGCCTTGGCAGATGTTCACTTGCCTCTGCGATCGAATAGCGCGCCAATGCCGCCTCCGCGTTCGAGAGGATGCGTGGCGCCGGGGCGAAGGTTCGGCAAGCGAACGCGCTCCGCCTTGCGCCAATCGAAAAAGTCAGCCGAGTTCGCTCGCTCCCAAAAGGCGCGCTCTTCCGCCTCATCGGTGAAGGTGGGAATCATCCTAAGCGCTCTGCGCATGGGCTGCCTCTCGGTTGATATTTGACGTGAGCCACGTCGAACCGCCGGCGTCAAGGCCGCGCAGCGAAGCGGCGCGCCCGCGAAGAGGGCTTGGCCTGGACGCCGAGCACGGATCAGGCACTTGGGCATAAACGCCGCGTGTCTTGCTTCTCGGGCTGCCGGCCGCGCTCGCCAGCCCCTCAGTTCCCTTGCCGCAGCCCCTCTGCCCCCGGCGCGTCCTCGCGCACTTGCACGACGGCGAACTTGTCGGCGTAGAGGCGGCGCCAGCCGGGTTCGCGGTCGATGACGGCGACGATCGGCTCCCTCGGCGGGAAGATCGTCCAGGCGACCCCCCAGCGCGTCAGCGCGTCGTCCAGTGCGCTTCTGTCGCCGGCGGCGATTCGGCCGTAGAGGTCGAGGAAGGCGTCGCCGTACAGGTCGGCGCGGCCGTCGACGAACGGCCTGACGCCGGCGCCGATCAGATAGCCGCCGAAACCGTAGCCGTTCAGCACGGGCTCGCCGCGCAACGGCGGCGGCACGGCGCTGAGCGCCGCGATCGGCGACGACGCCGAGTCGTGGCGCACGATCGGCGCGGCGAGCCGCGCGCCGGCGAGCACCAGCGCCACCGCCGCGGCGGCGAGAACGATCGCGCTCGAGGCGGGCGTCAGCCTCCGCGGCGCGGTCTGGCCGAGCGCGGGGCGGATCGCCGGGGCGAGCAGCATCGGCGCGAGCATCGCCAGCAGCGTCTGGTGGCGACCGTGCTGCAGCGCCATGTGGATGAGCCCGACCAGCAGCGCGACGCGCAGCCAGGGCAGGCGGGTCGGCCGCAGCAGCGCGAAGGCGACCAGCGCCAGCAGCGCCAGCTCCATCGGACCGGGATGGGCGAAGTTCTCCGGCCGCCATTCGCCGATCTCGTCGAGATGCGCGAGGCCGATGAGCCGCACGGGGAACAGGAGCCCCTCGACGCCGAACGGCGTCAGCGCCGCCGCGGCGATGCTGGCGAGAGCGAACAGGCCCCAGTCGCGGATCACGCTCAGCCGCGCCTCGGGCGCGGCGGCGAGCAGCGCCTCGAGCGCGAAGGGCGCGATCAACGCCAGGCCGAAGGCGAAGCCGCCGTGCAGATTGGCCCACAGCGCCATCGGCGCGACGAGGACGATCGGCGGCGCGCGGTCCGCCTCGCGCGCGGCGAACAGCGCGTCGGCCCACAGCGCCAGCAGCGGCAGCGCCAGGATATGCGGCCGCGCCAGCAGGCTCGGCGCGACCAGCAGCGCCGCGAGCGCGACGAGGGCGAGCAGGGCGATTCCGGAGAGATCGCGGGCGGCGCGCCGCGCCATGACGAAGATCGCCGTCGCCGCCGCAGCGCCGGTCAGCAGCGCGACGCCGCTCCAGCCGGCGGCGCGATAGGCGAGCGCCATCAGGACTTCGGAGAGCCACTCATGCGCGATCCACGGCTGGCCGGCGAAGGTGTAGGAGAAGGGATCGACGCGCGGGATCGCGCCATGGGCGAGGATCCACTGGCCGGTCGCGACATGGGTCCAGGTGTCGCCGTCGTTGAGCGCCGCCGGCGAGAAGGCGGCGAGCGCCAGCAAGGCGAAGGCGATCAGCAACGGCGCCGGCTCGAACGGACGCGTCGCCGCGTCGGCCGGCGCAGCGGCGGAGGAAAGGGCGATCGACATGCGCCTGAGCTTGCCAAAGCCGCGATAACGTCTGGTTAAGGATCGCTTGACGCCTGCCGCTTCGGCCGCGTCAAGTCGCTGAGCGTCGCGGGAGCGATCATGCCGCAAATCACCGCCGCGCCCTGCAGAGGGGTCTCAGCACGGAGGCTGGAGAAATTGGCGGAGACGGAGTCCGCCTCACTATCGTCGAAGCTCGTTTCTACGCGTTCGCCAGCGTCTCAAAAATTGGCGGAATTGCAGGGGTTTTGTCGACACATTGTCTTAGGCGATCTCTTGACGTCTCCCCAAAGCGCGGTGCAATATTGGGGCCGGCATTAGGGCCTCATTGGGGCCGATGCGCGGGGGCGGACATGGCGCGGGCGATCCACAAGCTCACAGCGCGGGCGGCCGAGACGATTTCCAAGCCTGGCCGACATGGCGACGGCGGCGGCCTCTACCTGTCAGTTTCAGCCGATGGTCGGCGCCGGTGGGTCTTCCTCTACACGTGGCGTGGCAAGCTTCGCGAGGCCGGCTTGGGCTCGGCGAGCAAGGGCGGCGTCACCTTAAAGGCGGCGCGCGATAAGGCGGCCGAAGGTCGCGCGTTCGTCAAGGCCGCCGTTGATCCAATCGCCGAATGGAACAGGCCGGAAGCCGAAGCGGTCCCCACGTTCGCCAAGATGGCTGACGACTATGTCGACGCGCAAAAGGGCGGCTGGCGCAACGAAAAGCATCGCGCGCAATGGACTATGACGCTGACCAGCTATTGCGAGGCGATCCGCAACACGCCCGTAGACGAGATCGACACCGAAGCCGTGCTTTCCGTTCTAAAGCCGCTTTGGGCGCGAGCGCCGGAAACGGCCTCACGCCTGCGTGGGCGCATCGAAGCGGTCTTAGATGCGGCCAAGGCGAAAGGACACGTCGGACGCAACGAGGCCAATCCAGCGCGCTGGCGCGGCCATCTGGACAAGCTGTTGCCGAAGCGGTCGAAGCTCACGCGCGGCCATCATGCGGCCATGCCCTATAAGGACGTTCCCAAATTCATCGGCGAGCTAGTTTTGCGAGAGGCGACGGCGGCGCGTGGGCTGGAATTCTGCATTCTGACGGCGACCCGGACCTCGGAAGCGCTGCAAGCGCGTTGGAGTGAATTCGACCTCGACGACAAGCTTTGGATTTTGCCGGCCGAGAGGACGAAAGCGGGGCGCGCACATCGCGTTCCATTGTCAGATCGCGCCATGAACATCCTGCGGGAAATGGAGAAGGCCAAGGCCGGCGACTACGTGTTTCCGGGCAATCGGGCCAAGCGTCCGCTATCGAATATGGCTTTTGAAATGCTGCTGCGCCGCGCCAAATCGAAATTCACAGCGCACGGCTTCCGAAGCTCGTTCCGCGATTGGGCGGGCAACGAAACGCATTTCCCGCGCGAGCTGGCGGAGCACGCGCTCGCCCATGTCATCGGCGACAAAGCCGAACAGGCTTATCGGCGATCGGACGCGCTGGCGCGTAGGCGCGAGCTGATGGACGCTTGGGCGCGCTACTGCGACGGCGCGGCGGCCGACAATGTGGTCGCGCTAAAGCGCCCAGCGTAAGGTCAATGCCAACTGCGGTGTTTCGCATCGGCTGCGGAAGCCGACGAGACCCGGCCGCAAATGATCGCGGGCCGCGCGTTCGAACGCGCGGCCGCCTTCGATCGGAGAACTCCAATGCCGTGGTGGCCCTTCATCTTATTCGTCCTGTTGCTATTCGTGGCGGCGGGCGGTGGTCCATTTTGGCTGGTGGTCTTTTTCCTTACGACGCTTGTGTTTATTGTCTTCGCGTTGGTTTGCTGGTTGATCGGCGAGTGGTTTGAACACCGCGCCGATCGCGACTGGGACAAGCAGGTGGAGGCGCACGGCATCGAGGAGGCGCATCGCGCGGCGCTGGTCGACCTCAAGCCCAAGCCGCCAACCCGCGCGAATTTGGCTATCGCAGTCGTCGGACTTTTGGTGCTGTCGGCGCTGGCCATCGATGCCGTCTGGCGCTTCATCGCGGCGATGATCGCGGCGCAATGAGCCTCGCGCCCATCGGCCGACGGCCAGCCCACGCCTGCCATTCGCGCGTGCTCGCCGACGCTGTAAAAGCTTTTGCACTGCTGCCGTTCGTCACGCTGATGGTCGGCATAGCCCTGCGAGGGAGCGGCGGGCGACAATGTTGTGGCGCTCAAGCGGCGGGCGTGAATTCAACATCGGCTCGCACAGTCATAGGGCGTAACAGGCGTACCTGGCGTAACATAAGGCGTCGTGGGCGTTGCGACGCGCGGGGTGCTACGCCACAGAACCGCTGGGGAGGTCGAGGTGGATTGGAGTCGAGGCCTGTTTCGGCTGTGGGTCGCCGCTTCCGCAGCTTGGGTGCTAGTGATTTGCGTTACGTCCGGCCCCTCATACGTCGCAGAACTGAGAGCGGTTTCGAGTCCGACAGCTTCTCAAACCACCGAACGCTTCATCTTGCCGAGCGACAGGGATGAACTCCAAACCGATGAGGAAGTCGGCTTAAGCCAGCCGACGACCATTGGCGTCGTCGCCAACGCCGCGAAAGTATTCGCGCTTCCGCCGCTGATCCTACTGGCGGTTGGTATGACTTTGCGGTGGGTTGCGGTGGGATTTCGGCGCGAGCGCAGTTGACGGCTGAAGAGCTGGCCAGAAATTCGCCGCCGCAGGCGGTTGCGCCCGAAAGCCGTTGCCCAAATTCTGACGCCATCTGAGGCGCATACGTCCGCTCTCGCGGGGGCTAGGCCGGCCAGCCGAAAGCGGGGTTGCACCCCCCGTTGCCCCCGCTCAGCGAGGTGCGCGAGGTGCAGCGCGATGGATGATGGCCGAAGCCGAGCGGACGCGCTTAGGAAAGCTCGCATTGAGCGGTTTGCCAAACGTCAGCGTCAGGTTCACGCGTGGGTCAATTTAGCCGAAATCGCCGAATACTGCGCAAGAGAAGGCGGCTCCATCGTGCCTGACGAGACGAAACGCGTCCTCGCCTATGACGATTTGACACAAGAAATATTGAACGGCGCATTCGAAGAAAATGGCCGCTCAACGGTTCTATTTCTTAACCCAGGTGTGAGCAAAGCGCGCCTGACCCGAGATTGGTTAAAGGACATCATCGAGTTCAATTATGACGGGGATGGCGGTCGGCGCGGGTATCTGCCCTATTGCTGGGCTCGGCGTGAGTTGGTCGAACGCTGGTTCGAACGGCGGCGGCTTGCGAAGCCTGCCGAGTGGTTTGCGGCGCGCTCTTCGTCGGCGGACGCAAACGCACAGAGACGGAAGCCATCGAAGGCGACGGAGGCGGCGCAGGCATTGCGCCGGCTTTTTCCCTGCGGCCGCCCGTCGCTCAATCTTAAAGAACTGGCGCACGAATTGAGCATCAAAGCGCCGGAGATTGGAGCAGTTTCCCCCCGCACCCTTAGCCGCGCGAGCGCTTTGGCTTGGCAGCCCGCTACGCATAAGCGCGCCAAATAGCGCCAACGCACGCCTGGCGCGCTTTGGCGCGCGACAGGCCGAATGTTGTGGATACCTTCTGTGACCGCAAACGACGCCCTGGAATCAGCCGGGGCGTCCTGAGAGGCGGTCATGTCAAACGACTCTGGCGCTCTTCAACGCCGCGCCCTTTCCGTTCGCGAGGCGGGGCGCGCATGCGGCCTTAGCCGCGCGACGATCTATCGGCTCATTGCTGCCGGCAAGCTGTCGACGTTGAAGATCGGCGCTCGCCGGCTCGTCCCGGTCGGCTCCCTCGACGCCCTTTTGAGCGGGGGCGCGAAATGAAATCAAAAGAAAAGCCGGCCCCGCGTCTTGCGGCGTTGGAACGCTTCGGCGGGGCCATCGGATGAACGGCCCTATCGACTTCGCCGAAATCAACCGTGCGGCCTTGGCTTCCTTCCCCGCCGTCTTGGCGCGCATTCTGCCGGGCGGCAAGCGCTTCGGCGCTGAAATCGTCGCGCTCAACCCCAAGCGCGCCGATCGCCGGCTTGGAAGCTTCAAGGTCAATCGCTTCAACGGCCGTTGGGCTGATTTCGCCACCGGCGATAAGGGAGGCGACCCGGTTTCGTTGGTCGCCTATCTCGCGGGTGTCTCCCAAGCCGAAGCAGCGCGGTTGCTTGCGCAAATGCTTGGGCTGGAAACCGGGGGACGTCGCCATGGATAGCGCCTTCGATTCATTCGCGCCTCTGACGCCATCGGAGCGTGCGGATGCAGCGCGGCAAACCGAACAAGCGCCATGCGAGCAAAGCGCGTCTCCGACCTGCCCGCCGGCCGACGCCGAACCAGGAGCGACGGCCGCGGCGCGGCTCTACGGGCGCAAGCCCGATGGGCTCTGGCGCTATGCCACCGCTCAAGACGAAACCGCGTTCTACGCCGCGCGCTGGAATCAGGCAGGCGGGGAAAAGACGTTCCTGCCGATCTCATGGCGGGATGGCGGCGGCTGGCAATTCGCCGCGTGGGTGGATCATCGGCCGCTCTTCAACCTTCCCGATCTCGTGGCGAAACCGAATGCGATGGTCGTCGTTTGTGAGGGCGAGAAAGCGACCGAAGCGGCGGCGGCGATCTTCGCCAACAGCGTCGTCACCACGTCCAGCGGGGGCGCTGGGGCCGCTACCAAAACTGATTGGACGCCGCTTGCTGGCCGGTCGGTACTCATCTGGCCTGACAACGACGCGGCGGGCGCCAACTTTGCGCACCAAGTCGCGACGATCCTCGCGGCGCTTGAATGTTCTATTGAGATTATCGACGCGATGGCGCTGGCGTCGATCAATCCGGCCGGCGGCGCTTGCGAGCCACGCGACAAATGGGATGCGGCTGATGCCACGGCGGAATGGCCGGACCTTGCGGCGCTGCGCAAGAGCGCGTCCGGGCTGCGCAAGCGGTTCGACCCCGGCCCGGCATACCTGTCCTACGGGCGTTTCAAGATGGCGGCGGACGGCTTGCACGTCGAAATCGAAAAGGGGCGAGGTGGCAATAAGACGACAGAATGCGAATGGGTTTCCGCGCCGTTTGAAATCCTTGGCGCCTGCCGCGATCCCGATGGGCGCGGCTGGGGCAAGTATCTCAGGTGGCGCGACGGCGACGCGCGTGCGCACGTCCAGCATGTGACTGACGCCGCGTTGCAAGGCGATCCCGCGGCGGTTTGCGCCTCCCTTGTCGACGGTGGTTTGCGGATCAATCGAGCCCAGCAACGGCCTTTCGCCTCTTATCTCGACGGGGCGAGCGTCAAAGGTCGCGTGACGATCATTCTGCGGACGGGCTGGCACGAGATCGGCGGCCAGTCAGTCTTTGTCTTGCCGGTCGAAACGATCGGGCCGCGTGGCTCCGAAACCGTCATTCTCGACGGCGCAGCGCATGGTCCCTATGACGCGCGCGGATCGCTCAAAGACTGGCAGGCAGGCATAGGAAAACTGGCGAGCGGCCATGCTTTGCCGATACTCGCCATATCGGCTGCGCTGGCCGGGCCGCTGTTGTATCTGGCGGGGCAAGAGGGCGGCGGTGTCCATTTTCAGGGGCCGTCAAGCCGGGGCAAGACAACGCTGTTGCAGGCCGCCGCGAGCGTCTGGGGGCGTGGCAACTCGCCGGGCTATGTAAGGGCATGGCGCGCGACGGCGAACGGCTTGGAAGGCGCCGCCGCGAGCGCGACGGACACCGTCCTTATTCTCGACGAATTCAGCCAGGTGGACGGCCGCGAGGCGGGCGCCGTTCTCTACTGTCTGGGCAACGGCGCTGGGAAGGTTCGAGCCGCGCGTGACGGCGCGATGCGTGAGCCGAAAACCTGGCGCGTCATGGTGTTGTCGACGGGCGAGACAACTGTTGCCTCCAAGCTGGCGGAAGATCGGGCTGGCAAAGCCCGTGCTGGCCAATTGGTGCGCATGCTGGACGTTCCGGCCGATCGCGGGTTTGGGGTTTTCGATCATGCCGGCCCGGACGATGATGCGGGCAAGTTGGCCAAGACATTCAAGCAAGCTGCGAATTCGGCTTATGGCGCCGCGGGGCCGGAATTTGTACGCCGACTCATCACTGAACAAGTAACGGGCGACGACGTGCGCAGCCTCGTTGCCGACTTTGTTTCCGCGCACGTGCCGGCCGGCGCGGATGGCCAAGTCGATCGGGCGGCGCAGCGGCTCGGCTTGATTGCAGCGGCGGGCGAATTGGCGATCTTGTTGGGCGTGGCGCCTTGGCGCGAAGGCGAGGCAACGGCGGCGGCGACTTGGGCGCTCGCACAATGGATAAGCCAGCGCGGCGGAACGGAACCGGCGGAAGCCCGGCAAGCCGTTGAACAGGTGCGGCGCTTTATCGAGGCGAATGGCGACTATCGTTTCGAGCCGTTGGACAACCCCGAGGCTCGCAACGTTCCAAACCGGGCCGGCTGGCGCAAGGGCGACGGGGCGGAGCGCGAATGGCTCATTCCGCCGGAGACGTGGAAGGGCGAGATTTGCGCTGGGCTTGATCCGAAATTCGTCGCCAAGACGCTTTGCGAAGCGGGAATCTTGGCTCGCGCCGGCGATGGCTTCCAACAAGTGCGTAAGATCGGCGGAACGTCCAAGCGCGTCTTCGTGATCGGCGCGGCAATCTTTGACGGGGGCGGCCGTGAGGGCTGATCTTGTCGCGCGTCTTCGTCGGACGATGCGAGGGGAAGGCGTCGCCGAGAACAGCGTGACGGGCGTAGTAGCCGTAACCGCCACGTCCGGGTTACGCCAGAGACCCCAGCAATTACGCCAGTTACGCCAGTTACGCTTCGAAAATGGCAGTTGGCAGAAGAGCGCAAACGCGGGCGTATCTGAGCCCGCAACCGAGCCGACTGGCGGCGACTTCGACGCGATTGAAGAGCGCGCGGCGCTCGTCTCTGAAACTTGCCCGGCGCCATTCGTCGATGCGTTCGCCCGCCTGAATCATCAGAAGCCCTCCGCGGTTTCGGCCGCGCGCTGGCGGCTCGCGCTCGATGACGGCGGTCGGTTTCTCGACGCCTGGGGCCCCGAGGCAGCCGCGCTGCGATGGACGCCTGGCGACCTGTTCGACGCGATGAGTGGACTCGTATGGCGATTGACTGGCGAATGCGTCGAGGCGATCGGCGAGGATCACTTCCGGCTGAGCGACGGCCGCACGATCAGGCGGATTCCGTTGGCGAACGAATTTCAAGCGACCTGAGGTGTATTGCAATGGGTAAACAGACAGCCAGGGAACAACCCAAAGCGGCCGAGCGCGGCATTGTGCCGGACGTGAGCGGCAACCCGTCTGGGCGGTCGAAAGACTCGCGCGACAAGACGACGCTCGCCATCGCGGCGTTGCTTGAGGGCGAAGCCGAAGGCTTGACCCGCAAGGCCATCGAGCGGGCGTTAGAAGGCGACGCCACGGCCTTGCGCCTTTGCCTTGAGAGGCTGACGCCGCCGTGCAGAGACCGGCCAACGCCCTTCGATATGCCGGCAGTGACGGAAGCCGCCGATGCGCGGGACGCCTTTGCCGCCGTCCTGCGTGCCATCGCCGAGGGCAGTATGACCCTGAGCGAAGCCACCACTGCGGCGAAGCTCATTTCCGACTTCGTGGCGGTCGATCGCAAGACTGAAACGGATCGCAAAATGCGCGCTCGAAAAGTCGACGGGCCGAGACCTTTGCTTAAGACGCCGCGCCGAATCTAGAATTGGGATGACAGGGGCAAGCTATGGCGCGATGGCGCGAGCGGGTCCGGCTAGAGGACGGGTTGAAGCTCGACTTGAACACGCTCATTCGCGATGGCTTCGGCAAAACCGGCGAAGCAAGGTTTCAGTCGATTTGCTGGCGTCGGGTTTCGTCAGGCGAGATCATTGCGTCCGGCTTCCTCGAAATGGCGTTGAATGACGAACCTTTTG
>Ga0182030_10024490_pt1 | contig 11082 bp, 7 predicted proteins | sample 812S3MmetaG_FD_121299 | JGI IMG/M metagenome (GOLD analysis project Ga0182030, IMG submission 121299) | Permafrost microbial communities from Stordalen Mire, Sweden - 812S3M metaG (Illumina Assembly) | ecosystem: Environmental > Terrestrial > Soil > Wetlands > Permafrost | place: Sweden... | reverse complement strand
GGCGTCGTCGAGCTCACTCTCGCGCTGCACACCGTCTTCAATACGCCCGAAGACAAGATCACTTTCGACGTGAGCCACCAGGCCTACATTCACAAGATCCTCACCGGACGCCTCGATCGATTTGCCACCATCCGCCAGCCTGGTGGGCTGAACGGCTTTATGCTGCGCACCGAGAGCGAGCACGATTGCTACGGCGCGGGGCACGCAGGCACCGCGCTCTCGGCGGCCCTTGGTATGGCAGTAGCCCGCGACAAGACGGGCGGCAGGGAACACGTGGTCGCGGTTGCCGGTGATGCCGCCTTCACCTGCGGGATCACGTACGAGGCGCTGAACAATATCGCGCAACACACCAAACGGCTGATCGTGGTGCTGAACGACAATGAGTGGTCCATCGACAAGAACGTCGGTGCGATTGCCAGTTATCTGAACAAAATCGTCACCAGCCCGCAATTCGATTATCTGCATGAACGCGCCGGAAAACTCGTCCAGAGACTGGGCGGCGTGACCGCTCTTCGCATGGCCCGCAAAGCCGAAGAGGTGGCTAAAGGGATGCTGTTGCCGAGCGTCATTTTCGAGGAATTAGGGCTCAAATACTTTGGGCCCATAGACGGGCACGACATCGCCACGCTCGTCAAAACTCTGGAATTTCTGAAGAAGCAGGATCGGCCCGTGCTGCTGCACGTGCTCACGCAGAAGGGCAAAGGCTTTGAGCCGGCGCTCGAGAAGCAAAAGAAATTTCACGGGCTGGGTCCGTACGATCCCGAAACCGGCGAGACCACACCACTCGGCCGCCGCACCTATTCCGAGGTGTTCGCCGACACCATGGTGAAGCTGGCCAATCTCGATCCGAAAGTTGTGGCCATTACCGCCGCCATGCCGAACGGCACCGGTCTCGACCGCTTTCAGCCGGTGCATCCGGACAAATATTTCGATGTCGGAATCGCCGAGGAGCATGCAGTGCTGTTCGCTGCCGGGCTCGCCGCCAAAGGTTTCAAGCCGTTCTGCGCGATTTACTCCACGTTCCTGCAGCGCGCCTTCGATCCCGTCGTGCACGATGTCTGCCTGCAGAACCTGCCGGTGGTCTTCTGCATTGATCGGGGTGGCCTCTCCGCCGCCGACGGCCCTACGCACCACGGGCTTTTCGACATCAGTTACCTGCGTGGCATCCCGAACCTGGTACACATGGCTCCGAAGGACGAAGACGAACTGGCCGACATGCTGTTCACGGCCATGCAGTGGGCAGGCCCCATCGCGGTGCGCTTTCCGCGTGGTCTGGGGCCGGGCACGCCCGTGAAGGATGTTCCCCGCGCCATTCCGGTCGGCAAAGCTGAACTGCTGCAGCACAGCGACCACGACCGGGTCGCCATATTCGCGCTTGGTTCCATGGTTCCCATGGCCGAAGAGGTTGCCCGCAAGCTGGAGGGCAGAGGCATCGCCGCGGCGGTGATCAACGCCCGTTTCGCCAAGCCGATCGACCTCGAGATGCTCGAGTTCCACGCACGCACGGTCGAGGTCATCCTGACGCTCGAAGACCACGTTCTTCGCGGTGGATTCGGCAGTGCCGTCCTCGAGGAGCTGAGCGACCTCGGGGTGAACACGCCCGTAGTGCGCGTCGGCTGGCCGGATCGCTTCATCGAGCACGGCAAACTGGATTCGTTGCGCGCTAAGTATGGGCTTACTGCCGAAGCCGCCCTGGAGAGAATCCTGCCTCACCTTACAGCGCGCCGCGCACGGTCGGTGCGATCTCTGGCGTGAGAATACAGTCAACCGGTGAGCGCGAAGATCGCCGACCGTCGATCGATTCGCCTGCCTGCGAAATCACTGACTCCTGTAATTTCGATGGCGACGGAGCGGCGCATTCCGGGCGACAGACTTTCGCTGGACAGAGCATCGGTCGCGGCTTCATCTTCGGCCAGGCATAGAATTGCGGCCAGAACAGTCTCCGCGCTTTCCGGCGAGTGATGGCCTGCCACAGCGTCGACGATCTCCGCGGGCAGGCGCCACTCCCTCAGAAGTTCACCACCTGCGGTCGCGTGATCCCGGCCATACACCAGGGTTTCGGCGTACGTTAGCGGAAAGCCGGAAACAATACGGTCAGCCTCGTCGGCGTGCATTTCGGCCGGGCAGCGCGCCATGACAAGGCGTCCGATATCGTGCAGCAGTCCGGCGACGTAGGCGACTTCCTGGTCGTATCCACACGCGCCGGCCAGTTCGTGCGCGGTTGCCGCGACAAGTCTCGAGTGCTTCCATAAGTCGGCCAGCGTCTTCGATGCAAAAAGTGGTCCGAAGGCGGCATCCATAAGTATCTTTCGCGAAAGCGGAACGCCGAGGCGCTGGATCGCATGTCTTAGATTCCGGATCTCGGAGGCAAGGCCGAAGAACGCTGAGTTCGAAGCCGCAAGCAGGCGTCCCGCGAGCACGGGATCGGAACTCGCGATGGATTCGAGTTCCAATACCGAGGTGCTCTCGGAGGATGTCCGCATCAGTTTCATGGCCGCGGCCGGCAGCACCGGAAGTTGACTTGAAAGTGCCGGCCTGACGTTGGGCGATGTGATTAGCCGAAGCGCTCCGGCGATTCGGGAGCCAAGCCGGTGCTCCGCCTCGCTGAAGAACTCGTCAATCGCCACGCGCATGGATGTGCGGCCGTATGCGGCGAACTCTACCGCTTCGTCGAACTCATCGCATGCTTCGAAAATTCGGGAGCTCAGCTGGAGGTGTTTATCCAGTTTCCCGTGCGTTCCGGCCCGCCGTGGATTAAGGATCGCCTCAGCCATATTGACGACCAGGGATGTGAGACGGTCCTTGCCGCCGGCCAAGCCGTGTTCTTCCGGCTTTTCCACGGGTCTGTCAATGTGAGTGCGGGCAGCCAAAGTGAGCGCAATCTCAACCAGTGGTTCCACAGACAAAGCTCTGGCGACCCGGCCCGCCAGGTCCGCGACCCTCCGGCGGTGCATGGCTTGTTCCGCTCCCGAAATTGGCTCGCTGTTCAACACCAATCGGTCCTCTCTTTCGTATCGGCCACAACGCCCACGGCCCTTTCAATCCTGAAGTGCGGAATGATAGAGATCGCACACTTGCCGGCGCCGATTCCAGATCGTGCGAGGTCTATCACTATGGATAATCTGGATCGTTTCGTCATTGGAAACTACACTACTGGTGTGCGTAAGGTACCCGATCCCGACAAACATGGCGAAAAGGCGTTTACTTTCGGCCTCGATCAGGCGCCCCCGGGCCGGCCGTGGCGTGAAAACCGGCTTCCCTGCGCCCCCACCCGGACTTATGTCTATCTGGGAGACACGGACGGCCCCCTGGGCGCGCAAATCGACAATGTTTCGAGGTCCGGGCTGCGTCTGGTTCTCGATCAGCCAGTCTGCGTGGGGTCATCGGTAAAGGTGGAAATGGCCGGAATGATCGCCGTGGGCGAGATTCGATATTGTCTCCCCACCGCAGGCGGTTCCTTCACCGCCGGAATGCGCATCGACACCATTCAGAAGCGAATTTGAATCCCCCGGCACAGTCTTGAGCCGAAGTACGTAAACAACCTCACTTCCCACCCTCCTTCACGGCAAAGCACTTGCATCTATTCCGGCCCGAGGGACATTATTGATGCATTTTGCACGATTCTTCTTACCCGGCTTGCTCTTATCCAGCACAGTTGCCGTTCATGCCCAGGCCCCAAACCCCGTGCAGGCGGCCGTGACGCCGAACGCGGACGGAGGCGTGCCGATTTATCGCGTGGATGTTACATCGCGAACCGTGTCAGCCGTGAATTATCACAATCGTGAAGGCTCCACCCACATCGATTTCCGCGGTACGGCCCTGATGCCGGCGGCGCGCGGAGAGGCGCGCGTCACCGCCAATACCGGCGCCACCCGCATATCTCTGAATTTCGATCATCTGTCCAACCCCGCGCAGTTCGGCCCGGAGTATCTGACCTTCGTCCTGTGGGCCATCACGCCGGAAGGGCGCGCCGAACGTCTCGGTGAGGTTACGTTGAAAGACGCGGATAAAACTACGGCGGGTCTTTATGCGACGACGGACCTGCAGTCGTTCGGCATGATCGTGACCGCTGAACCGTACTATTCCGTCAGCCAGCCTTCCGATGTTGTCGTAATGGAGAACTTTCTGCGCCGCGACACCGCCGGCACGCTGGAGGTCATTGACGCGAAATATGAGTTGCTGCGCCGCGGCCAGTACACGATGAACATCTCGGCTGGCCAACTGGCGCCGATCGCCAGCAATCTCCGCGTTCCTCTTGAGCTGCGGGAAGCGCATGAAGCGATCGCGATCGCCCGCGCGCAGGGGGCCGACCGGTATGCGCCCGATGTCATGGCGAAAGCCGACCTCAACGTGCGCAACGCTGAAGGATTCGATGTCGGCCACAATCTGAAGGAGCTCGACACGGTGGCGCGCGAGGCGACGCAGGAGGCAGAGGATGCCCGCCGCATCAGCATCGTGAAGGAACGAGAGGAAGCCGATGAAGCCGCCCGCCGGCGTGAAAACGATGCCCGGCAGCAGGCCGCTGCCGCTACTGCGCAGGCAGCCCAGGCCGAATCCGAGCGTGCCGCGGCGGAGCGCGCCAGGCAACAGGCGGAGCGCGCTAAGCACGAGGCCGAGATCGCTACGGCGAAGGCTGTCAGCGCGCAGCAGGACGCCGAACTGGCTCGCCAGGCGGCCATCGCCGAGCAGAAACGCCTCGCAGACGAAGCCGCTGCCGCGCAAGCGGCCCGCAATGCGGCCGAGAAAGATACGCATGAACTTCGCGAGCGCCTGCGCGCGCAGCTCGACGCGATCCTGCAAACCCGCGACACCGCCCGCGGCCTTATCGTAAGTCTGTCCGACGTGCTGTTCGATTTCGATCAGGCCACGCTGAAGCCGGGCGCGCGCGAAAAACTCGCGAAGGTTTCCGGCATCCTGCTGACCTATCCCACTCTTCATCTGAATGTGGAAGGTCATACCGACAGCGTGGGCAGCGACGACTACAATCTCAAGCTGTCGCAGCGTCGCGCCGATGCGGTTCGCGATTACCTGGCGGGGAACGGCATCAGTGCGGCCAACATTCAGTCAGTCGGCCTGGGTAAAGACGGGCCGGTGGCTTCGAACGACACGGCGGCAGGCCGCCAGCAGAACCGGCGCGTGGAAATGGTCGTTTCCGGGGATGTCATCGGGCAGCCGATCGCGCCGGCAACCAGTTCACTCCGGTAGCCGGCGTCAGCAAATCATAGGACGGCGGCCGCCCCATTTGGCTCCGTTCCGCTTTCTTGCCGGTCACAGCGGTTCGCGATTTACATTCGCCCTGTTTTCAGGGACTTGCTTCGTGGTGGACGCTCAGCCCCGTTTGCCGCATATACCGTGGGGTCACTTCCCGGTTTTCGGCACACGGGAGTCAGATAGCGAAAACCAGATGAACGATTGACCGATTATCATTATCGGTGGCCTTCTTCTGTAAGTAACTGTAATCCATGCGTCCAACAGAGCGCATCAGCCGATACAAAACCGGATTTAATTCCGGTTAGTCGCCGCGTGCGACCCTAACTTTGGTACAGTGGTGACAAGCCGTACGATTCCTTACGGCTGTCACCCTTCCAGAGCCTTCTGGTGCGGCTTTCAATTCGGGGCCTTGTCGCGATCATCGGACCCGCGTTGGTCGGGATTACGCTATGTGGCTCTACATGGCGATCACAATCCGACTCATCCCACTCCAGTGCGGCCGACGTATTCCTGGCTGAGGGCATCCGTCTCTATAAGGCTGGCCGTTTCACTGCTGCCGGTCGCGCTTTTCAAGAGGCCGCCGCGCAGGCCGATCGGGAAGGCTCACCTCACAGCGCCGCGATGAACTGGAGCAACGCCGGGGGGGCGGAGCTCGCCCATCTGAATTTCCGCGCCGCGCTTCCGTTTTTTCTCAAAGCCAGAACCATCGCCCAGTCGCCGCGCCTCGCCGTGCCTTATTTTGCGGCCACGAACAACCTCGCCAGCCTTTATCTCGAAATGGGAGATCCCGAATCCGCCGTGCGCGTGGCCAGGGAGGCTCTCGGCTCGACGAATCTTCATACTGTCAGCCTCGAGGACCGGGCTGACAGGAATCTCGGCGCGGTGCCGAAGCTCCAATACCAGCTGGCCACCGGCCTCGCCAGACTGCACCGCTTCGACGAAGCCGAACCGGTCTATCGGCAGGCCATTGAAGGCATCACCAACACCGGCGACCTGGAAGAAACCGCGCGCGTTCTCGGCAATTTCGGCAGCGACTGCCTCGAAGCCGGCCGGCTCGATGAAGCCGACGCCGCCCTCAGCGAAGCTCTCCTTCTTATCCGCCTGCACGACCTCAAAGACGCCTCCAACATCCTTCGTCCGCTCGCCAAACTCCGCGCTCGCCAGGGTGACATGCGCTCTGCCGCCGCGCTCTTCGATGCCGCCATTCAAACCCCGCGGGGGATCACGACCGAGTGGGACATCTACACCGACCGCGGCGAATTCCGTCTCCGCCGCAACGATCTGCGCGGCGCTCTGGCGGATTTTCGCGAAGCCCGGCGCATTGCCGCCGGAATGCGCGCCGATATCGTTCCCGCCGACCGCGACCGCGTCACGCTCGAAGGCAATCTCAGCCGCATCACCGCCGGCCTGGTCGATGCCGGAAACCGCCTCGCGCAGCAGACGTCCGACCCCGCGCTCCTGCGTGAAACGTTCGACGCCGCCGAACAGGACCGCAACTGGAGCCTGCGCGCTCTGCTTCCCGCCGCCAACGACTGGCGCTCGCATCTCCCGCCGGCCTATTGGGATCAACTCGCCCGCTATCAGACCATCGAGCGCTCCATGGTGAGCGATTCTTCGCCCGCGCTGGAAAGCCAGTCGGCTGCCATCCAGGCCGAGCTTCAGCAGACCGAAGCGTCCGCGGCGGGGTCCCCGGCGGTATCCCCGTTAAATGGCTCGGTCACGATGCCGCTGCCAAACGAACCCGGGCTGACCCACGTGCGGCGCGTGCTCGACGGCGACAGCGTGCTGCTCAGCTTCCACGTCGCGAGTTCCACGGGATGGCTCTGGGCCGTCGATCACAGCGGCGTCCGCATTTACCCGATCCCAGGCCGGGAAACCCTCGAGGCCGCCATCGCCGCTTTCGCCCGCGCCACACGGGATGGCAGCGCCGAAGCCCCCGGCATGGGCCGCGATCTTTATCAGATGCTCTTCGGTTCTGTGGCCGCGGAATATCTGTCGCACCGCCGCTGGCTCCTTGAACTCGACGGGCCCCTCTACGATCTTCCGTTTGCGGCACTGACTGTGGATGGAAAGTTTCTGTTTCAGCGCGCCGCCATCGAGAGCATTCCAGGCGCGCTGATGCTCGAACCCCGGAAGCCTTTCGATGACGGATCGTTCCTCGGCGTCGGCGACGCCATCTACAACACCGCCGACCCTCGCTACCACGGTGCGCGTGCGCAACATGCGGTGCTCCTGCCGCGCCTTACCGGCGCCGCATCGGAGCTGCAGGCCTGCTCCCGCCAATGGCGCGGCCCAGGCGCGCGTCTGCTGACGGGCGCGGACGCGGGAATCGAGAACGTCCGCGCCGCCCTCGCCGAACATCCCGCCGTCATCCATTTCGCCACCCACATCGTAAGCACGGGCCCGCATGCCTCCGGCATGATCGCGCTGAGTCTCAATCAGTCCGGCGCGATGCAGTTGATGGGGCCGGTCGAAGTGGCCGCGCGTCCGGTCGCTCCCGGGCTCGTGGTCCTGAACGGATGCCATTCCGCGGAAGGCGAAACGCTGCCGGGCACCGGACTTATGGGCCTTACGCGCGCCTGGATCGCCGCCGGAGCCCGCTACGTCGTCGCCACCCGCTGGGATATTCCGGACGCGGCCGGCGCCGCCATGATGGTTGAATTCTACCGGGTGCTCCGCGCCCGGCCGGACGACGGTCCGGCATACGCATTACAGCAGGCCCAGGGGAAACTTCTGCGGGAGCAGCCCGCCGGGAATCCGAACCCTTCCGTCTGGGGAGCTTATTTCGTGCTGGGGAGAGAGTGATGTTGATGACCACTGAAACCGAAGAAGCAGGGACTAACAGCGATCAGTTGCAGTCGGAGGCGAAACCACCTTCCAGCGGACTTCCTGTCCCCGACTGGACCGCCCTGGTAGACGGGGTCCGGCATGGAGACTCGGCGTCGATGTCCGAGTTGTATGGCATTTTTGCCAAGGGCATACGATATTTTCTGCTGCGCAATCTGGGACCCGAGGATCTGGACGACAAAGTTCACGACTGCTTCGTCATCGTCACGCAGGCCATCCAGAACGGAGATCTGCGCGAGCCGGAAAGACTGATGGGCTACGTGCGGACTGTGGTGAAGCGTCAGATCGCCGCCTCGATCGACGTGGCCGTCCATCAACGGCGCACGCGAGCGGATTTCGAGGATTCGCTCTTCACCCTTTCCGACTGGCGCGAAAACCCGGAGCGCAGTGTGATAGCCACGCAGCGCGCCGAGATCGCCCGAAAGGTGCTGAACGGGGTTTCCCGCCGCGACCGCGAAATTCTCAATCGTTTCTATGTTTTAGAGCAATCCCAGGAGCGCATCTGCGCCGAAATGGGGTTGAGCTATAACCAATTCCGGCTCCTGAAATCCCGCGCCAAGGCTCGTTTCGGCGAACTCGGGAAACGGGTAGCCGCCGGAGCCGGAATTAATTTGAGAAAAAATCATTGAGTAGTAGTGAGAAGATTTTGCGGTCTACGCACTTTTCCTATAATGGAACAACTCGTGGTGGAACGCGAAGAGGCTGCACGGGATGATCTGAAAGCGCACGGCTCGGAGGAAAAGCTCGAGCTCTACGCCCTCGGCAGGCTTCCTGAATCGGAAAACGCTGTCCTGGAACAGCATCTCATCGTCTGTACTGCCTGCCGGGAACGGCTGGACGGAATCGGCGATTTCGCACTGGCCATGCGCACGGCCGGCGCCCAGGTAATCAGCCCGGGCTGGTCGCAGCCCGGCTATCGTCTGACTGTCTGGCTTCGGCGGCCAGCCATGTCCATGTCGCTGGCATTCGCGCTGCTGCTGCTCGTGCTCGGCATCTTCGCCACCGGGCGATCCAACCTGGCTCCCGTTGCCTCTCTGCAGCTGACTGCAATGCGCGGTGCAATGGCTGACACCGTTCCGGCGCGCGCTTACAATCTCCGTCTGACGGACGCGCCGCGCGACGGCGGATCGTTTCGCGTCGAAGTCCTGAACGCGGATGGCGGAAGGATGTGGTCCGGCCTTGCCCAAAGCGGTCCCGCCGGCGTGGCGGTCACCGTGACGCAGCACCTGAGCGAGGGCGATTACTTCGTGCGTCTGATCTCGGCCGACGGAACGACGCTGCGCGAATACGGCTTCCGCGTCCGGTAAGTCAGCGCTTCAGATTCCAGCGCAGGACGCGCTCGCCGAACGACTCGCCCACGTAAACGTTGCCTTTTGAATCCGTGGCGATGCTGTGCAGATGGTAGAACTGGCCGGTGCCGTGTCCGCCCGATCCGCCGAAGTAGCCAACCACCTCCAGCGTGTCGCGCTTCAGGATCTGCACCTTTTTATTGCTGCCATCGGAGACGTAGAGAAACTGCTGGGCTTTGTCGGCTGAGAATGCCACGTCGAACGCGGTTCCTTCCGGCGTCGAAGTCTTACGTTCGATGAACCCTTCTTTCACGAACTTGCCTTCGGGCGTAAACACCTGCACCCGGTTGTTAACGCGGTCGCCGACATAGACAAGTCCATCGTTCGAGATCCGAATGCCGTGCACGGTATTGAACTGCGTCGGTCCCGGCCCCTCGAACGTCCGCGTGCGCGGTACGGTGTCGTCGGGCTTGTTGCCGTACGCGCCCCAGTGGCGCTTATACGCCCCGGTGTCGGCATCGAACACGATCACGCGCCGGTTTCCGTAGCCATCCGCGACGAACACTTCGTTCGTCTTCTGATACACAAAAATGCCCGCCGGCCGGTTGAGATTCTCGATATCGTTGCTGCCGCCGGTCTTGCCGTGATGGCCGATCTGCAGCAGGAACTTTCCGGTCTTCGTGAACTTGAGAATGTTCGTATCTTTCTCGCTGTTGCCGCCCACCCACACGTTGTCTTTGTAGTCGACGAACATGCCGTGCTCGTTATCGGGCCATTCGTAGCCGGTGCCCGGCCCGCCCCACGCCTGAATCAGATTGCCCGCCTGATCGAACTCGAGCACCGGCGGCGACGGGATGCAGCAATCGGCCTGCGGCGGATTCAGCGCGGCGTATTTGTCGTTGTTGTCGAGCGTGCGCGGCCGGCTGTTTACCCAGATATGATCATGCGCGTCGACGAAAATGCCGCCCACCTGGCCGAGCATCCAGTTGTTCGGCAGTGGCTTCGGCCAGAAAGGATCGGGCTCGAATTTGGGAACGGTTTGCGCTGCGACGGTGAGGGCGAATAGTCCGGCGGTGATGAAAATGCGGGCAAGCATGCGCGGCCTCCTCGGACTACTTTACTGCTTTCGGTGCGATAATCACCTCATGAATTCCCGGCTCCTGCCCGCCGTTTGCGTACTGGCCGGCCTCCTGGTCCATAACGTCCTTCCGCGTGGAGAGTTTGGAAAGTACGATGTCGCGAGCCGTGCCGTTCTGACCGGAGCTGCGGCGGCTTTGACGTACTTGCTCATCCTGACGCTAAGCAAGCGATGGCGTAAGTCCGGCTAAGGGGGATCTTTCGGGCTCTGATCCTTCGGCTTCAGCGACCAGTCACGATTGACGCCCGTACTCCTCCAGGAAATGCGCGACGGTGCGAATGCCGTCGAAGTAATTTCGAATGCAGTATTTTTCATTCGGCGAATGCAGCCCATCGTCCGGCAGGCCGAAGCCCATCAGGATCGTCGGAATCCCCAGGTGCGTGGCGAAATCCCCCACAATCGGAATCGACCCGCCCGACCGCGTAAACACTGTCGGCTTGCCGAAAATATCGCTGAACGCCTGCGCCGCGACGTGGATCGCCGGGTGATTCGGATTCACCATCAGGCCCGGCCCCGAGCTGAGCACGCGCACTTCGCACTGAATGCCGCGCGGCGCGTTCTCCTTGACCCACTGCTCGACGGCGCGCAGCACCTTTT
>Ga0182030_10024488_pt1 | contig 11083 bp, 10 predicted proteins | sample 812S3MmetaG_FD_121299 | JGI IMG/M metagenome (GOLD analysis project Ga0182030, IMG submission 121299) | Permafrost microbial communities from Stordalen Mire, Sweden - 812S3M metaG (Illumina Assembly) | ecosystem: Environmental > Terrestrial > Soil > Wetlands > Permafrost | place: Sweden... | reverse complement strand
TGCGGCCAGTCCGAACCGAACAAGATCTTGTCCACGCCGATGGTGTCAGCGAGCAACGAGACGTCGTCCTCGTAGTAGGGCGCGATCCACACGTGGTTCCGCAGCTGCTCGACCGGATCTTCCTTGAAGTGATAGGGCGCAGAATTCGCCGCTTTCTTCAACCGCTTGATCAAGCGGTACACGAAATACGAACCGTTCTCGATACTTACGGCCTTCAACTTGGGATGGCGGGTGAACACCTGGTGCACGATCAGGGAGGCGAACGTGTCGTGAATGGCCCGGTCATCGAGAAGCACTTGGTCGAGCGGGTCTTTCTTGCCGAACCCTTCGAACTTGGCCTTGCCGCCCCACAGCGCCACGATGGCCCCATAGCCGCTGTCGCTGAGGTGGAAGCCAACCGGAACACCGGCTTCGGCCAACCGCGCCCACACCGGATCGTGCAGCGGGTCCCCCAACGAGCGAGGCTTCACAACCCCGGGAACGGGGGCCGGCCGCACCAGGACCATCCTCGCGCCCCGTCCCAGAACGAATTCGACTTCCTCGACGGCCTTGTCGGGGTCAGCCAGCGAGATGATCGGTGCACCAACGATCCGGCCGTCGGGGCGGTCGAAACCCCAGTCCTCGTCGAGCCACAAGTTGAACGCATGCACCGAAACCATCGTCGCTTCGATGTCTTGCTTCAGCGCCTCTTCGACACCACAGGCGAAAGTCGGCAGCATGAATGCCGTCTCGAGGTTTTGCGCATCCATGATCCCGATACGGGCGTCGCGGTCTTGATACTCGGGATGGTTGGCCAGCCGATCGACCTTCATCAACGACGCCGGGTCCACACCTTCGGGGATCACGCCGCGGAACAACAGATCCAGACATCCCGGTTCGATAATCGGATCGAAGGTCGGGTTCGGGATGAAGTGATTGACTTCCTCCCCCATCAACGCCCACGTGCGCTTGCCGTCTACCACCATCTGCACACCGCGGCGTTTGAACTCTTTGGGCAGGTGCCGAGTGAAAGAATCAAGGGGCTCGTAGTAGTGGTTGTCGACGTCAATCGCCCGGTAATCCAGCGCTGTCATGATCGTGTCCTCTCGGGTCCCACTTAATCCTTTGCCGATTCTGCTCTCAGGCACTCTTGGCCATCAATGGCGGAAAATTCGGCGAACGCTTTTCGAAGAATGCGGTGATGCCCTCGATGAAGTCAGTCCGCTGCATGGAGTCGTGCATGAGCTTCTCGGCCTTCTCGCTGGTCTCCACGATGCCCATGCCGGCATCGGCGTACAGCTGGTGCTTCATCACGGCCAGGGAACTCGGCGCACAATTGCGGGCGATGTCCTCGGCGTAGGCGAGCACGCGTTCCATCAGCTGTTCACCCGGGACCACCTCGGTGACCAGGCCCAGTTCGGCGGCCTCCTCGGCGAAAAAGGTTCGACCCGAAAGCAGTAGCTCGACGGCCGCGCTCCAGCCCACCAAGCGCGGGAGGATCCAGGAGATCCCGTACTCGGCAACCAGACCGCGACGAGCAAACGACGTCGTGAACTTGGCACCGGCCGCGGCAAACCGGATATCAGCCATAAGTGCCTGCGACAACCCAATGCCCGCGGTCGCACCGTTGATCGCGGCGATTACCGGCTTGGTCAACTGAGTCAGGAAGTATGGATGCTTCTCGGTCACCAGCGCGCTGAAGTCGGTCTGCTCTCCCGACCCCACGGTGTCCGTCGAAAGGGTTTGCATACCGCCCATGTCGGCGCCGGCGCAGAACGCGCGACCCTTGCCGGTGATGACGATAACCCGCACTGCGGGGTCCGCTTCGGCCGCTTCAACACACCGATAGAACTCCGAGCCCATGGGGTTGCCCCACGCGTTCATTCGCTCAGGACGATTGAAGGTCACCACCGCGACACCGGAATCGCGTGCCTCGTACAGGACGGCAGGCCCACTCTGGGCTGGGATCGCCGTCTGGTCGTTCGTGCTCACGACGCTGTCATCGGCGACGGTCACGGGCCGGACCTCTCTTCGCGGGGTCACTAATTACTCATACTGTATACCTATCGGTAGCCCACTCTGCAACCGGCGTCAGGCTTGCCGATTGGCTTCGAAATATCTTGGCTTAGCTGGGCTAATCCCTCGTCGAGGCGCTCCCTACTAGTGGGGGCACAACACCTACTCGACTTACCCGCTGTCGGGCGCCGGGAAGGTGGGGAACCCCCCGCAGCGTTACCTATTTGTGGGCAACGGCGAGAGGACTTCAAGGTGACCGCAACGGGCTTTCACGAGGGTGAGGTGGCCACGCAACGCCGAGCCGGTGTCGAGGCTGAGGCAAAACGCCTCGAGAGAATGCTCGATGCGACTGCCTTGTCGAAGGGCGCTACCCAATTCCTGGCATCGCAGCGGTTTGCCGCGTTCAGCGGGCGTGATCAACAGGGAGTCCTATGGATCTCTCCGTTATCGGCGCAACCTGGGTTCCTGCGTGGCGCCGATGACACCCTGCACATTTCGGCCGTTCCCCGCGAGGGCGATCCCCTGCATCGGATGCCGATCGGCCAGCAGGTCGGGTTGATCGCCATCGACTTTGCCACCCGGCGCAGATTGCGGGTGAACGGCATTCTCGTCGATGCCGACACTGCAGCCATGACGGTGCACGTGGACCAGGCATACGGAAACTGCCCCCAGTACATCCACCGCCGTAATCTCGACATGGCTACGGTGACCGCCACACCCTTGGTCAACTCAAGGCGCACAACATCTTTGACCGCGACCGATCAGGCAATGATCGCGGCGTCTGACACATTCTTCCTTGGCACAACGCATCCCACCCGGGGCAGTGATGCATCCCACCGCGGCGGTCCGGCCGGGTTCGTCAGGGTCGACTCCCCCGACCGGCTGTGGTGGCCGGACTACCCGGGCAACAATATGTTCAACAGTTTCGGCAACCTGGCAGTCGACGACGAGGCTGCCCTGTTATTCCTCGACTTCACAACCGGCGCCGCGTTGCAGGTGTCGGGCACCGCTCAGGTGCAGTGGACGAGCCCCGGCGCGGACGGTGATGACGGTGGCGTGGGTCGCCGCGTTGCGTTTTCGGTCGGCTCCGTTGTCGCATCGGGCGATTCCGATAGCCAGGCTTGACATACGTTGCCCATCAATAATTTTCGCATGTGACAACACCGGAGCCTGGCTCCTCCGAATTGCGCACAGTCACGACGTGGCGCACACTGGGGAATCAACTTCCCGGGAGAGCAGGAACCGCGATGGCCGGCCGGATCACATTCGCGTGGAGCTTCCTCTCGGCCCTGATCCTTCCCACGATGGTGGTCGGCGCGATGGCGGCTCTGATCGCTACCGCCCATACCCCGCACGTGGTGCCGCTGACCTGCGGGATCACCTTTACCCGGATTGGCGGCGTGACGTGGTTTATGCCCGACAACTGCCCTAGTCAGACGCGGCCCGCACCGCCATCGCCGAACCATCCGCCGCCTGGTCCCGATGCAGCGACGGGTACGCAGACAACCCCGTAGGCATGACTACGCGTTGACCGTGAGTGCTGCGAGGTGTTCGAGGAGCATCGCAGAAAATTCCGCTGCGGCCAGCTCGGGGATCCAATGGCCGATCTCTTCGATGACCTCGAACCGATAGGGGGCGTCGACATGGCGGCCGGTGAGCTCGGCGCCCTCGCGGGCGATCGCCACGTCCGCCGGCGACCAGACAAACAGTGTCGGGACCGTGATGTCGGGTAGCCCCATGGTCGTGAAATCGTAAGCCCGGTACCAGTTGAGCGCCGCCCGCATCGCCTTGCGCTCCCCCAGCACGGCGATGTGCGGCTCGGTGTCGTGCCCGCTGAGACCGCTGGCGTCGAAAGCGAACCGGAGGAAGTCGATACCCATGTTCTCTTCGGAGCCCAACCTTTTCATTTCCGGCATGTACGCCGACCTGGATGGCTGGTCGCTCGACGGGTCGGCGAACGCCGCGGCCCAGGCCGTCGGATGCGGCACCGACACGATGGTCAGGGTCTGCAGACGCTCGGGGTGCGCGGCCGCCACATGCCAGGCAACGATCGCCCCCCAGTCGTGACCGACAAGATGGAAAGTGCTGGCGCCCAACGTGTCTGCCATACCGATGACATCGCCGACAAGTCGGTCGATGGAATAGTGTTCGATTCCCTCCGGCCTGGCACCCGGTGAATAGCCGCGCTGCTCCGGCGCCACAGCACGGTATCCGGCCGAAGCGAGCGCATCGATCTCGTCGTGCCATTCCCAGGAGGACTCGGGGAAGCCGTGCAGCAGCAGGACGAGTGGCCCGTCGGATGGTCCCGCGCTGCGGGCGGGAAATGTGTAGGGACCGACGGACAGCTCGAGGTCGTAGTCGGGATTCACGAGGACTCAGTCATCACGCCCACGCCCGAAGGCATGCTCGGGTCCGCTGCGCTCCCTCGGGCGATGGGTCGAACGGAATGCCGACGAATTCGTCCACTCCCGCATCACGAAGTTCGTCGAGTTGGTGCGAGATCGTGGACTCGTCGCCGATCAGCGCGGCGTCTTCTGGGCCGGAAAAGCCCTCTCTATCAAGCATCGCGCGATACGACGGCAGGTGACCATACATCGCGAATTGCTCAGCGGCCAGTGATCGGATTTTGCTGACATCGTCGGTCACGCTGATCGGCAGTGCGGCGGCCACGGCGACGGACCCGTCGGATCGGCCCGCCTCGGCGGCGGCATCGCGCAGGGTGGGTCCTACGTGTTCCCGCAGCGTCTTCGGGCCCGTCATCCACGTGATGGTTCCCGCGGTACGCCGACCGGCAACGCGCAGCATCTGCGGACCCAGCGCTGCGATATACACCTGGGGCGTTGGGGCGTTCGGGATCTGCAGGGCTCCCCTGGTCGTGACGAGCTCGCCGGGCGCATCGGCCGGTTCGCCGGCGAGCAGGGGCAGCAAGCCGTCGAGGTACTCGGACAGTCGTTTCACCGACCTGTCCCATGAGATGCCCCACATCCCCTCGGCCACCGCCCGGTGGGTGACACCGATACCCAATGTGAATCGTCCGCCGCCAATGATGTTGAGTGTCAAGGCCCGCTGCGCAAGCAGCGTCGGATGCTGGTTTTGAATCGGCACCACGCCGCTGGCTACTTCGATATCGGGAACTTCACGCAACGCGGCGGCCAAAACGGTCAGCAGGTCGACATCGAAGGGCATCTGCGTCATCCACAACCGGGCAAATCCTGCGTCGCGCGCGTCGGTCAAGTCGCGGATACAGGATTCGATCGGCGTCTTGTTGTTGAGGTTGGTTATCAGGCTTATTCGCATGGATCTGACCTTTCGCCGTATGTGGGTGCAGCGTACGCTCGGTTGCCTTTCATGCCTTGGCCTTTCGTGGCGGGCGAGGCACGAACCGCGGCACCCGGTTCACGACGTCCTGATAGGACGGGCGGCGTTGCAGGCTGCGCTCCTCCATCATCGGAATGCTGGCTCCGAGCAACATCGCCAGCATCGCGACCGCTCCCAGGATCAGCCACCACCAGTCACCGGGCGCCGCCGCGATACCGAACAACGCGACCGCAACCCAGAAACTGAACTCACCGAAATAGTTCGGGTGCCGCGACCAGCTCCATAGACCTCGGTCCATCGCCTCATCACCACGCCGCTGCGCCACGAATCGGTGCATCTGCAAATCGGCGATAAATTCCAGCGCCACAGCGGCTAGGCCGACGGCGAAGCCCACCCAGCTGAGCCACACCCACCCCGGGCCGGGCCGGGTCACCGCGACGTATGCCGGGACCATTCCCAGGAATACCTGCAGGGTCGGGATCAGATGGATGGCCGACAAGTCGGCCAGAATCTCCCAGCGGCCGGCCCGCTGCTTGAACATCGGGTAGCGCCAGTCCTCGTGGTGCAGACCCGGAAACGCATAGACCCAGTTCGCGGTCAACCGCACCGCCCACAGCACCACCACGATGGCCAAGAGCCAGCACCGCAATACGTCGACCGCGGGCGCGGCCTGGCTCCACCAGTAGAACAACAGCAACGGCGGAACAACACTCCAGTAGGCGTCGTAGAAGCTCGAGTTGCGGTAGGCCCGGCTGAACACGAAAACCACGAGGGTCGCCAGCACGTCGGCGATCAAGGTGTCGAGCCAGAGCTGCCCGGTGCGCGGACCCCAGGTCAGCCATGCCGTCGCCACCGCGATGGCGATGATGTACGCCAAGGTGACAAGCCATAGGGATCGCGCCTTGCCCACCGTCGTCATGGTCGGAGCGTAGCGAGGCTTGCCAGTGGGTCGGCGCCACCTCTCGTCTCTGACAGGGATGGGTTGACGCCTTTTGACCAGGCGATCAGGAAGACCCTGCCGAACATCACGTTTCTTGGTGGAGCTAGAGGAACTCGAACTGCGCAATTGTTCTGCGATCTGGTCGGGATCGGGCATTGCACCGTGGCCGCCCCGACCACAACGTCGAAGCCGCAGCGGATCAAGGTCGTGCCATAGCGAGCGGCGAAGATGAGGAAAGAGTTCACGAGGCCTTGGCGCCGAGGCCAGAACCCTGACCCTCACCGCAGATATCCGTAACTACCGGTGGACCCTATTTACGAAGAGCCAGATTACTGATGCGAAATTCAGAACCGGGATGTTACAGCCACGGCACCGAAGATGTCGGGATGCCCCGATAAGAAGAGGCCCGATAGAAACAAACAACCGGGGTTCGTTAGTCCGGTAAGCGACAATGGTTTTCCAGTAGTCTCTGACAAATTTCGAAGCTAGTACACAGCTGGACGCGCTAGCGTAATCACATCGGGCCAGTGCCGGTTATACCGGCCGCCCATATAGAACGTGCCACGAAGGTTTCTCCGATGTTGAGCCTTATTCAGCCCATCCGGTATGCAGCGGCACAGGGGTGCTGCGGCAGACTCATGGGCCAAGCGCTGATAAGTGGCCCGCTACTAGTCGCCGGTGTCATCTTGGCTGGCCCGGCTCAGGCCGACGCCGCCTCCTATCTCAACGACCTGCACAACGCCGGGATCCACAACGCCAGCGGCGATGCGGCGCTGCTGCAGGTGGGCCAGACACTATGCGCCGACATGTGGAACGGTATGCCTCCCCAACAGCTAGAGGCCATTGCGCTGCAACGCTCCGACGCCCGCGAGGGTGCTCGTGGGCTCACCCCCCAACAGGCCGCCGACCTCGTTAACTACGCCACAACCGACCTGTGTCAGTTCTATTAATGGGCACTAACAGGGACGAGTTGCGCTACCGAGTATGCGGAGAGCCCGCGACCGTGTCGTCGGACAGGGTATCGGCATTCCCGAGGCCCCTTAGGTAGCCACGAAATGGTGACTAATCCGGCGCTTCGTAATTCAGAATGATCCTGATTGAACACCACCCGCCCTCACTCGATCGTGTCGCAGCGGTAGCGGGGTACGGCGACGCGTAACACCATTGGTTGGCCGACGTAGGCGCGTATGTGTGATCACTGCCTTAATGCCTCAGCGCGCACGGATACCGCATACGTCACCCGTCAGAGCGCGACCCTTCCCCGGTTTGTGCTCACCGAGTGTCCACCAGATAGCTGCGCTGCAAATTGCGGACCGAATGCCGCCAGGTGTCGCCAATCGCTCTGCGTTCGAGTGTGGTGTCACCGTTCGAACGAGAACTGTCCTCATACCGATTTCGCGATATCGGCAAAGTCCATTTTCCTGGTGGAGCTAAGGGGATTCGAACCCCTGACCCCCACACTGCCAGGAGCGGGCAGGAACCGTGAACAGGCACGATGTTCACGTTTCGGCAGTCTAGGGGTTGTGGTTGAGGGAGCAATTGTCGTCACGGTTGTCGTCAAAATTGTCGTCAGCCGAACTGCATCACTCTCGACTCCGCCCGCCTACCCTTTTACCTCGCGTCGCAGACACCACACACCCATTAGTTACGGTAACTTCAATTCTTGTGAGGTTTACTCTTCGCCCAGCTGCAATAGCCGTAGCGATGTTCGCCGGCAGGGAAGCACAACAACGTTGAGCGGTGCGTCAGGGGATGACCCACGACGTCGGCACAGCTTTCTAAGGCAGCCGAAATCGGTGTGGGCCGTCGCATTTGCTTGTGGGGTCTCGTTCACCGGCTCGGGGTTGGTGAGCCCCATCCTGCCAACGATGGCCAGCCGCCTGCACGCAACTCCAGCGCAGATGTCGCTGCTATTTACGAGTTACCTAACGGTCACCGCTGTTGCGATGCTGGTGACCGGCTGGGTCTCGTCCCGCATTGGTGCCAAGAGGACACTCGTTGTCGGATTGCTTCTCACCGCCGTGTTCAGTGGACTCGCAGGTGCTTCCCATGGGCTCGACGGCATTATCGGCTTTCGCGCCGGGTGGGGCCTCGGGCATGGGCTATTTATCGCGACCGCGCTGGCCGTCATCGTCGGAGCATCCAGCGGTGGAATCGCGGGTGCGATCGTACTGTACGAGGCCGCCCTCGGCATTGGTATCGCGCTCGGGCCGGTGATTGGCGGCTTCCTCGGTGAAATCAGTTGGCGTCTACCATTCTTCGGCGTCGCCACGCTCATGGGAATCGCCTTAATCTGTGTCGTCACGCTGGTCGCACCGACCGTGGAATCGGCGGATCACGCGTCGGTCTTAGAGCCCATCAAGGCACTTCGTGACCGCGGGTTGCGCACCACGTCAATCGCCGCGCTGCTATACAACTGCGGCCTCTTCATCGTCATCAGCTATGCCCCGTACCCCATGAAAATCACCGCACACGAACTCGGGTTCGTATTCTTTGGCTGGGGAGTACTCATCGCGATCTTCGCGACCTTCTGCGCGCCGTGGGCTCAGCGGCACTTAGGCACCGCAAGATCGCTTTATCTCACAATGCTTCTCTTAGCGTTGGATGTCGCCGCAATTGGCTACTGGGTTGACCGCCCACGGATCATCATGATCTGCGTGATCGCCAGCGGGGCGCTCATCGGGATGAACAACACCTTGCTGACCGGGACCGTGATGCACGTGGCGCAGGTGCCCGGTCCAACCGCCTCGGCCGCCTACAATTTCGTGCGATTCCTCGGCGGAGGACTCGCGCCGTGGCTGGCAGGGATTGCGGGCAGGCACTACGGTCACCCGTGGGCGTTTTACGTCGGCGCCGTCGCAGTAGTCCTCGGATTAGTAATGCTCACTACCATGCACCGGCTTGTCGTGCAGGTCGACAAGCACCGCGACCAAGAAACCAAGGAAGCCATGGAAGAGTTTCTGGATTCCATGGGCAACGTTGGCTAGAAACACCTTTCAGGTCGACGACGATGTCGAGATGCAGCGAAGATCCAAGGATCGCCGGCTAGATTGACAAACTCTCGGCTCAAACAACTTCTCTATGCAGCGGGCTCCCGCGCAACCGATAACGCTGCGGCGATTCGCCTCCTTCGACAATCCGAAGAAAGGCCACGTGCAAATGTCAAACCGCGCCGGCCGTAACACCGACCACCAATAGTGCAGGGAAAGCCACGATTCACGACAGTGTCCGTCCGATGTCGATCCTGTGGGCGCCTCGTCGCGCACGGCTCCGGCCCGAAGAAACTGGCCGCTCGATTGAGAATCTCGTTGGCACGCTTGAGTTCTCGGTTCTCCTGGTCTAGATCCCTGACCCGACGGGACTAATGCTTGGGAAACCAACTCGGGCCCGTCGTCCATCCGCAGAACCTTCGGCGGCTCGCCGGCAAGGGCGAATGCAGCGGACACCGGGTTACCATCCGTGCCGGACCACATCTAGTGAGGTGATGGGCCTCGCCACGGTAATCACCGGCACGGCGGCGGGCATCTTCTGCTCGTGGCGCTGCGCTCGGGTTTCGGTACCCTCCATGATTCCCCGCCGCGATCCCGCCCAGGTCGACGTTGAGTGCGCGGAGTTATGTTGAACCCGTGAAAAGCGAATGGACCACAGCCGATGTGCACGATCAATCCGGCCGGGTCGCCGTCGTGACCGGCGCCAACAGCGGCCTTGGCTACGACACCGCCGCGGTTCTCGCGGCTAAGGGCGCACATGTTGTGCTGGCCGTGCGAAATCTCGACAAGGGCGCACAAGCCGCCAACCGGATCAAGGTCGCGAGCCCGCACGCCGTCGTCGCTCTTCAGGAGCTCGACCTGTCGTCGTTGGACAGCGTGCGCAAGGCGGCCGACGAGCTGCGCACCAACTACCCGCGCATCGATCTGCTAATCAACAACGCCGGTGTGATGTACGTGCCGACGCGGGAAGCCACTAAGGACGGCTTCGAGACGCAATTCGGCACCAACCACCTCGGACACTTCGCACTCGACGGTCTGCTGATGGACAACCTGTTGGGGGTCGAGGGCTCCCGCGTGGTAACAATCAGCAGCGTCGGTCACCGGATCCTTGCCAAGATCCACTTCGACGGCGGTCTCTCCAAGCGCCGAACTTGTGCGCACCAAATTGTCCGTCGGGTTCAGATCGCTCAGCGCGCCGGCAACCGAAAGGGGTTACAGCAGCGGCCGTTTACTCTTTGGTGACGCCCGGCTTGCCGCTCACCGTCTCGCTCGCGCTGCGCACGACGCTGCGCAGAAACTCCACCCGCGTCGTGACTAGCGAGTCGGCCAAATCCAGGGCGGCGTCGACGATCGTCTTGCGCCGCGACGCGTCGACCAGCGCGGGAGTCACCTCATCGACAGTGTCAACGAACCTGCGCACCGCCTCGATCGCGGCCCGCCGTCCGGCTTCAACCGATTCGAGCACCTCGTCAGATAGGCCCGCCGCTTGTTCCACCACAGTCTTTTTCTCAGTGCTTGTCATGATCGCGCTCCTAAGAGTAGGTGCACACACGAGTTGTGAATGCCCGCGGCTGAGCATGCGCTCCGAACCCGGCGTTTCATAGGGCCGATGGTCACCGCTCCCCCGCGTGGGTACCGCTTGGCGGCGGCGGCCACACCGGGGTCTTTTGGTGCGACGCCGGGACCGCCGAGCCCGCCGATTTACGCACGCCCACGGGTGCCGGGGGCGCTGCCCACCGCCGCATAAACCACTGACACATGTCTCCGATGGGGGTCTTCGGACCCTTACCGGTGGCTTGCCGAGCGCTCTAGCTTCGATGTTGTGGCAAAAGGCACCGAT
>Ga0182030_10024485_pt1 | contig 11084 bp, 1 predicted proteins | sample 812S3MmetaG_FD_121299 | JGI IMG/M metagenome (GOLD analysis project Ga0182030, IMG submission 121299) | Permafrost microbial communities from Stordalen Mire, Sweden - 812S3M metaG (Illumina Assembly) | ecosystem: Environmental > Terrestrial > Soil > Wetlands > Permafrost | place: Sweden... | reverse complement strand
TCGGTTCAAAACTGGCTGAATTCTGGATGACATAGTTGGCGGTTGTAGCGGGGGTGAATTTAAACCACAGGGTCTGCCATGCCGGGTAGAGTGGCAACTGGCCCAATCCCCATTGCTGCGCTGAGCTGGTGGAGATCAAATAATCCTCGGAGGCTCTTTCCAGGTTTCCGTTTATGTACTCCCGGGTTGCTCCGTAAATGGTGCCCAGGCCCGAGTAACTCGCCCCACCCGTCTGGGTGGGATATACTCCCAGATAATAGCCCGCCTGCTGGCCGCCGGTCTGGGTCAATGGCGCCGGGTTCATGACATCATCGCCGGCCGGGTATGAAATTTGCGAAATGTCAAACTCCACCCTTCCCGTGCCTCCCGCCAGTGTGTCTATGCGTATCCAGTAGGTTTGGCCGGGGGACGAACCAAAAACGACCGTGCCGTCCGACGGTGTGTTGTTTTGCGACATGGTGGTCGCGTTCCAGGCTATAAAATCAAATATGCTGTGCGGCAGGGTGTTGCTCTGTGTAATTTCAATGTCAAGCAAATCAGAAGCCGGGCTGGTTTTGATGCTGAAAATCCCCTCCACCGGCGTAGTCACCTGCCACCACAGTATGCGGCCGGCCAGATTGCCGGGATCCCGTGTTTCGAATCCGGAAAAGGGTTCGCCCACTTCCAGAAAGGAGTTCAGGTTGTTGGCCACAATATGGGACGTGTATTTGGTCAGATTCACGGATCCTCCCGCCACCGCCACGGTCTGCGAGGTTGGAACCAGGTTTATGACCGCGGCGTTGGCAAAGGTTTCATTCAGCGACTGGCTTTGGATGGACAGGGTGAAGTCTGTGTTGGGCTGCGCCACAATGAGCCGCAGTACAACCAGATCGGTGTTGGACAATGTTATGTTCAGGGGCGGGTTGTTCAGCAGGGACGATGAGGCCTGACCGATGACCTGGTTGTCCTGAATGACCTGGATGGTAATCTGCGGGCCGTTCGTGACCGGTGAAATGTAAAACGACACATTGGTCTGGCTGCCATTCTCCTCGCTGGTGGGATCGTAGGTGCACCAAAGGTCCGCTGCCCCCTCCACGGCGCTGGCGCCAAACACGTTGGTGCTCATGGTGCCGTAGGTTGTATAAAACAAATAGTTCTGGCCCAGGGTGGCGGGGATGGCATTGGCCAGTTCATCGTTGCTGGGCGGCTCGCGGAAATCAATCCCCAGCGTATAGGTGTCAATGTTTCCGCCCACCGCCACCAGCAGGTTGTCCGTGGGCGTGCAGGCGATTGGATTGGTGACCTGATTGTTTCCATCCAGGGTCACCTGGTAATTGACATTGGGCGAGGTGATGCTGACCGCAGCCAGTCCAGTGTTGGGCAGCGGGGGTATCCAGGAGTACCAAACCGTGTGGTTGAAAGGGTCCCCGGGCTGATTGGTGGCATTGTCGGTGCCGTCTATGGAATAATCATACACCAGTCCGTCCGCATATGTTTCCATGGTGTAGGCGACTATGGGGGTGGGGTTTCCCTGGTAATTGGTTGGATTGGGGCTGAGCGTAAAGTTCAGGTGGCCGTCCCCTTCATTGGCGTTTGGTTCTGTCAGCTTGAACAGGTAGTTGGAAACATCGTTCAACTGGTAGGTTCGGCGGTCGGCCATCATGTCCATCACCGGCACTTGTTGCCCGTTTTCAAAAAGCACCCAGTATGTGTTGGGATAGGTTCCGTCCGTATTCTGCACGGTCAGGGTTCCTGCCGTCTCGGGCGTCACCGTCCACCAGATTGAATTGAGGGCCCCCGGTATCTGCACATCGAGCGCTTCATCCGCCTTGGAATAAGAATCATAAACATAGAACAACGTGGAGTTGTCCGCGTCACCCGACAGGATCAGGGCATTGGTGATGTAATCGTTGGCCGGCGGGATGGTGAGCGTGGCGTTTAGATTAAACGTGGTTTGACTGCCGCAGACCGCCAGATACACTGTGGTTCCGGCGGCGAAAAATGTCCTTTGGGGGTTGGCCACCACATTTGAAACGGTCACGGCTTCGTTGGCCGGAATGGTATATTGATAAACCACCACATTGCTGCCGGGGATGGTGCTGACCGCCGTGGTGGCCAGGTAACCCGCGCTGGGCGTAATGATCTCATACCAGACGCTGGCTGTGTCCTGCAGCGGCTCCCCCGGTTCGGTGCTGGCTCCATAATTGGCGCTGCTGATGCCGTATTGATAACGGGTGCCGTTGTCGTACACCGTGGCGTCTGACAGCAGCAGTTGGGCGTTGGCAAAGTTGTCGTTGTTGGCCAGGGGGACAAAAGTTTTGATCAGGGTGTATTCGCCCGGGCTGGCACTGGCGTCAATGCGGAAATAGTAGGTGTTGCTGGGGCTCATCGCACAGGACACCTTGTCGGGGAAATTATAGGGGTTGACCGAGGTGGTCGGGTTGGGCACTTTTGAATCAGCCAGGAGGGCAAGCCCGGCCAGGTTTGTCCCCTGCCACAGGGTCATCTCCGGGTTGAACAGGTTGAAGTTGAAGGGTTTCAAATTTGCCTGTATGTTAAACCGCTCCGAGTAATAGGGATCCACTTCCGCGGTGAATGTCCCCCCTTGGGAAGGGTAAATCTGGTACCATACTGTTTGACCCCCCATGACCATTTGCTCCCCGTTTTCCGCCGTGGCGTAAATGTTATACCCGTTGGTGACGACGGAGAGCGGCAGGTTGTTGGATGTGGTTGGCTGCCATACGATGGCGTTGCTAAAATAGTCGTTGAAGGGCAGTTCCCTCAGCTCGGCGACCATGTCATATGTTCCCGACACCGGACCCTGGATTGAGACCAGATAATCCTGGTTCGAATTCAGCCACAGGCTGCCATTCAGCACCTGGGCGGTCAGCGGATCCGCCGTCAGCGGATTTTCCTGGAACAGCCACGACTGGCTTGGGTTTTGGGCCGTTTGCACGGTTCCGGTATTGGCGGCGGTGAGTATTTGCGTCACTCCGGGATTTTGCGTGCTGGTGGTCTCAGTGTTGCCCTGGCCGTTGTATACCGCCGTCCATGTGTTCTGGCTGCCGCTGCTGCCAATCAGGGTCAGCGGCACCAGCAGGAGATTCGTTCCCCCGTTGGTGCTGATGGCATAACTGTAATACAAATAAGCGCCGCCCGTCAGCGAAATGGAGGCGGTGTGTCCGGGAAGGGTGTCTGCGTAGGTTATGACGGCGGACAGGTTGTTCGGATCATTGCCGGCGTGTATCTGCCACCAGGGCGTGCCCATCTGGGCGTTGTTGTAAATGGTCAGCGCGCTGAGGTTGGTCACCATCAAAACGGTTTGAGGCAGGGTGGTGTAGCTCACCACCACATAGGTGCTGGGGCTATAGCCCGTTTTTTGTTCCTGAAATGTATAACTGTAACTGCCCGTGTTGACTATGGAATTGGTGTAGGCCACGCCATATTGCAGGGGGTTGCCGTTTTGGTCGCTGACGTCATAGGTGATCGTGCTGCCGCTGTCCCCGCTGGCCGTGATGGTGATCGATCCGGTGAAATTGGTGGAGGGTGGCGCAACCTGGGGGGCGTTGGCTTGAAAGGTGTAAACAAACTGGTTGGTGGCGCGCCCGCTGTAGTAGGCCTGCAGGGTCAGGGATCCGCTGCCATAACCGTCCACATGAATCGGGCCGGTGTAGCCGTTCCAGTTTTTCCCATCCAGGCTGTAGTTGATTCCGCTTCCCGGCGCCGTCAGTGTGATGTTCACCGCATTTTTGTACAAACCCGGGGCCGGGCTGGCGGTCAGCGGGGCCACATAAGTGTAGGTGTTTGTAACGTACTGGGGCGAATAACCGGCTCTGGTGCCCATCCAAATTATGGTCGTGGTACTTGATATTGCCGCCGTGGAGCTTTGGGTGCTGTTGGTGGTGGGCAGGGAACCATCCGTGGTGTAATAAACCGCCAGCGGCGGATATTCCGAGATTCCGTAGGCGCTGGTGGCTGCGGCTGTCAGGGGACTGTTGAATATCTGGCTGGGAGTCGTGACCAGTTCGTTGACCACAAAGTAAAACGCGGCCGAATTTGATTGCGCGTAAACCGATCCCGAAACCTGGACTGTAGTCAAGGCGGTGTATGTTCCGCCTCCCGTAATAGCGTAAGTTTGGTATATCCAGCCTCCGGTGGTTCCGTCTGTGGCCGGAACTGACGAGATGGCAAGGTAGTTGAGGACATTTCCGTTTCCGTCGCTGAGGCCGCATCCAGCGGTGGATAGATTCGATGAAAACCCACAGGCCACGGTCAAGGTGAACGAGTTGCTGAACGTTCCGCCCGCCGGAATGAATTCAATGGTATTTGCCCTGACCTGGGCGCAGAAAAACATCCACAGCCCAAGAGCGGCCATCAAGCCAATTGCCTTGGGCATTCTCTTTACCATATGCATTATTTTAGGCCCGCGGGGTGTTTCTGCATGGCCCCCCCGCGTTTTTTTAATTGTCTTTTTCATCAGGGTTGGGGCTGTCTAAGGTATGTACCATCCAGGGGGGAACTAAGCTGGTAGCCGGTCTTTTGCGTCTGGAACTGGAACATATAGTTTCCGGGACTGAGCGTCATTGAACCGGTGAATGTTCCGGTGGTGGATTGGTTGGCCGGGAGAGCTGCATTTGCTGCATAGCCTCCTGGCACCAGTTGGTTGATGGTCAGCTGGGTGTAGTAAACCATTTCCCCTGTAGTATCGGATATGACAATGTTGCCTCCCTGGAATATGCCGTCGAGCGGACTGACCTGCGGCGGGTTGGCCGTAAACTGCAGGTCTACAAATTGCTGCGCATTGGTTTGACTGTTGACCACCTGCGTGTAGTAAACGGATCCCGTGCCGGATCCAATCCCGTTGACCGTCACCGGGCCCGTGTAATTCATCCAGTTCCCACCCGTAATGCGGTAGATGATGGTTCCGTTTGTATTATCACTGCTCAGTGTAAAGGTGGCCGCTGCTGAATAGCTCCCGTCGGTGGGCAGGCTGCATTGCACCGTGCCTTGATACGTATAGGTTCCAGTGCATGTTTCCGGCGTGCGCCCGGAGCGGATGCCCAGCAGGTTGATGGTGGTTGTGGCGGTGAGCGCAAAGGGCGCTGCGTAGACCGGTGAGTTAGTGGTCGGTGTGCTCCCGTCCGTTGTGTAATATATCCTACTGGGGCTGTAAATGGCGTCCTCCGTGCTGACGTTGACCGTCAATACCCCTGAAAAGTTGCAGGTGGGCGGTATGAGCTGGATGTCCTGCAGCACCGGTGAATAAAATGTGACAGTGGTATGGTCGGCGTCCAGGCGCTGCAGCCAGCCCGTTCCGGGCGGGGTCATTTGATACCATAAGTTTGTGGCGTCGAGTTGCAGGCTGTAAGGCTGCTTGTAATCCCAGACCCCGCCGTTTTCAAATGCCACCGTGGCGTAGGGCAGCATGGATTGAGACTGTGCCGGCGTGCCGTTTATCACTGCCGGCCCTTCATTCAATGTCAGATAAAACAGGCCAGTTCCAGCCGGCCCGATGTCGGCGCTGATCATGATCGGGTCCCCGGCATTAAAGGCGCCCGCCACGGTGGCGCTGCCGTTGTAGTTGCTGGCCACCAGATGCAGGTTGCTCATGGTGGTCCCCTTCCAGAGATAAAGCAGGGGAGCCGCGCCCACGTTGGAGGGCGGGGCGCCCACCTGGGCGGGCGGGGCGCTGACCGTGAGCGTGCCCGACAGCGGCATGGTCAATGACCACCAGGTGGAGCCGGTGGATCCCGGTTGCTCCACCTCATCGGCCTCGATGGTGGCCAGATAATCGTAGGCTTCCACTTGCTGGGTCATGGACTGCGAGGTGATGTTGATGGATTGCGGCGCCGCGCAGGGGAAAACCGGTGTCAACCACACTGTATCCGGGCTGGCCATGATAAAGGTATAGATGCAGGGGGCCGGCGTGGTCACAGTGCTGGGGCTGCTGCTGGACACCAGTATGGACTGGACGCTTTGGAACAATATGTTTTGGGGCACGGCGTACAGATACGATATTCCTGTTCCCACCGGGAAGGAGGACAAGTCAAACAGGCCGCTGTAGGTCGGGTAGGAGGGCAGGTTGTTGTAAATCACCTGTTGCTCGTAATAGCTCCAGGTTTGCGGCACGTTTATGTCATAGGGAGTGCTGCCCCACACTGTTGGGTAGTAATAATGAGTGGCGCTTCTGTAGACCACCACATTTCCCTGCATTTCCGTGGCTGCGCCCGCGCCAAAGTCGTAATAACCGGAAGTGCTGTCCGGTTGTGAAACGGTTACATTCAACAGGTTGGTGGTGGCATGAACACAATACCAGTTGGGGATGTAGTGTCCATTGCTGTCCAGGGTCCAGAATCCCGCCGGAGCCTGGAAAGTATACTCATAAACCTGTTGTCCGTTATAGTTGGTCGGCGTGGCCGGGACGTAGTTGGTCAGGTTGATGGCATTGGTAAAAGCATCGTTGAAGGGCGTCACCACCAGTTGCATGGAGTGCGTTCCCGGCAGGACGTTGCCCGGTCCTGTCCCGCTGCCTTCTATCCATAGCTGCTCTCCCGCCGTGACCATGAGCTGCCCATTGGCTGAGCCCGCTGAGAATTGCTCCTGCAGTCCGGCCAGGGTGCCATTGCCCGTAAAGATGGAGTCCTGGGTGTTGAAGGTGAGCATACCAGCGGCCGGCATGGTGGTGGTGAACCAGACTATTTCGTTGCCCAGGGTGGGCGGCTCACCGGGCAAGGTGGTGGATCCGTTGACATCCACCAAATAGGAGGTGGTGTAGATGCGGCCATTGCTGTACGATGTGTAATTGGGCCAGGTGACCGCTGTGGCGTTGGCGATGCTTTCATTGGGCGGCAGGGGCGTGAACGTCAGGCTGAATGTGGCAATGGAGGGTCCGTCGGATTGCACCATGTAATAATACCCTGGCGTCGCGCTGGCGTTCAGTATCCCACCATAGGCGGCCTGGGCGCATGTTTGCCGGCTGACAATGTTGGCCGTGGCCATGGCACCCATGCTGGTGGCGTCCGTTTGCATCCAGGTCAGCGTGCTGGCCGCCGAGCCGTTAAAGGAATTGTTGCCGATTTGGACCACTCCGTTGGTTGGGATGTACATGGCATACCAAACGCTGTTGCTGAGGCCGCCCGCGTCATTTTGCGCCATCCAATTGCAGGTGGTGAATGCGGCCGTCAAATTCCGCCCCGAAGTGGAAAGACCGATGGGAATGGCGGTTTGCATGGTGGTGTTAACCGGGGGCAGAACATCCAGCACGCTTTGCGAACCCGGGCTTTGAAACTCAATCAAATCCTGCAGGTTGGGCGTTCCCGCCATGAAGGCCGTGTAATTGTTGCTGACACCCCCTTGGATCAGTGTGGCCGCGCCGTCGGCCGCGATGATGTCCAGCGATCCGTCTCCCGATGCTGTGATCAGGACATTTCCGGCCACCGGGAGATTCAAATAGTAGGACCAGGGTACTGGATCCTGTGAGGGGGCGGAGGCGCTCCAAAAAGTTTCGTTTATGGCCTGATTTTGCTGGCTCCAGACCAGGTTGGCGATGTTGGTTTGCGCCAGTGGATTTGACCCTACTTGTATGTACATAGTCCCCGGTGAGGAGGATTCCCAGGAAATGTTGTAATTTTTGTTTGTCTGGACTGCCGCTGTCACGACCGGGTAATACAAGCCGGGAAGGGATGCCCCCACATCTCCATAGACCGGCGCCAGGTCCGTCCGGGCCACCAGATTCAGCTGATCATCATAGACCGATATTTCGTTTGATGTGCCCGATGGGTAATAGAGCGGGCCTTCCAGAACCTGTTCCACCCCGACATAAAGCACGGTGTTGGGCCCCGAGTTCCACTTGGTCCAGACCGAGTTGTTGAAGACCGTCTGTTCGAAGCTTTCCTTGCTGGCCCCGTAATTGTAAACGGTCAGTGCAGCTGAGGCGCCATAATCCAGGCTGCCGCCGGTGGAGCTGCTGAAGGGAATGGCGTTGGCCACCATGTCGTTGTCTGGAAACTGAACGGTGGGCCATTCCAGGTCAAACAATCCTTGAGGGCCTGAGATGGCAATGTAATAGGTTTCCCCCTGTTGGGCGACAAAAAATGAATTCATTTGCGGGAAGTCTATGCTGCCCGCTGATCCCGCCGGAACACTGGCTATGTTCTGCAGATTTTGCAGGCTGGTGCCGTCGTAGACGTACAGCGACATTGTGGGTGACGGCACCCAAATCGTTTGAGAAGGGCCCCATTGGCTGACCCCGGACAGGGTCGGCGTCAAAAGGCCCGGGTAAACCATGAGGTTGGTCGGGGCGGTCCATGAATACCAAACTATGTTGGTTAATCCCGGAGGGTCTTGTGCCTCCGCCGTGGCCCCGTAGTTGTCGCTGGATGTGTTGCCGCCTCCGCCTCCCGCCGCGTTAAAGAAGTAAAAGGCCCCGTTGTCCGTGGTGTATGTAGTCCACGATGAAAGCGGCGTGGCTTGCGAAAAGTCATCATTGGGAGGAAACGGGTAGTAGGAAGAGGATATCTGCCCAATTCCATTCCCCATGTCTATGCCCAGGGTTGAATCCACCGCCAGCCAATACTCGTTGCCGGTGTAAAGATTTTGCGTGATCGGCACCATGGAGTTGTTTCCATTGACATCATTGGTTGGAATTTCCGTGGCAAGATAAACCAGATCATCCAAATTGCTCCCCTGCCACAACGAAGCCACCTGGGGCAGGGTTGACAGGACCAGAGTTCCATCCCGGCTTGGATTGTAGCTGTACCAGATGGAGGCTCCAATGGAGTAGGGGGCTGTTTGTTCACCCGGCTCGGTCGTCGCCAGGGTGTTGTAGGCGTAAAACTGCGACAGGCTGAGCGGCAGGGCATTGCTAAACATGTCGTTGACCGGTGGTTCAATTAATGACAGGCTGAGCTGGAAGGGAAGCTCGGAGGCGGACAGCACCTGTATGTAATACGTCTGGCCGGAGATGGCGCCAAAGGTCACCGTCGGGATCAGGCTAAGATTGGTGACTGACAGGGACTCACCGCTGTTCAGGGTGTAGGCATTGTTATAGATCAAATCTCCCGTGTTGACGGTCATTTGCCCGCTATAGGGCGCCGTGACCGAGTACCACACGGTGTGGCTGGAGACGGTGCCATTGGCGGCTGTGATGTTTTCACCCGGTTCGCTGGTGGCTCCGAGCAGTGATCCGCTGACCGTGATGTTGGCCTGTTGTCCATTGTTGTAGACCGTGGGGGTGAGGACAATGGGCTGGGCGTTGATCAGATTGTTGTTTCCCACTGTTCCAGAAAACCAGCCTTGCAAGGTGTAATTAAAGCCCACCCCGCTCAGCCGCATGTAATAATTTTGCCCCGCTTGCGCATTGATGCTGTAGGTTCCGGCGGGAAATATGGCCACAGAACTGTTGAATCCAGGCTGGATTATTATGTAGTAGGTCTGATTCTGCACCGCATAGAAGCTTTGGTTGCCTCCCCCTCCATTGTCCAGCGACACCTGGGTGGCATCCTCTATTCTGGAACCGTAGCCAACAGACCATTGCGTGTCAGACACGATGCCATTATTGTCGGCGTCCAGGGTTATGTATCCGGTGATGGGGCTGACGTAGGTGAACCACCATTGGTTGGTGCCCAGAAAGCCGGTGGGGCTGGAAAATGCGATGGTGGCGCTGGTGCCATTCAACGCCGTGGCCGTGGCCCATGAATCATTGGTCACCACTCCAGCCGTGCCGCTGATGGCGTAGTCCAGCGCCACCGACGTTGGTGCATACAGGTTGGTGATCTCCTGCAGCTGGCTCAGGCTGTTTCCCTGGTATATATCCAACTGACAGGGATAAAGCAGCGCTTCGGGATCTTAATTGTCCGTTTGGGCCGTCAGATTCACACCGCAGGCAAAACTGCCATTGGTGGGAGCCTGCCAGGTGAACCAGACTGTGGCCGGCCCCATGGCGGGCGGTTCCGTGGCGTCCAAGGTCGCCCCTTGCGAGGTGTAAAGATATTCATAATTGTAATTCAGCTGGTCCACCGTGCTGGCCGAGGAGTCGGAGATGGGCAGGGCGATGGCATTGGCAAAGTTGTCATTGCTGGGCCGGAGATGAAACTCCATCTCGTTGGTGTAGATGAAGGGAGGCCCGCTCACCCTGACATAATAGGTGCCCGGCTGCGCCAGGTTGAAGTCCACCCCGTTGGTGTTGTAATCGAGGTTGGGTTGATAAGATGACGGGCCCAGGCCCAACTCCACGTTCATGGCCGTCCATCTTGGATCCAGCGGCGTCGTGTAATACGGGGCCACGCTGGTCAGGTTGCTGACATTGTTTCCCTGCCAGAGGGATATGTTTCCCCCGCTGGGATAAACTGCCAGAACTCCCGGCTGGTAGGTGGTATACTCAAACCACACCGTGTTGGTTCCAGCCGGCTCCCCCGCTTCCGTGGTGGCGGCCAGCGTGTAACCGGTGATGTATTGCGAATTTTGAACTGCGGATTGCATGGAGTAGGCATTGCTCCAGTTGTCGTTGGCCGGTTCCGGAACATAACTCAAATAAACCTGGAAGTTGGTGGAGGATGGCTGGTATTGACTGATCCCCATTTCGTACTCCTGTCCGCCCGCGACCGCGATCGTGACAGGCGCGTTGTTGGAGGCCAGGCAGGCAAAGTTTCCCAGTGATGTCCCCTGCCCCACCGTGCAGTTGAAGGTGTTGCTGGCCCCCGTGTTGTTGTCCAGCGTATAAATGGTGGCCAATCCATTGGCCGGGGCTGTCCAGTTATACCACATGGTGGGGGCATTGGCCACCGTGCCAAGGGCTTCATAAAGGTTCGGCATGCTGCCTATGGTGTAGGCCGTGCCGGACCGGACCTGGGTCAGCGGCAGGCTGTTGGTAAAGCTGGCCGGCTGGGCAAACTGGACGCTAATGGTGAGAGTGGGGGAATTAATCCACCCCGTTTGATAAGTGTTGTAAGGATAGATTCCGGCCTGGGTGTAATTCTCCGTGAGCTGCTGGCCCGTGACCGACGTGGTGGAGGTGGATGATATGGCCCGGGCCGCCCAATAGTTCCATTGCACGGGAATGCTGGATGTTATGGTGTCCACCGTGGGGGCTGAGATCGTTATGTTGT
>Ga0182030_10024483_pt1 | contig 11084 bp, 6 predicted proteins | sample 812S3MmetaG_FD_121299 | JGI IMG/M metagenome (GOLD analysis project Ga0182030, IMG submission 121299) | Permafrost microbial communities from Stordalen Mire, Sweden - 812S3M metaG (Illumina Assembly) | ecosystem: Environmental > Terrestrial > Soil > Wetlands > Permafrost | place: Sweden... | reverse complement strand
TTGAGCTTCATTCACGTGCCTTTGAGCTTCATTCACGTGCCTTTGAGCTTCATTCGCGTGCCTTTGAGCTTCATTCACGTGCCTTTGAGCTTCATTCGCGTGCCTTTGAGCTTCATTCGCGTGTCTTTGAACTTCATTCGCGTGCCTTTGAACTTCATTCGCGTGTCTTTGAGCTTCATTCGCGTGCCTTTGAGCTTCATTCACGTGCCTTTGAGCTTCATTCACGTGCCTTTGAGCTTCATTCGCGTGCCTTTGAGCTTCATTCGCGTGCCTTTGAACTTCATTCGCGTGCCTTTGAACTTCAATTGCGAGCCATTCAGCTTCATCGATAAGCCGTTCGTCGGCGTACGAGGTGATCAGTCTTGAATAGGGGCATCCTCCCATCTCAAGTCATTCGCCACCCGGTGTTCCGACGCTCGTGGACCGCGCAAGGTGACCACGGATGTGGCCGTGCTCGAAGGAGATCACGCCGTGGAAACTTGAGGGCCCACCAGTCAACTGACGTGGATCTGGGGTGAACCGGGAAAATCCGTGCTTTGAAAGCCATATCAGAGGGCGATTGCAACGGCTATCCAACAATCGCATGGCGCTTCATCCGCCCAGCGCAGGCGTTAGGTGATCATCGGAACTTGCTTCGAGGAACCCATTTCAACTGGGTACGCTCCGCTACGGGCACGACCTGCTGTGTCCCACTCCACATGATATGCTTCACGCCACCATGCCCGAATTCGATTTCGACCCGGAGTACGTATTCACGCATCATCATGCAACGCCCGAAAAGCTCAAGCGATACGAGCTCATTCATGATGCGGCAAAGCAGTTCGCGCGCGTCATTCTTGAGAACGTGGCGCAGTCGGCTGACCGCACGGCGGCACTCGCACTGCTTCGCGAATCAGCGATGATGGCGTGCGCTGCAATCTCTCTCGACGGTCGACTGAAGTAGCGGCGTCGGAGCGCGACCCATGAAACCTTGGCAGGGACGCCAACGTGGACGGCTGCTACAGCCTGAGTGCAAAATCTCCGAGGACCGATAGCTGGACGTAACGTGGCCACGGGGCTTGGTCGTCGCAGCCCCCTGCTAATGCCTATTCGCCCAGATTTCTGCGGGTCGCCCCCACCATCGACAGCGGTCCTCGCCCATCGCCGCGCCCGAAAGCTCGCTCTCACCCAGCGTGCTGCTAGAGAGAGGCGTCATCGAAACCGCGCTGCACCGCTGTGAAGACTTTGATCGAACCGCCGCATCCGCCTTATTCCTTGGGCGATGGCGCAGCGCAAGCCGCACCAACGGCTCCGCACGCGACCCCTCGCGGGCCGGGCTCCTGCCCGACCGGACCTGAGCGCTTCTGGACTCGCCGATCGATCCGTTTCGGTTTCGTTGCGGCGTTGGTGCTCGCGACGATATTGCATGATCCGCTTATCCAGCTTCGTCTGCCCCAGGGGCTCAAGACGCGTGACGTCGCGGGAACGGCCGCAGTCCCTACCGAGCTTTTGGAAGGTAAGGAATTCGACATTCGAATCGAGCCCGCCGAGGAGACTGAGCCCACCGTCACGCGAGACGTACACGGAAACGCCGCGATACCGGTCAACCTGTTCGTGCAGTCGGAAGCGAAGCCCGCCTCCCCTTCGGAACCCCCTCGACCGAAAGACGAAAGCGAGACCGCGAACCCGGCCCTCGGGATACAACATCGCGATGGTGGCGTGCGCGACGCCGCGGGGGACTCGGCAGCCGACGCCGATGCGAACAAGGACGCCGCCTCGGATTCGGCGACGTGGGACGCCAACGTCGCGCCAATGGCAGGCAAGAAAGACAAGGCGACCGAGACCAGCATCGAGGCGATGCTCGCTCCCGCCGATGCGGCGAAAGCGGAGGGACCCGTCAAGGTCGTGCTGATTCTCAATGGCGACGTCGTCCGATCCCACCCGCTCTTCCAGAGCCTCGGGGCACTGCTTCGACGCCTCCCCGGTTGGGATACGATCCTGCGTGGCACCGAGATCGATCCAGTTCGCGATACCGATTGGGTCATGCTGAGCGGGCCCTCGCTCGTCAACAGCGCACGCGACGTGCTGCTTCTGCACTACTCGACCCTCGACTCCGTCGTAGACACCGCGGTGGCCGCCGTGAGCCAGCGCTACGAGCGCGGGGGACCGGTCGACGCTGGAGTCCCGGGAGTCAAGGCGTCGCTAGCGCGGCCTGACCGCAACGAACGGATGCTCGTGCGCCCCCAAGCTCACCTTCTTGCCGTGGTCCCTCCGAGCGTCTCGGAGACCATCGCTCGCCAGCTCGCGAGCGCTCGGTTCCCAGGGCAGCCACGCCCGGGGGATGCCGTCTATCTGCGCCTCGTCGATCCCCATGAGGCCCTCCCCGAAGTTCCCGCTGCGGTGACCGAGCTTCTGCTCCGAGTCGTCCCCCGCGCCGACCAGGGTGTCGACGTGCTTCTCAGCGCACGCACGGCCAGCCGCGAGGCGGCGTCGAAGGCCGCCCGCGATCTGCAAGCAGCCCTCATTCATCACAACGATCCGCTGACGGCGTTGCTCTCCCAAGGGCTCTTGGACCGAGTGGAGTACTCCGTCGAAGGCCGGTCCGTACGCGCTCACGTCGCAGTCGAGCGATCGCAGATAGAACGAATCATCGCCATCCTAAGTAAGTTTGCGCGTCGGAGTGCGACGACGCCGAACGCGCGTGCTCCGTCGGCAGCGGCTGGTTCCTCGTCCGCGACCTCGCGAATGCCGTGACGAACGAGGGTCGAGTGATCACGGGGTGGAGCGCTTCATCCTGGCCTCGGGGTCTTCACCCGCACGCGGGAGTTCAGGTCCTTCCCGCCGCGGCGCGATCCGCTATGAGCACGGCTCGACCCTGGGCAATACGCCCAGCGGGAATGGATATATCCGAGCTAAGCAGTCGATTGAGCATGGTCGCCTTCTCGGCGCCAGTGACCACCCAGAGAATCATCCGAGACCTGCCAATCATCGGCAATGTCAGTGTCATTCGCCCTCGACCTCGATATGCCGCGGTCAACCCGACATTTCGATCCGTGATGTCCAGGACCGGGTCGCCGGGCACGAGAGACGCTGTGTGACCGTCCGTGCCGAGACCCAACTGGGTGAGGTCGAGCACCGGAGGCTCACCTGCGATCCTCGCGAGAGTCCGCTCGTATTTCACTACTGCGCCGTAGAGATCGCGATCCTCGACCTGCATCGCGTGGACCTGTCCTGGCGGAAGTGGGACGCGTGACAGTAGGCTCTCCTGCAGGAGAGTGAGGTTGCGATCCGGATCGCCAGCGGGGGCGATCCTTTCGTCGACCTGAAACACGTGGACGCTGCTCCATGGAACGACCTCGTCGGCGAGGGCGCGGAGCATCTTCCATGGAGTCCTGCCCCCGCTCATCGCCATCACGAAGCGTCCACACTCAGCGACCCTCAACCGACTTTCCGACGCAACAATCCTTGCTGCTTCGCGCGCGACCGCAACATCGTCGTCCACCACTTCGACCTTCACGGGCCGCGTCACGCCCTCACCACGGGATTCGCCCAGCCGCCTGGAGGAGTCACTCGCCCGGCTTCTGCAGGTCCCCACGTCCCCTCATCGTATTCGTGCACGGGGGTGTCCGATTTGAGCACCGGGTCCACGATACGCCATGCTTCCTCAATATAGTCTTCTCGGGCGAACAGAGTGGACTCTCCGGCCATGGCGTCCCCGAGCACCCGTTCGTAGGCGTCCATCTCCTGGGCGCGCGGGTAACGAAGTCCCTCGATCTCCATCGGCTCACTGACGTGCTGATCCTCGACGGAAATTGTATTCATGCAGATTCCGAATCCCATGTCTGGGCTGATTCGGATGCGACAGAAGTTCGATTTCAAATCGTAGCCCGAATACATCGTCGGAGGCTGGCGCAAGCGAACAACGACCTCCGTGCACGTGACCGGCAGGCACTTCCCGGCTCGCAGATAAAACGGAACACCCCGCCAGCGCCAGGAATCGATCTCCAACTTGAGAACCGCAAACGTCTCGACCACGGAATCGGAAGCAACTCCCGGCTCCCGGCGATATCCACGGAACTGTCCACGGACGACGTTCGCAGCCTCGAGCGGCCTGATCGCTTTGAGTACTTTAACCTTCTCGTCGCGAATGGATTCGCTGTCCGTCCGCACCGGGGGCTCCATCGCAAGGTGCGCCATGACCTGAAACAAGTGATTTTGCATCACGTCCCGAATCGTACCCACCTGCTCGTAGAAGCTGCCACGGCCCTGAACGCCGAAATCTTCCGCCATCGTAATCTGAAAGCTTTCCACGTTGTAGCGATTCCAGATTGGCTCAAGAAGCGCGTTTGCAAAGCGAAAGAACAGCATGTTATGAACTGGCGCTTTTCCGAGATAATGGTCGATTCGGAATATACTGTCCTCGCCGAATTTCTGTTGAAGGATCCCATTGAGCTCACGGGCCGAAGCGAGATCCCTTCCGAAGGGCTTTTCTATAATTACCCGCGCTCCCGCCGTGCACCCCGCCTCGCCGAGATGCCCTACGACCGCGGGAAAAGCCGATGGAGGAATTGCCAGGTAGTGAGCCGGGTGCTGCGCTGAATCGAGGACTTTGCGCAGATCTTGAAACAAGGAAGGTGAATTGTAGTCGCCGTCCACGTATCGCAGGAGCCCGAGTAGCTTCGCAAATGCGTCTGGATCGACTCCGCCATGCTTTTCGAGACTGTCCTTGGCCCTGGCCCTGAGTTTCTCGAGACTCCAACCCGCTCTGGCCACGCCGATGACGGGAACGTTGAGATTCCCTCGTTTCACCATCGCTTGGAGCGATGGGAAAATCTTCTTATAGGCAAGGTCTCCCGTGGCACCAAAGAACACGAGAGCATCGGAATGGGTGGGAATCATGACTTGGACCCGGTGCTCTTCTCCAGATGCCCGCCAAATTGAAAACGCATCGCCGACAGCAGCTTGTCCAGATATTCCGATTTCCCCCGAGACGCGAACCGCTCGAAGAGCGCCGCGGTGAGCACGGGCACTGGTACTCCTTCGTCGATCGCAGCTTTGATCGTCCACCTCCCTTCGCCTGAATCCGACACCCGACCGCCAAACTGAGCGAGATTCGGGTCCTCCGCGAGCGATCGCGCCGTGAGGTCCAATAGCCACGAGGAGATCACGCTACCGCGCCGCCACACTTCTGTGATGTCAGCGATGTCGAAATCAAAAGAATAATGTTCGGGATCGCGCAGAGGCGTCGTCTCGGCGTCCGCATCGCTTGGATTCTTGCCGACGTTCGCATTACGCAGGATGGCCAATCCCTCGGCGTACGCGGCCATCAACCCATATTCGATGCCATTGTGAACCATCTTGACGAAATGCCCCGCTCCGTTGCCTCCGCAATGCAAATATCCCTGCTCTGCCGTACTGCCAACATGATCTGCACGGCCAGGCGTGCGCGGAATGTCTCCGACGCCAGGTGCTAACGTGGCCCATATCGGATCGAGACGGCGCACCACTTCCGGTTCACCACCGATCATCATGCAATACCCGCGCTCCAGGCCCCACACCCCTCCGCTGGTACCGACATCCACGTAATGGATCCCCCGCTGCGATAGGGCACTCGCCCGACGGATATCGTCCACGTAATACGAATTGCCACCGTCGATGATCACGTCCTCCTCGCTCAACCGAGGGAGCAGCTGGGCGATAGAAGAGTCCACCACGGCCGCGGGTACCATCAGCCAAATGACGCGTGGTTTCTCGAGTTTTGCAATGAGGTCCGCGATCGACGACGCGCCGGTGGCGTGATCCGCCTCGAGTTTCTGGACAGCCTCAGGCATGCGGTCATGGACCACGCACACGTGACCGCCGCGGACGAGGCGACGCACCATGTTGGCCCCCATTCGGCCGAGCCCGATCATTCCAAGCTGCATCGTTGAGTTCATGGTAGAAACCGGCCGTTCGTCGTTGTTTTCATATCGGGTAATGCTATATTTAATTCTTTAGGTCTAATGGAATTGAGGTCAAGGCTCTCATTTGCGCGTACGAGCGGTGGCTTTGCGGATGAAACTCCTAGCGAGCCAGTGCACTGGCCCTCGTCTCCAAAGCGTTGCGCGCTTGCGAGCGCGTGAGAACGTTTCCCAGGTACGTGGCAGCTCGCGGCGCGTTCAGGTTCCTGGCGGTCTCAAACAGACGAGCCTGACAGTCTGACCGGCGCGTTCAGTCGAGCCCGTTGACGGCATCAGAAATGTCGTCAGCGGCCGGGTTAAATCGCCTCTCGGTCACCACTTGTGCACGCTAGGGGTACCTGACACGGGCGTCATGTTGTATGGATGGGAGCGTGGCAAGGCACATTTTCTTGGGCGTGGACGTCGGGGCGGAATCCATCAAAGTCGTCGCTGTCGAGGAGCACGGGGGCCAGACCACCGTTGCGTGGCACCGCGAAGCTTCGCACGGCAAGGATCCTCAGGGCGCAATCCTCGAGCTCATTTCCGCCGTCGACACGGGTTCTGCCAGCGGAATCGCGGTCACGGGTCGGTTGAGCCGAATTCTCGTAGCGCCATCGGTTCCGACCAAAGCGGCGCTGCGCAAGGGGGTTCGAGCGTCGCGACCGACGTTGGACGCGGTCACCGTGATATCCGTGGGAGCGCGAGGATTCTCGGTTCTCGAGCTCGGCGCCAACGGCGAAGACTGGTTCAAAGAGAATTCGCGTTGCTCCCAGGGGACGGGCAATTTCCTGTCGCAGCTCGTCGCGCGCTTCGGCCTGACTGTCGACGAAGCGTCGACGCTCTGCGAACAGATCGAGGACCCCGCGCTGCTGTCCGGGCGATGTCCGGTGATTCTCAAGACCGACATGACGCACCTCGCCAACAAGGGCGAAAACCGGGCAAGGATTATCGCGGGACTCTACGACGCGGTCAGCGAGAACGTTCTTTCACTCGTTCGGCCGCGCCTCGCCCCGCGGAGTGTCATCCTCACTGGAGGCGTCTGCCGATCCGCCCGAATTCGCAAGAAGATCGAGATGTGGATGCTCGAGCATGACATGCGCGTCATCCCCGAACGCCCGGAAGACAGGTTCCTCGAGGCGCTCGGCGCCGCGACTCATGCTCTCGAGCACCCTTGCTCGGTGCCCGATCCTCACGCGCTGCTCGCCACCGGGGTCGGCTCGCCCCTCGAAACGGTGCCAGCCTTGCGCAGCGCCCTCAACCTTGTTCACCGAATGCCGAAGACAACGCCCGCTGAGCGAGACGGCAGCCCGGAGCAGGCCGCGATTCTGGGATTCGACATCGGGTCGACGGGATCGAAGGCTGTTGCCGTCGACACACGCACGCAGCAGGTCGTATGGGAGGCATACATCGGAACCGAAGGCGCTCCCGTCGGAGCGGCGCAGCGCCTGATGAGGAGTTGGGTAGAGGGTCCCAACGCTCGCGTCGTAGGCGTCGGGGTGACTGGCTCCGGCCGTGAGGTCGTGGGGTCTCTGCTCCGAACCTGCTACGGCGACAGCCGCGTATTCGTCATGAACGAGATCGCCGCGCACGCTCGGGGTGCGACGTCCATCGATCCGAGCGTCGACACAATTTTCGAGATTGGCGGTCAGGACGCGAAATACATCCGTCTCGAAGGCGGACGTGTCATCGACGCAGCGATGAATGAGGCGTGCAGCGCTGGAACGGGGTCGTTCATTGCGGAACAAGGGACGAAGTTCGAAGGTGTGGGCCAGGATGTCGCTGCATTCGGGGCCCTCGCGCTGCGTGCCGACCACGGCATATCGCTCGGGCAGCACTGTTCGGTCTTCATGGCCGAGGTCATCGACGAAGCGATCGGTCAGGGTGTCGACCGAGATGCGATCGTTGCGGGGCTCTACGATTCCGTCATTCAGAATTACCTCAATCGGGTCAAGGGACCTCGCACGGTGGGACAGAGGATATTCTGCCAAGGAATGCCTTTCAGCTCCGACGCCCTTGCGGCCGCGGTCGCAAGACAGACGGGGCGCCCGGTCGTGGTTCCACCCAATCCGGGAACAATCGGAGCATTGGGGATTGCCCTCCTCGCTATTGAAGAGCTGAAGTCGAGCTGCGAGGCGATCCAACCACAAGCCTTTTTCGAGGCTCGCATCGTCTCGAAAGAAACGTTTGTGTGCGCCTCGACGAAGGGATGCGGCGGAGGCGGAAACAAGTGCAGAATCGATCGACTCAAGACCGACGTCGCGGGGGTCGAACAGAAGTTTCTCTGGGGTGGGAATTGCTCGCTCTATGATCGAGGCGGCGCGAGAAAAAAGCTGCCCGATCTTGCCCCAGATCCGTTCGCGCAGCGGGAGCATCTGCTCGACGTCATACTCACCGAGCCCGAGCCTCTGCATGGCCCCGTGGTGGCGATGACCGATGAATTTTCACTCAAGGGGCTTCTCCCGCTTTTTGTCGTTTTTCTTCGACGTCTCGGAATGCGAACCGAAATCCTGCGCCACGCTGGCGGCAAGACGTTGCGCCGCGGCATCGAGGGAGCTCGGGTTCCCTACTGCGCTCCCATGCAACTATTCCACGGCGCGTGCTTCGAGCTTGCGTCGAGAGAGCCAGACTATTTGCTTATTCCGATGCTGCGGGAGCTCCCGAGCGTCGCCGAGGAAAAGGACTCCGTCGTTTGCCCAATCGTCCAGGCATCCCCGGACCTCGTAAGCAATCTTCTTCACCACATCGACCCAGCGCGGAACTCCACGTCCCAGGCGCGCTCGGGTCCGGATGTCCGCATCCTGCGACCGGTCGTCCGATTCGACGGACCTGGCTACGAAGGAGACGCGTTCCGTGCCGTCATGGAGCGCCTTGCAGCCGATCTTGGGGCCCACTCGCGTTTTGAGCGCGCGTTCGAGAGCGCGGTAGCGACCCAAAAACGATTCGACGAGGACTGCCTCACGATTGGCAGACAAGCCCTCGAATTCTGCACCCGCGAACATATTGTTCCTGTCGCCGTCTTGGGCCGGCCCTACACGATACACAACGAAGTTCTCAATTCGAACGTTCCGAGCATTCTTCGAAGCCTCGGCGCCATGTCGATACCTGTCGATTGCCTACCGGTACTCGAGGATAGTCCGACTTACCACGACCAGTATTGGGCTTTCAGTCAGCGAAATCTGCGGGCTGCCGACACAGTACGAAGGACTCCGGGGCTCTATTCTGTGTTTTGCAGTAACTACGCGTGCGGCCCGGACAGCTTCACGCTCCAATTTTACGCATACTTGATGCAAGGCAAGCCCTTTGGCGTGGTGGAGACCGACGGACACTCGGGCGACGCCGGGACGAAGACTCGTATGGAAGCTTTCCTTTACTGCGTCGACAGCGACATGCGGACAGGGGCTTCCGCGCATACCCGCCATACGGATCTCACGCGACACGACAAAGCTCGGGTCACGCTTCGAGAGGCGCGAGAGCGCAATGCCACAGTGCTCGTGCCTCGGATGGGGCCGCAGGCTGAAATCGCCGCAGCATCACTTCGTGCGGAAGGCCTCCGTGCCGAGGCGCTGCCCCTTTCTACTCGCGACGACGTGCGGACGGGGCGTCGATTCACGTCAGGCAAAGAGTGCGTTCCTATGATGCTTACGCTCGGAACTCTTCTCAATCGCCTTGAACGCGACGCGGCCAACGATGAAAAGTTCGTATTCATGATGCCGACGGCCCGAGGGCCCTGTCGTTTTGGCGTTTACAATACTCTGCACAAGATCGCTCTCGAGCAGACGGGATGGAGCGACAGAGTGAGCGTCTTCTCGCCCGACGATGGCGATTACTTTCGCGACACTTCGCCGGCTTTTGCGATACGAACTTGGGTCGGATTTCTGGCGCACGATCTGTTGCAGACGATGCTCTATGACGTGCGCCCAGTGGAGCGAGTGCGCGGAGCGGCCGACCGTGCGCATTCGAAGTACTTTCGCGAACTCATCGATTGCATTCAACGCCCAGTGCGAGGCACTGTGTCCGAGGCTGTTGGAGAGCTCTTCGGTGGTCTCTTCGGCACGCGCGACATTCTAGGGCGTGCGGCGAAGGAAATGGCGGCACTCAAGAAGCCCCTCCTAGACCTTCCTACCGTAGGTGTCGTCGGAGAGATCTACGTGCGGCTCGATCCATTCGCGAATGACTTCCTCATCGAAAAGCTCGAGGCACGTGGAATTCGCGTGCGGTTTGCGCCGTTCGTCGAATGGCTCGAGTACACGTCATTCCTCGCCGAAAAGCGACTGCACGATGGTCGCCTGCGCCACGACGACCGCGCGCCTTCGATCTTGGTTTCCGGACTCGTCCAGCGTGCCACAGCTCAAGTTCTCTACGACGTGTGCCGCGAACCTCTCCAATGGGGTTCACGTATCAGTGTGAGCGAATCCGTTCATGCAGCGCTGCCCTATGTCGACAGCGAGCTGAATGGGGAAGCGTGCCTTACGGTGGGTGGACCGCTCCACGAATTGAAGGAGAAGCTGATTCAGGGCGTCGTCGTGATTGGACCTCACGAATGCATGCCGCATAAAATAGCGGAGGCTCAACTCGGTGCGGCAGGTGAGGACATGCCGGTGCCGTACCTCGCGATATCGGTCAATGGTGATCCGCTCGACTCCGAAGCGCTCGATCGCTTTGCCTACGACATTCATGAGATCCATCAGCGCGGGTTCTCGCGCAATTTCAGGTCGGTGTTCACTCCTGAACGAACCAGCAGATTGGACAGGGTCGTCGGCGCCCCCCTCGTTCAACTGCGATTTGATAGAGCGCGCGGCGAATCAGCCAACGGCGGCTCCAGCGCTTAGAAGGCCGGCGTCTTTCGGTCGATCCCTTCGCGATCCCGACGTCGAGCGTCCTCGCCTACGGGAAGTAGGCTCCGGGCGCTCGGCGTCGGCCTCGCTTGGTTTCGACCGAAATACGCCGACCTTCTCTATTCCAACCTCGACTTCTGCCCCCCCCCCCTCGTTTGGCTTGCTCGCATACGGTCGTCTAGCGATTGGTCACTTATTGCACTGCGTCGCCATCAACCCGGCGGCTCCTGCCGGCGGGTTCAGTACCGCGACCGTCAGGGAGTGGTCTGGGCTCGATGAGAACCGGGGGGTGTCGCGGAGGACGACCAGCTCCTTGACGCGCGGTCGAGGA
>Ga0182030_10024482_pt1 | contig 11085 bp, 12 predicted proteins | sample 812S3MmetaG_FD_121299 | JGI IMG/M metagenome (GOLD analysis project Ga0182030, IMG submission 121299) | Permafrost microbial communities from Stordalen Mire, Sweden - 812S3M metaG (Illumina Assembly) | ecosystem: Environmental > Terrestrial > Soil > Wetlands > Permafrost | place: Sweden... | reverse complement strand
TGAAGGCTCGGGCATTGGCGGCACTGAAGCCACCCGCAACTAGACCACTGCGGTATCGACCCACGGACCGCACACTACAGTTCCTGAACAGCTTATGATTATGCACGGCAGGCGCGCAGGCCCCTCGCTTGCGCGCCTGCCCAAGGCCTGTAATTCTATGGCGAAAGCCTCCACGACCCGAGTGACTGTGACTGCGACCATGCATAATTGTCAGGCGAACATAGTTGCGCCCTAAGGCGACGGCCCGTAACGCCCGTTCCGCGGCATTGTTGTCGATCTCGAGCCGTCCGTCCTCGCAATAGCGGATGAGCGCGACCCAGTTCGAGAGTGCATAGCGGATCGCTTTGGCGAGCTCGCTTTTCTTCGACAGCGCGGTCGCTGTCTTGTGCAGCCACTCGTGCAAGGACTCGAGCTCCGGACCCGCACGGGCCTGGCGCACTGCGTGGCGCTCATGGGGCTGGCGACCGCGGATCTCTTCTTCGACTTTGTACAGTCGCCCGATCCGTTCCAGGGCCTCAAGCGCAACCGGCGAGGAGAGCGCGACGTGGATGTCGTAGAACTTGCGCCGAACGTGCGCGTTATCCGGCGCTCGGCATAAGGGCCATTGTCCCGAGTCGGGTTTTATCCGGACCATTTTCACCGCGCCCCTGCATTAGCTGCACTTTGATCTATCTTGCTCCGGATAAGAGTGCGATGGCAATGCGGCGGGTCAGTCATCCGGTTGGCTTCTACGACGTTTACTCCTCTATGCAGTGTCAGATGGAGTGGCTGTTCGAGGTGTCCGATGAAGGCGTGGCGAACGGATCCGCCGGGGTTCCCGGAAGTGAAGCGCGTGTGGCAAAGGAACCGCTGTGTTGGCGCCGGCACGATTGCTCTGTACCGTTACTGGATCAGCCGTTTCCTTGATTATTGCAGGCTAGAAGGCCTCGATGTCCGACAGGAGCTGACGTGCGCCGGCGCAGAGCGCTTTGCACGCTGGTGGCGATCGGTCGGAAGTCCGCGCTCGGGTCGCATGGCGGCCGCCTTCAAGTCCGCTCGCAGCGCATTGCGATCTTGGTCCTTCGCCTTGCAAGTGTTGGGCGAGGAGCTGCCGCCCTGGATCTCTACGCCGCCTGCTGCAACCATTTCCCCGATCATGGCCGCTTTCTCAAGTTATCTCCGAGAGATGCGGGGCAACCCACCCTGTACGATTCACAAGAGACTCGTCCACATCAACATGTTCTCGCGGTTTTGTCGCCGTCGGCGGCGTCAGCCGCATCGAGCGCGTCTGCGGGACATCGATGAGTTCATCGTGTGGTGCAGGCAGCGTTACGCACGAACCACGGTTTCCGATATCTGCTGCACATTGCGCGGCTATCAACGCTTTCTTTGTGCGTCCGGTCGTATACCCCGCAACCTCGCCAGCTCGATCATTGCCCCGTTGGTGCGTACCGCAGAGCGTCCTCATCGGTCACTGCCTTGGGATAAGGTACAAAGGATCCTGTTGGGGATCGATCAGTCAACGCCGACGGGCCGGCGCGATTACGCGTTGTTGCTGATGATGAGCGTGTACGGGCTGGGTGCCGGGGAGATCATCGGGCTCACCCTCGATGACATCAACTGGAGGGCCGGGACGCTTCGCATCGTTCGGCCCAAGAACGGCGTCGAGTTTACCCTTCCGCTGCTGCCGGCCGTCGGTCGAGCCTTGGCAGGCTATCTTCGAGGCGGACGGCCCCAGCATGTTGGCACTCGACATCTTTTCGTCACCATGCGCACGCCCTACAAGCGTCTGGCTTGCTCGGTCACGATTCGGCATATTCTGCACACGGCAGCTGCGCACGCTGGTGTCAGTGCGCCCTTCATGGGGACCCATGTCCTGCGGCACACGCATGCCTGCCGGCAACTCGAACTCGGCTCCAGCCCGAAGATCATCGGCGACATCTTGGGTCACCGGGATCCGGAGTCCACCTCAGCCTATCTACGCGTGGCCACGGCCCGGTTGCGTGAGTTGGCACTCCCGGTGCCGGCATGAGACGCACCACGGTCGCATCCCTTGGTCGGGACATCGAGGATTTCCTGGTGTTCAAGCGCGCACTCGGACATTCCTACAGACGCAGCGAAGCCACGCTTCGCAGTTTTCAACGATACGCCCAGCACCACAGCGGTCAACGGGGCCAGATCGAGTTGCCCTCACTCATTCGGAACTGGCTGGACCGGGTACCGAACCGTAAGCCCGTGACGCGCGCCTGCGATCTGGGTGCAGTGCGCCAGCTCTGTCATTTTCGACGGCGCCGCGATCCGGACGGATATATTCCGAGCATCCGCCTCGCGCCCCAGACCGAGTCGCGTTACCAGCCCTATGTGTTCTCGCAAGCAGAGATTCGTTCACTGCTGCTGGTGGCCAGTCGCCGTGAAGGTCGTAACTTTTGGCCCGGATTGCTCAGGCTGCTCATCCTTGCGACGTACTGCACGGGACTGCGCTTTGGTGAGGCGGTACGTTTGCAGTGCGCGGATGTCGATCTGCAGCAGCGACTCTTTCACATCCGAGGCAGCAAGGGCCGCACGCGCCTGGTGCCCTTTGGAGCCGATCTCGCCCAGGAGTTTCGCACCTACTGGCCGCAGCGCGAGGCGCTGTTGGCCAGGAAGGGCAACCGGTCAACCGCAGTATTCATCGGTCGCTACGGTCGCCCCGTGACGCTCAAGGGAGCATCCGATGTCGTGCGACGTCTGCTTCGGCAGCTGGATTTGAAGCCCTCACGCGGTCGCCAAGGTCCCAGGCCCTACGATCTGCGACACGCCTTTGCCGTGCATCGCCTTACGGCCTGGTACCGCGAGGGCGTGGACATTCATGCTCGATTGCCGTGGCTCTCGGCCTACATGGGACATGTGAACGTGCTGGGCACAGAGGTCTACCTGCATGCAACCCCCGAGCTACTGCAGCTCGCCAGTGACCGATTCGCCCGACGAGCCAGCCTATGAGTTCTCGCCGCGAGGCGACGCTGTTCAGTTTGGTGGGATCCTATTTCCAGGCCTATCTGCAGCAGGCTCGTGGCGCGAGCCCTCACACGGTGCGTTCCTATCGCGACACACTGCGACTGCTGTTTGCTTTCATCGCCGAGCGGCGTCATCGCGAGATCGCCGCCATAAAGCTCGATGACCTACAGAGCGCAGATATCATGGCGTTCCTCGCGCACCTGGAAGCTAAGCGCGCCAACGCAGCGAGCAGTCGTAATATTCGCTTGGCGGCGATTCGCAGCTTCTTCAAGCATCTCCTGGAGCACGATCTGTCGCGTGCAGAGCAGTATCAACGGGTGTTGTCCATCCCGAGCAAGCGAGCGCGGATCCCGGCCGCACAGTATCTCGAACCCGAGGAGATCAAAGATATTCTTGCGCAACCGGATCGATCGAGTTTGAGCGGTTGCCGAGATCATGCATTGCTTCTCTTTCTGTACAACACCGGCGCCAGGGTCAGCGAAGCGTTGGGCGTACGCGCGGAACACCTATCACTCAACACCCCACGTCATGTCCGCCTTTTCGGCAAAGGCAGCAAGGAGCGGATCTGTCCCTTATGGCGCGAGACAGCCTCGGCCCTGCAGCAGCTGCTGAAGTCGCGTCACGCTGAACCCCGGGACTGGCTCTTCTGCAACCACGCCGGATCACGCCTCAGTCGCGATGGCGTCGCCTACATCCTCAAAAAATACTCGCTCTCGGCTGCCAGGGTGATGCCCGCTCTTCGGCGGCGACGAGTTACACCGCATATGTTTCGTCACAGCTGCGCCGTCGCCTTGCTGCAGGCTGGCGTTGACATCACCGTCATCCGAGACTACTTGGGTCACGCGAGCATCTCTACCACGAGCCGCTACGTTTCAACGAACCTGCAGATGAAACGCAATGCCTTGGAGCATTTCTGGCAAAGATCGGGGCTCTCGCCGGCGCGAGCGCGCGCCTGGTCACCCAAGCCCGATCTGCTCGCCTACCTCTCATCCCTCTAAGCCGCCAGCTGATATTATCCAGAGCCAATGGCAGCCTTGAAAGCAGGATTCCAGCTGTGTCGGCATTGTTACTCCGGATAAAACCCGACTCGGGACAATGAGCCCAGCAGGCTGCTTCCTTGATCTTCTCGCCGTAGAGTCGATCGAAGCCGGCGTAGGCATCAGCCTGCAACACACCGCTGAAGTTCGCCAAATGGGCACGAGGTCGTTCACCTTTGCGATCGGGGCTATAGCGGAAGAACACCGCGGGTGCATCGGCACTCCCCGCCGGCCGATCATCACGCACGTACGTCCACAAACGCCCCTGCTTGGTGGTGCCCCGGCCCGGGAAGAGCACCGGCACCGGGGTATCATCACCGTGGAGCTTGTAAGCGCCGAGCGCATAGCGGCCGATCGCCTCGACCAAGGGCTCTAGCAATGCACTCGCCCCACCCACCCAGTCGGCCAGTGTCGAGCGATCCAGATCGATCCCTTCGCGGGCATAAATCTGGCTCTGCCGGTACAAGGGAAGGTGATCGCAGTACTTGGAGACCAAGACGTGTGCCAGGAGCCCAGGGCCCGCGATCCCGCGCTCAATCGGGCGGCTCGGCGCCGAGGGCTGCACGATCCTCTGGCAGCTCGCGCAGGAAAGCTTCGGACGCACGTGCCGGATGACCTTGAAGTGGCTCGGCACGTACTCGAGCATCTCGGAGACGTCCTCGCCCAAGGGGCGCAGCTTGCCTCCACAATCCGGGCACGCGCAGGGGTTCTCGTGCACGATCTCCTCGCGAGGAAGCTCGGCAGGCAACGGCCGGCGAGCGGGCTTCGCGGACGGATCCTTCGGGGTGGGCCGCACCTCGATGGGCTTTGCGGCAAGGCTTGCTTCGAGATCCTCGATCGAGAGCTGCATCTGCACGAGCTCCCGATCGAGCTGCTCGGAGGAGCGGCCGTACTTCATGCGCTTCAAGTACGCGATCTCGAAGCGCAGCTTCTCGAGCTCAAGTTTTTGGGAAATTAGCAGCGCCTCGGCGACTTCGAGCTTGGTGCTGCGCTCGAGAATGATGCCCTTGAGGGCTTCGACATCGTTCGGCAGGTCCGCCGCTTGTGGCATGCGCCATTATATCAATGCCAAGAGTCCAAGGCGAGAGAAAAAGCCTATTAATAAAGGATTTTTTACGCCGCGAGATGCGGCTCGTGCGTGCGCTCGACGCGTCTCCAGTCGATCCCTTCGAGCAACATCGAGAGCTGCGCGGCGCTCAAGCTCACGGTTCCGTGCGTCGCCTGCGGCCACACGAAGCGGCCGCGCTCCAAGCGCTTGGCAAACAGGCACAACCCATCGCCGCTCCACCACAAAATCTTCACCCGATCACCCGCTTTGCCACGAAACACAAAAAGCTGTCCCGAGAAAGGATCCTCCGCGAGCTGCGTCTGCACCAGAGCTGCGAGTCCATCGAAGCCGTTACGCATGTCGGTCGCGCCCGCGGCGAGCCACACCTTCACTCCCGCAGGCAGTGCAATCATCGCTGCACCAGAAGATCGATGACACGCGAGAGCGCGTCGGCATCCACACGCCCATGCAGCACAATGCTATGACCGTTACTGAGCCTGATCTCGATGAGCCGCGAGGTCTGCTTAGGCTCCGAAGCGCTTTGGCTCGGTGCTGTGGGCGTCGCTCGCTCGGTCGGCATCACGGTCGGCGTATCGACCTTGACCGGCAGCAGCTTCGCATCGCCCTTCGCACCTGGCGTGTTCAGTAATCCCCGACGATGCTGCCGCCGCCAAGCGAATACTTGGTTGGCGTTGAGATGATGACGGCGGGCCACCATCGCCACCGAGGCACCCTTCGCACGGGTCTCCTCAACAATCCGCAGCTTCTCTTCGATCGAGTGTTGCGTACGCGGTCCGGTCCGCCGGCCGAGCTTATCAGTCGTAATGATGTCTTCGACGAACGTGCCCACTTGGCCCTTACGTGGGCACCTACGATGTGCCCACTTAGCCCATCATGGGTGCACCGCGATCCGCCGGCCATGCGGTCGAAACCGGACGGTTACAGCTGAACAATGACCGAGCACAACCGATTGAATAATAGGTCGCCGTGGGAATTGCCTTACGGGCATCGGCCGCTCCAAGCAGATTAGGGTCCAGTGTTTCTACGCGGAGCCCTCACAAGTAGGTCTCAATGAAGCTCACGAGCTGCAACTTCGACAGAGAGCCGCACTCTGTCGCGACCACCTTCCCGTTCTTGAAAAGCATCAGCGTCGGAACGCGACGGATGTGATATCGGGCGGGCATCGATGGATTGTTGTCGACCTCGATCTTGGCGAAGAGCAAGCATCCGGAATAGCGTACCGCGGCGTTTTCGAGCGCCGGCGCGATCATTTGGCACGTGCTGTAACACTCGGCACAGAAGGCGACAAGCACCGGCACCGCAGATTGGAGTACGTCGCTGTCAAACGTTTGGTCGGTGACGCATTTGATGTCAGCGCTCATGGATCTGTCTTCCGCCCGAGGCGGACCAGAATGGCCGTGCGCGTTCGAAGCGGCGCAACCGCGGGCCGTTGTTCCAATGTTATTTGCATTACAATTTCCATTTTTCGTGCATCGCTTTCACTCCCAGGTTGACGTCCGATCGATGCCGACGTGGGAAAGTTTGTCTAGTCGCCCGGCCCTTTCTTCAATCGCAGCGTTCTTGGGGAGCTTCCACTCGTGGTCGGCTCTCCACCAAGAGTCAACGTCACTTTAAGATTGGCATCGGCTCGCTGATAGGGCGAAAATACCAACCCGCTATTCAGAGGACTAGACAATCCCGTATGAACAAACTTCAAGCAATGGAGGTTTTCGTGCGCGTGGTTGAGACGGGCGGAATCGCTTAGTGCCCCGTACGACTCGTTGAACGCGTTGTGTCATTTTGCGCCGCCGACGGCGCCCCGCGCGGCGCGTCATTGGGCATCGGATAGCATCGGATCGCTTCGGCTTGGACTTCGTGCATTGCCATTGCTGACGCCTCGCGCGCATGACCGTCGCGCATATCGCCCCAGACGAGATTTCCGGCTTCCTACCTCCTCCGTGCACCGTGGACACTACCACCGCCAGGGTATCCGAGTGCAGCGGTTCACGAACCTACAACGGCTCGACGTACGCCACGCGTTCCGCGATGACTGCCAGGAGCTTGTTTCCGGCATCCACGTACCAAGCCCTATATACTGCGTATTCAACGCGATGGTGAACACCGTTTCCACGGCAACGTGAACACGTTTCCACGGGATGGTGAACAGTGTGGGGCGCCGCGTGGCGCGCTGTTCACGATCGTGGAAAGTGGGGTGGGTGACTGGAGATTGATCGCAAAGCCGACCGCGTAATCTGGGGCCTTTTTGTCCCCAGGAGCGCAGTCGATGCCGAACGAGAGGATCTCCATGTCGAAGCTGAAGCAGCTGATCGGGCTGCAGTCGAGCAACTTGAGCGTCCGGGCCCTGGGGCGCGCCTTGGGACTGTCCGTGGGGGCGGTCTCGAAGTATTTGCGGGCGGTACGGGCGTGCGGGATCGAGGCGGCCGAGGCCGAGAGGCTCTCGGAGTTCGAGCTCGAGCGGCGGGTGTTCGGGCCCACTCTGGCGGCGAAGCCGGGACCCCTGGTGCCGCCGGACTGCGCCTGGATCCACGGGGAGCTCAAGCGCCACCGGCATGTGACGCTGCAGCTTCTGTGGGAGGAGTACGTTGGCCGCTTCGGCGCGGCCGCCTACCGGCGCAGCGCCTTCTGCCAGTTCTATCGGCGCTGGGAGAAGCGACTCAAGCGCTCGATGCGCCAGCGGCACTTCGCCGGCGAGAAGCTCTTTGTCGATTACACCGGGCGCACGGTGCCGATCTACGGCTCGGGCGGGACGGAGGCGTTCCGGGCGCACCTGTTTGTGAGCGCGATGGGCGCGAGCGGCTGCGCGTATGCGGAGGCGACGCGCAGCGAGTCCTTGCCGGACTGGCTCGCGAGCCACGTGCGGGCGCTGGAGTTTTATGGGGCGGCTCCCACGATCATCGTGCCCGACAACCCGAAGGTCGGTGTCACCCGCGCCGATCGCTATGAGCCGGAGCTGCAGCGCTCGTACGAGGAGATGGCTGCGCATTATCGCTGCGTGGTGATTCCAGCGCGGCCGTTCCGCCCGAAGGGGTGTTACTACTCTGATGACCCCTCGAGGTTCGGGAAGCAGTCCAATGACCGCCAGTCTGTCCTAGTGAGCGTGAGCCGTAGCTTTGGGGGCGTTCCAAAAGATGCTCGCCGACTTGAAAAAGACCCGGTCCTACCTCAAGGGACTCGCCGAGATCCGCGCCCGCGCCGCCGCCGAGGAGGGACAGGCGCTAGGAGAGATCGCTGCGGACGTGAACGACCTGCTCCGGCGGCCCAGAGCCCGCATGCTCAATCAATCTTGCCCTGGAATTCTCCCAAAGCTAGGCGGCAGCTTCGGCCAGCGGCGTCGTCTCGTAGGTGCCATTTGCCAGATCTACTGTAAGTGATGTTGCGATGGGCTCCGGGCGCACGCCGCGTCCGTCCTTTACCAATCGAATTAAGCGAAGCTTCGCAAGTAACTGCAAAGATCGCGAGACATTCGATTGAGCACGACCAGTGAGCGCGACCAAATCGGATACGCTCGAAGGCTTCTCTCGCAGCAGTACCCCGAGAAGCTCAAGCGATTCCTTCGACAGCGCCGAAAGCATCGGGGCAGCCGGAAGCGGCGAAGCTTTGCGCTCGCCTCGCGCAACTGCGCGCATTTCTTCCCTTAGGTTATTCAGTGATTTTCGCGTCATCGTCGTTCTCCATATCGGTCTCAAGCTCAACTTCTTCAGTATCAAACTCAAATGCCAAGCCTTCTTGCTTACAAGCACGCTCCACGGCGTCGAAGAAGTCACAAATCAACCTATCCGCGTTCTCATACTTATATGGAATAACTTCTGCCGTGCGTCGAAACCGATGCTGGTGGTCGTACACTTGTGTTCGAGCCAAACCATGCGCATTGTCGAACCCCAATAGCCGACTACCATCGACGTCGTGCAAGGTGAAGGAGTACTTCAGGCCGTGAGGCCGCGTGCTGCTCTCTTCCACCTCGACAACGCGAAACCGCATACTCCATCCGTCCACCAGCCAATACAACCGGCAGTGATAATCCAACAGGCGTTGCACTTCCTCATCGATCATGGTGAAATATATCATCGCTCGATATATATAGGAAGTCAGTTGTTGAGACGCTGGTCACGGATGAAACCAGCATTCTTATGTCAGGTTTTGCCAAAAAGGCCTCTCGCCAACAAGGAAACCCGACAATCAAACATCGGAGGCCCGCCCCATTCAAAGGCAGGCCGATGTACGAGCCGCCTGCGGCATCCGACTAACGCAACCGTAACCGTCCGGGCCGTATCTGGACGCTGTCGCGCTACTAGGCGCGTTCCCGTGCTAAAAACGCAAAATGACCTTTTGGGCGTCCGGTTGGCTAATTTAACAGTTCGAGTCGGAAAATCTGTTTTCGGTCGAGTTTGCAGGAAGATAAGCTATTGACTTGCCGGGGAATAGGGTCATCTGCGTAGTAACACCCGCCCGAAGGATAAAAGCCGGGTGGAGTTGCCGGTTTTACTGGTGTATCGCTGGCTTCTTGCGCGCCTGCGCCATCAGCGCTTCTTTAGCCTCGAGGAACTCAACGGCGCGATCCGCCCGCTCCTGACGGATCTCAGCAATCGCCCCTTCCAGCGACTGCCGGGCTCGCGCCGCAGCGTCTTCGAGGCGCTCGACCGGCCGGCGATGCGGGCATTGCCGCCGACGCCGCTGTGTTCGCCGAGTGGAAAGAACGGCTGGTCGCCTTCGATTACCACGTCGATGTCGATCGGCATTACTACAGCGTACCGCATGCCCTCGTTGGCCATAGCGTGTGGGCGCGGTTCACCGCCGCCACCGTCGAGGTGTTCTTCAGAAGCGAGCGCGTCGCGAGTCACGTCCGCTCCTACCAGCGAGGGGCGCACACCACCTTGCGCGAGCACATGCCGAAGTCCCACCTCGCGCATGCCGAGTGGTCGCCGAAGCGCCTGATCCAGTGGGGAAGCTCGATCGGCATCCACACCGGCGCGGTCGTTGAGTACCTGCTGCGCTCCAAACCCCATCCCGAGCAAGGATATCGCGCCTGCCTTGGGCTTTTGAACCTGAGCCGCGAGTACAGCGAGGGGCGCTTGGAGGCGGCGAGCGCGCTCGCGGTGCGCCTCGGGAGCCCCACCCGCAAGAGCGTCAAATCCATCCTCGAGAGCGGCCGGGACCAGCGCCAGACCGAGCCCCTCGATCTCGAGCTACCGGTCCACGGGAACGTGCGCGGCCCCGGCTACTACCACTGACGATGATGACCAACCCACGGAGAGAAGCATGTTGACGAACCCAACGATCGAGACACTGAAGAGCTTAAAGCTCCACGGCATGATCCAGGCGCTTGAGGAGCAGCAGGAAAACCCCGCCATCCAGGCGCTATCGTTCGAGGAGCGCCTCGCGCTCATCGTCGATCGCGAGCGGCTCTACCGCGACAACCAGCGGCGCACTCGGCTCTTGCGCGGCGCGCGCCTGAAAGTCGTCGAGGCGAGCGTCGAGGACATCAACTACAAAGCCGTCCGCGGCCTCGACAAACGTCAGATCGCAGCCCTCGCCGGTGGCGAATGGATCCGCCGCAGTCAGAACTTGCTGATCACCGGCGCCACCGGATCCGGCAAGACCTGGATCGCGTGCGCGCTCGCTCAGCAAACCTGCCGGCAGGGCGCCTCGGTCCTCTACTGGCGCGTGCCGCGGCTCATCGAGGAGCTGCGCGTCGCACACGGCGATGGCAGCTACATCAAGTTCTTGAAGACCATCGCCAAGGCCTCGCTCATCGTGCTCGATGACTGGGGTCTCACCGCCCTCTCGACGCAAGATCGGGCGGATCTCTTGGAGATCCTCGATGACCGGGTCAATGTCGGCTCCACACTCATCGCGAGTCAACTGCCCCTCGATACCTGGCATACCTATCTCGGCGAACCGATGAGTTCATGATGCCTCCTATTTTGGACGGTTGATGCGTCGGACTCGACTCCTCAATAGCTTGATTTGCTCCGATGAAAGCTTGATTTTCCATGGCTGTCCAGCGGC
>Ga0182030_10024480_pt1 | contig 11085 bp, 7 predicted proteins | sample 812S3MmetaG_FD_121299 | JGI IMG/M metagenome (GOLD analysis project Ga0182030, IMG submission 121299) | Permafrost microbial communities from Stordalen Mire, Sweden - 812S3M metaG (Illumina Assembly) | ecosystem: Environmental > Terrestrial > Soil > Wetlands > Permafrost | place: Sweden... | reverse complement strand
GCCGGCGATGACGCACGTACCGTCGCCCATCGTCTCGGTCACGCCGATCCGACAATGACACTTCGTGTCTATGCCCGTGTAGTGGAGGCCGCTGATCAGGGAATTGCCAAGTTGCCCGGCGGCGCCCTTCAAGGCGGGTCGTAGGCGCTCAGGCAGACGATTTTCGGGTGCGAGCCGAGGCCTGACGGGGGCGCCCATGGAGCAGATTCTGGTGGCATGCTTGCACCGTGACACCCGAGACACGTAATCCCCATGCCGGCCAGCCCTTCACCGACGACAACGACGCCATAGCCGATGCGCTCAACGACGTGAGCATCCCGGCGCTCCTGTGCTCACTGGTCCACATGACCGGTGATCCCTCCTGGGTGCGTGGTCCGTACAAGCCGATGATTGGCATGCCGGGTGATTTCCAGTGCGGGCTGTCGGATGAAGTCTGCGCCGAGGTGCGAGAGGCCGCCCTCCCCGTCATCGCCGCCTACCGGGCCGGCGGGTGCGTACCCCAGATCTTGTCCCCCGAACTCCAGGTGGAATTGATCGAATTCCTGGCGGGGCAGCCGGTCACGGGGTCCGTGCTCGGGATGTTCCTCGAGGACCTCAAGTTCGATGGTGGGGATCCTCTGGCCGTGCACTGGGAAGAGAACGAAATTCCCGCTGACGTCCGGGCGGTGTCCCCGGTGGTGGTGATCGGTGCCGGTGAGTCTGGCATCCTGGCCGGCATCCGGCTGACCCAGGCGGGTTTGCCGTTCGTGATCGTGGAGAAGAACGCCGGCCCGGGCGGAACATGGTGGGAGAACAGCTATCCGGGTGCCCGCGTCGATATCGGCAGTCACCACTACTGCTACTCATTCGAGCCCGCCGCCCATTGGTCCGAGTACTTCTGCCAGCAGCCCGAGCTTCGCTCTTACTTCGCCAGCATGCTCGACAAGTACGGGTTGCGTGACCACTGCCGCTTCAACACCGAGGTAGTGGAGGCGGCCTGGGACGATGGGGCGGGGCGTTGGGCGCTCACGGTCCGGACCCCCGAAGGCGAAATCGAGACCCTCGATGCCAAGTTCGTCATTAGCGCGGTGGGCTCGCTGAACCTGCCCAAGCTGCCGGACATCCCCGGGATGGACTCCTTCGCCGGCCGTTCGTTCCACTCGGCCCGATGGCCGGCCGACCTCGATATCACCGGCACCCGTTTCGCCCTCCTCGGTGCGGGTGCCACCGGGTTTCAGATAGCGCCGACCATCGCCGATCAGGTGGAGCACCTGAGCATCTTCCAGCGGACACCGCAGTGGATCGTCCCGAACCCCAAGTACCACGCCACGGTCCCGGCCGGGGACGCCTGGGCTATGGAGCATCTGCCCTTCTACGCTCGCTGGTTGCGATTCATCATGATGTGGCCCGGCGTGGCCATGGGCACCGACCGCTACCGCTCCGATCCGAACTACGACGATGGATCCGGCTGGGCCATCAATGAGGCTAACGAGGCCCGGCGGGTGGCCATGACGGAGTGGATCACATCCATGCTGGAGGGACGCCCCGACCTGATCGAGAAGTCCATCCCCTCATACCCGGCGGCCGGCAAGCGGATGCTCCAGGACAATGGGTCCTGGTTGAACTGCTTGAAGAAGCCGAATGTCGAGTTCGTGCGTACGAAGATCGAGCGCATCGTCCCCGAAGGCATCCTCACTGTGGACGGCGTCCTTCACGAGGCCGACATCATCTGCTACGCCACCGGGTTCCGACACAATGAATTCCTTGCGCCCATGACGATGAGGGGCCGCGGTGGGGTGACCGTTCGCGAACAGTGGGGCGACGAGCCCACTGCATATCTTGGGATCACCATCCCGAATTTCCCGAACCTGTTCTTGATGTACGGGCCGGGGACGAATCTGGCGCACGGAGTCAGCCTCTTCTTCCACTCGGAATGTCAGATGAACTTCTCCATCGACGCCATCGCGCAGGTGCTCGCCTCCGGACACGACACCATCGAGGTCCGCAAGGACGTCCACGACGAGTACGTTGGTCGTCACCAGGCCGAAATCAGCCAACTCGTGTGGTCCCACCCCTCGATTACGCACAGCCACTACAAGAACCCGAACGGCAAGATCTTCACGCTGTCCCCTTGGAAGATGGAAACCTATTGGGAGTGGACGCGCTCGGCCAACATGGACGACTTCATCTTGGGCTGATGCGGGCGGGACGTTTCGGGATTTGCGCGATCGCTAGCCATAGCAAGTCCAAGCAGGCACGAGTACCGACACGTGCGCTAAATCGGTCGGCCATGAACGTTCGGACAAGATGGGATACCTGAGCGGCGGCAGTCTGAACCGGCTGAACGAAATCGCAAACCGATGCATGCCGGCTGCCGGCGAACCAAGAGGGGCTTGGTTTCGTTCTTCCCTGCCCTCCACCGTCGCCTATCTGCAGTCCGGAATGGTGTGTCTGCTATGTAATCGACAAGGGCATGACGAACCGACGGGCGGAAGGTTGGCGGTATGAAAACCTCGCAAACAGTCCGCGGGCTGGTAATCGTTACAGTCGGCTTTTTGGTTCTCATTCCAGCAATCAGCGCGGCCGCCTCGACCTCGGGTGCTTCACTACCGATCGGCGCCAGATACGTTGCCCTTGGTAGTTCGTACGTCTCTGGCATTGGAATCCCAAATCAGCTTCCCGGAACGTGCCTTCGTTCGGACCACAACTACCCCCATCTGCTCGCTGCAGCGCTGAACCTCAAGCTGGTCGATGTCTCGTGCGCCGGGGCAACGACGGCAAATGTGCTCACTACACCCCAGGGCTCGAACCCACTTCAGATTGATGCAGTCACACGCAACACTGCCTTGGTCACATTCACCGTCGGCGGAAACGACATCGACTACGTCGCCACGGCATTGAGCTGTGGTGGCTATGCGAAGTGCTCGGTCAATGAAAGGCAACTAGCTCGGGCTCTCATCACACTGAGCTCCTCCTTGACGGCGATGATCAGTACCATTCGGTCCAGGGCACCGAACGCGAAGCTCGTCATGGTGACCTATCCCCGCTTGGTGCCGCCCACTGCGTGTCCCGTGCTCGCCTACACACCCCATGCCACAATGGTGGTGGGTGCTATGGGCGCAGCCCTTGAGCAAGTATTTGTGAAGGTGGCCCACAGCACCCGCGTGTTGCTCGCCGACCCCTATGTGGTTGGGGTAGGTCATGGACCGTGTGCTCCGGTGTCCAAGAGGTGGATTGCTGGCCATACGGTGACCGTCGGATTCCCGGATCACCCGACGGCATTGGGGCACGTCGAGATGGAGAAGCTCGCCTTGCAGGCGATGAGAAGATAGGGCATCGACCGCCCCCGGACACTGGGTGCGTCGGACATGTTTAGAGTTGAGGCGTGAGTTCGATATCTGAATCCGAGGCAGTCCGGATCGCTCAACAAGCATGTGCTGAGCACAACATCAAATGGAAAGAACCTCACAGGACGACCAAGGGCCTCCGATCTTGGCGCATCCTCACGCCGTCCGATCGGCGGGGCGGAAACACAATGGTCATAGTTTCTCGGAAGTCCGGCTCGACGAGGGTTCATCGCTACGGCCGGTGACGCTGATCATCGGATCGGCACGGGGGCGCGTCCCCAAGCTGCAATAGTGCCGACCACCAGCCCGCAGATTAATGTCCTTGCGGCCAAGAGATTGACAGGCGAATCGAATGTCATCGAGGACGAGTAGACATGTTTGGGTGAAAATGCGGCGGCCATGGACCACGGCGACCGCGATACTGACTGCAGCGCATCACGGGTTCGAGTTATCCAGTGGGGTTGGACTGGTTCTGCAGCCTGAACTCGGACTCGGGTTTGCTGGCGCACTCTGGGGAACTGGTATCCCGGCGTGGGTCCGCCTCGCCGTAAAAGGTGACACCAGGTGGGACCCCCTCCTCGCGGCATGGTCTGGGGCAACCCTGGCGGGCGTAGTCGTCCATTTCAGCCTCTGGCCCTGGCGGCACAATAAGCTAGGAATACCAGTCCTCACCGAGGCGGAGGGTCTCGCATCCTCAAGTCTTCCTGCCTACAACTTGTTGCTCCATGTCTGGGCAGCGGCTTCCGTCCTTTCCATCGTTCGCGAAGTCCGACCTGGGGCCCGGCGTTGGGCCTTGGTCGGGCTGGCCGCTGTTCCGTTGTTGCGGCGGAGCGCCCAGCACCATTTTTCTTGGCTGAAACAAGAGGCCCTCACGAATCCGGCGTGGTGGAACCGGGGCGCAAACTGAGCAGCGTCAAGACGACGACCTCGTCATCGTCGATAGGGTTTCGAACTCAGCACACCCCCTTGGGGCAGGTGAATCCGAGGGGACTGCCCCACAAGACGGTTTTGTTCATCATCCCGTTCCTGATACCGGAGGAACGCTGACAATGGGACTCTGGGGTGCGGCGCCAGCCCGCCAAGGCTCGATGCGATACCCTCCGAGTTGCGAGGGCAAAATCGACGGAGGCTCAAATGGCGTACGTGGTGACTCACTTCTTCGAAGGTGGCACGAAGGACCAGTACAACGCGGTGGTGGGCGTCGCTCATCCTGGAGGATCACTTCCCGCTGGCCAGTCGTACCACGCAGCCGGACCCACGGACGGTGGTTGGCTCGTGGTGAGCGTCTGGGACTCAAAAGATGTGTGCGACCGATTTGTCAGCGAGATACTCATGCCCACGCTCACAAGTGTGACCGGTGGATTCTCCGGTCCTCCCGAGGAACGAGCTGCGGAAGTTGCCAACCTCGTCACGGCCTGAACCTGGATCGGCAACCGGGCGCAGTTGCAGGGTGTCCCCGACCGCCGAGTGAGTGAGACGTTCGCCCGTATTCTCTGCCTGAAGTCGTCGCCATCTGGGTGCGTGCCAGACCCCGTTGCCGTGTCCCGCCAGACGTGAGAGTCTCTGACGGCGGGGGCCAGAAAGCGAGGGAAAATGCCTACGATCATGATCTTCCATGAGGTCGATGATGTTGATCACTGGCTCGCAGCTCCCACAAGGGAGGAAGTATTCGGGCCCTTGGGCATCACCGTGAGGACATTTGTAGATCCCGAGAAGTCAAACCGAGTGGGCCTGATCGCTGAGGTTCCTGACATGGCTGCCTATCAAGAAGTGATGGCATCTGATGCAGCGGCTGAGGCAATGAAGAGCGATGGGGTCCGTCCGGAGACATTGGTGGTTCTCGTCGAAGGCTGAACGTCCCAGATCGCCTGATATGCGTCTGATCGTCATCGCATTTCAGCTGGAGAGTCCGTTCTCCAGGTCGTCGAAGAAGGACCGCCATCCTTCTCCGGCCTGCGCGTAGTTCTCGGGCGGCATGTTGCCACCGGTCTGGGTAAAAGTCATCTCTGTTCCGTCCTCGACCACTTTGAGTTCGATAGTCACCCGCTCAAACTGGTCGCCGGGTCGGTCACTCAAACTCAGAACGAGTCGATGCGGTGCGTCCAGTTCCAAATAGGAGCCGTGCCAGCCGATCTCCATTCCATCCCCAAGGATCATTCGAGCGCTCCACTCACCGCCGACCCGGACATCCATGGTGACATCCTCTACCGCAGTGGCCTCTGTGCCGAACCAGCGGCCAAACGAGGCCGGGTTCGTCCACGCCTCGAAAACTGCCTCCGGCGAGGCATTGAATGTACGAATGATCGAGATATAGGGAGCCTGGTCTGTCACTTGGGTGATCCTTTCTGATTAGTGAGATGTTCGTCGAGCCGGTCGAAGGAGGCTTCCCAAAGTTGGCGATAGTCACCGAGCCAACTGCTGGCATAGGCCAGACCCTCCGGTCGCAACCGACACGGACGTTGTTGCGCTCTCCGACTCCTGTCCACCAATCCGGCCTGCTCCAGCACCCGCAAGTGTTTGGAGACAGCTTGAAAGCTCATTGAGAATGGCTGGGCCAGTTCGCCCACCGTGGCCTCTCCAGATGCCAATCGGTCGACGATCGCACGCCGTGTGGGATCGGCAAGGGCCGAAAAGACAGCATTCAACTTGTGATCCTTCATCCCGACCGTCACCGTATCGTGTTCAACCATTAAGTTGAATACTAACGAGGTTCGGCTATTTATGCAACCCACTGGTTGAATACCGCTCGCACGGTGAGCGACTTTCGTTCGCAGCCCCCAAAGGCGGCATAGGGAAACCGCCGGTCAGCCTGAGGGTGTCTGGGATGGCCGGGTGTATGTCGCACGCCGGAACTTGCGGGGCACTCACTGTGGAACTGTCTGTGTGACTGACGAGCACAGCAGAGAGGCGTTGGCCCGCTTGCCCGTCGGCGTGTCTGACTACTTGTCGGCTTCATGCACCTCGGTCGAACGCCCTTCCGCATCGATGGTCTGCTTGTCGTACCCATGCGATGGCCGCCCGCGAGACGACGTGTCATGGCGAACACGATCGTCGAGATCACCAGACCGATGGAGCCGACGACCATGAGGACGACCCCTACGGTCGAGAATCGGAAGCCTGCCGTGGATCCGTCTACTGATCTTCGAGGACTCCCTGCACCGAGATGCAGCATCCACACCTACAAGGCGAGACGTCTTCCTCGTGTACGCCTCACCGGGGGCGCTTGACTGGCGCAGTGAACCAAAACGGGTTTCACGGAGCCTCTTGGTGTGCCCGAGTTCCGTGGAGTCGGATTCATGCGACCCCGCCGTCAGCGCTGGGGGTCGACTTAGCGAGAATTCTCTTGAATGTCCGTCCGGACCTCTCTCGATACACGACTTCAACGAGGAAGCTCACAATCAGCGTGATTCCGAGTGCAACCGCAGATGACGGAGCCTCGCTGATCATGTTGTGGACGAGGACGGCGAAGAGAAGCATGCAAGCCGCCACTGATGCAACGATCATCCAAGACTTTGCGCCTGTCTGACTCCGGATCCTGAAGTGACCGACACCAACCGCTGCGTAGATGAGGAGGAAGCCTGCGCTGCCCATGGACGCAACGGCGCTTAGGGGGAACAGCAGGACGAACACGAGAACCAATCCCGAGGTGATGAAGAGGCCTTCAACATCGCGGCCCCAGAGCTTGCGGTCGAAGGCGGCCGGGAGCTGACCGTTCTTGGCGATCTGATAGGCGACGTTCGTCGAGCCGAACAGCGTCGCGTTGACGGCCGATGCCGTCGAGAGGAGCGCAGCGACGGCGATCAGCCTGAAGCCCACTTGGCCCAAGGAGGGCTTCGCCGCAACGGCCAGTGCGGAGTCCCCGAGTCCTTTGAGGACTCCGAGTGGGACGTTGGTCACCACCCCGACGCTGACCAAGAGGTAGATGACGATGACTATGGCCACGCTTCCGTAGATCGCACGTGGCAGTTCCCGCTTGGGTTTTGCCATGTTGGCGGCGGCATTCGTGATCAGTCCGAAGCCCTCGTAGCCGACGAACAACAGGCCGGCACCCGTGATGATGTCCAACGGGCCCGGCCAAGCCGTTGGTGAGAGGCGAGAGACCCCCTTGCTGGTCAGTGCGGCGAATGCGGCCACGATGAAGACGGCAAGAATGGTCAGCTTGATGATCACGATCACCGTCTCTGCCCGCCCCATCATCCGGCTTCCGAGGAAGTTGATTGTCGTGAAGACGAGCACGACGATCACCGCCCACACCTTCAACGGAAGGTGGATGAACGTGGAGGCATAGACGGCGAACCCCGTCGCATAGAGCGCAATCGTGATGATGAAGCTGAAGTATTGAAACAGGCTGAGGGCGCCGGAGAGGATGCCGTCTCCATAGCCGCGAACGAGGAACGTGACAGAGCCCCCGATACTGGGGAAGGTCTTACCGAGCGCCACGTAGCCGTAGGCCGCCAAGCCGGCGACGACCCCACTGATCGCGAATGAGAGTGGAAGTGCCGATCCAGAAACATGGGCAACCACCCCGAGGACGGAGAAGATCCCTGCGCCAATCATCCCGCCGATGCCAATGCTCAGAGCCGCTGACAACCCAATGGTCGACGTCTTTGCAGAATCTGGCATTGAGCGACCTTTCCTTGGCGTCGTCAACCTACTGGACGAGATTGGCTCTCCGGTTGTGACGGTGTGACTCCCAGCGCCCCTTGCATTCGGAGAGCGGTGATGGTGACCCACTCGTCCGAAGGTGCCGTACTGCGACCTGTCCTCGGTCACTGGCATGCCACATGCTCCAGCCCAAGCCCCGCGGTCCGAAGGGAAGCGGAATTGTCGAGATCAGAGGCAAGAAGCCCACACTGAGCTGGATGCCATCGGTTGTTGGCTGATCTCCCTCGTCACGGCGGACCAGTTTGCAAGACACGGAACCTGACGTGACAGACACTGGACATGGGCCCTTCATGGATCCCGCTGCAATGTTGCGACGGATTCGTCGGTGAACTCGGCGTCGTCGCCAATCTCCAAGTGCCCGACAGAGAAACCGGGGCGTCCTAGACCCATTGGGCCGGCAGCGTGATCGAGGTGCCGAACAAGGCGTCACCCCAACCCGGCTCAGATCGGGCGGCATCCGACATTCCCTGATGGTCCGCCCCATCAGTCGTTCACCTACAGACCGACCCGAAGGACCAATGACCCTGGTCGCACAACGGCGGAACAATCTTTGGCATGGACGAGCCGCAGGAGTTGCAATGCAACGGACACTGGAGGGTGGCTGTCTGGGCCCTCCGAGTGGGGTACGTCGGACTGGCCGTGGCCATCGCGGGCCTAATCGTGATGTCATTGGGATCCACACCGTGGGTCCTGGCCGTCGGGGTGATGATCTGGCTCGCCTCCGCCGCCGTCACGTTGGCGGGGTTCTTTTGGTCCCGGCACGAGCTTCCCGAGCCACGACCTGGGTACTGGTCGATGCGGTTCATGCTCATCCACGCCACGGTCCACGCTCGGCCGAGAGCCCTGCGGTCCTGACGGCCCATGCCGTGGCGGCTGCGTCGGCCGTGCGGCAATCTCCTGTCATGTTCAGCCCGGCCGGGATGTGCCGATACCGAGCAGGCCTACGCACCCACCCCCGGCCCGCCCAGTAGATCGTTGACACGATCATGATCGTGATGAGGCCAACAATATGGGCTATGGCCAGGACGTAGCGAGACGATGAGCACAGTCTCTGGCAGGGACATCCCGAGATAGTGGTCTTCGAGCAAGAAAAGCGGAGTCAAGAAACCAGGGGCAGATCACATCGCCGCCCGGACTAGGTCGTGCCCAGTTTGGGCAGCGACCACAGAATCGACTGGTAGCGACCGTGGGCAGCAGGGGATGTCGGGCCGCTCCTTGTCAGCGAAGCTTCCTGACAGGCCGCTACGAATTCTGGTTTGAGCGGTACAAGGTCGACTCGGTTTGCAGCCGTTCATCCCGTGAATCAAAATCATTGCCCGCGACTCGGATCGGTGATTGCCATGATGCCTATAACTCCCCGGCAACACGACAAGAGGGTCTTGCTCGTCGAGGCGGAAACACACCAACCGATCCGTGACGCCGTCATGCCTTGCCGGCGTACAGCCGTCCGGACTCCGCTGGCCCAGTCGGTGCATTTGGTCCGAACGCCGCAGCATCTGAACGCAGGCAAGTCCAAACCCGACAAAGGATCTGGCCAGCGCCCTGCCCGACGATGGGGAGCCTCAGCTGGACCACGGTCTCCTGCGTCGTTGCTATCGTGAGCTTCCAATCAATGGGGGATATCTGACAAATGGAAACAACAGTGGATTCTGCATTCATCCGGAGGGCGGTCGAGCTAGCCGACCTGAACGCGGTGAGGGTCGCTCTCTACCAGCAGACCAAAGATCAAGAGCTGGCCTCCCTCCCAGTGGCGGCAAAGCTCGATGACGCTGAACGCGAGCTTCTGATCGACAAAGCGGTCTCCTGGCTCGAACGCAATGCAGGTCCGACCGTGCCACCCAGGCCGACTGACGAAGAGTTGCGCGAGCTCATGAATATGGTCACTGGTGAGGATATGGGCGACCTGGAGTTCGAGGCTCGTCGCCAGCTTCCGGCATTCGAGGACTTCCCGTGGATGATTGACTGGCCTGACGGCAAACCTGAGCTTCCTGAAGGCTTCAAAGTTGCCATCGTCGGGAGTGGTTTCAGCGGCTTGGCAATGGCGGTGCAGCTCGAACGGCTGGGGATTCCTTACGTCGTTCTCGAACGCCGCTCGGAGGTCGGCGGTACGTGGAGCATCAACCGGTACCCGGATATCCGGGTCGACACCATCTCGGTGACGTATGACTTCAGCTTCGAGAAGAAGTTCCAGTGGACCGAGTACTTCGGCCGGGGTGCTGAGGTGCGCAAGTACCTCGAGCACATCTCGCGAAAGTACGGCGTCTTCGAGAACACGCTGTTCGAACGTGACCTGAAGAAGGCCTCGTTCGACGAGTCACGGAATCTCTGGGTGCTCGAACTTGCAACTCCCGACGGAGTCGAGACCCTTGAGGCCAACGTCATCGTCACTGCTGTGGGAACATTTGCGAATCCAAAATTCCCGTCCTTCGAGAACCAGGAGGCATTCGAAGGAGAGATCGTGCATCCGGCGCGATGGCCGGACGATCTCGACCTGAAGGGGAAGCGGGTCGCCGTGCTCGGCAACGGCTCCACCGGAGTGCAGTTGCTGGCGCCCATCGCTGCAGAGGCTGAGCAGGTCTTCGTCTTCCAGCGCACGCCCCAGTGGATCAGCCCCCGGGAGAAGTACGGCAGTCCATTCGAGCCCGAGATCCACTGGCTGATCGACAACTTCCCTGGCTACTGGAATTGGGCCCGATACACCGCTACGTCATCCCTTTTCGAAACACACCAGTTCTTGGTTCCTGACGAGGAATGGAAGGCTAAAGGCGGAAAGTTCAATCCCCTCAACGACAAGATGCGCGATGACCTCACCGCTTATATTTCCGCACAGACCGGAGGCCGCCAAGATCTGATCGACAAGCTCGTCCCAGAGTATGCGCCGTTCTCCAGACGCCCAGTGGTCGACAACGGCTGGTACAAGTCCCTGACCCGCGACAACGTCGACCTGGTCACCGACGGCATCGCCCGGCTCACCCCCCAGGGGATCGAGACCGACGACGGCACCCACTACGACGTGGACGTCATCGTCACCGCCACCGGCTTCGAGGTGATCAAGTACCTCGCACCGGCCGAGTTCGTCGGCAGGGACGGCCTG
>Ga0182030_10024479_pt1 | contig 11085 bp, 9 predicted proteins | sample 812S3MmetaG_FD_121299 | JGI IMG/M metagenome (GOLD analysis project Ga0182030, IMG submission 121299) | Permafrost microbial communities from Stordalen Mire, Sweden - 812S3M metaG (Illumina Assembly) | ecosystem: Environmental > Terrestrial > Soil > Wetlands > Permafrost | place: Sweden... | reverse complement strand
TACGTGGTCATCAACCACGGCGCGGTGCGCATCTCCGAAGTCACCGCGCGCTTCACTCTCGACGCTCTGCCCGGCAAGCAGATGTCCATCGATTCCGACCTGAGTACCGGCCTGATCGACGAAACCGAAGCCCGCAAGCGCCGCAAAGACCTGGGGCGCGAGGCCGAATTCTACGGCGCCATGGACGGCGCCTCGCGATTCACGCAGCGCGATGCCGTGGCCGCCATCCTGATCACCGGCATCAACATCATCGCCGGATTCCTGATCGGCGTGCTGCAACATGGCATGGACCTTAGCAAGGCGCTGCAAACTTACACCGTGCTGACCATCGGCGACGGTCTGGTTACCGTGATTCCGGCGCTGATGATTTCGATCTCGGGCGGCCTCATCGTCACCCGCGCCAGCTCGGACGATCGTATGGGCGCCGACTTCGCCAAACAGCTCTTCGGCAGCCCGCAGCCACTGTTCCTGGCGAGCGGCGTGCTCGTGGTGCTGGCGGTATTTCCGGGCCTGCCCACCCTGCCTTTCCTGCTTCTCGGCTCGGGCCTCGGATATGCCGCCTGGCGGATGCGCAAGAAGCAGGCCGCTGCCGAAAAGAGCGCCGCCGTGGCCAAACCAGCGGCCGCCAAGGACAATATCGAGGCGCTCCTGAAAGTGGAACCGCTGGCCATCGAGATGGGGCTCGGGCTGGTGAAGTACGTCGGCGGCGGGCAGGAGTCGCCGCTCATCAAACGCATCGGCGGAATTCGCAAACAGATCGCTTCGGAGTTGGGATTCGTTCTCGGTCCGGTGCGCGTGGTGGACAATGTCGCGCTCAAGGCGCACGAATATGTGATCTCGCTGAAGGGCGCGGAAATCGCGCGCTATGAGCTGCCCGCCGGATGCGAACTGGCCATCCCGGTCGGCAAAGTGGATCCGCCCGCCGGCGGCAAGCCGACCAAAGAGCCGGCGTTCGGTATGTCCGGCTGGTGGGTGCCGGCCGAACAGGCGGAGGCCGCGCGGCGCGCCGGATATACCGTGGTCGACGCCGTCAGCGTACTCGGCACGCATCTCGCGGAGCTGATCCGCCGCTACGCGCAGGAGCTGCTTTCCCGTCAGGACGCCAAGAAGTTTCTCGATCGTGTGGCCATCGACAATCCCAAGGTGGTGGAAGATCTGGTGCCCAAGCTGCTGCCGCTTTCCACGGTGCAGCGCGTGTTGCAGAACCTGCTGCGCGAGCGCGTTTCCATTCGCGACTCGGTCACCATTCTGGAAGCCCTGGGCGAGGCTGCCGTCACCACGCGCAATCCCGTGCTGCTCACCGAATATGTGCGCCAGGCGCTGCGCCGCATCGTAGTGAAACCATTCCTCAATCAAACCGGCGACCTGCCGGCCTTCCTGCTGGACTCGCAACTCGAGCAGTCGGTGGAATCGACAGTGCAGCACGGCGAGCAGAACAGCCATCTGACGCTGGCGCCGCCGGCCATCCGCGATTTGCTGCAGCGTATCAGCAGCAAGACCGGCAATCCCGAAACGCCGACAGCCGTTATCGCCGGCTCGGGAGCGCGGTTCTTCCTGCGGCAGATGGTAGAGCCCAGCAATCGCAATCTGTTCTTCGTTTCGCATAACGAAGTTCCCATGGAAATCAAAATCATTTCGCAAGGAGTTATTCAATAGCCATGCCGAACCCTGAAAAAGCCTCCAATCTGTTCGTGAAGTCGTTCTTCGCGGTCTCCATTCCCGCCGCCATGGAACAGGCCCAGCGTGAGTTGGGACCGGACGCGCTGCTGCTGAACGCGCGCGAAGCACCCGTCGAGGCTCGCCATTTGGGCGACTTCGAGGTTGTCTTCGGGGCTAACCAGCAGATGATGGCTCAAACCCAGGCTGCCGCCGCGGTCCGCACCGCCGCACAGGTCGAACGGGCAGCCGCGGCGGTCCCCGTCGCCGCCCGCACCGCCGCACAGGTCGAACGGCCCGCCGCCGCACCCGCGGTCCCCGTTTACGCCCGCGCCGTCGGGGAAGCCGAGCGGCCCGCCGCCGCGGTCCCCGTCGCCACCCGCACCGTCCCACAAGTCGAGCGGCCCGCCGCCGCCGCCGCGCCCCAACCTGCGAGGCCGCGTGCCGACGCTCGCCGCCCCGTGCATCGCCGTCCCGCTGCGCGGCCGCTTCCTCAGTCCGCCCGGGACTACCGCCGTGCGCGCTCTGTCGAACGCTGCGCCCGCAAGAAGTCCGGCACTCTACTGAATTTCGCCAAACCCACGGAAGAAGTCACGCCCGAGCCACCTGCACCTCCTGCGACTGATCTCGCCAGCCGCTTCGACGTGCAGCCTGAGATCGGCCGCATCACCGTGCTGGTGGGGCCTCCCGGATCGGGCAAGACGACCACCCTGGTGAAGCTCGCCGTCATCGAATGCCTGAAGCAGGGCCGGGCCGTGAAGCTCATTTCAACCGATACCGTGAGAATCGGCGGCGCCTACCAGTTGCGCTGTTACGCCGCGATTCTCGGCGTGCCGTTCCAGTCCGTGGAAAGTACCGCCGCATTGGCGCAAGCCATCGACTCCACGCCAACCAATACCTATCTACTGATCGATACTCCCGGCTTCAGCGCCGCTCTGCAGCAGGAACTCGGCGGCGAGCTCGCTACCTTCCTCCGCCATCGTCAGGATATTGACACGCAATTAGTTTTGACAGCGTCCATGGATCCGGGCGATCTGCAGAATACCGTCGACCGCTTCGCGCCCTTCAATCCGGCCAAACTGATCTTCACCCGCCTGGATGAGACAAGTTCCACTGCCAGTGTGATTTCCGAGGCGGAGCGCACGCGGAGGCCGGTCTCGTTCCTGTGCAACGGCCAATCCGTGCCCGAGGATATTCTGCCCGCCAGCAAAGATTTGATCGTTAGTTTGCTGGTACGCCAATTGCCTAATTCCTTGCAAGCCGTAGCGTAAAGAGATCCGATGGCCACAGGCCTCCAACACTATCGCCCCTCGGGCGTCGAAGACAGCACTTCAGAGCGCGAAGCCCTCGTGCTCGAGCATCTGCCGCAGGTCTGTCTCATCGCCCGGCGGATCCACGACCGCCTGCCGGACTACATCAGTCTGGACGACTTGATTTCCACCGGCGTGATCGGCCTGATGGCCGCCATCGACAATTACGACGCCAGCCTGGGGGTGCAGCTCAATACCTATGCCGAGCGGCGCATCCGTGGCGCGATCATCGACAGCCTGCGGGATGCGGATTGGGCGCCGCGTGAAACCCGCCGCCGGTCCAAGGCGATCGAAGCCGCGATCCACCGCGCCAAGCAGCGCTTCGGACGTGAACCGGCGGAAGAAGAGATCGCCGCCGAGTTGAACATCGGCATCGCCGAGTATCAGAAGTGGCTGGCGGAAGTGCAGTCCGTGGAACTGGAGCGTCTGGAATTCGAGCCCGGAGAGAACCCCGGCCGCAACCTGCTCCACTTCATCTCCTCGGGCGAGGACGCCTGGCCGTCGACGGTGGTGGAGCGGTCCGAACTGGTACGCATTCTGGCGCTGGCCATCGAGCGCATGCCGAAGTCGGAGCGCACCGTGCTGAGCATGTATTACTACGAAGAATTGAACCTTCGGGAAATCGCCGAGGTGATGAAGATGCACCTCTCGCGTATCGCGCAATTGCGCACCCAGGCTATCCTGCGGCTTCGGAGCCATATGGAAAGAGTCTGGCTCAGTCAGCCAAGGAGAAAAGCATGAGCGCCGCAACCAGCCAACCGGCTTCCGCGCTGGATTTGCTGTTGGATATCGAACTGCCGGTCACGCTTCGTTTCGGGCGGACCCACATGACTCTGAACGAAGTGATCGACCTGAACCGCGGTTCGGTGATCGACTTCGGCCAGAGCGCGGAGGAACCGGTCGAAGTGATGGTGAACGGCCGGGTAGTGGCGCGCGGCGAGGCGGTCATGGTGCAGGGCAATTATGGAGTCCGCATTTCCCAGATCGAGAGCCGCCGCGAGCGCCTGGAACTGGCGCCGGCCCCAGCCCCAGCCCCAGCGCCGGAGTCGGAGAAATGACGCACCTCGACTGGCTGTTGAGTCCGATCGCGTTGTACTCCGCCTCGGCCCTGTGTCTGTTGGTCAGTCTGACACTAGCCGTGCGCGCAAGCCTGCACAAAACCAGCAGCAGTCCGTCCGTTGTGCCGGAGATCGTGAGCCAGCCGGAAGACACCGCTGTCCGTGAACTGAAGGCCGAGATGGAGCAGTTGCGCGAATCGGTGTATCGCCTGGAGGAATCCCTGCCCGTCCGCGGTTCGGGTGCCGGTATGAACGTCACCAAGCGGGCGGTGGCGCTGCGCATGCATCGCCGCGGAGAGCATGTCGCGACTATCGCGACTGCGTTGGAAACTCCTGCGAATGAGGTCGCGCTGTTGTTAAAGGTGGCCGCAATGATGGAGACGAAAGCGGTGTAAGAGAGCTATCAGCTATCAGCTATCAGCTATCAGCTCTCAGCTGGCGCTTCGATAAGCTCTACCGTGGTCTGCTTCATTAGGGATAGCCCTGAGAGTTACCAGTCCGCGTGGGTGGATGCGATGGCCCAACATTCTGCAAAGCCAGCTGAGAGCTGATAGATCTCACACTTTTAGCTGGCGCTTCGGTAGAGTCTGCTGCAGCCTTCTTTACGTGGGACAGGCTTGATTTTTGGCGCACTGGGGTTCGCGTGGCCAATATTCTGCGGAACCAGCTGAGAGCCAAAAGCTGAGAGCTGATAGCTGAAAGCTGAAAGCCTTTCCTAAACCGCAATTCCCTCAAACGCCCGCAGCTTCATAATCAGCGTTGTCCGCTTCATGCCGAGCAACTCCGCGGCCGCCGTCTTATTGCCGCCGGTCTGCGTGAGAGCTTCCTGCAGCATGGCGAGTTGAAACCGAGTGACCGCGGTATCGAAATCCACGCCCGGGCTCAATCGCGCCGTCGGCGTACGGACGTCGATAGACACTACTTTCGGCGTTACCGGTTCGGCCATGCCGAGGTCGCGTGGATAGAGAATGTCGCGATCGCCGCAGAGAGCGATGGCCATCTCGACGGAATTCTCCAACTGCCGCACGTTCCCCGGCCACGAGCAGGCCTTCAGCGAATCCAGAGTCTCGGGCGCCAGGCGGCGCACCGGGATACCTTCGCGGTGGCAGATCTTCTGTACCAGGTGATAGACCAGCAGCGGAATATCGCCCTCGCGCTCGCGCAGGGCCGGCAATTGCAGCGGCACCACATTCAGCCGGTAGTACAGATCCTCGCGGAAGCGGCCCTGGCGGACGCGATCCAGAAGATTGACGTTGGAGGCCGCGATCACGCGCACGTCGGTCTTGATAATCTCCGAACTGCCGAGGCGCTGAAACTCGCGATCCTGCAGGACGCGCAGCAGCTTGGCCTGCATTTCGAGAGGCATGTCGGCGATCTCATCGAGGAACAGCGTGCCCTTGTGGGCCTGTTCGAAACGTCCCACGCGCGTGGTCACCGCGCCGGTGAAAGCTCCCTTCGTGTGGCCGAACATTTCGGCTTCCAGCAGGTGCTCCGGAAGCGCCGTGCAATTGATGGCCACCAGGTTCTGATGAGCTCGCGGACTGGCCATGTGGATGGCGCGCGCCACCAACTCCTTGCCGGTTCCCGATTCGCCGGAGATCAACACCGTGCAGCGCCGCGGACCCACCAAACGAACGGTATCCGCCACGCGCTGCATGGCCGCGCTCTCGCCCACCAGAGCTTCGCGCCACGGCTCGCGCGCCGTGGAAAAACGCCGGCGGGACTGGCATCGCCGCTCCTCGGCCGCTTGCTCCAGACACTGGCGGAGTGCCTCCAGGCTGTCCCTCTGTCCCAAGCAATTGAAAGCGCCCGAGCGGTGCAGACGGACTGCCTCCGCGGCGGTCATGTCCAAATCGTAGAAGACCACCGGTAGAAACCCGTCGATGTCACGCAGCGCTTCCAGGACGGCGTTCCGGTCGCCGTCCGGTATCGGACCTTCCACCAGCACGCAGTCCATGTCCTGGCGTGCCAGAACCACTTGTGCGTCAGCCAGGCCCGCAACCGATAGAACCTCGAATTCCGAAGCCGCCTGGCGCCATTCCGGGTCCGCGTCGAGGCCGGTACCGTCGTGGATCCACAGGATCTTTGGGAGAGACATAGGGAATACCAAGGTTGAGGCCGAGTTTGAAATGGATTCTAGAGACAATTTAGCTAGTAGCCGTTGCCTTGCTAAAGTTAGCACTAGTAGAGCCACCTTTCGTCGCTATTGCGTTTGCCGACGTGAACGTGTCAGGCTGTTATCAGGGCGAAGACCCGACAAGCATGAGTATTCAGATCTATAACGACGGGTTGGCGGGAGCAGCGGCGTCCGGACTCAGCCGCACGCAGGAACTGTCGAGCCCCAGCGCTGGGAGCAAGCCATCTTCCGGCGCCACGTCTGGCGGAGAGGACCAAGTCCAGATTTCTTCCTTGTCCTCCTCCCTCGCGGCCCACGGCAGCGAGCGTGCCGCGCGTGTTTCGGCACTGGCGGCGGCTGTCCAAAGCGGAAGCTACCAGGTAAATTCCAAGGATGTGAGCCGCGCCCTGGTCGATCACGCCCTGCAGGCCGGAGGCGTTGAGGGCGAGCAGTAATGACTCCCGCGCCCGCCAACGCGCATCTCGCACGCGCCCGCGATGGCATCCGCGAGGCTCTGGCGCAATGGGACGCGGCCGATCTTCCGAAGGTGCAAAAGTCCTGCCAATTGCTGGCTGCCGCCGCCGATGACCTGCGTCTCTTCGAAAGCGCTGTGCGCTCCGGCGACATTCCCCCTACCTCCGAACTTTGCGCCACCCTTCTGGCCGTCAAGCAGGAAGTGATGCAGGCGGTGCGCATAGTGGACGCGTGCGTGGCGTTCCATCGTGGCCTGGCAGCCCGCACCGGCGGCGCCCCACCGGTCTACAACGCGGGGGGACACATTGCCGAGGAAACGGCTGGAGTGGAATCCGAAGTGCATGCATGAGCCATCATGCCGAACATCCTTGCCTCGTTGACGAGTGCCGGTAACGCTCTGGACGTTTTTCAGCAGGCACTTAGCGTCATCCAGAACAACGTCAATAATTCGTCCACGGCCGGCTACGCTACCCAGAATCTGAATCTGACGGCGCAGCCGCTAGTGGTCACCGGGGGGCTGACCGGCGGGGTGGCGGCACAGGGTCTGCAGGATTCGCGCGACGATTACGCCGAGGAGCAAGTCCAGCAACAGACCCAAACCTTGGGGCTCTACACCGCGCAGGCGCAGGCCACCGGAACCATCCAGAGTTTCTTCGATGTCACCGGCACCGGCGGACTGCCCACCGCTCTCAATAATCTGCTCAGCGCCTTCTCCGCCTGGAGCACAACGCCCAGCGATGCGACGGCCCAACAGACGGTTCTCTCCGATGCCCAAAGCCTGGCTAGTTCCGTGAACGGCCTGGCCAATTCGCTCTCCAGTACCTCGCAGCAGTTGGACACACAGATCGGCTCCACGGTCTCACAGATCAACAGCATCGCCACTCAGATTCAGCAGTACAACCGGGGGGTGCTGACCGACAGTACGCCCGACCCCGGGGCGGAAGCGCAGCTATACTCGGCCCTCGACGACTTGTCGAAGCTCACCAATTTCAGCACCGTGAAGCAGGCCGACGGCACCGTCACGGTCTCACTCGGCGGAGGCACCCCGCTGGTAATCGGAGACCAGGTGAATGCGCTCTCGGCATCCGATTCGGTGGATACCAATCCGGCGCCGACCTATGCGAACTCGCCGCCTACGGCCCACATTCTCGACTCACAAGGCAATGACGTCACGTCGCAGATCACCAGTGGACAGCTCGGCGGAGAGCTCGATTCGCGCAATCGCGTTCTCGGCGGCCTGCTAGGTGACGCCCAGCAGCAGGGGACGCTGAATCAGTTCGCCCAAACGCTGGCCGACACCGTCAATACGATTCTGAAATCGGGAACGGTGTCCACCGCCTCCGGCGCCGCCAGCGGCACGGCACTGTTCACCTACGACACTTCCAACGGCACCAACGTCGCGGCCAGCCTCGCGCTGAATCCGGCTATCACCGCCAGTGAGTTGGCTCCCGTGGATTCCTCGGGCAATGCCAATGGGAACGCCACCCAGCTCGCGGACCTGGGCACCGCCGGCAACACCGCGGGGAATATCGATGGGATGAACCTGGTGCAGTATCTGTCGCAGATGTCGAGCGCCATAGGCCAGGAGAACCAGACCGCCACCACCAATCAGACGACGCAAACGCAGGTGGCCGCCCAGGCCACTACGCTGCGCGATCAGGTTTCGGGCGTTTCGCTGGACACGCAGGCCACCGAAGTGCTCCAGTTCCAGCGCGCCTATCAGGCCAGCGCGCAGGTGCTCACGGTGTTGAACAGTGTCCTTGACTCCACTATCCAGATGATGACTGTGAGCCAGTAACCGACAGAGAGATCTTATGCTTATCAGCGGAACCACACAGCAATACCTGGCCGATCTCAATCGGACCGAGACGCAATTGCAGCAGGCCACCACGCAGATCAGTTCGGGTATCGCCGTCCAGCAACCGTCCGACAATCCCGCGGCCGTCTCCGAGATTCTGCAGATCCAGAGCGCCCTGGCCAGCAACAAGCAGATCCAGAGCAACATGACGAGCGTTACCGCGGAGGTGAACAGTGCCGATTCCGCCCTGCAGAGCGCCATTCAGGAAGTGACCAACGCTATCACGCTGGGGACGGAAGGCGCGTCGTCCACCCAAACGGCGGACACCCGGGCCGCGCTCGCGCAACAGGTCAGCGGAATTCAGCAGGAGTTGGTGGGCATTGCACAAACTCAGGTGAACGGTAGCTACATCTTCAGTGGCGACCAGGACACCCAGGCTCCCTACAAACTGGATTCCAGCCAGCCCGAAGGTGTGCAGCAATTGGTGACCGGTTCCTCCACCCGCACCATCCAAAGCGTGGACGGCACGTCGTTCGCGGTGGCGCGGACGGCGCAGCAAATCTTCGACGCGCGCAATGCCGACGGGACGGCCGCCAGCGGCAATGTCTTCGCGGCGGTTCAGAATTTGGTGACCGCGTTGAACAACAACGACACTACCGGGATCACCACGGCCGTCGATTCCCTGCAGTCCGCCAGCAGTTATCTGAACAACCAGCTCGAGTTCTACGGCGAGGTGGAGAATCGCGTCACCGAAGCCACCACTCTGGCGACCAAGTTCCAGACCCAGGAAACCACTGACCTGAACAGCGTGCAAAGTACCGACATCGCCACTACGGCCACGGAGCTGAGCCAACTGCAGGTGACGCAGCAGGCCGCCTCGTCGGCAGAGTCCAACATCCTGCAGATGAAGAACCTGTTCAGCTACCTCGCGTGACGAAGGAACGCCCATGACACCACAGCCACCTCCCGAGTCTCGACCCAGCCAGTACGATGTCTGCAACCCCGACCGCCTGCCGGCCGAACGCATCGCGTTTGTGGACGCGATCCATCACCAATTCCTGCAGTCCTTCGGGCTGGCGCTGTCCAGTTACCTCGATACGCCCGTGAAGGCGACTCCGGCCGGAATCGATCAGATACCGGTGGCGGCCTTCCTTTCCGGCGGCACCGAGGATGCTTGCGTGATCGCACTGGATCTGGCCTCCACGCGGGGTCAGGCGTGGGTGGGACTGAGCGCCAAATTCGTCTTTCACATCCTCGATATTCTGCTGGGCGCGCCGCAACCCGCCGCCCCAGCCGCTCGCGCCACCATTACCGAAATCGAGCGCCACGTATTGCGCGAATTCTTCGACACTCTGGCCGCCAGGTTGGTGCAGGCTTGGGCGCCGAGCGGCATCGCTCTGAGGATGGGTGCCGTCGGGACCGCCGAGCAGGCGCGTCAGGGGGCCGATCTCGACGGAACGGCGCTGGTGCTGAACTGCGCGGTCCGGATCCAGGAGGAAGACGAGACGTTTCGCGTGGCGGTGCCGGTTCTGGCGGTGCGGTTGGCGGCCCAGGAAAACGAGCAGAAAGCCGCGGCTGAGGTTGCCGGCGAGACGGCTGCGCGGACCGCTCTTTTGGAGACGGTCGGCGCGGCAACTCTGCAGGTGGAAGCTCTCCTGGGCGGCTCCCAGATTCGCCTGGGAGATCTGGCGGCCATGCAGGCAGGGCAGATTCTGGTGCTGACGCAACCCGCCGGCTCGCAGCTGGATTGTATGGTAAATGGGAAGACCAAATATCGCGGAGAATGGATCGCGCTGGGCGACCGGCACGGGCTGCAGATCGAGTCGGTGGTGGAGGCGGCGGCGGGGAAGAAGTAGGAAGCGGCTAGCCTCTCCACGACCTCAACGAAAGGCTGACAGCGATCGTCCTCCGGGTGCCTTTTTGCGACGAGGCTGCGCCGCGGCGCTTTCGAACGATCATAGAACTGAGAGGCGATCTGACGATCCAACTGGCGAACGGACCACCCGGAGCGCAGAGCTTGCTCCTCGTAGAATCGGCGCGCAGTCAGGTCTTGCACAGAGAGCAGCCGGACGTAGTGAGACCAGGAAAGCGGGAACGATGGCAATTGTCCAGACATCGTCTGGACCGTTGCTACCCCTGGGGATTGTTCAGACGGCGCCTGGACAATCGCTCGAAATGCCAGGTAGAACTGACGCATCTGAAAGACGTTGGTCCGGGAGAAGCCCTTCCCGAATCTCGCCGTCAGATCCGCGGCTAGCTGTTCGACCAGTTGATCGCCATAGTTCGCCTTGCGCCGTCCCCGCTGCTCTTCCTCGACAATTCGCCGGCCGATCTCCCAATAGGCAGAGGTGAGGATCGAGTTTATGGCCCTGCCCGCCGCTCGTCTGGACTCTTCGAGCAAAGCTACAATCCCAGCCAATAGTGGCTGATAGGGATCGGCTGTCGCGATTTTCCGTTTGCGCGTCACTTGTTTCCAGGATAATCACTTTCGGCATGGGCAGTTTCGGCGATCTAGGCAGTCTAAGCTGGCTAAGCTCCCTGTTCGCCATAAGACGCCGCCGCCCGTAATGCAACATCGATATCGTGCTTTCCTTCTTGCAGGAAATCCAGTGGAGTTCGGTCCTCGAGCAGAGCACTCGGATTCAGGAAGAACGCGATCTGTTCCCAACTGTC
>Ga0182030_10024477_pt1 | contig 11087 bp, 7 predicted proteins | sample 812S3MmetaG_FD_121299 | JGI IMG/M metagenome (GOLD analysis project Ga0182030, IMG submission 121299) | Permafrost microbial communities from Stordalen Mire, Sweden - 812S3M metaG (Illumina Assembly) | ecosystem: Environmental > Terrestrial > Soil > Wetlands > Permafrost | place: Sweden... | reverse complement strand
TGAACTGCGGCGTGATTGGGAATGCGTTGCAGCCAAAACAACTGGTAAAGCCCCAAATGAAGCAAAAGCCGCAAGGCGGCGTTCTGCGGACGGTCCCCGGTTTTGCGCGTCATCAGCCAGTCCAGCGTAGTTTGCCGGCGCACAATCCCATAGACCAATTCCTGGCATAAGGCCCGGTCCGGCGGCGTCAAGCCCGCCCCGGCCAGTTCATGTTCCAGCAGCTTTTCCACGTATTCCCCGCTCTCGCCGCGGCGCCTCAAAATACGGATGGCAATTTCTCTTGGTTTTTCACCGTTCACGAGATAATAATGACTGGATTGTTATGGGACGCGAGAATATATCCATGAAAGAAGAGTTTGAAAAATTGGCCGCAACCGGAAAGCTAACCCGCCAAAACGTGGACGCCTTGGTGGCATTGACCGAAAGCGGCTACTGTTATCACCGCAGTTGGGGATTTGGAAAGATCACCACCGTGGATGCCGTTTTTTCCCGGTTCGTCATTGATTTCCAGTCCAAACCCGCCCACACAATGGACCTGGCTTTCGCCGCCGAATCCCTCAAGCCCATTTCCAGCGATCACATCTACGCCCGCAAGGTTTCAGATATCGAATCACTTCGCCAGATGGCCGCCTTGCACCATCTGGACTTGATTAAACTGGTGTTGCAAAGTTTCGGCGGGCGCGCCACCGCCGATCAAATCCAGCAGGTCCTGGTACCGGACGTGATCAACGATGATTGGAAAAAATGGTGGGATGCAGCCAAACGCGAACTCAAGAAAAACGGCCATTTTCAAGTGCCGCTCAAAAAGTCCGAGCCCATCGTTTACCAGGCCAAGGAAGTTTCGTTGCAACATCGTTGCATGGCCGAATTCCGCGCCGCCAAGGGTTTGAAAGCCCGCACGAATGTTGCGCATGAAATCTTTAAAAGCCTCTCCGACTTGGAGGACAAGAACGCCGCCGCCAAGGAAGTCATTACCGCGCTCAATGCGGAAATCGGCACCCATCAACGCACCCAGCCGTCCGTGGCGCTTGAAGCAATTTTTATTCGTGACGAGATTCGCGAATCCACCAGCGAGCCGGCTGTGGAAGGCGAAGTTTCCGCCAAAACCCTCTGGTTGCAGGAAAGCGCCAAAGTGGGTCCTGTTTTGGAACTGATGCCGGCTGCCAAACACCGCAGGGCCTTGCAATCTTTCAAGGAAGCCAATCCGGAACAGTGGTCTGAGGCCCTCTTGGCCTCCCTTAATCACGTCTCGGCCAAGCTGGCCGGCGAGGTGACTAACGCTCTCATCAGCGGCGGCAAACTGGACGAACTGAAAGAGCTTCTGGCCCGCCTTATCAGCCAGCATCAGGCTAGTACAGAATTGCTGCTCTGGCTGGCCAAAGAGCGATCCGATTCCTTTGCCGACATCCTCGGCCCCGAAGTCTTCCGCGCCATGCTCACGGCGATGGAACGCGACCAGTTCAACGAAAAACGCTCCAACAAGCTGCGCGATTTCATCCTGGCGGATGCAACACTCCTGGTCGAGTTGATTGGCTCCGCCGATTTGGAAGTCATCAAGGACCTGACCCGCGCCCTGCAACTCTCGCCGTGTTTTGACGACATGGACAAACGCTCCCTGCTCGCCCGCATTGTTAAGAGCTATCCTGCCGTCCAGGCAATGATCTCCGGCGACCAGCCCAAGCAGGAATCCATTCTGCTTGTTTCATGGGAAAGTCTGGAACGCCGCAAAAACGAGTATGCCGAATTGGTGCAAAAGGCCATTCCTGCCAATTCCAAGGAAATTGCCGTGGCCCGCAGCTATGGCGACCTTCGCGAAAATCACGAATACAAGGCGGCCAAGGAAATGCAAAAAATCCTCATGCGCCGCAAGAGCGAATTAGAGGATCAACTAAGCCGTGCCCGGGGCGGCGATTTTGCCAACCCCCGCACCGATGTAGCCAGCGTAGGGACCCTCGTGGCCGTTACGGATTTGGATAACCAGCACCCGGAACAATTTACCCTTCTCGGGGCTTGGGACTCCGACCCGGACAAAGGCATCATCAGTTATCTGGCGCCCGTGGGTCAAGCGCTTCTGAACCACAAAATTGGCGACGAGGTGGAAGTGCCCGTGGAAGGTGGCAAGAAACGCTACCGTATCGATGCCATCAGCCCCTGCAAACCGCCCGAAGCGCCAGCCGCGCCTCCCGCCGCTTGACCTAACCTCGCAGGGGAAGAGGAAGAGGGGGGGAAAATAACTAAATTAAAAGGATCGTTGGAGTCTCGTCCGAGGGCCCGAACATACCGCGGCCACGTTTTCAGTATTGCGCGTCAAACCTTTTTCGGTTCATCTATTGGCTGTGGCGACATTTAACCAATGAAAACTTTGAACCTTATTCTTTTCTTTGTTTGCTTTCTGGTCCTTTCCGCCGCACGCGCGGCCAATCCGGACTTAAGCAAAGACATCAGCATTAGTAGTCAAAAAGTTGTCCTGTCCAATGGGCTGACTGTCATTGTGCATGAAGACCACAAAGCCCCCATTGTCGCCGTTAATTTATGGTACCATGTCGGTTCTAAAAACGAGAAACCCGGCAAGACCGGTTTCGCCCACCTTTTCGAGCATCTGATGTTCACCGGGAGCGAACATCTTAGCACCGGCCATAATCAGCGCGCCTTTTTCCAAACAATGGAAGGCCTCGGCGCTACTGACCTCAACGGCACTACCAGCGAAGACCGCACCGATTTCTTTGAGAACGTACCCAAAAACGCCCTCGATGTCGCCCTCTGGATGGAATCCGACCGCATGGGCCATCTCCTCGCTGCCGTGGATCAGGTCAAACTCGATGAGCAACGCGGCGTGGTCCAAAACGAAAAACGCCAGGGCGAAAACCAGCCCTACGGCGTTGTCGAAGAATTAATGGTCAAAGCAACAGCCCCGGCTGGCCATCCCTACTCTTGGACGGTCATCGGCTCGATGGAAGACCTCAATGCCGCCTCTTTGGAAGACGTTCGGACTTGGTTTAAAACATATTACGGTGCGGCCAATGCTGTCGTGGTCATCGCTGGCGACGTCGAGACGGCCGATGCGGTGGCCAGAGTGGAAAAATATTTTGGCAATATCCCCTCCGGTCCGCCCGTGGCCCGTTTCGTTTCCTGGACGGCCAAAATGCCCGCCGTCCGCCGGCAAACCGTCAGCGACCACGTCCCGCAGCCCCGCCTCTACGAAGTTTGGAATGTCCCGCGCTATGGCGAACTGGATACGACGCGGCTCGACCTCTTGAGCGATGTCCTGGCTGAGGGCAAAACTTCACGTCTTTATAAACGGCTTGTTTACGATGACCAGATTGCGACCTCGGTTGAGGCGTATGTGGACCAGCGCGAAATCAACAGCCAGTTTATCATCACCGTCACCCTTCGGCCCGGTCAGGACCTGAAGAAAGCCGAGACTGCTGTCCAGGAGGATATGACCCGGCTGCTGGAAAAAGGGCCGGCAGAAGACGAATTGCAGCGCGTCAAGACGCAGTATTTCGCCCGTTTCATTCGCGGCCTCGAACGCATTGGCGGATTTGGCGGCGTTTCCGATGTTTTGGCCATGAACGAAACCTTTCGTGGTACGCCCGACTTTTACAAAACAATTTTGGCCCAAGCCAATGGAGCGACCGCTTCCGAACTCGCCAAGGCGGGCCGTCAATGGCTGACCGACGGAGTTTATATTCTGCATGTGGTTCCCTTTCCCTCTTATGAGACGGCTACGAATGAAGTGGATCGCTTGCATTTGCCGCAGCCGGGGCCGCAGCCGGAAGTCAGTTTTCCGCCACTGGAACGCACCAACCTGGCCAACGGCCTGAAAATTATTTTGGCCGCCCGTCATGGCGTGCCTCTGGTCAATTTCGACTTGCTGGTCAATGCCGGTTATGCCGCCGATCAATTTTCCGCTGTCGGCACGGCCCGGTTGGCCATGGATATGTTGGACGAAGGCACCAAAACCCGCTCTGCCCTCCAAATCAACGACGAGCTGGCCCGGCTCGGCGCGGATCTCAGCGCCGGTTCCGATTTGGATGTCTCCACCGTGCATCTCTCGGCTCTCACGGCCAATCTCGATCCTTCGCTTAATCTTTTCGCCGATGTCATCCTCAATCCGTCTTTTCCCCCCGCAGATTTCAAGCGTTTGCAACAACAGCGCCTCGCCGAGATCCAAAGCGAAAAGACCGAACCCCGTTTAATGGCCCTGCGCATTCTGCCCGGACTGCTCTTCGGTAAAGACCATGCCTACGGCAATCCCTTGACCGGTTCCGGCACGGAGGCCGCCGTTGCCAAAATGACCCCGGCAGATATGAGCGCCTTCCACCAAACGTGGTTCAAACCCAACAACGCTACTCTTCTCATCGTGGGCGACACGCAATTGCCGCAGGTTTTGCCGAAACTGGAGAAGCTTTTCGCCGCGTGGACTTCCGGCAGTGTACCCGAAAAAAATATCGGCCCGGTTCCTGAACCGACAGCGCCGGCTGTCTATTTGGTGGACCGCCCCGGCTCGATCCAATCGATGATAATGGTGGCCGATATCGCCCCTTCCACGGGCAGTCCCGACGAAATTGCCCTGGAAACCATGAATACCATTCTGGGCGGGGCCTTCACTTCCCGCCTGAATATGAATCTGCGCGAGGATAAACATTGGTCCTATGGCGTCCGTTCGACACTCGTTGCCGCTCGCGGCCCCAGCCCGTTTGTGGTCCGCGCCCCCGTGCAAACGGATAAAACCAAGGAGTCGATGATTGAAATAAACAAGGAGATCCACGATATACTTACGGAACATCCCGTGACGGCGGAAGAACTGGCCACAGCCAAAAACGACCTGACTCTGAAGCTTCCCGGCCAATGGGAAACCCAATCGCACATTGCCGTTTCCCTCGCTCAGATCGTCCGCTTTGGCTGGCCTGATGACTATTTCACCACTTACCCCGGCAGAGTGCGCGCCCTGACGCAAGAGGAAGTTGAGCATGCCGCCCAATTGGCCGTGCATCCAAGCCAGTTGATTTGGGTGGTGATCGGCGACCGCTCAAAAGTCGAATCCGGCCTGCGCGAACTCGGCTGGGGCCAGATTCATTTTCTGGACCCAGACGGCCATACCGTTAATTAATAGTGTTACGCCCCCTTACCGCGTCTCGCGCAGATAGCGCAGACTCACGGGAATTTGTTGCTCGGAAACCGCCGATTCATCCTCGATCAAATACCATTTGACTCCGACCTTCCCGGCTGCCCGTAAGATGGCCGGCATGTCGAGTTGGCCTGTTCCCATCGCCACGCAGTTGCTGACCGGCGAACTGCCGGTGAACAGCCCGGTTTCCGTCCCTTTTTTCATGTCCTTTAAGTGCATCAACGCCCAGCGCCCGGGATATTTCTCCAGCAACTGCGCCGGGTTTTGGCCCGCGTGTGCCACCCAAAAAATATCCATTTCAAACTTCACCTGGTCGGGATTGGTTTCCTTCACTAGCAAGTCGAAAAGCGTCCCATTCTCGAACGGACGAAATTCGTAGCCATGCGTATGATAAAAAAAACGCATGTGATGTTTCGCGGCCAGCGCCCCCGCCCGATTGAAAACTGCGGCCGCTTGCTGGCAGACAACTTCGTCAAATGCTCCCTGGTGCGGAATCCAAGCGCATCCGACATACTTCAAACCCAATGTCTCGGCCTCGGCCAGCGCGCCCTCCGGATTATCGCGCCATTGGTCGTAGGAAAAATGCCCGGCCACGGCATCCAGCCCATGCGCGTCCAATTGCGCCTTGAACTCGGCGGGGGTCAATTTGTAAGTGCCGGCCAGTTCGACATATTTGATTCCCCAACTCCGCACCTCCGCCAGCGTGCCGGGAACGTCTTTGCCCATTTGCGCCCGGACACTATAAAGTTGCAGGCCGACCGGGCCTTTGCAGAGAGGCCCGTTCATGCTGGCGCAGGCGGCGAGAAACGCGGCTGCGCCAACCATCAGCCCCAAAGCCGTCCGCGCCGGGGTAAAGAGCCGGCGGGTCCAGTCAATTATTTGTTTAGATTTCATAATCCGCCATGATTGCCCCGCCCCCGCCGCCTTGTCCACAGTTTTTGTCACGAGGCCTCGAGCCGGGGCCCAAATCAACTCAGTTGACTGAGGGGGCGCAATCGGTTGGGAAGCTTCGCCGCGCGCATTGTGGGAACGGGCAAGGCTTGGCTTTGTGGCAGAAATTGCCGCTTTTCGATAAGGGGTACCTTCGGTCAAAAGGGCGTTACATCCGTTACAATGTTGATAGTCAACGGGTTAAGGTGTTACACCCCCCGTTACATTTGTAACACCTGTAACGGGGTTAATGGAAGGGTGGGTTGCGGCGGCTAAAATGCACCTCTTGCGTCCTTAGTGAAAACCCCTCACTCTACCACGCTGAATGAAAACGAGGTTCAAACGCTGGCTTGGCATTACTGCTGCCGTAGTGGCGGTCCTTTTCGCGGCGTTGAATTTCATCGCCTATCATCAGGCCTATGCCATGACACATTTTGTGGCGGCGGGACCGGCGACGGAAAAGCCGGAAAAACTGAGCTTTGGCCAGAAATTGAACATATTGTTTTTTGGGATCGATTTGCCCCGCCCGCGCACAACTCTTTTGCCCGCCAAACTCGGCCCGGCCTGCCGCAGCGTGATCATTCCCGGCACAAACGGAGTTCGCCTGGGTGCCTGGTATTGCCCAGTCTCGCCGGACAAGCCGCTGGTCATCCTATTCCACGGCTACCACGGTGAAAAAACCGGAGTGCTGAAGGAGGCGTCGGTTTTCCAGGAACTCGGCTTGTCCGTATTGCTGGTTGATTTTCGTGGCTCGGGCGATTCTTCCGAGTCTTACACGACCGTGGGCCATGACGAGGGCGACGACGTTGCCGCCGCAGTTCGCTATGCAAACGCCAATCTCCCGCATTCCAAGTTGGTCCTGTACGGCAATTCCATGGGCGCCGCGTCCATTTTACGGGCGTCCCACGATTGCGGCGTCCGGCCTGATGCAATTATTGCGGAAGCCGTATTTGACCGGATGCTGACAACCGTGCGACACCGGTTCAGCCTGATGGCCGTGCCGTCGTTTCCCGGTGCTGAGCTGCTCGTTTTTTGGGGTGGATTGCAGTTTGGATTCAACGGATTTGGCAACAACCCCGTGGAATATGCGGGCAGCGTCCACTGCCCCATATTATTTTTGCACGGGTCTGCCGATACGCGGGCGCAGTTGACCGAGGCGCGCCAAGTTTATGATGCAGTGCCCGGGCCAAAATGGTTCAAGGAATTCGCCGGCACCGGCCACGCCCCCACTGTGGACAAACATCGTCGCGAGTGGAAAGAAACTGTGAGCCAATTCCTAAAAGACGCGAATGTGGAAGTTGATCAGGCTGCCTCCGAAAGGGCGGAGTTTAAGAAATGAAAGCCCCGCTCCACGCGCGCGGTTTATCGTATTGTCAGGCAATCCGCCATTCCATAGTCTCTCCCATTATGCCATCGATTCGCGGACTGATTATCGGTTTTTCTGGGATTGTTTTTTTATGCGCTGGAACATCGCTCCTAGCTGCGGATGATTACGCCCCCGGCCCGGATTCCCTTCCTCATGAAGGCGTGCCCAAGGGCGAAGTGACCAAATATAGTTTCGACGCAAGCCGGATTTTTCCGGGCACAACGCGCGACTATTGGATTTATGTGCCCCGCCAATACGACCCGGCCAAGCCGGCCTGCCTGTATGTCGGGCAGGACGGTGTCCAGTTCAAGGTGCCCGTCGTTTTTGACAACCTGATCGCCCGGCACGAAATGCCCGTCACCATCGGCGTGTTTATCATGCACGGGCGGGTCAAGGCGGAATCAACCAATGCCCTCGACCGTTTCAATCGCAGTTATGAATACGACGGCCTGGGGGACAATTACGCCCGCTTCGTCCTGGAAGAAATCCTGCCGCAAGTGGAAAAAAAGACCGCGGCAGACGGGCGGCCCATCCGCATTTCGCCAAACCCCAACGACCATGCCATCGGCGGCTCCAGCAGCGGCGCGATTTGCGCGTTCACTGCAGCGTGGGAGCGGCCCGACGCATTTCGGCGCGTTTTCAGTTCCATTGGCACTTACGTGGACCAGCGCGGCGGCAACGATTACCCCGCCTTGATCCGCAAAACCGAAGCCAAACCGCTCCGGATATTTTTGCAGGACGGAAGCAATGACCTGAACAAAGTCGGCGGAAATTGGTTCCTGGCCAATCAGGAGATGCTTTCAGCCTTCGAATTTGCCGGATACGAGGTCAATCATATTTGGGGCGAAGGCGGCCACAACGGCAAGCAAGCCACGGCCATTTTCCCTGATGCCATGCGCTGGCTGTGGAAGGATTGGCCAAAGCCAGTCGAGAGCGGCTACGGTTCGAACCAGCCCGTAGCGCAAGTCCTGGTTCGCGGGGAGCCTTGGAAGGTTGTCGGCACGGGCTATGGCAACGCGGGCGGCTTGGCCGTTAATGCTCAAGGCGATGTGTTTTTTTCTGATGCGGCGCACAGTTGCATCCGTAAAATCGGACTCGACGGCGGAATTACGGTTTTCGTGGAACAGAAGGGAGCACCTCCCGGACTGATGTTTGGGCAGGACGGGCGGCTCTATTCTGCCTTCGGCAGGGTCATAGCCTACGATTCGCCAAAGAGCAAGGGTGGCGTAATTGTTGATCATGATGCCCCCTGGGATGCACGAGCACTTTGCATTGGTCACAACGGAAATATCTATGTCGCGGACCGGGCTAATAAGCGCGTTTGGCTGGTCGATGACCGGAATGGAAAGAGAGTCGTGGATACGGGAATCTCTTGTTCAGGTATCTGTCTGTCACCTGATCAAAGCCTGCTGTTGGCAAGCGTCCAGCAAGACCAGTTTATTTATTCCTTCCACATTAATTCCGACGGAACATTGTCGGACCGCCAGCCCTATCATCATCTGAGGATCCCCGATGGCGCAATGGAGAGCGGCGCGGCAGGCATGGCAGTGGACCAGCGCGGCATTCTCTACGTCGCAACGCTTCTGGGCATCCAGATGTGCGATCAAGCGGGCCGCGTTCAAGGCATCATATCCGCTCCGCGAGGCGTAGTATTTTTAAACATCGCTTTTGGCGGGGCGAATTTTGACGAAATGTTTGCCTCCGGGAGTGGCCAAATTTTCAGGCGCAAACTCAAAACCACCGGCGCGCTTTCCTTCCAGGCGCCAATCAAACCGGCCGCGCCCTCTTTGTAGAAAGCGCGGCCGAATCACAATCAATTATTCTTAGCGGCGATAGCCGTGACCGTGGTACCCGTGTCCCCAACCCCAACCGGGATGCCCCCATCCCCAGCCATAATATCGGCCGTAAGGATACGCATACGGATAAGGTCCCACATACGGCCCGGCATAATAAACCGGTGCGGGCTGCACATAAACCGGCGCCGGCGCTACAGTCTGCACAACCGCCGGGGCCGTCTGGACTACCGGTGCCGGGCTATATGCCGGCGCGGAATACGTTACGGGATATGCCGGATACGAATAAGCCGGGTAAGCGTAGGCTGGCGTATTCGCGTTGGCCACCGCCACCCCGACTGCCGTGCCCACGGCCAATCCTCCCACTACGCCGGCCGCAATCGGCCAGCCACCACCGTAGGCGCGGGCATTGGACGTTCCCAACGTGGCCATCGCCAGGGCGAGAGCCGCTACCAACGAAGTTTTCATAAATGTTTTCATATCAATCCTTTACGTCTAAATTGTTCTCTTTCTCCCCCACTTATTTGACGGCCCTTTACCGTCATTTGTTCACCGGCAGAAGCCCTCCTTGGCGCCCTTTTGAACCCCGGTTCCTGCCATCTTTCCATACGAGGCTCGCCATCCAATCTTGCAAACAAATCTGACCAATGGATTCTCATTGCCGGGCCACTCCCTTTCCGGTAATTAAACCCCATTCGGCATGACTACCGGCATTCGCATCAAAGACCTTCCCAAAAGTGAACGCCCCCGCGAACGCCTGGCCGCCTTGGGTGCGGAGGCACTTCGTCCGGCTGAATTAATCGCCATCCTTTTGCGCACCGGTCTGACCGGCGTTTCGGCGGTTCAAGTCGCCGAACAATTGCTCCAAAAATTCCAGTCGCTCGACGCCCTTTCTCGCGCTTCGCTGGAGGAATTGAAAACAATCAAAGGCATAGGCCAGGACAAGGCCATCGCCTTAAAAGCCGCCTTCACTCTTGCCCGGCTTTTGGCCCGCGAATTGCAAGGCGAATCCCCCCTGCTCGACAGCCCGGACCGCATCGCGGACTTCCTGCGGGAGGACAACCGGGCCTACGAAGTGGAACAGCTTCAAGCCGTGCTCCTCAACACCCGCCGCAAGCTGATTCGCGTGGACATCATCTCCAACGGCATTCTCGACAGTCTCCTGGTCCATCCGCGCGAGGTCTTTAAGTCCGCCATCGCAGCCAACGCCTCCGCCCTGGTTTTAGTCCACAACCATCCCAGTGGCGACCCCAGCCCGTCCGAGGCGGACATCCGCGCCACCCGCGATCTCATCCGCGCCGGCCAGCTTTTAAAAATCGAGGTGCTCGACCACGTCATCCTTGGCCGGCGCACCGCCGCAAACGGACGGGATTACGTCTCCCTCCGTGAATTGGGCTATTTCAACACCTGAAAACAGAAATGATTCATCCCACCGCCGTCATTGATCCCAAAGCACAACTGGACCCCAGTGTCGAAATCGGCCCCTACGCCGTCATCGACGCCCATGTCTCCCTCGGCCCGAATTGCCGCGTCGGCCCCCACGTTTACCTCACCGGCCACACCCGCATCGGGGCCAACAACCGATTTTACGCCGGCTGCGTCGTCGGCGAGGCCCCGCAAGACGTCAAATATAAGGATGAACCCACCGAACTGCGCATGGGCGACAACAATCTGGTGCGCGAAGGCGCCACCATCCATCGCTCGGCCAAAATCGGCGAAGCCACCGTCATCGGCTCCAACAATTTCCTGATGGTCAACTCCCATGTCGGGCACAACGCCGTTTTGGGCAACCATGTCATTTTGGCCAACGGCGCATTGCTGGCGGGGCACGTCACCGTGGGCGACGGCGCTTTTATTTCCGGCAATT
>Ga0182030_10024476_pt1 | contig 11087 bp, 9 predicted proteins | sample 812S3MmetaG_FD_121299 | JGI IMG/M metagenome (GOLD analysis project Ga0182030, IMG submission 121299) | Permafrost microbial communities from Stordalen Mire, Sweden - 812S3M metaG (Illumina Assembly) | ecosystem: Environmental > Terrestrial > Soil > Wetlands > Permafrost | place: Sweden... | reverse complement strand
GGATAGTCGGCGCGATGAATCTCCCAGCGCCGCAAATGCTGCGCGCGCGCAGCGATTTGGAGGAGTTCCGAAGCCCCCGGATAGACCGCCGCGAGACGCGCGCTCATGCGCTGGGAATAAAGCCGTTCGAAAGCGATTTCTTCGCCGTCGACAACCAGCTTGCGGGGATCGTCCGCGTTGGCGGCGTCGATCGCCGCCAGAACTGCGCTGAGCCTCGTCGTCGCGGCCATGACAGATCTCCAGAAAGGAGGGCGCAGCGCTGCTTGCCCGGGAAGAAAGCCGGAGCCGCTGGCTAACGCTATCCGACGTCGATCATGCGCTGCACGCTGGCGCGAGCGCGTTCGGCGAGAAGCGGATCTACCAGGACTTCCTCGCGCATGTAGATCAGGCTGTCGAGGATTTTTGGCAGCGTGATGCGCTTCATATGCGGGCAGAAGTTGCAGGGGCGGATGAACTCGGTGCCCGTCGTTTCGGCGGCCACATTGTCGGCCATCGAGCATTCGGTGACGAGCAACACACGCGCGGGCTTCTTGTTGCGGACGTAATCGATCATCGCGGCCGTGGAGCCCGCGAAATCCGAAATCTCCACGACTTCGCGCGGACATTCGGGATGCGCGATGATCTTCACGCCCGGATTGTCGGCGCGATAGCTCTGGATTTCCTCCGCCGTGAAGCGTTCATGCACTTCGCAGGCGCCGTGCCAGGCGATGATCTTCACCTTTGTCTGGGCGGCGACATTCTGCGCAAGATATTTGTCCGGCAGCATGATGACGCGATCGGAGCCAAGGCTCTCGACGATCTTCAGCGCGTTGGACGAGGTGCAGCAGATGTCGACTTCCGCCTTCACTTCCGCGGAAGTGTTGACATAGGCGACGATCGGAACGCCAGGATATTCCTTGCGCAGCGCGCGCACGTCGGCGCCGGTGATCGACGCCGCCAGCGAACATCCAGCTTCGGAGTCCGGGATCAGCACGGTCTTTTCCGGGCTGAGAATCTTCGACGTTTCGGCCATGAAATGCACGCCGCCCTGCACGATGACGTCGGCGGGGGAGGCGGCGGCGAGCTTTGCGAGCTGAAGGCTGTCGCCGACATAATCGGCGACGCAGTGATAGATCTCGGGCGTTTGGTAATTGTGCGCCAGAATGACCGCGTTGCGTTCGCGTTTCAGCTCGTTGATCGCCTTCACGTAAGGCGCATGGAACGGCCATTCGACAGGCGGCATGACCTTCGCCACGCGCTCGTAGAGATGAGCGGTGGCGGCCTCCACTTCGGGAGTCCACTCAAGATTGGGCCGTGGCAGAACAGGAAAGCGCGTCGCCATGCCCGTGCCGGCAAGCGTCGCGAGATGCGAGCGGCCGTCGAGTTCAGCTTCAAAGCGAGACGATATACCCATGACGCGCTCCCAGATTAACGCGATGTCGACATTCCGGATTCAATTCGCCTACATTTGCTCACTATGAGCATAAGTAGGTTGCGGCGATTGTGCCTCCGCCCTTAGACGCGGGGCCGGGGTAAGAGACTACCTTCGGGCAGGCTCGTTCAGCTCATTCGGCTGCGACGCCCAGTTAGATATGCTCGTTAAGAGCATATGTCAAGCAAGAGCGTCAACGACCGCTTAACATTTATTGCAATGCTTACGCCTGCGCGGCGGAGGCGCTCGGCGCTGTTTGTTAGCATATCGGAAACCTAAACTGAATTTAACCGGATTTTGGGTCCGCCGTTTACATTTGATCAAGCGTAACCGCAGACACTTTTGCCTGAACTCGTCCAAAAATTAATATAATTAGGGACCAGGCATGTCTGTTTTTTACAACAGCGCACATCGCTCTACTTCGACAAAACCTTCCTCGCTTCGCTCCTTTTTCATGTGGCAGGCGAGCAAATGCCTGCAGCTGTTGGACGGCGATTTGCTCGCGTTCGAGGAGAGAACGCCCTCAAGCGTGGTTGTCGGGCGAATCCGGACGGAACAGCTGACATCGTTGGCGAGCAACACCGTCCTCATGATGCTGGCGTCGGCGTTGAACGCTCTTGTCTGGATGAGCGTCACCTTCCCCACGCCGAAGGCGGGGCTCGGCCTGGCCTGGGGCGCCATCGTCCTTTGTCTTTGTGGGTTTGTCGCCTTCAAGCGCCTAAATGACGACCGAAGCAATTTCTCGGCGCCTTCAAAGCGCGGACTTCATTTGGCGACGTGCTACGCTTTCGCTTTCGGCGTGATTTGGGGCTTGCTCCCGATAATGTTTTTCGGGGATGCGGCGCCGGGGGAACGACTTATCATCGTCTGCCTCTCCAGCGGGATGATGTTTGGCGGGGCCACGGCGCTCTGGACCATTCCCACCGCGCTGCTGGCTTTCTTGGCGCCGATCTTCTGCGGATCGCTTTACACGATCGACGCGACGGAAGGTCCGGCCTTTGGCGCTCTGGCCGCGCTGCTGGTCGTTTATACGCTCTTCCTGTTTGGCGCGAGCCTCGTTCGTTCCGTCGCCATGGCGCGCCGCTGCGTGGCCATGGTCGACGCGGAAAACAGCGTTTTGAAGGATGAACTCACCAAGCTACCCAACCGCGCGATATTTCGTAACGAGCTGACCAGAGCCCTGGCGCGTCAGGATCGCAACGGCGGCGGCTTTGCGGTGATGTGCTTCGATCTGGACGGGTTCAAGAAGGTCAATGACACCATGGGCCACGCCGCGGGCGACCAGGTTCTTATCGAAGCGGCGCGCCGCTTGAGCCAATCGACCCGCAGCGTAGACACGTTGGCGCGTTTCGGCGGAGACGAATTCGCGTTGATCGCCACGGATATCTTTTCCCCTTCTCAGGCGAAGGTCGTCGCGGACAGGATCGTGCGCGCGTTCAAGGAACCTTTCGTCGTCGACGGCGCCGCGCATAAGGTCACGATCAGCGTCGGCGTCGCACTGGCGCCCACCGACGGCGTCGACGGCTCCGCGCTGTTGCGCAACGCCGACAGCGCGCTGTATGCGACCAAGAACTCAGGTCGCAGCGGCTTTACCCTTTTTCGAGAGCAGTTCAGATTCGTCGCCGAACGGACGACGCTGGAAGCCGAATTGGACCGCGCGTTGGCGCAGCGCGAACTCGATATTGTTTACCAGCCGTTCGTTCATGTGGAGAGCCTGCGCACAACCGGCTTCGAGGCCCTGGTGCGGTGGCGTCATCCCTCGCGCGGCGTTCTTGAAGCCTCAGACATTATTCCTCTGCTTGAACGCGCCGGACTCATCGACGCCGTCGGCGCTCACATATTGAAAGAGGCTGTCGCCGCAGCGGCAAGCTGGCCCGAGCGCCTCCGGCTGGCGGTTCCGGTTTCACATCTACAGCTTCTCAAGCCCGGATTTGCGCAGACCGTGAAAGCGATTTTGGAGGATGCGGACTTCAATCCCCGCCGGCTGGAGCTTGAGTTAAGCCAAAGCGCCTTGATTGTTGAATCGCCAGAGGCGATCGAGCAATTGCGCATGTTGCGGGACATGGGGGTGAAGACGGCGTTGAAGGATCTTGACGCAGGCTACGGCTCGCTGGTCGGTCTCGTGGAACTGCCGCTCAATCGCCTAAAGATCGACAAGCGCTTTGTCCGCGATCTCGTCAACAAGTCGATGTGCGCGTCAATTGTCAGGATTTCCTCGGAGCTTGCGCGCGCCTTGAACCTGGAAGTCACTGCGGAAGGCGTCGAGAACAGCGCGCAGCTCGCGGCGATCCGGGGGCTCGGTTGCATGGAAGCGCAAGGGCCGGCCTTTGGCGCGCCGCGAGGATCGGCGGACCTCGAAGCGTTGTATGAGTTCTCGCGCCTTGCCACGAAGTCGCGCAGGCGCCGACTGGAACGGGTCGCCTGAGCGGCGATCCAGCTCCGGCGGACTTTCAAATCGGCGATTTTGTCCCCGCGTTGAAAGTGCTATCAACGCGGCATGTCGCTGGAAACGTCACAAATACGATATCCGCACCGCCATCTGCTTGGGATCGAGGGCTTGTCCCGCCCCGAGATACTGGCTCTGCTGGAAATGGCGGAGAACGCCATCGAAGTTTCGCGCCAGGTCGAAAAGAAAAGCTCGAAGCTGCGGGGGCGCACCCAGATCAATCTGTTTTACGAATCCTCGACGCGCACCCAGGCCTCGTTCGAAATCGCCGGCAAGAGGCTTGGCGCCGACGTCATGAACATGTCGGTCGCTCAATCTTCGGAAAAAAAGGGCGAGACGCTTATCGACACGGCCATGACGCTGAACGCAATGCGCCCGGATATCATTGTCGTCCGTCACGCCCAGGCCGGCGCCGCGCACCTTCTTGCGCGCAAGGTCGACTGTTCCGTCGTGAACGCGGGTGACGGCGCCCATGAACACCCCACGCAGGCGCTGCTTGATGCGCTCACGATCCGCAGGAACAAGGGGCGCATCGAGGGGCTTAACGTTGCGATCTGCGGCGACGTGCTCCATTCGCGCGTGGCCCGGTCCAACATACTTCTCCTTGGCGCGCTGGGCGCGCGGCTCCGGGCGGTGGGGCCTTCGACTCTGGTTCCGCGCACGCTTGAGAGGCTGGGCGTCGAGGTTTTCAACGACATGGCGCGCGGGCTCGACGGCGTGGATATCGTGATGATGCTGCGCCTGCAGCGAGAGCGCATGAGTGGCGCGCTTGTTCCCAGTTCACGCGAATATTTCCATTTTTTCGGGCTCGACGAGGAAAAGCTTGCGCGGGCGGCTCCAGGCGCGCTCGTGATGCATCCCGGGCCGATGAACCGGGGCGTGGAGATTGACTCGACCGTCGCCGACGGGCCGCAGTCGCTCATCCGCGAGCAGGTCGAGATGGGGGTGGCCGTACGCATGGCCGTGCTCGAGGCTCTCGCGCATCATCTTCCAAATGTGTAATCATGGGGGCAGGATTTCAGCTCACTGACCTCAAGGGGTGACCAATGATGAAGCTCATTCGACTGGGCGGTCTCTTGTCCCAGTCCATTTTCCTGCAATTCGTCCATCTGGTTGGCCTGGGCGCCTTCTTGATCGCGGCGGCGCTTGGATATTTCCGGGTTCCGTCCTGGACCGTCCCGATACTCGCGGTGGCGTTCGGCGTGGGCGCGGACAGATTAGTGGATGTCACCGACGTCACCGGACTGCTTGAAAAGGCGTCGAAGGCCAATGAGCGCGGGGGGTTTCTGATCCTCGTCTATGCGGTGATCACCATAGTGGGCTATATCGTGGGCGCTTATGGTCGCCATCATCTTGAAAAATCAAGGATTGCGGCGGCGCCGCAAGTCTCCGCGAAAAAATAGTCGTTTGGCCTGCGCCTTTCGGGCGACGGCGTTCCGAAACGGGGCCCGCGAGATGGCCGATGCGGCGGGCGATTGCGCCCGCCGCTCGATCACGTCACAGTCCTTCGAACAGCGCGGTTGAGAGATAGCGCTCGGCGAAAGACGGGATGATAAGGACTATGTTCTTTCCCTCGGCTTCGGGCCGCGCGGCGATTTCAAGCGCCGCCGCGACCGCCGCGCCGGAGGATATGCCAACCGGAATGCCCTCGATGCGCGCCAGATGCCGCGCGGTTTCAAATGCGGTCTGATTGCCGATTGTGATGATTTCGTCGATCACGCTGCGATCAAGCACGGGCGGCACAAATCCCGCCCCGATGCCCTGGATCTTGTGCGGTCCCGGCGGGCGCCCGGACAAGACCGCTGAATCCTCCGGCTCGACGGCGACGATGCGCAATCCGGGACGGCGTGGCTTCAGAGCCTGCCCAACGCCCGTGATGGTGCCGCCGGTGCCGACGCCCGAGACGAAATAGTCGACTTCGCCATTGGTGTCGTTCCAGATTTCCTCGGCAGTGGTGGTTCGATGAATTTCCGGATTGGCCGGATTCTCGAATTGCTGCGGGATGACCGCGCCGGGGTTTTCGGCCGCGAGCTCATTGGCCTTGGCGACCGCGCCCTTCATGCCTTGGGCGGCAGGGGTCAGCACAAGCTCGGCGCCGAGCAGCGCAAGCATTTTTCGCCGTTCGATCGACATTGACTCCGGCATGACGAGGATGAGCCGGTAGCCCCGCGCTGCGGCGACGAAGGCCAGCGCGATGCCGGTGTTGCCGGAGGTCGGTTCGATCAGGACATTCTTGCCCGGCGCGATCTTGCCGCTCTTCTCCAAGGACTCGATCAGATTGACGCCGATGCGGTCCTTGACGCTGGAAATCGGGTTAAAGAACTCGAGCTTCGCAAGCAAATTGGCCTTTACGCCCTTTTCCTTCGCCAGTCGGTCGAGACGCACGATGGGCGTATCGCCGATCGTTTGGGTGATTGAGTCATAGATGCGTCCGCGACCGGGTTTGGCGGGGGGCGTGTAATTGGGGCTTTGCGACACCTTGGCTGCTCCGTGTTTGACGGCGTCGTCGCTGCCGCGCCGCGCGTCGTTGGAACGAATGAAACTTCATCGTCTCGCCGCCGTCAAATCGCGGCGGCCTCCGCGATGCGGGATTTGCGGGCGGCCTGCTCGACCTGATCCGGAAAGGGCAGGGCGGTGGTCGCCTTGATGCGCTCCATGGCGAATCTCGACACCACATTGCGCAACGGCGTAATTGAGATCAGCCGCTTGTAGAACTCATCATAGGCCGCCATGTTGGCGACGACCACGCGCAGCATGTAATCTATGTCCCCCGCCATCCGGTGGAACTCGACGACCTCGGGCATTTTCGCGACCTGCTGTGTAAATCTGTCTAGCCACGCCTCGGAATGTTCACCGGCGGCGATCGAAACATAGACGCAAAGACCGAGGCCAAGTTTTTCGGGGGAGAGCAGCGCCACCCGGCGGGTGATAACGCCAGCGGCCTCAAGCTTCTGGATGCGTTTCCAGCAGGGCGTTTGTGAAAGTCCGACGCGGGCTGCGATCTCGGCGATCGGGAGCGAGGCGTTCTCCTGAAGGATGGAAAGTATTTTCTGATCCAGCGCGTCCATGTTTTCAGCTCAATGCGTTGTCGGCCCTTCCGTTGGGAGCCGGAGTGCAGGGCCCCAGCGGCGCTTAAGGCCTTGGAGGGAGAATTATTTTATTTAGTCTATAAAAAAAGTATTCTATGTCAAGTGGCTGATCCCCAGAAAAATCGGGCAGGGAGGAATTCTATCTGGTCGGATATCTAAAGAGGCTATGGAATATAATTCTGCTTTGGTATGAGAAACGGCGGTCTCGGACGTCCCGTTTGGCGGGACCGGAGACCACGGAAAGGTTTTGGGGTCATGCTGACCAAGAAAGCCAAATATGGGCTGAAGGCGTTGGTCTTTCTCGCCGGGATCGCGCCCGGCCAGACGGCCCTGGTCGCCGACATAGCGCAAGCAAATCAAATCCCCAAGAAGTTCCTCGACGCCATTCTGGGCGAATTGCGCAACGCCGGTTTCGTCCATTCCAAGAAAGGCAAGGGCGGCGGCTACACGCTTGCGCGCGCTCCCTCGGAAATCGGCGTCGGCAATGTGATTCGTGCGCTTGACGGCCCGCTTGCGCCTATTCAGTGCGCGAGCAGGACCGTTTACCGACGCTGCGACGACTGTCTGGACGAAGTGCACTGCGCCGTTCGCCTCGTGATGCTGGAGGCGCGGGAGGCCATCGCTAGCGTGCTGGACAAGACCACTCTCGCGCAAATGCGCGCAATGGGAGAGCGCGGCGAGTCTCTGGAAAATGTGGAAAAGTCGCTTCATCCTGCCTGAATGAGCGGTTCCCGCTTTCCAACTGGCGGCGGGGCATGGACATGATGCGATGCGGAATTTATAAAGCCCGCACAGCCGCCGGACGCCCTCAGCGCGGTTTTACCAATCTCCAGAGGCCGGCGCGACGCCGGGAAAACGCAAATGGTTCAAGCAGCCGCGGCGCCGCTCCCTTCGACGGCCGAGCCCGTCGCCAATGATCTGGGCAAGGCCACCGCCGCCTTGCGCAGGACGATGGTGGAGCGCCAGTTGCGCCCCTTCGACGTAACTGACCTGCCGGTCCTGAACCGCTTCCTGAACGTGCCGCGCGAAGCGTTTCTTCCGCCCTCGCTTGCGGCGGTGGCCTATTCCGACCTCGCGGTGGCCGGCAAAGGCTCCTCGGGCGCTTGTTCGCGCGCCCTGCCGGCGCCTCTGGTTCTTGCACGCTTTCTGCAGAGCGCCGAGATCCGCCCCCACCACAAGGTGCTGGATATCGCCGGCGGGGCCGGCTATCCGGCGGCTTTGCTGTCGGGGCTTGCCGCGGAGGTGGTCGCTCTTGAAAGCGATCCGGAGCTTGCCGAGCAGGCGCGGGCGAATCTGGCGAAGGTCGGCGCGCCACAAGTGCGCGTCCTGTGCGGGCCGCTTGAGAAAGGCGCGCCGGAGTCCGGGCCCTTCGACGTGATCTTGATCCATGGAGCGGTCGAGGACGGACTGGACGCCCTACAGGATCAGCTCACGGCAAACGGGCATATTCTGGCCTATAGAAAATTCAGTGGCGACAGCGGGATGAAAGTGGTTCGTCTTGAGCGGTCCGAAGGCAAACCCGCCGGAGAACGCCCACTGTTTGACGCGACCGCGCCCTTGCTTGCTCCCTTCGCGAAGGCGCCCGCCTTCGAGCTCTGATGCTCTTGGCGCCGAATCCTGCGACCCATTGGCGCGACGTGAACTCAAAACAGCCTGTGACGTTGGCGCGGCCATGTTGTCGCCCGACTTTTGCAGATAGGTGGAGCCTTGCGTTTTCAGTTCCGTCGCCAGCTCGGCTTCGCTCCTGCTGGAAATCCGCCTGTATTTGGCCGCGCCCTTCGGTCATGCCTTGGCAGGATCGGAGGTCCGTCGATCGAGAGCCGCCGCGAAGCCGACGGCGCGGGGCGGGATATTGAGGTCAAGCGGATGTATGGTCCGGCTAAAAGCAAGCGATCGCATCGGCTTTCGGCCGGACACAGGCTCTGCGCGCCCGCTGCGAAGGTTCTCGTCTCTGGTTTTTTGGCGGCGGTTTTGCCCCTCGCCGTCTTTGCAAGCTGCGCGCGCGCCGAAACAATGAATTCCGCGCTGGCGCGCGCCTATGGCGGCAATCCCGATCTGAACCAAAGCCGGGCCTCCGTCCGCGCGCGCGACGAAGAATCCCCCAAGGCCAGCGCGGGCATGCGTCCCAAGGCGAGCATTACCGCCAGCGCCGGGCCGGAGTCCGCCGCAATCAGAATTCCTGCTGGCCGCAACTCCCTTACGGGCCAGCGCGCTTATTATTCGGACCAATATCTCGGCAAGCCGCGCGGCGCGACGCTAAACCTGTCGCAGACCCTGTTCGATGGCGGAAAAACCGTCAACTCCGTTCGTCAGGCGGAATCGTCGGTGCTCTCCGCGCGCGCCTCCATGCGCCAGACGGAGCAATCCATCCTTCAAACGGCCGCCACCTCCTACATGAACGTGCTGCGCGACACGGCGATACTGGCGCTGCGCAAGAGCAATGTCTCGGTGCTCGACCAGCAGTTGCGCCTCACCCGCGATCGTTTCGATGTTGGTGAAGTGACTCGGACAGACGTCGCTCAGGCCGAGGCCTCGCTGGCCCAGGCGCGATCCGACGTCTACGCAGCCGAGGGCGTGCTGAAAATCAGCGTCGCCAGCTACCGGCAGGTCGTCGGGGTCGACCCAAAGCGGCTGGACCCAGGACAAAGCGTAGAGAAATTGCTGCCAAAATCGCTGAATGAAGCGATTTCCGGGGCGCTTCTGCAAAACCCGGCGATCATTGGCGCCGAACATCAGGTCGATGTCGCGGCCCTTGCGGTCAAGGTCGCGGAGAGCGCCCTGTCTCCGACCGTGTCCGTCACCGCCCAGGTGGGACAGCAATATGACTCGTTCCTGGGCGAGCCCGGATCGCGGCAGTTCTCGGCCCAGGCGACGGGCTCCCTGAATATTCCACTTTATCAGGGAGGCTCCGAATATGCTTCCATCCGGCAGGCCAAGGAGCAACTGGGCCAGGCGCGTCTTTCCGCCGATCTGCAGCGCGACAATGTTCGCGTCAGCGTCGTTTCCAGCTTCGCCCAGCTGGAGACCGCGAAAGCGTCGATCATCTCCAATCAGGCGACCGTGAAAGCCGCCGAAATCGCCTTGCTGGGCGTTCGCGAGGAGGCGAAAGTCGGTCAGCGCACGACTCTCGACGTGCTGAACGCGCAACAGGCGCTGCTCAATGCGCGCGTCAATCTGGTGATTGCGCAACGAGACAGAATTGTCGCCTCCTACGCGGCGCTGGCGGCGATCGGTAGGCTTACCGCGAGCGATTTGCGACTGGACGTCGTCGAATACGACCCTTCTGTCCATTTCGATCAGGTCAAGGACCAGTGGATCGGGATCGGCACGCCCGATGGGCGCTAGCGGCCCCGGAACAGCGCCGAATATGCGCACGCGACGTGACATGTCCGCGTGAAAGGTGTGGAATTCGAAATACGGCGGTTGATTCGCGCCGCCAGCAAGGCCACACCGTAACTATGCGAGATTTTGTCCGGGCCTCGCCGGATGGTCGAACCTGAAAAGAACCCCCATGACCGCTTTGAATGCACAGACCCCGGCGTCTTCACTCGATGACGAGCGCCGCGCGCATGAGCCTTCGATGGAGGAGATACTTGCGTCCATCCGGCGGATCATCGCCGATGACGACGCGACTGTGTCCACACGGCGTGAAAGGGTTGATCGTCATGGAACCGCGTCGTCCTACCAGGACGAGGCGCAACCAGCGTTGGCTGTCGCTCCGCCATCCGCCGTTGAAGCCGCCCACGTGAACGAGATCGAAGCCGACGACTATGCCGCCGCTGCCGAATTTCACGACAGCGACGACACTTATGAAGAATTCGCGGCTGTTTCCGTCGAGGAACACGTTCCAGGCCCTGAGAGCGAGGCGCGGGAAGAGATTGTCGCTTCGCACGACTATTACGAACAGGCGGACGAAGAGACGGGCTATTACCAAAACGCTCGGGAGTCCTTCGAGCCGGCCGAAAGCGCCGCGCCCCTGGTTTCGCCCGATGCGGCCGCCTCGATCACCGCGCAGTTTCAGGCTCTGGCGGCCAGCATGGTCATAAATGACTCCGGCCTGCTCCATGACTACGCGCGTGAAATGCTGCGCCCGATGCTCAAGGCCTGGCTCGACGACAATCTTCCGGTGCTGGTGGAACGT
>Ga0182030_10024474_pt1 | contig 11088 bp, 6 predicted proteins | sample 812S3MmetaG_FD_121299 | JGI IMG/M metagenome (GOLD analysis project Ga0182030, IMG submission 121299) | Permafrost microbial communities from Stordalen Mire, Sweden - 812S3M metaG (Illumina Assembly) | ecosystem: Environmental > Terrestrial > Soil > Wetlands > Permafrost | place: Sweden... | reverse complement strand
GAGCAGGCAGCCCTGCCCAACGAGGAATTCGCGCACCGGCTGGGAAAGGTCGCGTCCCCTCACCACTTGCTCGCGCGCGGCTTTTTGCGCAGCCTTGAGGTATTTGGCAAGGCGCTCGTGGGGTTTCATATTTCTCTTAACTGATACAGTGATCTTCTATTGTTTTCAATCAGAATACTTCTATTGTTTTCAATCAGCGATTTGCTTTCGCAACCGGGAAACGGGAATCCCATTAAAACTGGCCCGCCGTAGAAGCTCGGACATCAGCCGTCGTGCCTGGATGGGCGCTCGCGCTAACTGCATAGACCTGTCGTGGCCAAAAGGTCCAAAAAAATCAGCATGTTTCATGCCGCGTTTTTCCAGGGAGCAGGGGACTTCTTTCTGTGGCTATGGTGGCTATGGTTTGGCTATACCTACGAGATAAAATTGGAATCTAACGTCCCTCCCGGAAAATCCAAAAACACGATTTCTCCTGGGGGAAGTATAAAAATGATTGACAAAGTATAAGGATGGCACATCCCCATTTTAGGATTATGAGTCCCCTGCTCTAACCGCTGAGCTACAGGCCCGTGGACAGAGTAAATGCACCAAAATCTGGCGCGAAATGCCCAATCGGGACGGTACTATGCCCGAGCATTCGACGGAGGCAAAGAAGTTTGGAAGCCTCTGAAGCCGGCCTGCTTCGAAGTTTCTGAGGCGAAGGTCGCGGCAATCGTGTTCCCGAGAGGGATGGCGCTACGCCTGCGCCATTCCCCTACCCTCTTGCCACTGGCTCGCTTTCTATGGGGCGGGCGTCAGATTCACCGGACCGCTACCATTGGGACCGAGAACGGACCCGCATCCGATGGTCTGATCCTGGAAGAGCACGCCGGCGAAATCCGTGAGTTTGGCTTTTTTACCGGGAATTGGATACAAGAATGTTCCTTTGAAGGCGCCAGTGGAAGCTGTGATTGTCAGTTTCAACTTGTCGGCGCCGGGATTTGTCACTGTAAGCTTATTTTTAGAGGTGAGGGTTACCGTTTTGGACAATTCCGTTGTCCCTGAAACACTTAATGCGCCGGTGTCACTCAATTCCAGCGTCCCTGTATCAAAACCTGGTATCACGCTGCCGCCTCTTGCCGGCGGATTATAAACGGACCCGATGACAGAAAGATTGGTATCGATGGCTGCCGGGTATTCACCCTTGGATTGCTTCGGCTTGAGCCAGGCAAGGGTGCCGCTGAGATCGCTTGTCAGTGGGACCGTTTCGAAATTGAGGGTTCCGATTAAAGAACCCTTTGCTCCCCTGGTGGCGACAGATGGATAGGTCAATGACTTCCTGATGGAAAACTGGCTTCCGTTCGAGCCGGTAACCAGCGAGCCTGAAGCGCTGAAACTCTCGCCATCGAGGAGTCTGCCCGCAATGATCGCCGCGCCCTTGTTACTGACAGTCAAGGTGGCATAGCCGACGCCTTGTGGAACGGTTGCGCTTGTACCGGTTATGCCAAGTAAAACCGTGTACCTGCCGGCATCCGCGGAGGTGATGCTTCCCGTGGAAGCCGCGAGAAAGCCATCATTGTTACCATCGCCATCGACGTAGTAGCCTACAATCTCGGTGCCGGAGATGCCGTTGGCAAAGGTGTTTCCGACCCCTGATGGGACATCCAAGGTTGTATACCTGGATTTATTGTAAAGAAAACCATGGTTGCCGCCGTTTGTATCCACGTAATAACCAACAATGTTGCCTCCAGAGACGCCGGCGGCGTAGGTGGACCCTACACCCAATGGATCGTCGAGGGTGGTGTAGGTGCTGCCATTATAGAGAAAACCATGATTATTTCCTCCGCTGTCGACGTAATAACCGACGATGTTTTCGCCTGAGATTCCGCTGGCGCAGGTACTACCGACGCCGGCTGGGACGTCCAGGTTTTTGTATTTGCTTCCGTTGAAACGAAAACCGTGATCATTTCCATTGTCGTCAATGTAATAGCCGACCACAGTGCTTCCGGAAATGCCCATGGAGTAAGTGGAACCCACCCCTGACGGGTCATCGAGGGTTGTGTAATTGCCGCTCTTGTAAAGGAAGCCGTGGGTATTGCTGCTGCTGTCAACATAATAGCCGACTATGGCCTCTCCCGAGATGCCGGTGGCGTATGTGGAGCCTATACCGGATGGGTCATCCAGGGTTGTGTAATTTTTTCCGTCGTAAAGGAAGCCGTGATTGTTGCCGCTGCCGTCGACGTAGTAGCCTACGGTCTTGCCGCCTGAAACGCCCTGCGCATATGTGACGTCCGCGCCCGTTGGAAAATCGATGGTATCATAGGTGCTTCCATTATACAAAAAACCGTCAGAGTTTCCGCCGCCATCAACGTAATAGCCCACAACATTGACGCCGGAGATGCCGGACGCGTATGTGGCGCCCACGCCCGACGGGTCATCGAGGGTGGTGAATGTAGTTCCGTTGATATCCGTAAGAAAACCGTGATACTTGCTGCTGGTATCGACGTAATAGCCGACGACGCTCGTGCCGGAGACGCCGGTGACATAGGTGGCACCCACGCCCAGGGGATCGTCCAATGTTGTATAGGATGTTCCGTCAATATTCGTGACAAAGCCATGGTAGTCGCCGCCGCTGTCGATGTAATAGCCGGCGACATTTGTCCCAGAGACACCCATGGCATATGTGGAACCAACGCCCGAAGGATCGTCCAGCGTGGAGTACGTGCCGCCACTGTAGACGAAGCCATGGTCATTGCCACTGCTGTCAATGTAATAACCAACCGTATTGCTGCCGGAAACGCCGGTGGCTATCGTCCCATCGTAGCCGGCTTGATCCTGGGTTGAGTCGCTATCCGAAGGATATTCCAGGGTGGTGTAGGTGGTTCCCGTAAGATTGAAGCCGTGGTAATTGCCGGCACTGTCAATGTAGTAACCCACGATGTTTGCACCGGAGATGCCAGTGGCATAGGTTCTGCCTACGCCGGAAGGATCGTCCAGGGTGCTGAAGGCTGACCCGCTGAAAAGAAAGCCGTGATTGCTGCCGCTCGTGTCAACGTAAGAGCCAACGATATTGCTGCCGGAAATTCCGGCAACGGAGGTGGAGGTCGCACCCGACGGGAAATCGATGGTTGAATATTGGTAACTCGCAAAGGAATGCGCGATCAATGCGATCCATGCAAGAAGGGTCCAAAGGAAAATGGGTATGAAAGGGAAATGAGCAAGGGACTTCACGGTCCGTGATATAGGAGCACGAAGAATACCAGATCAGGAACCTTCACCGGATGGCTTAACCTTCCTAATTCCAGACACTTACGGTTTTTGACGGGAGAAAAGTCGAGTGTGCCGAAGCCGGCGGTCAGAATGGCAAGCACCAGCGGCCGGTGAGTGCCAAAGCGATCTACGATAAGGCCAACGGGAATCTGAAGAATGGCATAGGCATAGAAATAGGAGGCGGCTATATTACCGAGGGTGCTTTCGGTTGCCTTGAAGGTGTGGCTTAGATCAACAGCGATGATATTGGGAACAACCTGCTGAATGTAGTTAAAAACCACGAAGAGAGCTGAAAGCACCCATATCAACCAAGGGAGGAAATTCGATTTGCATGATCCAGATTCCATGGGGCGGTTAATCAGGCCGTGGCTGCGCATGCGGAAGAATAGGACCTATAGGGCCAATGGGACCCATGGGAGTGGCTAATTCAAACTCTAAAGTTGAGCAAAGCGGCGGGTCGGCTCCGACAACGGCATCGGACCGTCAAGAGCTTCAAAATGGGTCAGGGCGCGTTCGAAATCCTCAAGCAGCAGGTCGGCGAGGTCGCTGCTGAAGTCCGCCCTGATTACGATCCGGAGAACCGTAAGCTCCTCACAGTGGGGCGGCAGCGTATAGGCGGGGATGAGCCAACCCCGCTCCCGCAGTTTATCTGCAAGGTGATAAACGGTGTAATTTGCAACGGAAGGATTGAGTTCCACGGCAAACACGGGCAACCGGCCCTTGGGATGGCCCACCAACCGCAGGGGACCCATTGCTGCGAGGCCATCGGCCACATAGCAGGCATTGGCTTCCATCGTTGCCATCCGAGTTTGATAACCGGCTCTTCCGAGGTGTAAGAGGTTAAAGTACTGAAGGACCACTTGAGCTCCTGGCCTTGAGAAGTTCAGGGCGAAGGTGGGCATCTCCCCGCCTAGGTAGTTAACCTTGAAGATCAACTCCTCGGACAGGGATTCGCGATCCCGCCAGACAACCCAACCGACGCCGGGATACCGGCCGCCGTATTTATGACCACTGGCGTTTATCGACGCCACCCGCGGCAGGCGGAAATCCCAGGGCCAATCCGGGGAATTGAATGGCGCCACAAAGGCGCCTGAAGCGCCATCCACATGGATGGGGATGTTCAATCCGGTGCGCTGTTGCAAGGCATCCAGACAGCGCTGCATCTCGTCAATCGGTTCATAGCTGCCATCGAAGGTGCTTCCGACGACACCCACCACGGCAATCGTGTTTTCATCGCAATGGGCCGCGGCCTCCGGGCCCTTGAGATGCAAGCGATCCCGCTCCAGCGGCACAAGGCGGGGCTCGACATCAAAGTAGCGGCAAAATTTGTCCCAACAGATTTGGGTGTTCGCGCCCATCACCAGATTCGGGCGACCGGCATCGAGACCCGCAGCCTGGCGCCGTTTCCGCCATCTCCATTTCAGGGTAAGACCCCCGAGCATGCATGCCTCGCTGGAACCGGTGGTGGAAGTGCCGACACAATTCTGAGCGTCTGGCGCGTGCCAAAGATCCGCCAGCATGCGCACGCAACGCTCCTCCAATTCCGCGGTCTGGGGGTATTCATCCTTATCGATCATGTTCTTATCGACGCACTCATCCATCAGGCGCCGGGCCTGGGGCTCCATCCAGGTGCCCACGAATGTGGCCAGGTTGAGCCGGGCGTTGCCGTCGAGCATCAGGTCATCGTGGATGAGCTGATAGGCCAACTCCGGATCCATGCCTGCTTCGGGGATTCGCTTGTTGTTGTGGCGGGTATTGGCGATCATATCGATTACAGGCGGGGGCTCCTCCGGGGCTGAAATGAAGCAGTTTTGGAGATCGATGGATAGGCAAACCTCAGCGGCATGAGAGAAACCCGGCATTACTATCTGCTGGAATAGGGCGCGGGGATGAAGGATAAGCACGCGATCCCACCGAACCATGCTTATTCGAAAGGCTATCATTACCGCCGCCCATCCGGACCAACGGACCCTACCTCTGCAAAGCCTGGTGGACCGGGATGGAGCGAAGAAATCCGCACTGCAAATCATCATTGAGGAGATCACACAGGCTGGCATCGAGGAAATCTGCCTGGTCATCTGCCCGGGGGACGCCACCTCGTATGCCGAAGCGGCGGGACCGCACGCAGCGCGCCTGCATTTTCTCGAGCAACGCGAGACGCGGGGCTACGGGCACGCAGTTCACTGCGCCAGAGATTTTACGGGCGGCGAACCGTTTTTGCTTCTGGTCAACGATCACCTTTATATCAGCACCCAGGCAAAGAATTGCGCTGAACAATTAATTGAAACCGCATCGGTCATGGAGTGCTCGGTTTCCGCGGTCCAGGCGACCCATGAAAGCAAGCTCCCGAACTACGGCGCGGTGGGTGGACACCTTGTGCAGGGGCGGCAGCGGGTTTACCTGATTGACAGTGTGATCGAAAAGCCGACTCCGACGGAGGCCGAGCAGCGGCTCATCGTTCCGGGGCTGCGCGCGGGACATTACCTTTGCTTTTTTGGCATCCACGTACTGACCCCCAGGATCATGGAAATTCTCGGTGAACATATTACCAATGCCCCCGCCGGTTGCCGGGTGCAGTTGTCGCCGGCGCTCGAGGAATTGGCGTCGAAGGAGCAATATCTGGCCCTGGAGGTCCAGGGCAGACGCTACGATCTGGACGAGAAATACGGGTTATTCACCACACAGCTCGCCCTGGCGCTTGCCGGAAACGAGCGCGAAGAAGTGCTTGCGCAGCTCGCGGGATTGCTGGCGCAGCAGAACCAGATGGCGCGATGAAAAGCAGTCGCCTGATCCAGATCATCACCTCGGACGATCCCGAGATCCGCGATCGGTCGCTGGAATCCTTTTGCAGCGCTGCTACGGCGGAAATCCTGCTCGCGGAGTGCGGGGAGTTGGATACCTTCCGCCGCCGCAGTCAGAATCTTTATGAGCAGGTACGGGCGCTTTTTTTCCTGGAATCGATTCACCGCTATCATCTACCGGCCAGTAAAGGGGTAAACCAGGGCGGCCTGATTCCTTTTGACGGATACAAGCATCTTCTCCAGCGGCGCTATGAGGAGGCGATCGATCTTTTTCTGGCGTCGATGCAGCAGCGGGGGCATTGCGATGGAATATCGAGCGCGCTGGCCGCGGCGTATCACGGACTTGGGTTTCAGACGCTTGCGAATCAGGTGAGGCGAAGCGTGCGCTCGGTGCGGGGCAACCAGTGGATGTTCCGCATGGGACACCCGCTCGACCAGCCGTTGCGCATCCGCGCGGAGCTTGGGATGAAGACCGGGGGCGGCTTGTACCCGGTACTGCGCGAGACTACCCCGGTGCGGATGGATCTTACGCACAGCGCATGGAGCGACATCTTTTTTCTGGGCATGGATTTTCCCGAGGGAGCGCGCGTGCTCAACATTTCCGTGGACCTGGGCGTGCATGGACGGGATGCCTGCCCGAAGCCGCCGGTGGAGGCGTGCCTACGCGTGATTGATGAGCCGTTGTTGCGCCTGACGAGCGTGGATCTCAATGCGACGGCGGATATCACGACGCTTGCCGAGGTGTTTGATTTTGCGAAGGATTACCTCGGCTTGCTGAAGGCCGCGGTTATTGCCTCCGGCGTTGTGCCGCCGGGCATTGAGGGGTCGGGCCACGACCTGAGCGAACTGCTGGCCACGCTGGTGGGGAAGGGTCGCGGGCTGGAGCTGGTGAGCAACGTGAACAACATTCCAAAGGGCTCCCGTCTCGCGGTATCGACCAACTTGCTCGCCTGCCTGATCTCCGCCTGCATGCGAGCGACGAGCCAGGCAAAATCGCTAACAGGTCCGCTGGACGAGTCCGAACGGCGCCTGGTCGCCGCGCGCGCCATCCTGGGCGAATGGCTGGGCGGCTCGGGTGGCGGATGGCAGGACTCGGGCGGCGTCTGGCCGGGGATTAAGTTGATCACGGGCGAACAGGCGGCGGAGGGAGATCCGGAGTACGGGATAAGCCGCGGGCGTCTCATGCCGCGGCATCATATTCTGGGGCGGGAGAAAATTCCCATGGGATCCCGACGGAATCTGCAGGAGAGCCTGGTGCTGGTGCATGGCGGCATGGCGCAAAACGTGGGGCCGATCCTGGAGATGGTCACCGAAAAATACCTGCTGCGAAGCGGTCGTGAATGGGAAGGAAGGAAGGAGGCGATGCTGGTGCTGGAGGAGGTGCTTTCCGCGCTAAGCGCCGGCAACATCCGTGCGGTGGGCGCTGCAACAACGCGCAATTTTTTCGGCCCGATTCAAACAATCATCCCCTGGTCGAGCAATCTGTACACGGAGACTTTGATCCAAAAAGTGCGGGCGGAATTTGGCGAGGATTTCCATGGCTTTTGGATGCTCGGTGGGATGTCGGGGGGCGGAATGGGATTCATGTTCAACCCCGGACGCCGCGCCGAGGCGCAGGAGCGGCTGTTGCACATCATGCGCGAAACCAAGCATAATCTGGAGCATTCGCTGCCTTTCGCAATGGAGCCCGTCGTATACGATTTTGTCATCAACGAACGGGGAACCTTCGGGGAGCTGCTGCACGACGATCTGGCCCTGATGCCCGCCGGTTATTATGCGGGGATTGTGCCGCGGCTGCTGCGCACCGATCCGCGTACGCTGCCCGCGGCGCGGCGCGCGGAACTCGATCTATTCAGCCTGGCGTGCAGCAATCGGCCGGAATTTGGAGGAATGGTACAAGCGCTTTTTGACGGGTTGCTGCCACGTCTCTCGCGACCGGCGGGAAAAGGCGAATCGCTCTGCGAACTGCTGGACGACTGGGGATTTGACAGTGTTCAACACGAACAGATTCGCGCGGATTTGAAAAATGGGCGAATTGGCATGGCGCAAAACCGCCTGTCGGTTTCCACCACGATCCAGAATGTGGAACCCGGTGATGTGTTCGATGCCACGGCGGATGCTGCTGACGGATTTTGGGACAGCGGCCTTGAGTCGCTTGCGGCAGGGGAACTCGCGGTGGTGTCGCTTGCGGCGGGAGCGGGAAGCCGTTGGACCCAGGGAGCGGGTGTGGTGAAGGCGTTGCATCCGTTTTGCAAGCTGGGCGGGCGTTACCGGACGTTCGTCGAGACTCACCTTGCCAAAAGCCGCCGGATCAGCCGGATGGCGGGGGCGACGATCCCACATATTTTCACGACGAGTTACCTCACGCATGGGCCGATCGAGAGGCACCTTGCGCGATGCGGAAACTACGATTACCCAGGCTCTGTGCTGCTTTCACCAGGGCGCTCGGTCGGGCTGCGCATGGTGCCGACGATCCGCGACTTGCGGTTTGCGTGGGAGGAAATGCCGCAGCAGCTTCTCGATGAGCAACAGCAGAAGATGCGGGAAAGCCTGAGGACGGCGCTGATCCAATGGGCGAGTGCGGCAGGGGAGGCGTCGGATTACACGGACAATCTGCCGCTCCAGTGTTTGCATCCGGTAGGCCACTGGTTTGAGATTCCCAATCTGCTGCGCAATGGCGTGCTGACGAGCCTGTTGAAAGAGCGGCCGGGATTGAAATACCTTCTGCTGCACAACATCGACACGCTGGGGGCGGATGCGAGCCCGGCTCTTCTCGGCTTGCATAAACATCTGGGGGGATGCCTGACGTTCGAGGTGATCACGCGGCGGATCGATGACCGCGGGGGCGGACTGGCGCGGGTGGACGGGCGGGTGCGGCTTGTGGAAGGATTGGTGATGCCGCATGAGGAGGATGAGTTTCAACTTTCCTATTACAATACGATGTCGACGTGGATCACTATCGACGGGCTGCTGGCGGCATTTGGGCTGGGGCGGGCCGATCTGGCGGACGGCGAAAAGGTGAAGATGGCGATCCGCAGCTTTGCGATGCGAATGCCGACTTACATCACGCTCAAGGATGTGAAGAAGCGGTGGGGGCATGGGCAGGAGGATGTGTTTCCAGTGGCGCAATTTGAGAAGCTGTGGGGGGACATGAGTTCGCTGCCGGACGTCGAGTCGCGGTTTGCGGTGGTGCCGCGGACGCGGGGACAACAGCTCAAGGATCAGGCGCAATTGGACGGGTGGCTGAGGGATGGATCGGCGGCGGCGGTCGAGGCGCTTTGCGAGTGGAAATAGGATGACGAAACGGGCAGGATCGAATACGCAATAGCCCTTCTAAAGGCGCACGTGCGCTATAAACATCATTTAACCACCATGAAAACCCCTCCCCTCCTGCGTCATATCGCCAATTTGTGGTCGTTAACGGATTATCCGACGGCGAAAAGGCCGTGGCCGCTCGAAGGGCAATTGGCTGCGGTGAAAGAGGCGGGGTTCGACGGGTTTTCCAGCGGGCCGAGCGCGGAGGTGGCGAGGCTGGCGCAGAAGTACGGGCTGATCGTTGTGGGGTCTATTTCCACAGGGAAGGGTGCGGAGATTCGCAAGCTGATCCAGCAGAATGTCGATGTCGGGGCGGTGCACATTAATGTGCAATTGGCGGACCATGACACGCCGGTCGAGGAGGCGGTGAAACTGACGGTGAAGCTAATGCAGGAGAGCGAAAGGCTGGGGGCAAAGTGTGCTCTGGAGGTCCATCGGGATACCTGCACGGAGACGCCGGAGAAGGCATATGCCATCGCGGCGGGGTATAAGAAGGCGACGGGGGGACTGCTGCCGATGACGTGGGATTTTTCGCATGTGGCGGTGGTGAAGCATCTGGCGCCGCCGTATTGGGAACGGCTGCTGGTGGACGCGAAGCTGGTCCAGAACGCGCAGCAATTTCATTTTCGGCCTTTTAATGGGCACCATTGCCAGGTGCCGGTGACGGATGGGCATGGGAAGCTGTCGGTGGAGCTGAAACAGTGGCTTCCATTCCTGGAAAAGACGCTGGCGCTGTGGCTGGCGGGAAACCAGGCTGGACGGGAATTTTTCGCCGTGCCTGAAATGGGGCCTGTGCGCGGGGGGTATAATCTGGCGCAGCTTCCCAATAGCTGGGAGGATGCGAAGGTGTTGCGCCCGATCATTGCCAAGGCGTGGAAGAAGGCGCTGGCGGCGCAATAGCCAAATCAAACCCATGAAAAGAACTGTCGCATTTGTCGGAGTCGGTCGGATGGGGGGCAATATGGCCCGCCGTCTCAAGAGTCAGGGGTTCGCGGTTACGGCGGTGTATGATTCTTACCGGGAGGGGGCGGAGAAGCTGGCGGGGGAAATCGGGGCGAAGGCTTGCGAGAGCCTGGCGGAGGTGACGGCGGCGGCGGAGGTGATCTTTACCGTGGTGACGGACGACGCGGCGCAATTGGGGGTTTTTGCGGAGATCGGGGATTCGCTGCTGGCGGGAGCGCGTGGGAAGACGTTCATCAATTGCGCGACGGTTTCGCCGGGGGCGCATCTGGAGGTGGAGAAACGAGCGGAGAAGGCGGGGGCGCAAACGCTGGAGGCTTGCATGGCGTCGAGCATCAACCAGGCGCTTGCGGGGACGCTGTATCTGATGTGCGGGGGGAAGAAGGAGGTTTTTGAGAGTTTGCAGGATGTGCTGGTTCCGCTTTCGGACGATGGGAAGCTGTTGCGGTACATCGGCGGGACGGGGCAGGCGGCGCAGGTGAAGGCGCTAGTGAATATGGTGATGAATATCAATACGGCGGGGCTGGCGGAAGGGCTGGGACTGGCGGCGGCGCTGGGGCTGGATTTGAAGGCGGTTATCGAAGTGTTCTCGCAGACGGGGGCGAACAGCCGGGTGCTGGCGACAGACGGGGAGGATATGGTGAACCGGGACCATGCGTGCTTTTTCAGCGCCGCGCACGCGGCGAAGGATAGCGGGATCGCGGTGAAGCTGGCGCAGGAGAAGGGGCTGAAGCTGCCGCTGGCGCTGGCGACGAAGGCGCAG
>Ga0182030_10024473_pt1 | contig 11089 bp, 9 predicted proteins | sample 812S3MmetaG_FD_121299 | JGI IMG/M metagenome (GOLD analysis project Ga0182030, IMG submission 121299) | Permafrost microbial communities from Stordalen Mire, Sweden - 812S3M metaG (Illumina Assembly) | ecosystem: Environmental > Terrestrial > Soil > Wetlands > Permafrost | place: Sweden... | reverse complement strand
GCGCCCGCATGTATCGGGACATAACGCGGGGTCGGGGCGCCTGCGGCGACGGCAGCGCCTGGAGCGAGCGCTGCGGCGATTTCGACCGGCACTTGAATGGTGTCGTTGCCGCTCTGCTCGGTGGCGATGAGCACGCCGCGAACCTGCCCGGCCGTCGGAGGCTGATAGCCGAGCTTCATGGAAAGCTCGATCGAGGCATCCTTGCGGACCAGCGTCTGCGGCGCGGCATATTCGATGGCCCCGTCCTCGTAAGGATAAAAGGCGAGCGATTTGACCCCGGTCAGCGCGCTACCCCAGTCTCCGCCCAGCGTGAGCACGAGCCGGCCATCGGCGATTCTCGCCGCGCTTGCCGCGGGCGCGGCGCCCGGCAAATCGGCGCGTACTGCGGCGAACAACGGCGCGACGGCCGGGTCCGCGGCTCCTGCGCCGGCCGCTACCGGTATGCGCAGATGCAAGTCGGCGCTCTCCGGAATACAGACATCCGCGCAGACCAGCCAGCTGGCTTTGGCGGCGAGGTCGAGCGGCGCGCCGGCCTTCAGGCCGGGCGCCGCGGTGAGCTTGACCAGATGTAGGGCGTGCTTCGCATAGCCATAATTGACCAGCGGCGCGACCTCGAACCGATGCGGCGTGGGCCAGACGATGTCCCCCGCCGTCACGCCCGGCGGCAAAGACCACGCCAGCTGGGTTGCCTGGCCGGAATCGCCGGGATTTCGCCAATAGGTGTGCCAGCCGTCGCGGATGGTGAGCTCAAGTGCTACCCAGACCGACTGGCCGGGCGCGATGGCATCGTTCTCGCTGATCAAGCGCGCCTTGACGTTGTCGGTGGCGACGGAATTTCCCGTCAGCGCATGAACCGTGGGCGACAGGGCGAAGCAGCCAATCAGCCAACCGAAGAGGAGCCTCGTAGACCGCGATTTCAGCGTGCGCATGATGACATGTTACCCAAATAAGCAACCGCCTAGAGCACCGAGATCGCCCGCCACTGTGCCACGTCTCACAGTTTGGCGCCGTTTCGGCCCCTAATAGCCCCCGCGATCCGGCTTGAGCTAAGGTAGCCGTCCCAACCAGAAGCATCCCATGCAAGAAAGTTACGTAGAAAAAATACTCAAAGCCAAGGTCTACGACGTGGCCATCGAGACCCCTCTGGAGGTCGCGCCGCGGCTTTCAAGACGCCTCAACAACCGGGTGCTCTTCAAACGAGAAGACCTGCAGCCGGTGTTTTCGTTCAAAATTCGCGGCGCGTACAACAAGATCGCGCAGCTTTCGGAGACATCGGCGCAGCGCGGGGTGATTTGTGCCTCGGCGGGCAATCATGCGCAGGGCGTCGCGCTCGGTGCGCGCACGCGCGGCATCCGGGCGGTGATCGTAATGCCGCTCACGACGCCCGACATCAAGGTGCAGGCGGTCGCCGAGCTCGGCGCGGAGATCGTGCTGCACGGCGACGACTACGATGAGGCCTTCGAACGCGCGACGGAGATTGGCCGCGAGCGCGGATTGGTTTTCGTGCATCCGTTCGACGATCCCGACGTGATTGCGGGACAGGGCACCATCGCCATGGAGATCCTGCGCCAGTGGCATGGCGACGACATACATGCCATTTTCGTGCCGGTGGGCGGCGGCGGGCTGATTGGCGGCATTGCGGCGTACTCCAAATCCCTCTACCCGCGCATCAAGATCATCGGCGTGGAACCGGAGGATGCCGCGGGCATGTACGAGTCGTTGCGCGCCGGACAACGGGTCACGCTCGATCGCGTCGGCATCTTCGCCGACGGCGTCGCCGTGCGGAAGGTGGGCGAGGAGCCGTTCAAGCTCGCCCGACAGTACGTCGACGAGATCCTTCTCGTGACCACCGATCAGATCTGCGCAGCCATCCAGGACATCTTTCAGGACACCCGCTCGATCGCGGAGCCCGCGGGCGCGCTGGCGGTCGCCGGCATCAAGAAATACGTGGCGCGCGAGTGTTGCGCCGAGCGGACCCTGGTGGCGATCAACGGCGGGGCGAACATGAATTTCGACCGGCTGCGCTACGTGGCCGAGCGGGCGGACTTGGGCGCGCAGCGCGAGGCCTTGCTGGCGGTGGAGATACCCGAGGTTCCGGGCTCCTTCTTGAGATTCTGCGAGCTGCTCGGCAAGCGCGGCGTGACCGAATTCGATTATCGTTTCCAGGAATCCAAGACCGCGCAGCTGTTCGTCGGTCTCGCCTTGAGCCAGGGTCGGACCGAGCGTGCCTCGGTGATCGGCATGCTGAGCGAGGCAGGGTTCGCGGTGCACGACATGACTGACAACGAGACGGCCAAGCTGCACGTGCGCTACATGATCGGCGGCCATGCGCGAAATCTGACCGACGAGCGGCTCTATCGGTTCGAGTTCCCGGAGCGGCCCGGGGCGCTGCTGAAATTTTTGCAGGCGGTCGGGCCGAAGTGGAACATCAGCCTGTTCCACTATCGAAATCACGGCGCGGATTACGGGCGCGTACTCGCCGGCATTCAAGTGCCGGCGCAAACGCTGACCGACTTTCTATTGCACCTCAATGACCTGCAATACGCCTACACCGACGAGACAGAGAATCCGGCCTACAAGATTTTCTTGAGTCCGTAAGCTAATGAGCGGCTGCTTGCCGCGCGGCGCCGGGCGGCGTGCCGGCGTCGGCGGTTGGGGGCGAAGTCGATGCGCGTACGCCGGCCCACCACGTCTGAGCGCGCCGCACGCTCGGGTCGTCGGGCCCCCAGGCGGCCAATAGGATCGGCATGGCGGCCGCGAGTTCATCCGCAGCCTCGTGGCGGCGGCCCAGGTGGGCCAGCACGTAGGCACGAATGGCCCGCCCCTGAGCGGTGAGCGGGTTCGATTCCGGGAAATTGGCGCGCCAGATCGCGACGGACTGCTCGCTCAGGGGAAGCGCCTCGGGTGCCTTGCCGCGATCCACCAGAATCCGTGCCAAGTGGGATAGCGCGGTGGCTCGATAGGGGTGGTTGGCCGGCAAAGACTTGTCGTAGATCGCAAGCGCCTGGCGGTATTCGCTCTCGGCCTCGCTCAGCCGGCCTTCGTCGTGCAGCACGATGGCGAGGCTCACGCGGGCGTAACCGACGTTGTAATTGTCGGCGCCCCACACCTTGAGCGCCACATCGAGCGCATTCCTGAGCAGCGGCTCCGCTTCGGTCAGCCGGCCCTCGCGCTCGAGCAGGAGCGCGTAGTTTCCCTGAGCCGCCGCAGTTTCCGGGTGCTGGTCGCCGAAGGCGCTCTCCTCGCTGGCGATCGCCTCCCGATACAGGTTTTCCGATTGCTTCAGATCGCCCATGTTCTGCGCAACGATCGCCAGATTATTCAGATGGGAGGCGACCCGCGGGTGATCGTTGCCAAGGATGTTCCGGTCGATCGCGAGCGCTCTTTCGTAAGTTTGCTTGGCAGGCAGCCATTCTTGCCTGCGCTCGTAGTCCTGCGCCAGATCGTCCAGCAATCGTGCGATTTCCGTGGGCGGCGCCTGCGCAGTCTCCAGGATGCCGAGTGCGCGCTTGTACAGGTCGATTGCACCGCCCGCGTTGCCCTGCAAATGCCTGAGCTGCCCGAGCATCCACAATGCCCGACCGGACTCCAGATCGCCCGCGCCGAACTCGCGTTGGGACAGGCGCAAAGCCTGCTGCAGGGGCACCTCCGCATCCTGCAGACTGCCGCCTTCGAACAGCACCCTGCCGAGCTCGAGCAGCGTCTCGACACGCGATTTCTCGGTCGATTGCGGCTGCAACGCCAGAGATTCGCGCAGGATCGGCACCGCATCCTGATACTGACCCAGGCTGTCGTACACCGACCCCACCGTCGCAAGCAGTGCCGCCTTGGTCGCCGGTTGATCCTTGAACGCTTCGCGCAGGCGTTTGGTGCTCGAATCGAGCAGCTCCCGAGCGGTCACCCGGTTGCCGCGGTTCACCTGCGGATCGGAGAGCTTGAACAGATCGACCAGAAACGTCGATACTTCCTCGGCCCTCGCCCGCTCCTGTTCGGCGGCCTCGCGCTGCTCGGCGACCCGATCGCGCTCCGCGGCGATGCGCAACGACTGCACGTAGGTCGTGACCGTGAATGCAAGGACCATGAAGAACACCAGGGTGCCGGCGGCGACCGGCAGCCAATGGCGCCGGACGAACTTGGTGCTGCGGTAGAAGAGCGTGTCCTTGCGCGCAATCACCGGCTTGCCCTGCAAATAGCGGCGGATATCGCCGGCGAGCTGCTCGGCCGAGCCGTAGCGCCGCTCGGGCTCTTTGCGCATCGCCATGCAGATGATGTTGTCCAGATCGCCCTCGAGCGTGCGGCGAAGTTTTCGCACGTGGGTGGCGCGAGCCTCCGAGATCGCGTGAGCCTGCATGGAATCGCCGTCCGGAACCGCGTGGCTCGGCAGCGGCGGAACGGTTTCGCAGATGGCGCGCTCGATGTCCACGAGACGCACGGATCCAAGCACGAAAGGACCCACCCCCGCCAGCAGCCGATAGAGAAGCACGCCGAGGACATAGACATCGCTCGCCGTGGTGATCGGCTGACCCCGTACCTGCTCGGGGCTTGCGTGGTCCGGCGTCATGATGCGAAGGTCGGCGCGGGTGACCGCAAGCGTGTGCTGGCCCATCTGCCGCTCGTCCAGCAACTTCGCAATGCCGAAGTCCAGGAGCTTCGGTACACCCGCGGGCGTCACCAGAATATTCGAGGGCTTCAGATCCCGGTGCACGATAAGGTTTTGATGCGCGTAATGCACTGCGGCGCATACCTTGATGAAAAGCTCGAGGCGCGCCGGTATATCGAGCTGATGGGCGTCGCAGAACGCATCGATCGGCACGCCGTCGATGTAATCCATGACCAGGTAGGCGGTCCCATCCGGCAGGGTTCCCCCGTCCAACAGGTGCGCGATGTTCGGGTGATCGAGCTGGGCGAGGATCTGGCGCTCGATCTTCAGGCGCGACTGTACCGCCCGGCTGAACGCTCCGCCTGGCACGACCTTGATGGCGACCTTCTGCTCGAACTCCGCGTCGGCGCGTTCCGCCAGAAAAACTTCGCCCATGCCGCCGACGCCCAAGGTGCTGAGGACGCGGTAGGGTCCGATACGCTCTCCCTTCATGCGCGAAAGCATGCTCCCATGCCCGGTGCGCCGGCAAACCCGGCGCAAGCTTGCGACACGGGACTGCAAACGTGTATGAGGTATCCTCGACGGCACCATTTCGAGGAGTTTTTTATGGCTACCGACAATAATCCCAGCAATCCCAAGGATCCCGGCTCCGGCGCGGGCTCCGGCACAGGTTCAGGTGCGGGCGCGGGCGCGGGCTCCACCTCCGGCTCCCCCAACAAAAAGGGCTCTACCGGAGGGGCGACGCCGGACAACAATGACAAGCCTCCGCAGCCGCAAATTGTCATCGCAGCCGCCGTCGGCGGCTTGGTGGGCGGCCTCGTGGGCGCGCTCATCGGCAGCAGTCTGCGTTCCTGATTGACCTCCCCGGCTCCCTATGAGGTGCTGCGCCCGGCGCGGCATGAGACGCTGAGTGTCCGCGGGCTCGATATTCATCTGAGGTGCTGGGGACCGAAGCCCGCCGAGGGGGAGAGCCCGGTCATTTTGCTGCATGGTTTCCAGGACACCGGCGATACGTTTCAGTTCTTGGTGGATGAGTTCGCGAGCGACCGACCGCTCGTGGCGATCGATTGGCGCGGATTTGGCAGAAGCGGTTGGGCTCGGGATGGCTATTGGTTCCCCGACTATCTGGCGGATCTTGATCAATGGCTCGATCATTTGAGTCCGGGTCGGCCGGTGCGGCTTGTCGGTCACAGCATGGGCGGCAATGTGGCGAGTTTGTACGCAGGAGTGCGCCCCGATCGCGTGCGCTGCCTCGTCAACCTCGAAGGCTTTGGACTGCCGCGCACCTCGCCGGAGCAGGCACCGGCGCGACTCAGCAAGTGGCTGGATCAGATCAAGACGGTCCCGCCGCTCAGAACTTACGACTCCTTCGAGCAGCTCGCTTCCATCATCCAACACAGATATCCGCGATTCGGCGACGTGCGCTCGAGATTCATCGCCGCCGCTTGGGGTAAGATCAAAAGCGATGGGCGTGTTCATCTGCTGGGCGATGCTCGGCACCGCTGGGTCAATCCGCAGCTCTACAAACGGGAGGATGCGGAGGCGATATGGCGCGCCGTGCGGGCGCCCATGCTGATGATGCTCGGGGAGAAGTCCGAACTTCTGGGGACGCTCGGGAGAGACGGGACCGATGCGGCGTTGCGCGCGGTGCTGCGCCATGTCGAGATCGTGCACATCGAGGAAGCGGGCCATATGCTGCACATCGAACGGCCCGAGGCGATCGCCCCTTTGATCGAGCGCTTCTTGGACGCGCACGCTGACTGAATGGATTGGCGACTTTCGAGGCTCCCTTTGGCACTCACCCGGCGATTGTTTCTTACCCGCTTCGGACAGTTGCACGTGCGCAGCACGGAGGGCAAGGGCGTTCCGATCGTGCTGCTGCATGCATCGCCGCGCTCGGGCGAGATGTGGGAGGCGCTCCAAGACAGGCTGACCCGCCCGACCTATGCGCCTGACCGGCTCGGCTACGGCTTCTCCGATGCACCGCCCTGGGCGCTGTCGCTGGAGCAATATGCGCAGTGCACCGTGGACGCGCTCGCGGCCGCGGGAGTGGAGGCCCAGTTCGACGTGCTGGGCGTACATGTGGGCTCGGCGGAAGCGGTGGAGATCGCGCATCAGGCGCCCTCCCAGGTCCGGCGCTTGATTGCGGTGGGCATGCCGCTCTTCACCGTCGAAGAGCAGCAACGGCAAATGGAAAAGTACAGCGAGCAGCCATTGAAGCCCGCCGCCGAAGGCGGCCATGTGCTCGCGGCTTGGCGCGGATGTTTCGCCTTTCGTCAGCCGCCTTACGATCTCGCCGATGCGCAGCGACGGTTCGTGGAGCACCTGCTGGCCGCCAATCCGGGTGCTGCGCTGCGCGCCGCGAGCGGCTATCCGATGGAGAAAAAGCTCAAGAGTCTGCGCCCGCCCCTCACGGTATTCGCGCCGCACGACGAACTGCTGGAGCAGACCGAGCGGGTGAGGCCCATGCTGAAGGCGGACGCTGCGTACGTGGACTTGCCGGATGTCGGCATCGATCTGTTCCATACGGCCACGGAGCGGATGGCGGAGCTCATCAACCGATATCTGCCGGGCTAAGGTTCGGCCAATGCACCGCAGCGAATGGAGCGTACGAGCACATGCAAATTGAGCCCAAGCTGACCGGCCTCTCCGGAAACGAGATCTACTGCATGCGGCTCAAGGGTCTCATCCCGAGCGGCGTGGTGATCGGCAACAGCATCCAATCCATGGGATTTCTCGGCGGGGTGCGTTCCGCATTTCGCGGGATCGTCGGCGGCGAGATCCCCGATGTCACGGCAATGATCCACGCGGGACGCGAGGCCGCGTTCGAGCGCATGCGGGCGGAGGCCAAACGCGAGGGTGTGCATGGGGTGGTCGGCGTCACATCGGAGCTGCGCAGCCTCGGCGGCAATTCGGAATTCCTGTTCGTCGGCTCCGGGGTGAGCGGCGCGCCAGGCGCGGCGGCCTTCACCAGTGCGGGCGACGCGCAGGAGCTTTACTGTCACATGGACGCGGGCTACGAACCAAAGGAATTCGTGTTCGGCAACATCGCCTACTCCGTGGGCGCGGTGGGCGGCATCGCCGGCACCTTGAAAACTTTGGTGCGGGGGGAAATCAAGGAGTTCAGCGACGTATTCAACGAGACGCGGCACCATGCGCTCGAGCGCGTGGTGAGCCACGCCAAGGCCGCAAGCGCGAACGCCGTGGTGGGCATCCGCACCAACGTCATGCACTTCGCCGGCTTTCACGAGATGTACATGGCGGGCACCGCGGCCTTGCACCCGGCTCTGCCCGTAGGATTCTCGGCCTCGCCCGCCACGAGCGATCTCACCGGCGAGGAACTTTGGGGCATGACGCAGCTCGGCTACATGCCGTTGAAGCTCCTGATCTCCACGTCGGTGTATTCCCTGGGGGCGATCGGCGGCATCAAGGCGGCGTTTCAAAGCTTCGTGAAAGGAGAAATCCCCGATCTGACCACGTTGATCTACGACGCGCGCGAGCAGGTGTTCGACCGGCTGAAGCGCGAGGCCGCCGCGCTCGGGGCGGAGGAAGTGGTGGGCATCAAGACCTACATCATCGAGCTCGGGACGAGTCTGGTGGAGATCTTTTCGGTCGGTACCGCAGTGCGCAAGCTCCCGGGCATCGGCGTGCAGACGGCGCATCTGCCGGCGCAGGCGATCATTCGGGACAAGGACACCTGGCTCAGCGGTTCGGGCGGCTTCGATCTGCAATCGACGCGCGCCGGGGGCTGAGGAAGCGGCGCCGCTTAAGCTCCTCCAAGTTGCCGCGTACAATCCCCGACCATGACCGTCGCCGTGACCCGACCGCCGCTGCCGCCATTCGATGCCGCCACCGCCGCTCAAAAAGTGCGCATGGCGGAGGATGCGTGGAACTCGCGCGACCCGGCGCGCGTCGCCCTCGCGTACACGGAGGACAGCCGCTGGCGCAATCGCGCCGAGTTTCTCCAAGGTCGGGAAGCCATCCAGGCCTTTTTGGTGCGCAAATGGGCGCGCGAGCTCGACTACCGCCTCATCAAGGAGCTGTGGGCTTTCCGCGAGAACCGCATCGCGGTCAGATTCGCTTATGAATGGCATGACGACAGCGGTCAGTGGCTGCGCAGTTACGGAAACGAAAACTGGGAATTCGACGAGGCGGGTCTCATGCGGGTGCGCATCGCCAGCATCAACGATCTGCCGATTGCAGCAGCCGACCGCAGGTACCGTTGGGCCTCGGGCCGGCGCCCCGACGACCATCCGTCGTTGAGCGCGCTCGGTCTTTAGCGCGCCGAGGAAGATCGCCGCTTGAGCTCGGGTGTGACGGCGGGCGGTTTTGGCTTGTTTCGTCGACGCGCGTTCGCCCTTTATCTGGCTGCGCGATTGTTCTCCGCGCTCGCGGCGCAGATGATCGTCATCGCGGTCGGCTGGCAGGTGTATCACCTGACCGGCCGGGTGTTGGACCTGGGTTTCGTCGGGCTGTCGCAGTTCCTGCCGTTTCTGTGCCTGTCGTTGGTCGCCGGGCATGCCGCCGACCGCTACGACCGGCGGCGCATCATCCTCTCCTGCCTGGCTGTCGTCTTGCTTTGCGCACTGCTGCTTCTGGAATTCGCCCGCCGCGGCAACGGCAGTATCTTGCCGATATTCGCCGTGATGGCGCTGCTCGGGACCGCGCGCGCGTTCATGATGCCCGCCTCGCAATCGTTCCTTCCCAATATCGTGCCGTTGGCGGTGCTCGGCGATGCCGTGGCCATCAATTCCTCGGCCTTCCAGTTGGCGAACATCGTAGGCCCGAGCCTCGGCGGACTGGTTTATGCGTACGGCGAATCCTCGAAGTCGGCTCCCGGCGGTGCCCAATGGGTCTACGGCGGCGCGGCGGCCCTCTTGGGCGCAGCGGTATTGATGCTGTTCTTGGTCGACAGCCGCGGCGTCGCGGCTGGCGGCTCGATCCGGTTCTCGTGGGGACATCTACTCGAGGGGCTGCGCTTCACCTGGCACCGCAAAACGGTACTGGGTGCCATTTCCCTGGATCTTTTTGCGGTACTGTTCGGGGGTGCTTCGGCGCTCCTGCCCGCCTTCACCCGGGACGTGCTGCATGCGGGGCCGGAGGTATTCGGTTATCTGCGCGGCGCCCGGAGTGGGCGCCGTGGCGATGGCGATCTTGCTGGCGGCTCGGCCGATCACCCGCCGAGTCGGGGTTTATATGTTCGGGGGCGTCGCCCTATTCGGGGTGGCGACCATGGTTTTCGGCCTGACGCAGCAGATTTGGGTAGCGCTGACGGCTCTGTCGGTCATGGGCGCGGGCGACATGGTCAGCGTGTACGTGCGCGGGCTGCTGGTGCAGCTCGAAACGCCCGACGCCATCCGAGGACGGGTGAGTGCGGTCAGTTCGATCGCGATCGGCGCCTCGAACGAGCTCGGGGAATTCGAATCCGGGACCACCGCCGCCTTGTTCGGGCTGGTTCCAGCGATCGTTCTGGGCGGCGTAGTAACATTGGTGGTGGCGATGCTTTGGGCGAAGGTATTTTTTCCCATGTTGTGGCGATTGCAGACTTTCCGGCAACTCAAGGACCAGGAAACGGATGGCACATCACGGACCTCATGAAAGTCACGACGCCCACGCCGGCGAGGACCATGATCATGATCATGACCATGATCATGCCCATGACCACGAGGCGGGTCATGGCCACACCCACGCCGACGGGCATGCCCACGCTCATTCGCACCCCCTGACCGCCAACGCGGTGACGGTGCGGATGATGATCGTGATGGTCATCAATCTCTCGTTCGTGGCGATCGAGAGCACATTCGGATTCATGTCCAATTCGGTCGCGCTGATCGCCGACGCGGGACATAACTTCGGGGACGTGCTGGGACTTCTTTGCGCTTGCGCCGCGGTGTATCTGGGGCGCAAACCTCCGGGCGGAAAATTCACCTACGGGCTCGGACGCTCCTCGGTGCTCGCAGCACTGGTGAACGCCGTGCTGTTGCTGGTGGCCTGCGGCGCAATCGCGTGGGAAGCGGTGGGACGTTTTGCGTCGCCTCCGCGCGTGGCGGGTTTGACGGTGGTCGGCGTCGCGGCCGTCGGCATCGTGTTGAACGGCGTCAGCGCCTGGCTGTTGCACCGTGGTAGCCATGACGACTTGAACCGACGCAGTGCGTACCTGCACATGTTGGGCGATGCGGCGGTCTCCGCCGGCGTGCTGGTATCGGGCGGCATCATCCTGTTTACCGGTTGGAGCTGGCTCGACCCGGCGGTCAGTTTGCTGATCGTCGCGGTGATCCTGCTCAGCACCTGGAGGCTGCTGCGCGACTCGCTGCATCTGTCGCTCGACGGCGTTCCGGCGGGCGTCAACTCGACCGACGTGATGTCGTATCTGGCGCGGCAACGGGGCGTCACGGACGTGCACGACCTTCACATCTGGGCGCTGTCCACGACGAGCGTGGCGCTCACGGCGCACCTGGTGGTACCGGACCGGGATGCGGACGAGGCGCT